>Ga0335069_10013188_pt1 | contig 11610 bp, 9 predicted proteins | sample Lox_Sample_11_FD_206714 | JGI IMG/M metagenome (GOLD analysis project Ga0335069, IMG submission 206714) | Soil microbial communities from Loxahatchee National Wildlife Refuge, Florida, United States - Lox_Sample_1.1 | ecosystem: Environmental > Terrestrial > Soil > Wetlands | place: USA: Florida...
GCTGCACCCTCGCGAGACCCATCATGTACAAGCGACTGATCTTTCTGGCCCTCCTCACGCTGCCCGGCTCGTTCTTCGTCCTCGCTGCCGTCGGCGCGCATCCGCGTGGCCGGGCGCTCCTCGCGCAAGCTGCCGGATTCTCCGTACTACGCACGAAATGTGCCGCCTCCCGCAGCGGCGCGGTGCGTTGATCGTTGAAACTGCCTCGCACCCTGTCGCAAAATCTCGCCACCTCGTAATCGCGCGCGCCACCGCTGCCGGCAAGCCATGCTGAACAGCGCGCGCACCATGCAGCAACCGCTGCGTCATTGCAAACACGCAGCAACCGCTGTTTCACTCCACAGTCAGATCGTCCACCACCGCGCGCACACCCGGCGCAGCCCAAGCCGCCCCGCGCGCCACGCAACGCTCGGCGAACGAGTGAACCGTGCCGGTCAACCTGACCGTGCCCTCGTGCACCGTGACCTGAATATGCCGCGCCTCGCGGTCCGCGTGCCGCCGCATGGCGTCCAGGATGTCCTTGCTGATCTTGTCCGGCTCGACAGTGTGGCGAACGTCGATGTGATCCGCCACGCCCGCCACGCCGCGCAACTGGGCAATGGCGCGCACGGCGGTCTGGCTCTGCCACGGCCAGTCGACGGTCCCCCGCAGCGCGACGTGGCCGTGCTCGACCTGCACCTGCACCGCGTCGGCGCTGAGCCCCGCTGTCCAGCGCAAAACGGAACGCGCGATGTGCGCGATGTCCTCGTCGGTGCGCACGTCCTCGCCCGGCAGACGCACGTCCAGTTCGACCACCAGCGCGCGCACGCCACCCACGCGGCGAGCCGCCTGCTCGGCCGCGATCTTTTCGCCCAGGCTCGGCAGATGCCCTGCGAGCGTCACGACGCCGTCTTTCACCTCGACCCCGATATTCGCAGCACTCACCGTGGGCTCCCACTCCAGCTCCGCCTCCACGTCGTGCTTCAGTTGCAAATCGGTCTTCATCGTCGTCTCCATCGAATCGGCCCAACGCGGACCGTCGAAGCGAGCCTGACATGGAACGCCCTCCTTCGACTGATCTGCATCAACTGGCAGATCGCGCCTCCTCGTATCGTCACGGGATCGAAATCCCTCCACGCGCGGCCCAGCCGCCAGCCCACGCGCATGCATTCAGCGCCTGCGCAGCCCTCCGGCATCAGCATTTCCCCCTTCATCTTGTCAGTCATTTCTGACACACGGTGCGCAGATCACACAGCAATCTCAGCCGGGGCTGATTGTTGCCGCTCGGGCCAAAACCAATACTTCAGGCGTAGGGAAAACAGAAGTTTTCGGTGGTCACGCGGCGAGCAAAGCCAATATCAGGGACGCTGCCCCTGTTGGAACGAGGCGGCGCCGCAATGCCCGGGAGCGAGTCATGAGCCAGCCCGAAAAGTCCGGTTGCACAGACGTCGTGTTCACGCGCAATCTATCGATCGGCGCCCACCTCGTCACGAAGCGCCCGGGTTATTTGCATCACGGCATCTACATCGGGAACGGCCGCGTCATTCACTACGCCGGCCTTTCACGCAGCCTTGCGCGTGGCCCGATCGAGGCAGTTTCCATCGAGCATTTTTCGGCGGGATCTGGTTTTCAGGTCGTACCGCACCCGCATGCGCAATACACGGGTCTCGAGGTCGCACGCCGCGCGGCATCGCGGCTCGGCGAGCAAGACTACCGGTTGCTCACCAACAATTGCGAACATCTCTGCCTGTGGTGCGTGATCGGGCAACGCAAAAGCGACCAGGTCGACGCGTGCATTCGCAATCCGGCTCGCGCCCTGCGCGTCCTTCTCACACTGTTCGTCTACGTGCTGATTCGTGACCGGATGCTTGCTTCTTTAGCCAGAACGCTCGACGTCCCCTTCCCCGCGCTGAACGGTTGATGTTGCTGGCCGCAATCCACCACTCCGCCGCAATTGGCGCACGCCACCGTGCGTTCGGGAATACGCGCCGCACCAAGGCGGCCGACGCCCGACAGATTGACATGCATCAAGCCCGAAACGCGGCGCACGCCGAAAATTCCCCTGCTCACGCGCAATCGCCAGGCATTGCGCTGGTGCCCATTCCTTGAGACAGGCTTCGATGAATGCCGGCCCTTCGCCCCCGCGCCGTCAACCCGATGGCGAGCCCATGCCGCAAGCGCAAGCGCCCCTCGCGCAACACGCGGCCCCCACAGTCCGGTCGACGTTCGTCACGGACGCGCGCAAGCGCGCCCAGGCGGCCTGGGCACTCGGCCTTCTCTGTCTGGTCGCGCTCGTGCTCGTGGTGGTGCACGCCAGTTCGCTCGAACGCAGCCTCGCGCTCGCGCGCGCGGCGCGCCCCGGCTGGCTGCTGATCGCGCTCGCAGCCCAGGTCGCGACCTACGTGAGCGCCGCGCTCGTCTGGCGCGAACCCCTTCGGCATTCGGGCTATACGCTGCCGATGCGCGTGCTCGTACGCCTTGGCATCGTCAAGATCTTTACCGATCAGGCGCTGCCAAGCGCCGGCCTCGGCGGGAGTCTGATGGCGATCCGCGGGCTGCTGCGTCGCGGCGTCCCGCGCTCGATCGCACTGACCGCCCTGCTGTCGAGCCTGCTCTCGCGCGACATCGCTTTTCTGCTCGTCGTGTTCGTGAGCGCCGCGATACTGTGGCGGCACCATGTGGCGGGCGCCACTCTTTTTATCGGCGTCGCCATCTTCCTGCTCGTGCTGCTGCTGGTGCCCGCTTTCCTCATCGCGCTGCATCAGTGGAACCGTGATCCGCGTGTCGCCGCACTCGGTCGATGGCTGCATCTGTCGCGCCTGATCGAATCGTTCAACGACGTCTCGCTCGATCTGTTGCTGAACCGCCACCTGCTCATGCGCACGGTCGCCCTGCAACTCGCGATCTTCCTGCTCGATGCCGCCACCCTCTGGATAGCGCTAGGCGCCGTAGGCGCGCCAACGCCGTTCTGGGCAGCGTTCACGAGCTTCGCGGTCGCCTCGATGGCCGCCACCATCGGGCCCGTTCCCGTGGGACTCGGCACGTTCGAGGCGGCTTCGGTAGGCATGCTGAAGCTGCTCGGCGTGCCGATCGAAGCCGCGCTCGCGGCCACGCTGTTACTGCGTGCGTTCACGTTCTGGCTGCCCATGCTGCCCGGCTTCTGGCTTGCCCACGTCGAACTGCGCGCGAAGCGCCACAGCGCAGCGGCTGCGCAGCAGCCTTCTGGCGAGTAGCAGCGCGCGGCCGGCGCGTACGTCCTTGTGGAAATTCACGGCGACCTCACTTCGCCGCGAATTGACGTGCATCAACGGTCCCGGCACGCATCGGTCATACGGTTCCGATGACTGGCTCGACGCATGGCAATGTGCCTCGCCATCGGCTCGCGACGGAGAGGATCATGTCATCAAACTCGAAGCGCTTTGACGCGATTGTCATTGGGTCGGGAATCGGCGGGCTCGCGTGCGCCACGGCGCTCGCCCGGTGCGGTAAAGCCGTGCTGGTGCTGGAGCGCCAGCACGTGGCCGGCGGTCTCACGCAGTCGTTCAGCCGCGCGGGCTTTCAGTGGGACGTGGGCCTGCACTATCTGGGCGAGATGGGCCCGGAAGGCGACGCACGCGGGATCGTCGACTGGCTCGCCGGCCAGGCCATGGCATTCCAACCGATAAGCAGTGCCTACGATATCGTGCACTTCCCCGACAATGTCACCGTGCCGTTCACGCGTCCCAAGGCCGCGCTCGAACACGAACTCAAACAACGGTTTCCAGATAGCGCCGCGGAAATCGACGCGTTTTTCGCCGCGCTCGACGAAGCCGTCCACGCGGGAAAGGCCCTCTTCACGCGCAGGGCGCTATCGGGCGTGCTCGGCGAGGTTTATGGGCTCTGGCACAGGCGCGACATTCACAAGTGGTGGGGCCGCACGACCGCCGAAGTCATCGACAGTCTGGTCAGCGATGCGCGACTGCGCGCCGTCCTCCTCGCGCAACAGGGAGACCATGGCGGCACGGAGCCTGCTGAAACGAGCTTCGGCATCCATGCGGTCGTGATGAACCATTACCTGAATGGCGCATGGTATCCGCAAGGTGGCGCGAAAGTCTTCGCCGACACGCTGGTTCCCGTCATCGAACAGGCAGGCGGCGCGGTCCAGCTCGACACCCGAGTCGCGGGGGTGCTAATCGAAGACGCAGGCGCAACGGGCGTGCTGCTCGACGACGGAACCGCATTGCACGCGCCGGCGATCTTTTCGGATATCGGGGCGCGCAATACGGTCGCCATGTTGCCAGCGGAACTGCAGCAGAGTGCATGGGCGAAGGAAATACGCTCTTTTCAGCCCTCGGTTTGCCACGTGACGCTGTACCTCGGATTCGAAGGCGATATCAGCATGCATGGGGCGTCGGCATCGAATCACTGGTTCCACGAAACCTGGGGAACGAACGACGGCGTGTGGCAATTGGCGAATGAGAAAGCGCCGCCTCCCGTGCTGTTCGTCTCTTTCCCTTCGCTGAAGGATCCGGGACGTACGCCCGACGACCATCGACGGCATACCGCCGAAGTCGTAGCGCTCACCAGCTGGGAGCCATTTTCGCGCTGGTCCGGCTCTTCGCTGCAAGACAGGCCTGACGAATACACGGCGTTCAAGGCGCTCATCGAGCAGCGCCTGCTTGCGCAGTTCGCGCGCCATTTCCCGAACCTCGCGCCGATGGTGGTGTTTCATGAGGTTTCCACGCCCTTGACCCTGACGGCCTACTCAGGCGCGTATCAAGGCGCAAGCTACGGGCTCGAAGTCAGTCCTCGCCGATTCCTCTCCGAGAGTCTGAATGTCCGCACACCCATTGCGCGGCTATTTCTCACCGGACAAGACGTCACGAGCCCGGGCGTTATGGGGGCCATGATGGGTGGCGTGATCGCCGCCGCCTCGATTGCAAATCAGATTTATTCCCACCTCCGTTAGACGTGCATCGGCGTGCGATCGATTGCCTGCCGTGGTGTTCGGCGAAGGGAAATGGAATCGCAACCGCATGCACGGCCCGCACGGATTGACAAAGATCAATGCATCTTGCGGCACCGGCTCCATAGTGAACAGCTTGCGGCCGACCACGAGGCGCCGTCCCGGCGTGCCCTCGACCTTCTCTTCCCGCCCGGTCGGCCGAGCTTGTCACGGAGCCCGACATGGAACCCGCCACGCGACGCAACGCGATACAAGTGATACTGAGCGAACACCGACGCCTTACGAGCATCGTCTACGGCATGCTGCGCGTGACCGATCGCATGGAGTCCAGCGCCGACTCATCCGACGCCATGCTCATGCGCGCGATGTTCTACTACATACATGAATTTCCCGAGCAGATTCATCATCCGAAGGAAGAACGCTACCTGTTTGCACGGCTGCGCGAGCGTACCGACGAATTCGACGCCGTGATCGAGGAACTCGGGCGCCAGCACGAGGAAGGCGCACGGCGTATCGAGGCGCTCGAAGAGGTTCTCACACGGTACGAGCTGGAGGGTGCCGACGCGCTGCCCGCGCTGCGCGACGAAGTCAATGCTTATGCCGACTTCTACGCCGACCACCAGCGCCTTGAAGAAACCGTGATCCTGCCTGCCGCGCAGCGCTATCTGACACTGGCCGACTGGGTGGAGATCGACGAAGCGTTCGGCGCGAATCGCGATCCGTTCGAGAGCCTCGAGAACGAGGACAATCTCGACGACCTTTATGCGCTGATCGTCCATACGATGCCCGACGCGCAACCCTGAGCGCCGAAACACCCAAATGCCGATTGCGGCGGACATCGTGCTCGCCAAGCCGCGCACGATGTTCGCCGCTACCTTCGGCAGTGGAGCCTCGACTCCCTCGCGCGCTCAGGGCTTGCCGTCGTACGCGACGCCCGGGCTCAGAAAGCGAGGAAGCGAAGCCATTTCCGATTTCGGCAGCGGTTTGCTGTAGAGGAAACCCTGGGCGACCTTGCAGCCATGCGCATCGAGAAACGCGGCCTGCTCTACCGTCTCGACGCCCTCGGCAACCACGCGCTGCCCGAGGCAACGCGCGATGGAGAGGATCGCCTTCACGAGCTCGGCATGACGCCGGTCGGAAGTGACGCGCTGAACGAACGTGCGATCGATCTTGAGCGTATCGATGGGAAAGCGCGTCAAATAACTGAGCGCCGAGTAGCCGGTGCCGAAATCGTCGATGGCGATCGACAGCCCCATGTTCTCGAACGCCAGAAGCGCGCTCATGACAGAGTCGTTTTCCGCCAGCAGCAGGCTTTCGGTAATTTCGAACTGGAGCCACTGGGGCTGGCAGCCTGTTTCTTCGAGAATGTCCTGGATCACCGGCAGCAGGTCGCGCGACTGAAACTGCCTGGCCGAAAGATTGATCGACACCTTGTGCCGCGCGGCACCCGCGACATTCCATTCAGCGGCCGCGCGACAGGCCTCGCGAAGCACCCATCGCCCGAGATCGACGATGAGGCCAGTTTCCTCGGCAAGCGGTACGAACTGGCCAGGGCGAACGAACCCCTCGCCGGGACGCTTCCACCTCAACAGGGCTTCCGAGCCGATGACCTCCGCGCCCTGAAGCAAGACCTGAGGCTGGTAATGCAGCTCGAGCTCGCCTTGGTCGATCGCGCGGCGCAGCTCCGACTCCAGCAACAGACGCGAGGTGGCCTCGATCGTCAGGTCTCTCGTGTAGAAACGAAAACCGCGCCTGCCCGAGCGCTTCGCGAGGTACATTGCCGAATCTGCGTACCTGAGCAGATCCTTTGCATCCGTGCTATCGATCGGATAGAGCGCGATGCCGATGCTGCACGAAATGAACACTTCTCTTCCGTCGAGCGGGAACGGCTCGTCGAGCCGCTTGAGGATCATCGTGGAGATCTGTTCGAGCACGCCGCGACCGGAAACCTCGGGCAGCAGAATGGCGAACTCGTCGCCGCCAAAGCGAGCCACCGTGTCGCCGGGACGCACGCAGCCGAGCAGACGACTCGCCGCCTCACGCAGCAACTCATCGCCGACCGCGTGGCCCATCGTATCGTTGACACCCTTGAAGCGGTCCATGTCGATCATCATGACGGCTGTCAAGCGACTGCCTGAGCCGGCGGTGACGGCGTCGCGCAACCGTTCGTTGAACAGCACGCGGTTCGGCAACGCGGTCAGCGCGTCGAAATACGCCATGCGATGGATCTTGCCTCTGGACGCGTGCAGCTCCGAGATGTCGCGTCCCACGGCAAGAACCGTTTCCACCGTGCCGTTCGCTCCCAACTCCGGCGTCAGCCTGAGCAGGTGCGTGAGATGTCTGCCGTCGGCGGCCTCCCAGGTCAGCTCGAACTCCCTGTCGCTAGCGGTCTCGAAGACTTCCGCGAGTTGCCGCTCGTAGAGAACGGTGCCGGCCCCCCCTGGAAATTCGCTCGGCGACCTGTCGAGCAGCGCAGCGGCCCCTCCCATCGTGAGCGCCGCGAAAGTGGGATTCACGTAGATTCGCCTGAAGTCCTTTCCATAACGGGCAACCGTATCGGGCGAGTTTTCAACGAGCGTTCTGAATTCGCGCTCCCGACGGGCCAGTTTCTCGTCGAAACGGCGCCTTTCGGTGATGTCTCTCGCCACGCCGAGCACGGCCGCCACCGTCCCTGCCGCGTCGAATACCGGCAGCCGGCGAGTTTCGAGCAACGTACGTTCGCCCGTCGCGGGAGCGACTACCCATTCTTCGTCGACGCACACATGCATTGCATCGATGGCCGCCTTTTCGCGTTCCCGGAAGAAGTCGGCAAGCTCGGCGTCGAAAATCGCGTAGTCGGTTCTGCCGAGAATCTCAGCTTTCGACTTGCCGACAAACTGTTCGAAGCTGTGATTGCACAGCTGGAACACGCCGGTCGTGCTCTTTAGCCACACCATGTCGGGAATGGTATGGAGCACGGTTATCAATTGCGCGCGGGCGTCCGATAATTCGAGCGCCTTGCCTTCGAGGCTCTTGTTGAGCAGCAGGATCTCGTCGTATTGCTCCCGCTGTTCGAACTCCACCCGCTTACGTTCGGTAATGTCGAGAATCGCGCCGATCAATCCGGCCTGGCGGCCTTGATCGTCGTGGAAGACCGCCTTGCTGAATTCCACGTCACGCACCGCTTTGCTCGCATTCTGGACCTTGAATTCGTATCGCTGGATGCCGCCTTTCGCGAACAGATCCTCGTCCATGGCGAAATAGGTTTGCGCCAGCTCGTACGGGCTGGTCTCGAAGACGGTCTTGCCGACGAATCGCTGCTTTGGAACGCCCAGAAATGCTTCAAAGGCGCGGTTCAGATGCAAATAGCGCCCCCCTCTGTCTTTCGAAAAAACAGGAATGGGGATGGTGTCGAGTAGCGATTCGAGAAACGACTCGCGCTCGCGCAGTTTTGCCTCCGCGCGTTTGCGGGCAGTGATGTCGAAATAAATCGCCAGCACTCCTGATTGATCGTCCTGAACCGGATCGCTTACGAACTGCACGAGGAAGTGTTCGCGCTGCGCCTCGGGCAGGCCATCGAACGAGAGCTCCAGCTCACGCGCGTTGCCCGTGTTCGCGACCTCGTGCATGACGTCGAGGTACTGCTGCAGCGTCTGCGGCAAAAGCAGGCCGGTTTCGGCATACGAGGCGCTCGAGCCTCCAGATGCGGCCCTCATCATCGCCTGGGCTGCGCGATTCATGTAGCGCCGTTGACCCTGCGCGTCATAACGGATGACGGGTATAGGCAGGTCGCTCACCGGCACGCAGTACTCGCTTCCGGCGTCCATTCCAGGGTTTTTCATGCTGTCAAAGAGACTGTGTGTCCGCACAACGCCATCTACGCAGTCGCTTCCGCAATCGGCAACTTCGACAACGCGCAACACGGCATGCCATCCATCCAGTAACGGCCGGAGACGGAATTTCTGAAGAGTGCCGCCTCGCGATTTTCCCACCTGGCCGCACGCGAATCCTGCATTGGGCGCCCTCCCGGCACCGAATCCCGTTGCCCGTTTCGCGTTTCTGTCAACCTTCAGTCGATCTCGCGACGGGCCGTCGACATCATGCAGGCTTCCCGCACATCCGCACAGTGCCGGCGCGCAATCGCGCAAACACATGGCACCCATGCGTGGCTTTAAAGTTCACACCGCGTATTCGCGCCACTCTCTTTGGCATGTCTATGGTATATAGGCGCGGTGCCAACATTCATTGCAACCGCATGCCGCCCTTCGATCTGCGCACGGTCATTCTGATGTCTTCAGTCATGCCGGGACTCATGGCGATCGCCCTGTTCTCCCTGGCCCGAAGCTTTCCTCAGAACATTCGCGGGATACGTCACTGGGCGTCGGGCGCATTGGTCGTCAGCATATCGGTGATCCTCCTCTCCTTTCGTGGCACCGTGCCGGGCTGGCTTTCGATCCTCGCGGCGAACGGCGGGATCATCCTTGGCACCGGGCTGGCACTCATCGGCTCGGAGCTGTTTTTTGGGCGCCGCCCCAGCTGGCGCTTCTTGCGTCTGCTCGTGTGCAGCGGTGCAGCCGGCACCGCCTCGCTCTGGTTGGTCCATGAATCGGTTGCGGGGCGCACCGTCGTGATCACCGGGATACTGGCCGTGCTTTACGGCACCCACGGCGCAGTCATGCTTCGTTTCGGCCGCTCCAGCCGCCTGGCAACGTCCGTTGGCGCACTGCTTTTCGCTGAATCCGCCGTTGCGGGCGCACGCTGCGTTACCGTCGCGCTCCAGACGGAGGGCTTGCCCAGCCTGTTTCATCCCGAATCGATGCAGACGTTCTATCTCACCGCCGGCGCGGCCTTTTCGTTGCTGGTGACAGTGGGCCTTCTACTGATGGCGATAGAGCGGCTACGCACGCAGCTCGAGCGGCAGTCATACTGCGACCCCTTGACGGGTCTCCTGAACCGGCGTGCGCTCGCTCTTGCGTTCGAAGACGAGCGCGAGCGCGCGAAGCGCAACGGCGAAGTGCTCTCCATGCTCCTCATCGACCTCGACCACTTCAAGCGCGTGAACGACGAGCATGGGCACCATACGGGAGACCGTGTCCTGATCGATTTCGCGGGACGCGCCACCGAGGTCTTGCCGGCGTCTGCGTGTCTCGCGCGCTGGGGAGGCGAAGAATTCGCCGTGCTGCTGCCGGCCCTCTCCCTGCAGAACGCTCATCGGCTGGCTGAGGCAATCCGCGTACGCATCGCCGAGCCCGAGCTCAAGCCCCCGAGCATTCGATACACGTGCAGCGTCGGCGTGGCGTGCCTCGCGGCCGCCGAAGCAACGATCGAACAGCTCGCCCGCGATGCCGACAATGCGCTCTATCGCGCCAAGCATCTTGGACGCAACCGCGTAGAGATCTGCGACCGCGCGTTCGCTGCCTGACACGTACACGCACAGGCGAATTCCCTTCTGGCCGCGAAGGCCGACGATCCACGTGGCTTGGCAACGCCGCACGCCGGTATTCAGCCTGCGGCGTTGCCAACCCGCGCGGCAATAGTCGGTGCGAACGGATGCCGCTTGCCGCCGGCTAGTATACCCCCCTACCCTATTGGTGCTACACTGCAGCCCGCTGACGAAAGCAGGCTGGAGCCAACGGGGGGACAGGAATGAGCCATACGATTCGCGAGAAGCAGAAGCTGCTCAACCGCATTCGCCGAATAAAGGGACAGGTTGAGGCCATCGAGCGCGCGCTAGAGGAAGAACGCGGCTGCATGGACATCCTGCAGCAGGTCACCAGTTGTCGCGGCGCGATGAACGGACTGTTGGCCGTCGTGCTGGAAGACCATATCCGCACCCACCTGGTCGACGCCGAACCGGACGACGAACATGGCAGCGGGACCGAGCAGCTGATCGAAGTGGTCCACAGCTATTTCAAGTGAGAGCAGCATGAGCAGATTCGAAGACGCCGCCTTCGGGGAGGGACACGATCACATCTTTCTGGGCGCGGCCCACGAGGAGAACGAGCGCAGGACCTGGATGGTCATCGCGCTTTGCAGTGCGATGATGGTGGCCGAGATCGTGGGCGGCAGCCTCTTTGGCTCGCTCGCACTCGTCGCCGACGGCCTGCACATGTCGACGCACGCAGGCGCGATGCTCATCGCCGCCCTCGCCTACACCTACGCGCGCCGGCATGCGACGGATACGCGCTTTGTCTTCGGGACCGGCAAGCTGGGCGACCTCGCGGGCTTTACCAGCGCCATCGTGCTCGCCATGATCGCGCTGCTGATCGGCTATGAAGCCGTCTCGCGCTTTTTCGCGCCCGTGCCGATCCGCTTCGGCGAGGCGATCCCGATCGCTGTGGTGGGTCTGCTGGTCAATCTCGCAAGCGTGTGGCTGCTGAGCGGCGACCACCACGGGCATAGCCATGGCCATGGGCATAGCCACGGTCATGATCACGCCCATGCCCACGCAGAAGAGGCACAGCGCATTTTCGGCAACGCCGGCGTCTTCGCCGTGTCGATTTTCGAGGATGACGTGCCGCCCGTGTTCCGCATCAAGCCCGAGACAGCTTCTTCGAAGCTGCATGCCGATGCGGTTTCGATCACGACGATTCGCCCCGACGGCACACGCCAGACGTTCGCGTTTGCCGACCGTGGCGGCTATCTGGAGTCGAAAGAGGACATTCCGGAGCCGCATGCATTCCAGGCCGTCGTGCGTCTGCCCGACG
>Ga0335069_10013189_pt1 | contig 11609 bp, 13 predicted proteins | sample Lox_Sample_11_FD_206714 | JGI IMG/M metagenome (GOLD analysis project Ga0335069, IMG submission 206714) | Soil microbial communities from Loxahatchee National Wildlife Refuge, Florida, United States - Lox_Sample_1.1 | ecosystem: Environmental > Terrestrial > Soil > Wetlands | place: USA...
TTCATGATAATAAGCGGAGTTAGTCGTTCGGGCTGTGGAGTTAACCCCGGGCTCGAAAATCGGAGGGAGGCTTCGGATGCTATGAAAATGCCTTGCCAAACGCTTCTTATGATGATTCTAGCCCTAGGCAACATTTCTTGGGCCGTGGAAATGCCATCCTACATTACCAACGACCGGGACCTGAAGTTCGCCCTGAAGGCCGCGCAAACGCCGGAAGATCACGAGCGCATTGCGGCCTATTACCAGGTGAAAGCGGACCAGTTGGATGCCAAAGCGGCCGAATATGAGCAGGACGCAACGGCGTACAGGAACGGGCCAGTGGTAAAGAACCTTACGTCGCCGAACACAGCGGCACGCTACGAGTCCATCGCGAAGAGACTGCGCCATGAAGCGCAAATCAACCGCAGCTTTGCGGCAACTCACGAGCGCATAGCCGCGACGGCTGAAGACGCATCCCAATAACGTTCCGGATGGTCGCGCTCTTCATCGGTCCTTGCATGACGACCGTTCCTTATTTCAAGACCCGACGCTTGGACGCGCAATTAGACTTTCCGGTCAATCCAGGTGATCTTCTCCAGCTTCAGGGCAGGCCCCTGATTGCCGCCCAGCCCATTCACTGCTTCCTCTCGATCAGGTTGTTGCCAAACATAAACCCGATTTCCCCCACGGCCCGATACTGGCTGTTGCTCAAACCGGCGGGTCCGAAGCCGTCGCCCGGCGTCAGGCTCCCGGCATGAACCCAGGAAAGGTCTCCCCGGAAGAAGAACCCTCCGTATTGAAACGTAGGCGTGAGAGTCGCCGAAGTCCCCGAACTGCCCGGACCGAACATCAGATTAACCGTATTCTCAGCGGCGCTCCCCGTGCTGGAGATGTATTCGCCGCGCCCCGCCAGTGAGAAGCCGTGTTTGAACGCGTGGCTCAGCAGAAGCGCTCCGCCTCGCGTCGCGGCGCCGTTGGTGATGCCGATTTGCGCGTTGGTGGGAACGTTTGTGTACTGGAAGTAAGGTTGGACGATCCACGCGCCCTTCGTGAACGTGTAGATGACATTGTATATGCTGCTGTTGTTTTGCACCGGCGTGGCCACCGTCTGGAAGGCGGTCTTGTTGTAGTTCCCGCCGCCGACAAAGGAGATCGCGTGCGGGCCCTTGGTGTATGTCAGAGACCCCGTGAGCCACGTATAGCGGTTGGAGTAGAACCCGTCATTCCAGCTCAGTGAGGCGGTAAACTTCCCCAGCGTCTGGTTGATCTGGATCCCCCGGCTAATGGCGTTTTCCTGGTTCCACAAGAGACCGCGCTCGACGTTCATGTTTTGGAAGGTGAAGGTGTACTCCGCGCCGATTAAGGTGGGCAATTCTCCGATGAGGATGGAGGTGTTCTTCCCCGGCACCAGTTTCAGGTAGGCGGTCGGCAGCGGGCCGTAGAGGTTAGAAATAGTCTTGCCGGTGTCCATGTAGGGGGTGGCTAGGGTCGGAAGGGTGTACGCGCCTGCCTGTAAGTAGAATTGCCACCAGCCATCCGTCTTTTGGATCCAGATTTGGCCGTTACTTACGGTCGCCTGGGTGGGATTGTCACCGGGGACATGGTTGTCCTGCCACATGCCGTAGCCATTCAGGATGCCGTTTACGGCGATTGTGCCGAATGGTCCGGCGTCGAATTTGGCCGGAGGGATTCCTGCCAGCGGCCCGGTTATGGACGGAGTGGGTAGTGCGGCGGCTGGCGTCGACCCGGTGGCCGGCGTGGCTGCGGTTGTGGTCAGGGTTTGAGAGTCGGCCGGCGGCGTGGCGGGCGCGGTCTGCGGCCGAACGAGTGAGGGCCAACCCAAGCAAAGAGCTAAAGCTGCCAAAGCCCCGCGATGGATTTTCATGCCCCTCCTTGGGTGGCACCTCGCCGAAAGCACATTCGTGCTTGGAACGCTTCTTGCCCTATTACCCCGGGTCAGCGTAGTGGTCGGGCCAGGATTCTTCATCGTTTGTTAAATCGCTTTCTCCCCCATCAGAGCCGGGTAGGATTCTCGCCTGCGAGACTTCCCGGCCTCTGTAACAAGTATCTTGAGGCTAGAGGCACCCCGGGCCGGCCGTCAAAGAAATAGAATTTCTGCAAAAGATAAAAACCGGACTTTTCCGCATAATAAAAAACGCTTGGCCAAATGGATTTTCTGGGAACGATAAAAAGCGCTTCTGGGTGGCCGAGGAATGCGCCACGGTGCCACTCAGGAGCGCAGGATGGAACGCACGAGCGTGCGGGCCTCCGTGACGTACTGTTCCATGTCGAGGAGAAAGCGGGCCGGCTCAGTTTGGGCGAGGATGTGATATTCCCCCCTCAGGATGACCCAGGCAGGATCCTCTTCCAATTTCCAACCCGGGGATTCGTCGAAGCCGTACCCCAACTCATGCGCCTGGCAGATTTGATCCGCCAGGCTGACTAGCGCCACGAGCACGGGATGGATTTTTGCCTGCTGCACGTCGTGGTGATGTTCCACGACTTCAGCAATGTCCTCCGGAAGGCGCCACTGTTCGGCAAGGATCTTCCCCGTGTCACAGTGGCTGAATCCCAGGGCGGAGCGTTCTGCCTGGTGGAGCGGAATCTGTTCCGACTTCGCCAATTGCGCCGCGGCGCGGAACTCCTCCTGGAAAGACAGCAGGTTTATGAGTTCCCCCAAGTCGTGCAGCAAGCCGGCCAGGTAAGCGCGTTCCGTATCCCGGAAGCCGACTTTGCAAGCGCAGAAGCGGCTGGCCAAGCCACACCCCAGGGAGTGCTCCCAGAAGGTCACGGGGTCGATGATCCAACTCTGCTTGGGCAGGAGATTGAGCAGGCTGCAGGAAAGCAGGATTTCGCGGATTTCGCGTACGCCGAGCACGATGACCGCCCCGTGCACGGTTTTGACCTCACGGGACCGAAAATACATGGCGGAATTGGCCACCCGCAGGCACTGCGCGGAGATCGACTCGTCGCAGGAAACCAGGTCGACAATTCGTTGGACATCCACCTGGTCCACCGGCCTTTCGAGATAGAAGAGTAGCGGCCGGATGATGGCCGGGACGGTTGGGATGGAATTCAGCCTCTCCACGCGTTCGCGGATGAGCTCTCGAAGTGTGGGCGTCATGGTCGGCGACGTTGTTCCTCATTCTTCTATCGGCACTCTCTGGAAACAACATGAGCAGTAAGGCATCGTCCGTTGAGGAGATGTTATGATTGGGGACCTTGCGAGACGAAAATCTGCTGGGGAGACAGGCACAACCCAGGTACATGCTAATCTAATGATTGGCGGCATGAAGTAAGGCAAACCCACGGCTCAGGCTTGCATGTTGGAACTGGATTTCGGCGAACACACCGACGTTGGCAAGGCGCGGGACCAGAATGAGGATTCGCACGGCCACGTGGCCCCTGCCAATCCCGCGCAGGCACGTTCGCACGGCTGGCTGTTTGTACTGGCGGACGGGGTGGGTGGACATGAGCGCGGCGAGGTGGCCTCCCGGCTTGCCGTGGATTGCATGCTCGAGGGCTTCCGCGCCTCCCGCGCCGGCGAACCGCACACTACGCTCCTGCCGCGTCTGGCCGCGCAGGCCAACCTGCGCGTTTATGAAGCGGGGCGCGCCGCCTCACCGGGGGGGACCCACATGGCGACCACTCTGGTGGCGTGCGGGTTGCGTTACGACCGCGCCGTTATCGCCCACGCGGGCGATTCGCGCTGTTACCTGATCCGCCGCGGCCACGCCAAGCTCCTCACCCGCGATCACACCGTCGCCAATGAGCACGTGCGCCTGGGGCTGATTTCGGCCGGCGAGTCCTCCCAGTCGCCCAACCGGCATCTGCTGCTCCGCTCCCTGGGGCACGACCTCTTTGTGAATGTCGACATCAACGAGGCCTTGATCGTCCCGGGGGATGCGCTGCTTCTTTGCTGCGATGGATTGCACGGGTCGGTGGAAGCCGCCGACATGGCCCGCATTGTCACGCAGAACAAGGACCTCCAGGAGGCGGCCCGGCAGTTGGTGGCGCTTGCCAATGAACGTGATGGCAGCGATAATATCAGTGCTCAGGTCGTTCGCATTCGGGGCGTCGAACGGGTGGGAATGTATCGGGGAAGACCGTACAAACTTCGCTAGCGCCGCACCCGAATTATAGCTGGTGAAGAGTGAATAGTGAATGATCAGTTCGGATGACTGCTGCACGGCTGCGACAAAACAGCAACCGATGCGGCGCCCGATATTCACCATTCACTCTTCACTACTCACTATTTCATGAATCCTGTTCACGCCGGCGATCAACTCGATCACTACCAGGTCGAAAAACTGGTAGCCCGCAGCGGTATGGCTTCCATTTACCAGGGAATCGACACCCACACGGGACGGCCGGTGGCCATCAAAATCCCCCACCCCGAGATGGAGTGCGATCCCATTTTCTTTGAACGTTTCCATCGCGAATCCGACATCGGGGCGAAGCTGGACCATCCCGGCGTGATGAAGGTCTTTCTCGACGAGGACCGCTCCCGCGTCTACATGGTCATGGAGTGGGTGGAGGGACGGCTGTTACGCCGCCTCATGAGCGAGGTGCGAAAGTTCCCTCCCGAACGGGCGGTGAAAATCACCCTGCGAATTCTGGACGCGCTGGCTTACATTCACAGCCACGGCGTTGTGCACCGCGACCTGAAACCTGAGAACATCATGATCGACGCCGACGATAACATCAAATTGATTGATTTCGGCATTGCCGCCAATGCCGGCGCGCGACGCATCACTTTTGCCAAGCTCAGCAACACCATGGGGACGCCTGATTATATTTCCCCGGAGCAGGTCAAAGGTAAACGGGGAGATGGCCGCAGCGATCTTTACGCGATGGGAGTCATGCTCTACGAGATGCTGACCGGCAAGGTGCCATTCCAGGGGCCGAACCCGTTCGCCATCATGAACGACCGGCTGCTGAATAACCCCATTCCCCCGCGCGAGGCCGATCCGTCCATCAGCCCGCAACTGCAGGAGATTATTTACCGCGCCCTGGAGCGCGAACCCGCCAAGCGCTACCAAACCGCCGCCGAGTTTGCCCACGACCTCCAGCACCAGGACGAGGTCGGCGTCGCCGACCGCCCGGAACTCCGCGATTGGAAGGAACGGCGTTCACCCCTCATCCGGCAGATCCTCTTTTACCTCATGCTGGCCTTGATCCCTCTCGTGATCTTCGGCGTGCTCATCTACGTGGCAAAACACACCTAAAGGCAGGTTTCAGGCGTCAGGGATCAGGGGTCCGGTGTCTGGGAAGAGGGGGAAGCCGAAAACCGGAGGATTCACCGTGGATCGTAAAGACTTGATTCGGCAGTATAAGGAGAGCCGGCGTCCAATGGGCGTCTACCAGATCCGGAACACCGCGAATGGCAAGGTGCTGATCGGCGCAAGTGTCGAAATACCCGGGGTGCTCAACAGCCACAAAACTCGGCTGAGATTTGGCATGCACGAGAATAGTGCTTTACAGAACGACTGGAATGCCATTGGCCCGGACGCCTTCGAGTTCGAAGTTCTGGACACTCTCACGCCTCCGGCGGAGTCGGACTACGATCCATCCGAAGACCTCAAAGTTCTTGAAGCCATGTGGCTCGAAAAACTGACGCCTTACGATGCGCGGGGGTATAACGCCCGGCCCGGCAAGTCCCGCTAATATACCGCTCCCCTATCGCCCGTAAACCAGAACCCGAAACGTTCCGGGCACCGCAGCTCGCCGTTGGCCCGCGGCGGAACCCGAGGGTGGAGCAAAATCTGCGGTATCCACAAAAACGTGGTGAGTCTTGGTATCCAGCCCCATGGTCTTGGCGCCCAACTCGGTTTTGACGGCTTCCACGGCGCTGAAGTTGTTCGGCGAGTCCTCATGGAAGATATGGATCATGCCTTCGCGCGTGGATGCGAAGATCAGGCCAGTTTCAGGATCATAGGCCGCGGCATCCACGCCCCCTGAGATCGGAAACGACTTGATTACCTTCCCGCTGTCGGCGTCCATCACAACGAGCATCTGGGGCTCACGGCCGGCGCTGAACAGCCGCCGGTTTTTGGTGTCCATCGCCAGGGCCGTGGGGCCACCGGCCGGGGCAACAGGCCAGCGCGATTTGATCTTGAGTGTATTGGAGTCGACGGCCACCAACTCGTTCTTGTCTTCCATATTGATATAAACCGTTCCCGCGCCGTCGGCGACGGCGAATTCAGGCGCCCCACCCAGGTCGATGGTCCCCACCACGGTCCCGGTCTTGGCATCGATCACCGTGGAGCTGTGCGGATCCCCGTTTTGCGCAAATACACGCTTTGATGCCGGGTCATAAACAATGGAATCGGCGTCGTGGTCGGCTTTGGCTTCGCCAAGCACTTTGAGCGTGTTCAGGTCGAAGATGATCACTTTTCCTTGTGCTCCATCGGTGATGAATCCCCGCCCAAACTCACGGGCGATGGCAACCCCGTGGTCCTGCTTGAGCCCGGTGATGTTGCCGACGATGGCTCCGGTGTCGGCGTCGATGATCTTGATTTCCGTGCCATGCGAGAGATAAACGCGGCGGGCGGATGGATCGACCGTGATGTAGTCAAAATACTCACGCGTGCTCCCCTCGGCCGCTCCCAAAGGGTATTTCTTTAACAGGTGATAGCCACCTTCCGCAGCTGCCAGGGCGGCAACCCCAAGGAGCGTTAAAGACGCTGCCTCCACAAGACGGATGAAGCGGGACGACATCTTCATGCGAGGATCTCCTTTTCGGATGCCCGAACCAAAAGTCTGGCATGCAGCACTACCCGACAGCTTAGTATGAGTTTCCGACGTTGCGCCAGTGTTAAGAGGGGCATGAGGGAACAGTGCATCTTGAATCGAGTGCGGAATGCGAGTAGGCTTGTGCCGATAGAATTGGAACCGATTCCATGATCAGGAGCTTAACACTCCTCTCTGCCCGGGAAAAAGGTCATCTGCTTCATCCGAATTCGATAGGAGGCCTATTATGTCCGATCGTCATAACCGTCGCGATTTCCTCAAGACTTCAGCTCTAGCTGCCCTCGGAAGCGCCGCACTGAGTTCCCCGGAGGGACCCTTGGTTGCCTCGTCTCCAGGGGGTGCAGCCATTTCCATGCCCCAGACCTCTCATCAAGGGTTTCCGACAGGGAAACTGGGCAATCTCCAAGTGACCCGCCTTTTCCTGGGATGTAACCAGGTAAGCGGCTATTCCCATTCCCGCGACTTGAGTTACGTGAGCCGTTTGATGCGCGAATATCAGACTGATGACCGCGTCCTCGATACCTGGCAACTGGCCGAAGAGCTTGGCATTAACACCGTCCTTTCCGACCCCTTCGAAAAGCCCTCGCGGATCATGAAGCGATATCGCAAGGAGCGCGGGGGAAAGATCCAGTGGATCTCCGAGGTCCATCCCCCCAAAGACTACTACGAAATTCGCCTGGCCGATGTGAAGGAGAACCTCAAGCAGGTTTTCGACAACGAACCCAACGCCCTTTACATCCAGGGCGGGGTTACCGATTCCTTCGTTCAACGGGGCTTGGTGGAAGAACTGGGCGAGGCCCTGGAATTGATGAAGAAGAGCGGCCTGCCCTCCGGCCTGGGGGCACATTCCATCGAGACACCCAAGGCTTGCGTGAAAGCGGGGCTCCAGCCCGACTTCTTCATGAAGACCTTCCACGCCGACGATTACTGGTCAGCCACGCCCCGATCTCAACGGGCGGAGTTCATTGTCGACCAAAATTCAGCCGACAATCACGATAATATCTGGGACATTAAACCCGAAGCCACGCGGGATTTCATGGCCACTTTCCACAAGCCCTGGATTGCCTTTAAGGTGATGGCGGCGGGGGCCATTTCTCCGCAAAAGGGATTCCACTTTGCCTACCAGGGTGGGGCCGACTTCATCTGCGCGGGCATGTTTGATTTTCAACTTAAGGAAGACGTGCAACTCGCCAAGCAGATCCTGGCGGGGAACCTGGAACGGACACGACCCTGGCAGGCCTGACGCCTTCCCGCTGAGTACCAGCGGGCTTCGGAGGGTCAGCAGGCAACAATCAGGGAAGATCGAGGAGGCGACATGACTTCAACCGGCCCGACTCCTGCCGATTTGCCCTTGATCGAGCGCCTAGCGGCTATCCCCTACACGGGGGCCGTCACGGACATTCTCGACGAAATGGGCTACCGCCACCAAGTGCTTCCCCACGAGATTCAATCGTTGGTTCCGGGGCAGACCCTGGCCGGTCGCGCGCTAACTCTGCGCGGTGAACCCTGCGAAATCGACGACCCGGACGTCATTTTCCCGCCCTTTCTGAAGATGTTGGGTGAAATCCGCCCCGGCGATGTGATTACCACCCAGGCCAACGACAATGTCTCGGCACACCTGGGGGAACTCTCCAGCGAGACGGCCAAGTTTCGTGGCGCCCGCGGCGCGGTCATCGACGGAGGCGCACGCGACACCGAGTACATGGTCCGCCTCGGATTTCCCGTGTTCGCCCGCTATAAGACGCCGGCGGATATTCGCGGCCGCTGGCATTTAGTGGAGTGGAACGTCCCCATCGTGATCGGCTCGGTGTCCATTTCGCCGGGCGACCTGGTTTTGGGCGACCGCGATGGTGCCATCATCATTCCCCAGAAGATTGCAGAGGAGGTGGTGACGAAAGCGGAGGAAGTTGTACAGACGGAGAATCAAGTCCGGGCGGCCATTCTCAGGGGGGTCCTTCCCCTGGAGGCCTACCAGCGTTTTGGGCGGTTCTAGGCAGACCCTGCGGATGGCGGTCGCGGTGGCGATGCCAGATGCCCGCGCCCTCACCCGAATGCGTGGCGGTGACCCGCCGGTTTGAACAGAGGCGCAGCGCGCTTGACTATCCTTCAGACGAGGACTAATCTCGAATCCAGCAAGTCCGCCCGAACCTCGCAATCGAGGGCCCCAGGGAGGGCCGCCGATATGACCACACCTGTTTCCGAAATCAAGCCCGAAGCGGGTTAACCGGGAGGTGCGCTATGCTTACCGTTCGCCTGGTGCAAATGATTGAGGACCACGCGGAGGAGTTGACCCGGGGAGTCATCAAAGACCTACAGAGTAATCCCCGGACCCCGCATTACCACCACCTGACCTACGAAGAATTGCACTATCGTACGTACACCGTTTATCGAAATCTCGGCCATTGGATCAGCCAAGGGACGGAGGAGCCCATCGTCGCCAATTACACGGACTTGGCGGTGCGCCGTCATGCCGAGGGAGTCCCGCTCGAGGAAGTTGTTTTTGCCCTGATCTCCATCAAGAACCATCTTTACACTTACGTGCGGAGCACCGGCCTGATGGATTCCGCGATGGAGTTGCATCAGGAAAGGGAACTCCGGCGCCTGGTCGGCCATTTCTTCGACAAGGCGATCTACTTCACGGTGAAGGCGTACGAGAGCGAGGCGGCCCTGAAACACTCGAAGCTGGCGATGAAGTTGGCGGCCTGAGCGTCAACGGCACCCTTTCGCGGCGGCGGACTCAGGCGGCGGCTGGCTACATGAGGGGGAGTGTAGGATTTGGTCGTTGCGCGGCATCCACTTGCCACCAATACCCCGGCAGAGAGGAATCAACCATGGCGAAACTGAAGATGTACCTCAAGCCCACTTGAACGAGTTGCCGCAAAGCAAGAGGTCTCTTGCTGGAGAAGGGTGCGGAACTGGAGGAACACGACCTGGGAAAAGAGCGGTTGACGGCGGAACAGCTTGACGGTCTGATCGGCGCGCGCAACTACCTGGACTTCCTGAATCCCCGCAATGATCTGTACCGCCAGCGCAAGATGAAGGATCAACCGCCGGCGCGGGAGGAAGCACTGGATCTCATGGCGCAGGAGCCCAACTTGATCCGTCGACCCATTGTGATTCGCGGCGGGCAGATGGTTCTGGGTTATGACGAGGAAGGCCTGCGCAAGATTGCGAAGTGAGAAGCCCCCGGATATGCTTAGGCGGTCGTCCGAAGCCTCAGGAGCGAGAGAGCATGCCCACCAAGGTTCTATTTGCGCAAGGCGACATCACGGATATGGCGGTGGATGCGATCGTCAACGCCGCGAACACCGAACTTACCATGGAGGCGGGCGTGGCGGCCGCCATCCGGCGCAAGGCGGGGGAGCACGTGCTAGAGGAGTGCGAGCGCCTCGCCCCCATTCGCCTGGGCGCGACGGCGGTAACCACGGGCGGGAATCTGCGGGCGCATTTCGTGATTCACGCCGCCGGCATGCGACCCGGGGAAAAGGCCACTACGGAGTCCATTCGCCTTGCCACCCGCGCCAGCCTGATGCGGGCGGAGGAGAAAGCGATTCGCAGCCTCGCCTTTCCTGCCCTCGGCACGGGCGTGGCAGGCTTGCCGATAGCGGATTGCGCGGCGATCATGCTGAAGGTCACGCTGGATCACATCAAGATGCGGACGAGCCTGGAGAAGATTTACTTCGTGCTGTTTGACGAGGCGGCGCTCAAAGTGTTCGAGGGAACCTTCCAGCAGTTGACCGGCCGGCCCGCGCCGGCTGGTGATACGAGGGCGTGAGTTTGGTTTTGATCCCCCAGCCTCTGGGCAAAGAGGCGCCCTCGTCAACATTACCAGACACCAATATGCACTTCCTTATCGACGACTTGCGACCCTCCGATTGGGGGCAGGTCCGGGCCATTTACCTGGAAGGAATTGCCACCGGAAACGCAACTTTCGAGACCCAGGCTCCTACATGGGAAAGGTGGGATGGCGCGCACCTTCCGGTCGCCCGGTTGGTAGCGCGCGCCGCGGATGTGGTTTTGGGGTGGGGCGCGCTCAGCCCCGTTTCCGATCGGTGTTGCTACGCGGGAGTGGCAGAAGCCAGCCTTTACGTGAGCGCGCGGTATCAATGACAAGGAATCGGCACCGCGCTCCTCGAAGCGACCATCGAGCGCGCCGAGGCAAACGGCATCTGGACCCTCCAGGGCGGGGTCTTTCCGGAGAATCACGCCAGCCTGGCGCTCTTAAAGAAGTGTGGCTTTCGTGAAGTGGGCCGGCGCGAGCGTTTGGGCAAACTGGACGGCGTTTGGCGCGACGTGCTATTGCTGGAGCGCCGCAGCCGCGTGGTTGGGGTCTGACCTGGTCACCTCTGGCGGTCGATGCTTTGCCCGTCCTTCAATAAAGCGGCACGCCACGCGCTCCTGGGAAAGGGTGGGCATGTTGGGACCAAACCAAAATGGTCCCTATTTGTTAATCGAGAGTTGCCCGCGCAGCCGGTCGAGGGAAAGATCGCAAAACGGTGGAGCAAAACCCTGGCGCGGCACGGGCGTCCCATCCGGAGAGAACTCAATGTAACTGCCGGGGGCCTTGTCCCAAGCGGGCCAAGTTGTGGCGCTCGGAGAATTCGGGTCGCCGGCCTTCGCAAAGTTGGTCCAGTATGCCTGAATCTCGCCGGAGAGCCTCTTGTCCACTTCCGTGACGGGAAGCCATTGCCAGGCGCGATCCTGGAAGGCATGGAAGACATACGGAATTTCCAAGCCATGGAAGGCTCCCAAAGCTGATTCGCCCTTTCCCGGAACGGCACGATCGAACTTGTAGACATAGACCCTTCCCGTCCTGGCGGCGGTAAGGGTTGCCATCGCGCCCAGGGGGCAAGCAATCAGCATGTCATTCGCGGCTT
>Ga0335069_10013190_pt1 | contig 11608 bp, 11 predicted proteins | sample Lox_Sample_11_FD_206714 | JGI IMG/M metagenome (GOLD analysis project Ga0335069, IMG submission 206714) | Soil microbial communities from Loxahatchee National Wildlife Refuge, Florida, United States - Lox_Sample_1.1 | ecosystem: Environmental > Terrestrial > Soil > Wetlands | place: USA...
CCGTCGTCAGATCCGGCGGGATGGGGATGGTGCGCAGTGCGGGCTTCTTTGGCTTCTTCTTGTCGCCCGCGAGATTGAGCGCCACGGCCTGGCCGATGAGCTTCTTCAGGGCGGCCTCGTCGATCGGGTCGTCCTCGCGGATGTCGATGGCGCGCCACGACGCACCGTCGAGCATCGCGTTGAAGAGCCCGGAGGGATCCTTCAGCGATGCCCCTCTGGCGAACGTCACCTTGACGGTGCCCTTGAAGGCGTCCGCGATGCAGACCAGGCCCTGATGGGAGAAGCAGGGCGTCCCTCTCCACTTCCACTCCTCGACGATCTCCGGGTCTGCCTGCTTGACGAGCCGGCGCACCCTGGCGAGCGTCTTCCCGCGCCAGTCCCCCAGCTCCTTGATTCTCTGATCAATCCGCGCGGAAGCAGACTCCGCGTGAGGGACCTTGTTCTTCATGGGGCCGGCCCCATCGTAGCGTCACTGTTCCGGGGCCGGGGGCTTCGAGGGAGGACGCACCCGTCCGCCGGCCGCCCGATACTTCTGCCAGCACAGGACGCACCGCCATTCGGGGTAGTGCTTGCCGTCCGTCCCCATGCGGAGCACGAGCCTCCACCCGCTGGCGCGAGAGAAGATGGACGTGTCGTTCGCGTTCGGGATCACCGGCGCCGGCTGACCGCAGTCGAAGCAATGATCGGGGCGTACCACGCTCCTCCTACGAGAAGGATACCTCCGTCTCATCGACTGTCGCCCAGCGACAGCGTCATCGGAGACGTGCAACGACACCGGCCGCGTGGTACCGCGGTTTACACGTCGATGGGAGGCCATCCGAGACCCTGGCTGCTGTCCTTGATCGCCGCTTGTGTCGGCTGCGGGAGCTCGAACCCGGCGAGCGAGGTCCAGGATGCGGGGGCAGCCAGCGCGAACGATGCGGGCTCGGGCGACGCCATCGTCGGCAACCCGACCGACGCGGGATCGGGAGGCGATGGGCCGAGCCTCGGGGGTGACGACGCCTCGCGCGATGCCGGTGGCTCATCGCCCGACGCCGGGGGCGTTTCGGCCGACGGCGGGGACGCAGGGGGCCCGAACTTCGATCAGAACGGGCCCATCGCCTTCACCACGACCTCGGCGATGGTGCAGAACGGCGCGGACAGCTTCACCGTGAACATCTATCTCCCGTCCTCGCCAGGCGCGCATCCCGTCGTCAGCCTGACGCCCGGTCTGCAACAGACTACGGCGGCGTACGCGCCCTACGCCGAACGGCTGGCGAGCTACGGCATCATCGTGCTCGTGCGCGACGATCCAGGGCTGCTCGTCCAATCCCAGGTCATCGGCGCGGATCTCGAGTACGTCATCGGCACGTGGCTCCCGGCGCAGAACGCCGACGCGTCGAGTCCACTGCACGCGGCGGTGGACCTGACCAAGGTGGGCCTCACGGGTCACTCACGCGGCGGTCAGGCGTCGCTCATCGCGGCCGAAGGAACGCTCCTCGGCAAGGTGGTCGCGTGGTTCGGGATCGACCCCGACGATCCGGGCACCATCGACGGATTCACCGAGAGCTCGGTGCTCGCCCAGACGAACCTCGGCAAGGTCGGGATCCCGACGACCTTCCTCGGCGGGCAGGTCGCGACGTTCTGCACTCCCGCGAACATCAACTACGAGGTTCTCTACGCCGCGGCGCCGTCGCCCTCGGTGGTCATCACCGCCGTCAACGCGTCTCACACGGAGTTCGAGGTTCAATCCGCGTGCGTGGACTGCGGCGTGTGCGTGCCCATGGGCACGGCCAACCAGCAGGTGGTTCTCGCCTACGCGGTTCGCTACCTGACCGCGTTCTTCGCGCGCGAGCTCCTGGGAGTCGCTTCGGTCGGCGAGACGTTCCAGGGAGCCGGAGCGCCGGCCGACGTGGCGGCCGGGCTCGTGCAGATCACGTCGAAGTAAGGTCTATCGTTCGAACGATGTCGCCGCGGCGAGAGGAGATGGAGCTGCTCTCGCGCGCGCAGGCCCTGCGCGGTCGGCCAGTCGGAAGCGCAGGCCTACGGCGCAAGGGCAAGGTCGGCGAGCTCGTCGAGCGTGCTCTCGGCGCCACCGGCGGGAGCGCCGCCACGTGGGACTTCCCCGACCTGCGCGTGGAGCTCAAGACGATCCCCGTCGATGCCCGAACGGGCCGACCGCGCGAGTCGACGTTCGTCTGCGCGGTGTCGCTCGCGGATGCGGATCGTGCCGAGTGGGCGACGTCCTGGGTGCGCTCGAAGCTCTCTCGCGTGCTCTGGGTGCCCGTGATCGTGGACGCTGGCGGCGCGGGCGTCATCGGTGAAGCGCGGCTCTGGTCGCCGACTCCGGAGCAGGACCGCGTGCTCGCCGGCGACTTCGAGGAGATCATGGGCCGCGTGGGAGTCGGCGACGTCGAGGGCGTCACGGCGCGGCTCGGCCGATGGCTCCAGCTCAGGCCCAAGGCGGCGCACGGGCGCGTGCGCACTCTGGTGCCCGCCGCCGATGGCCACACCGTGGCCACGGTCCCGCGCGGCTTCTACCTCCGCGCGCTGTTCACGGCGGCCATCCTGCGGGACCCGCTCGCGATGCCGTGACGGCTACTTGCAGGTCGTCGACTTGCAGGCGCAGTTGAGCGCAGCCAATGTATTCTAGTCGGGTCCGCCGATGCCCGAGTCCCCCAAGCCGCTCCTTCGCCTGCCTCGGACGCTCGCAACCACGACGTTCGGCTGCGCCATCGCCGGTGCGCTCGCGTGCAGCTCGCAGGGGACCGCGCGACCGGACGCCTCGACCGATGCTCTCGTGGCCCACGACTCCCCGCTCGCGTGCGAGTCCGGTCCGCTCACGCTCTGCGGTTCCGCGTGCACCGGCAGCGGCGATTGCACGTGCCCGTCGACCGGCGCGTACTACTGCTCCGATCAGTGCCCGCCGGGGTGCGAACCCTTCGTCTGATGACCTGCCTGTCGGCCCGGTCGGGCCGAGAGCGTCAGAGCTGGTTCGCTCCGAACGTGTCGCAAGCTTCGAGCTTGCCCGTCTGGTATCCGCGCGTGAACCACCGCACGCGCTGCGCTGACGTGCCGTGGGTGAACGAGTCGGGGCTGACGGTGCCGGTCTGCTGCTTCTGCAAGCGGTCGTCGCCGATCGCCCCCGCCGCATTCACCGCGCTCTCGATGTCGCCCGCCTCGAGGATGTCGCGCTGCCCCGTCGAGTGGGCCCAGATCCCCGCGTAGCAGTCCGCCTGCAGCTCGAGGCGCACCGAGCCCCCGCTCGCCCCCTGCGCGCTCACGCCGCGCTTGTTGCTCGTGCCGAGCAGGTCCTGCACGTGGTGACCGATCTCGTGCGCGATGACGTACGCCTTGGCGAAGTCGCCGCGCGCGCCGAGGCGTTGCTCGAGCTCCCGGTAGAAGCCCAGGTCGATGTACACGCGCTCGTCCTCGGGGCAATAGAACGGCCCGGTGGCCGCCTGCCCGTAGCCGCAGGCGGTCGGCGTCGCGTCGGTGAAGAGAACGAGCTTCGCGTTGCGGTACGGCGGCAGCCCGCGCTCCGCGAAGTCTTGCTTCCAGAAGCTCTGCACGTCATCGAGCACGAAAGCGACGAAATGGGCCGCCGGATCGGTGACGTTCGAGCCGCCCTGCTGCTCGGCCGTGCCGCTGTAGAGGCCATGGTGGGTCACGCCCTGGAAGACGGCGTAGGCCAGCAGTCCCAGCAGGATGACCCATCCGATCGGCGATCGAATGAGCCACGGGAGTAGCCGCACCACCAAGAAGAGGAGCCCACCTCCACCGGCGCTCGCTCGTTCCCCGCGGCGGTCGATGAGGTCGGGGCTCTCGTGCTCCTGATCCCAGCGCATCGGGCGGATCCATAAGCACGCATCGTCCCGGCCGCCATGGCGCTGCTCGGGAGCGGTCACGGTAGCGCCAAGTGCGCGAAATCCCGTGGGTCGCAGAAGAAAAACAGGAGAGGACAGAATCGAGCCGCTGCCGAACGACGAGTGAGCCTCGATGCCGTGGCAGCCGGCGACAGTCACGAGGAAATTGCGAGTGAATTGGGGATCACTCGGGTGCTGTGAAGAAGAGGCTCGCTCGTATGCGCGAGACCTTCGCTGAACGGGTCGAGAAGGAGGGCATGTCTCACCTGAAACGAGAGAAGGGATGACGCCCGCTTGCGACAATCGGGGCGACGCTGCTTCACTTGCCCCCGAGTTTGCGACAATCGGGCACGAGTGAGGCTCACTCGCGGGGAATCTCGCGATACCCGGGCCATAGTTTGTGAAGATTCGGCCCGAGTTTGCTTCAATCGCGCGCAATCGAGCCACATTCGGGCGCGATGTCAGTGATGATCGCGCCGAATCTTCGCTCATTCGGGCGGAAATCTCGCTCAATCGGGAGCAAATGAGCGAAGACTCCGTCCGAATGAGCGTCAATCGCGCCCGATGTCAGTGATATTCGCCCGCGAATGAGCGAGATTCGCGGGCAATGTCAGCGTAGATCGGGCCCGAGTGAGCGAAGCTTCCGCGCGAATGAGCGAAACTCGGGCCCGAATGAGCGGAGATTCGGCGCGACCTTCGCTCACTCGGGCGCGAATGAGCGAAGATCGGGGACGAACTAGGTCATATTTGCTCGCGAGTTTGCGACAATCGGCCCCGATTGAGCGAAGCTCGCGCCCGATTGTCGCTCAATCGTGCCCGATCATCATGATCATCCCGCTCGAATGAGCGAAGGTCACGCGGCAGCGCGGCCACCAGCCCCCGAACATGCGAAGGTGGTCGGCCTTTCACGAGAAATCGCGGGCGATGCCGCCCGACATCACAGTCCATCGAGCAGAGCTTTGCCGTGATCCAGAGCAACACCGTCCCTGGTTCTGCTGCACTCGCCCGCGGTCCAGCCGAGATCGCGGCCATGTCTCGGTGATTGCCGTCATGACGAGCGTTGGTCGCCGGGCAGCGCACGTAGCTCGTGAGCGATCACGTCGCTCTTCGCCCCGATCTCCGACCCTTTGCAGCTAGAGTTCGCTCATGCCTCGCTTTCAGTGGGTGGGACTGACGGCTCTCGTGGTCGCGTGCGGCGGCAGGTCCCTGCTCTACGAAGCGCCGCTGGCGGGAGACGCGGGTTCGAGCGGCGACGCAACCGGATCGAGCAGCGGCATCGAGTCGAGCAGCGGGACGACCAGCTCCAGCGGCATCGGGTCGAGCACGGGCAGCGGTTCCAGCGGCGGCAGCTCCAGCGGCTCGAGCAGCGGGAGCAGCACTTCCTCGGGGAGCAGCAGCGGCGGGATCGAAGCGGGCTTGCCGGCGTGCAACGCCCCGGCACCCTCGGTTCCCCCCAGTGAAGTCCTGCCCTACGTGAACGTGGTGCAGATGAAGGGCGCGTGCATGCCGAGCGACATCTCGGGGTTCATCACGGCTTGCGATTCGGCGCCCTCGACGACCGCGGCTTGCGACATGTGGTACCAGGGCGCCAGTCCGACGTGCCTGTCGTGCCTCGGGTCGGCCGATGCCGGGATTTCTCGAACGGGTGGCCTCGACTGGGACTACCAGGGCGACTTCATCGGCGCGAATCTCGCCGGCTGCCTTGCCATCGTGGACGGAAACACGAGCTGCGCGTCGGCCTACGAGAATGCCGTCCAGTGTCTCGCGGCGTCGGGTTGCCTCACGTGCACGGACCAGGCGTCCTTTCAGATGTGCGAGACGACAATCTTCGCGACCGGTGGCGCGTGCCACGGCTACATCGCCACGTACGAGTCGGCGTGCGCGGCCGACATGGCTGACGGCGGGGCGTTCATGGGTGGGCCGTGCAGCGACGATACGGAAGTCCTGAGCGTCATCTGCGGGAACGGGTCCGGCGACGGCGGCTGAAGCGCTGCCGGTTGCGCCTGGCGCGCTAGAGTGGCGGCCACCCGCGTGCTCCACCACATCTACTTCACCCCGGGCATGTTCGGTTTCGGGAAGCTGGCGTCGTACGACTACTTCGCGCACCTGGAGCGTGCGCTGGTGCGCGAGCTACGAGACGGTGGGCACGACGCGGTGACATGGGTCGTCGACGTTCCGCCCACAGCGTCGGTCACGAAGCGTGCGGCGCGCCTTGCGGAGCTCGTGGCATCGACGTCCAAGGAGAGCGAAGGGCCGATCCACCTGGTCGGCCACTCGACGGGCGGCGTCGACGTGTGCTTGCTCGCGTCACCCGGAGCGAGCATTCCGTGCGACGACGCAGCGCTCGCATGGCTACCTCGGCTCGCCAGCGTGACCACGCTGAGCACACCCCACTACGGTACGCCGCTCGCCGCCTTCTTCACGACGGTCAGCGGCCAGAAGATGCTCTACGCACTGACCGCGCTCACGTTCTTCGCGCTGACGCTCGGTTCACCGCCCCTCGCCATCGCCAGCGCGCTCGTCGTCGCCATCGGCCGCGTGGACCGCGCGTTCGGTCTCGACGTCCGCGTGCTCGACAGCACGACGGAGCGGCTGCTGCACTTGCTCGACGAGGCGCGCAGCCGTGAGGTGCGGGCGTACCTCGAGGCCATCAAGACGGACCAGGGCTCGATGGTGCAGCTCATGCCCGAGGCGATGGATCTCCACCAGGCGACCGTTCGTGACCGTCCGGGCGTCCGCTACCAGTGCACGGCGTCGATGGCGCGGCTGCCGAAGCCTCTGAAGCTGGTGCGTCAGCTCCTGAGCCCCTGGGGTGCCTTGTCGACCACGATCTTCGCGGCGCTCTCGGAGCTGACGTCGCACGTCGACGACCGCTACCCGTGCGCCGCTGCACGCGCGGACGACGACACCGAGGCGGCCTTGTTGCGCGCGTTCGGCCGAGCGCCCGACGTGCGCGCCAACGATGGCGTCGTGCCGCTGCGATCCCAGCTCCACGGGCGGCTGGTCTGGACGGGCTACGCGGACCATCTCGACGTGCTCGGGCACTTCGACGGCGGCAAGGGTGCGACCGACGATCCACGCCACGTGGACTGGTTGCGAAGCGGCGCGGGGTTCGATGCGGCGCGGTTCGACGTGATGACGAAGGCGATCGCCGACGGGATGATGGGCGAACGGCCTTCGTGATGGACAGTGACGCTACTGCGTCGCGATGGGCGCCGCCTTGCAGCCGACGAGGCTCAGGTACATCACGATGTTCTTGAGGTACTGCGCCGTCGCCGGGCTCTGGCCCAGGCCGTACGTCCGCTGCCAGCCGGAATCGAAGATGAAGGGACGCGGCGCCTGCCCCGACCCGACCGACGCGGCGCCGACCGCGATGGTCGGGTTGCCCGAGCCGTCGTGAGCGATGACCTGGTAGATCGCCCCGCCGGAGACCGACGCTGCGAGGGAATCGCCCTTCGACTCGGCGGTCGTGGCGTTTCCGAAGACCTGCTTCACGGTGTCGACCAGGGTGCTGACGCCCTTGAAGAGGAGGTGCGGCGACATCTGCGAGCCGCTCAGGAACGAGGCCGGTTGCGCCGGCAGCTCGGCGACCGAGAAGAATGACGGCGGCGTCGTCTCCTCGGTGAAGACGGTGCCCATGCCGAGATCGTTCGTGATGGTGTTCGCGTGGGTGATGAATCCGTCCCCCGCGGCGACGAGCATCGGGATGCACGCGCCCGTCGTGGCCCCCAGGACTCCCTGGAAGAGCGCGTCGCCCACCGGGATGTCGCTCGGGTCCTGGTCCGAGCCGGAGAGCACCCAGATCTGCGTGTAGTCCGAGACGTTGGGGTGCTGAAGGCTCGAGAGGATGTCGTTGACCGTGTTGGCCGCCGCCATCTGCATGCACGAGCCCGTGCTGCCGCTCTGATAGAGGCACTTCACGTGCATCACGTTCTCGAAGTGGTGGTAGTCGACGCTCGTGCCGGGGCACGCGCCGGTGACGACGGGGAGCGCCGTCGCGGCGTAGTCTCCGCCGCCTCCTCCCGTCCACCAGCCGGATCGGAAGTCGAAGACGACGATGTCCTGCGCGCGGGTCGAGCAGCCGAGCGCCGTCGGCGGTACGTAGGTCCCCGAGGAGGTCGGGGCGCCCCCGTCCATTCCGAACGACCCACCCGCATCGCCGCCGGTCAAGGTGCCGCCGCTGGACGAACCACCGCTCGAGGACGAGCCGCCGCCACCGCCACCGCTGTTGTTCGAGCCCTCGAAGCCGTCACTGTGCTCGCCGGGTGAGGCGCCGCAAGCAGTCGCCAGGGCAGCTCCGAGCACGAAGACGAGCGGGACAATGGTGGGCTTGTGCATGGCGCGACGGAGCTTTCCACGGCTCGCAGCGAGGGGAGGGCGCTGCAGGGGAATGAGACGCCGAATGAGACGACTCGGGCGCCAGTGCATCCGATTCGCGATGGCTCGCGCCCGGTTTCGCGAAGTCTCGCGAGTGCTCAGTGACCGGGCTTCGCGTTTCGGAGCTCCCGTTCGGGTCGGTAGTCGGGATCGATCCGGTTCGCCGCGGCGATGTCGTCGCGGCACGCCTCCCACTGCTTGGCGGCACACTCGGCGTTCGCCTTCTGGCGCAGCTCGGCGGCCTTCTGGCGGAGTGAGTCGGGGTCGTCTTCGCCACCCTCGAGTCGCTGACGCTGCGGTGCTTCGGTGCGCGCGCTCGTGTGGGCCGGAACCGGGAGGTCGACGGGCGCGGTCACGTAGAAGAGGAGCCACATGCCTAGGCCCGCGGGCAGGAGCGCCGCGAGGCCCGCGAGCTTCATGCGGCGCACGAACTTCTCGCGGGTCTTCTCTTCGATGTTGTGCGCCCGGCCCGCGCCGATGCCGAGCTCGCGGCCGGCCTCGCTCACGCCGTCGCCGGCTTGGCGCGCGTCCATGAGGTCGTCGGCGTGCTCGTTGCGCTCCATCTCGTTCCAGACGCCGAGCGCCTTCTTCACGTCGCGCGGGTGCTCGCTCGATTCGGGTGCGGCGCCGATCACTTCGGCGTTGGCGCACGGCTTGGCGAGGGCTTCGGTCTGGTTCTTGTGCCTCTTGATCCAGTCGATGGCGACGTTCTTCGCGATGTCGCGCACGGCGCCCTTCCAGCGCACCTCGCTGTCGGGCGCGTCCTTGCCCTGCTCGACGAGCTTCATGGCCCAGAGGCAAGCCTCGTCGATCACATCGGCCTCGAGCTGATCCAGCTCGTGCTCGGGGATGTGCAGGTCGCGCAGCTTGGCGCGGATCACCTTGCGCACGTCCGGGTGCATCAGCAGCGCGAAGCGCGGATCGTCCTTGCGCGTGCGCGCGGGCGGCGGCGTCGGCTTGCTCGGAGGCGGATCCGGAGGCTGCGCCATCGGGACGGCCTTTGCTGTACTACGGATCAGGTCGCGCGCCAGTCGAACCGGGCTTCAAACGGCGCACGTAGGAGAGGAACCGCGCGTCGGCGTCGGCGGGGGTCGAACCGACCGATCGCGCGAAGGCGGCGAGGCCCGAGGGATCTTCGTCGTAAGTGGACTTCCAGTCGGACCAGAACGCCCAGAGCTTGTGGCCCGCGTCGTCCGAGTCGAGCCACTGGCATGCGTAGCGGGCGAGCGCGTACCAGCGGCCCTGCGTGAGGGCGTCGCTGTCGTCGAAGTCGGCGGCCGTCGTGTCGAACAGGGTGGGCAGGTGCATCTGGGACGCGTGCCGCGGGGAGGCGAGGGCCTCGCGAAGCGTGTCGTAACGCCAGTTGGTGACGCCGTGGATGCTGCCGTCGGGGGCGAACGCGTACGCCTCGAAGAGCGACGCGATGCCCTCGGAGAGCCACGCGGGTAAGGGGTGATCGAAGTTGCGCTCAAGGAAGGGATGCGTGAGCTCGTGCACCAAGGTGCCCCATCCCGAGGTGCCGTCCACGAGGATCTCGCGCGTGGTGTGCTCGTAGTAACCGTAGAGCGCCTTTTCCCCGGGACGATGGGGCTCCGGGTCGACCCCGTAGCGGTCCTTCGAGTACGCGACGTACGCCGCGTGCGTGGAGAAGATGTCCACGGTCACGGCATGGTCGGGCGCGGCCGGGAGGGGGCCGCTCCGGAACGAGTGGATCACGCGCCGCACCAGGGCGTCGCCCGGTTCGAACAAGGGTCCGTGGTCTGGATCCACGAGCACGAAGGCGTCGGCTTCGACCGCGACGCGCGTCCTGTTCCCCCATCGCGCACGTGCTTCTTGGGTTCTGCCGGCGATGTCCGAGGCGAGATCGTATGGAGGGTCGAGATCCGCGCGGTTCACGAGAACCTCGGCGTGCTTCGGTGCTCGTGTCGAACGCGACGAGTCCGAGGGCATCGTGCTCGTGGCTCCAGGTGGAGGGGCTCGATCGCAGCCTCCGAGCACGAGGAGTACGAGAAGGAGGTGCCTCTGGGTCATGTACCGAGTGCCTCTGGGTGAACCTTCAGGTGCCCGAGGGTCAACCCACTACCACCCGAGGGTCGACCCGCAAGCACGTCACCCTCGACCCAAGAGCACCCGTGGGTCGACCCCGAGACACCTCAGGGTCGAGGGTGAGGTGCTCGATCCTCGACCCTCGAGCACCTCTGGGTGAACCCACAGGTGGATCTGCGTCGACAGGGAGGTGCTCCAGGGTCGACCCACAGGCACTCGAGGGTGTGCCCTTAACCCCTTGGAGGTCGACCCTTTAGCCCTTGGAGGTGCACCCAGGGGCCCTCCCTGCCGGCCCGGGCCTCCGAAAGAATCGACATGGGCGTTCGATTGGGTGGGGGAAAAAACGGCCCCTGACAGACTGGGTTGTCTGAGAGGGACGGAGTCGACGGCGAGCGACGCGTAGACGGAGTCCCCTCCCGTTGAGACGAGCGGACGAACCCCTCGAGGGTCTCGCCCGCAAGGCCAGCGGTGCATCCGCAACCCGGTCAACCCGGCCTCACGGTCGCACAGGAGAGATCCGCCCATGAGCACCATGAACACCCCCAACGACCAGGCCCTCGCGACCGTCCTTCTTCACAAGCGTGTCGACAAGACCGTGGCTGCAGTCCTTCGCACCCACGGGTTCAAGAAGGAGGACCTCGAGGAGGGCATCGCCGAAGTTCGATGTCGCGCCATCGAGTGGGCACGCAAGCCCGGCAACGTGTTCCCCTCGGACCCCGCAGAGGCAGCGAAGGTCTGCGCCACCATCGCGAAGAACTGGCGCATCGACGAGGATCGCAAGCGCAAGACCCGCGAGCCACACGACGCGGGGTTGTGCGACGAGCCCGACGAGCACGGACCGGCGGAATCACCACCGGGCAGGTGGGACCCGTTCGACGTGAAGCGGACCCTCGCGAGCTTCCGCGAGCAGGTCGCGGCGGGCGAGATGCCCGAGGACATCGAGCGGATCGTCGTCGGCATCGCCGAGGGCAAGACGACCGCCGAGATCGCCGACGAGCTCGGACTGAGCGAGGACGCGGTGAAGATGCGCCTGCGCAAGACGCGCGGCGCGTTCCGGGCGAAGGTCGCCGCGCTCGGTCTGCTGACGCTGGCGCTCATGTGCGCGCTCTTCGTGGTCCTGCCGCTCGGCGGGATCGCAGTTCGCGACGGCTCGCCGGACCAGGCGGACGCCTCGACGCATCCGAGCCACATCGAAGCGCCCGCGCGCGAGCGACGGGCGGGTGGACGGACCCCGGAGTCGTGCGACGCCGGCGACTGCAACGACGAGCGCGAGATGGAGGCGAAGCCTCGGCTTCGGTGATGACCATGCTCCACGTGACCAAGCACGCAGTCGATCGTTT
>Ga0335069_10013191_pt1 | contig 11608 bp, 9 predicted proteins | sample Lox_Sample_11_FD_206714 | JGI IMG/M metagenome (GOLD analysis project Ga0335069, IMG submission 206714) | Soil microbial communities from Loxahatchee National Wildlife Refuge, Florida, United States - Lox_Sample_1.1 | ecosystem: Environmental > Terrestrial > Soil > Wetlands | place: USA: Florida...
GCCCGAAGGCGTCCTCGGCGGCGGAGGTCTCGGGCCTTAGCCTCAGCCGAACCGACACCTCCCCGCCGCTCGGGATGGAGAGCGTGTACCAGGCCGCCGCCTTGGTCCCGGTGCGCCCCGGGTTCACCGCAGAGAGCTCGCCCTGGACGACCAGCCGGTGAAAGGCGTCCTTCACATACGGGCCGACGTTCCTCGATCCGAAGAGGCGCTCGGAGTTGGTCTCGTTGTCGGTGAAGATGAGCCGGGGAAGGGTCCCCTCGAGAGGCTGGCACTCGAGCCGCTGGCGGCCCAGGGACGGGTGATCGGCGAGGAGCCCTGCGGCGGTGGCGGTGATCTGGCCCTTCGGCCAGTACCCCTCGCCCTCGCGTCCCCAGGCCCAGGTGTTGCGCAGCCACAGGGTGGGGAGGAGGTGGAGCGTGGCCGGCTCCCCGCCCCGGTTCGCAGAGGTGATCCGGATGAGGATGTCGTCGGGGCTCGCCTTGGCATACTCGACGAGGACGTCATGGTAGCGGCGCGCGTCGAAGACGCCGGTGTCCTCGAGTTCGAACTCCAGCTCGTTGCGACCCCGCCGGCGGTTCTCCTCGAGGAGCCTCGCGTAGGGGAACTCCTCCTGGGGGTACTTGTAGAGCGCCTTCAGGTAGGACGAGGTCGGGGTGGCGTCCAGGTAGTAGTAGAGCTCCTTTACGTCCTCGCCGTGGTTGCCCTCGTCTCCCGAGAGGCCGAAGAGCCTCTCCTTCAGGATGGGGTCCCGGCCGTTCCAGAGGGCGAGGGCGAAGCAGACCCGACACTCCCGGTCGGTGATGCCGAGGAGGCCGTCCTCTCCCCAGCGGTAAGCCCGGCTGCGAGCGTGGTCGTGGGGCAGGTACTGCCAGGACGAACCGTCGGGCGAGTAGTCTTCGCGCACGGTGCCCCACTGCCGTTCGGCGAGGTAGGGGCCCCATCGGGTCCAGTTCCGCTCCCGCCGCTCGTTCTCGTCGAGCCGCCGCTGTTCTGCGTCAGCCGGTGAGCCGGCCCAAGGGATGGGCATGACCTGTTCCTAGCGGGCGGCTTGGGTCACCCGCCCGTCCCTTTGGCGGCGAGGCCTCCCTCCCTAGCCCTTCACTGCCCCATGGTCATGCCGTAGATGAAGTAGCGCTGGACCCGGAGGAAGACGACGAGCGTCGGCACAGTGGCGAGGAGGGACATCGCCCCCTGGACCCCCCAGGCGACGAGGTACTGGCCCTTCATGGAGACGATCCCCAGCATGATGGTCCGGCGATTGTCGCTCTGGGTGAAGATGAGCGGCCAGAGGAAGTCGTTCCAGATCCAGGTGAACTGGAGCGTGGCCAGCACCGCCAGGGCCGGGAGGCTCACCGGCAGGATCGCGTGCCACAAGACCTGGAGCTCGCTGGCGCCGTCGAGGATAGCGGCCTCGACCGCCTGGCGCCACTTGGCCAAGAACGTATTCCGCCTAGGCCAGGGCGATCTTGGCAGCCGAGAAGCAACTGTCGAGGGCCAGCCCCGTCTTCTCTCGCACTCGCGCCTCCTTCCCCTCCGCTATTGAGGCGGTGCAGGCGGGATGACCATCAAGCCGCATCGGCTACGAAGAGTTGGACCTGCGCTGTCTCTAGCAAATTTCCGAGGGCTGTCGGAACGGGCTGATCGGTGAAGAACCGGTCCACCTCCGAGAGATGGCCCAGTCGTACCATCGCGCTCCGGGCGAACTTCGAGTGATCGGCCACGAGCCAGACCTCGCGCGACTGCGCGATGATCGCTTGGGCGACGCGAACTTCACGGTAGTCGTAATCGAGCAACGTCCCGTCCACCTCGATGCTGGAGACGCCGATGACACCCACGTCGACCCTGAACTGCCTGATGAAGTCGAGCGTTGCTTCGCCGACGATCCCGCGGTCCCGCGTACGGACTAGCCCGCCAGCGATGAACACTTGGGCATGCTCGTTGGGCGCCAGGATGGCCGCTACGTTCAGGTTGTTCGTGACCACCCGGATCCCACGGTGTTGCGTGAGCGCGCGCGCCACCTCCTCGATGGTGGTGCCGATGTTCAGGATCAACGAACGCCCCGCCTCGACTTGCTGCCCGACCAGGCGGGCGATGCGCCGTTTGGCATCGGCATTCATCACCTGGCGCTGCCCGTAGTCGATGTTCTCGACGTTGGAGGGGAGCCCCACGCCGCCGTGGTAGCGCGCCACCAGCCGCGCCACTTCGAGGCTGCGCACGTCGCGCCGGATGGTCTGGGTGGTGACCTGGAGCGCTCGCGCAAGCTCCTGGACCGACGTGTCGCCATTTTGCCTGAGGAAGTCGACTACTTGCCGCTGTCTCGGGTTCATCATGTATGCCCCAAGTGAGCCTAAGAGAACCATAGCGAACCACCTGGCTTGACTCAAGCTCAAGAACCGGCCTAGAAACGAACCAATCAGCTGTCACATCCGGTTCGTTTCGGCTCCAGTCCTGTTGCTCTGGCGACCATAAATGAACTCTGCCGGGTCCCCGTCTCTTCGCGCATCAAACGTCGCTCGGCTGTCGGGGTCCACGCTCGATGTTGCCATCCTTGGTGGCGGCATCAACGGTGCGGTCATCGCGGCAGCTCTGGCGGCGCGGGGGGCGCGGGTTGCTCTTCTGGAGCGCGGCGATTTCGGATCGGCGACGTCGCAGCAGTCGTCCAATCTGGTCTGGGGCGGAATCAAGTACCTCGAGGGCAGCGAGTTCGGGCTGGTCCGCAAGCTCTGCCATTCGCGCAACCAGCTCCTCAGGGCGTTCCCCTCGGCGGTCGAGGAGATCCGCTTCTTCACGACCCACTCCCGCGACCAGCGTCACCCGCGCTGGAAGCTTGTGGCGGGGACCTGGCTGTACTGGGCGCTCGGTGGGTTCCATACCCGGGCGCCGCGCCCCCTGTCCCGGGCGGCGATTGCGCGCGAGGAGCCGGTCATCGTCCTCGACGGCGTTGATGGCGGGGTCGAGTACTCCGACGCCTTCTTGCCCGATGGCGATGCTCGCTTCGTCTGGGGCTTCGTGCGCTCGGCACTCGATCGCGGGTGCCTGGCAGCCAACTACCTGGAGGCTCTCGGATCTCACAAGGATGGCGAGGTGTGGATCACCCGCGCTAGGGACCGGGTTACGGGTCGCGAGCTCTCGGTCCGCTCACGAGTGCTGGTGAACGCGTGCGGCCCCTGGGCCGACGAGGTCAACGAGCGTGATGGCGTTTCGACCACCCACCGGCACGTCCTCTCCAAGGGGATTCACCTCCTGGTGGACCAGGTGACGCCACACGCCCGCGTCCTGACCTCTTTCGCCGACGACGGCCGCCTGTTCTTCGCCATCCCCATGGGGGGGCGCACCTGCATCGGGACCACCGACACGCCAGCCGAACGGCCGGACGAGGGCGTCACGGCGGCGGACCGCGCCTTCGTGCTGGACAACATCAATCGTCGGCTGCGGCTCCCGCGACCCCTCACCGAGCGCGACATCATCTCCGAGCGCTGCGGTGTGCGCCCCCTGGTGGTGGATGCCGGGTGGACGCGCGGCCACGACTGGGTGCAGCTCTCCCGCCGACACATCATCGAGACCGACCCCGAGGCACGCCACGTCACCGTCTTCGGTGGAAAGCTCACCGACTGTCTGAACATCGGCGATGCGTCGTGCGCCGAGGTGGAGCGGCTCGGAGTCCGCCTGCCCTGGCCCAGGCGCCCTTGGTATGGTGAGCCTCCGGCCGCCACCCGTAGCGAGTTCGAGCATCAAACGCGGCCCCTGGGGCTGGGCGAGCCGGCGGTGGCGCGACTCTGGCGAAGGCACGGGCACGAGAGCTTCGCTCTGCTCGACTCGATCCGGCGCGACCCGCGCGGCGCCGACGAGATATTCCCGCCCTGCGGGCTGCTCCGTTGCGAGGTCGAGGCGGCGGCGCGACGGGAGATGGTTGTCACCCTGGAAGACTTCTTGCGGCGGCGGACCGAACTGGCCCAGATCATCCGGCGCGAGGAACTGGAGGGGTCGCCAGAGTTGAGCGAGGTCACCCGGATCCTGTTCGGCGATGCCGCCTCGGACCGGATGGCGGAGTGGCGAGGTCAGCGTGGCGGGTCCCTCCACGCGGCCTCGGCCTGACCGGCCTTTGCATCACCCTTCTTCAAGGATCTCATGACCCACGGTGCATTTCGAGACTTGAGAGAGGCTTCCGAGGGCAGGCAGTCCGAGCTGCCCGTCGAGATGATCGGAATCTCGAGGCGGTTCGGGGGCGTCCGGGCGCAGCGTGGGGTCGGTCTGCGGATACCCACCGGTAGTGTCCACGCGCGAATGGGGGAGAACGGGGCCGGGAAATCCACGCGGGTGAAGATCCTCATGGGGGTGACGCTCTCCGATGCCGGTGAGCTTCGGCCCCACGGAAAGCGGTTACTGCTGGGTGGGCCGATCCACCTTGCCATCCAGGCCTCCGCCCGACTCCGGAGGGAGGTCGAGTTGCCCGCCTTCACGGATCTCGCACCGAGCTCCGATCGGCGGATTGAATCGTCCCGCCTTAGTGGTCGTCGTGAAGTTCAGTTTCTTGAGATGTCCATCCATCAGAGGGGCGCAAGAGGTTAGATATGGAGCTGCTTTGGGGCAGGCAATCGACGGGACACGAGCAGTCTTTCCGACAGATCGAAGATAAGCTCCGCGGCGGAACCATCGGGGCCGAGGACCTCCCGGAAGAGTTCGCCTTCTTCGCCCAAGTCTGCAATACCACCGACGAGATTCGGTACGAGATCGGCGAAGCGGCCTATGCGTATCAGTTCAATATCGACGGCAACATCTTCACGATCAGTTTTGGAGAAAGAGGCTGCGAAAGTTGGAAGGGCGCTTCGCCCAAGCCCACGGTGATTTTCACCATGAGCACGGAGACGGTCCTGCGGGTGCTGAACGGGAAGATATATTCCCTGGTGGCCCAGATGGGCGGCTTCATCACCTACACTGGGCCCAAGCCCGAGGCCTTGGTCTTCCAGAACGTCTTCGAGCTGTTTCTGGACCGGTTCCGGACGGACCGTCCGCCCACGCAGGCGCCCAGGGATCCCGAGGACAAACGGCTGCGCTTCGGCATCATCGGCGCGGGACAGGCCTTCCAGTTCCACAGCAACGGCGACCGGGGGTCAAAATACCTGACCTTCACGGCGGTCTACGACACGGACTACAAGAAAGCGAGGAAGATGGCCCAGCGCTACAGCGAGGGGACCCTCGTTCCGTACAAGACCCTGGACGAGATGCTGGGGGCGGACATCGACGCGGTGCTGGTGCTGGTTCCCCACGTTTACCACGACGATCTGGTCGTGGCGGCGGCCAAGGCGGGCAAGCACGTGCTCTGCGAGAAACCCATGAGCACCACCGTCGAGGGCTGCCGCCGCATGATCGCGGCGTGCCAGGACGCGGGGGTGAAGTTCATGGTCGCCGAGAACCACCGCTTCCTGCCCGCTCACGTCTGCGTACACGACATCGTACAGAAGGGCCTGATCGGCGAGGTGCGGATGATCCGGGCCTACGAGGGGGTCAACGAAGTGGCCGGCCTTTCGACGAGCGGTTTCTGGAAGGGCGATCCCATCAAGGCCGGCGGCGGCGCCCTCATGGATATGGCGGCCCACAAGTTCGCGAGCATCGAGTACATCATCGGCTCGAAAGTGAAGCGTATCACCGCCAACCTGTCGAAGCAGGCCATCAATCTGCCCGAAAAGGCCGAGGACAACGCCATCGCCATCGCCGAGTACGAGAACGGCGCCGTCGCGGACATCATGGTCAGCTTCACCCAGATGACCGTCCCCTACAACAGCCTGGAGATATTCGGGACCAGGGGCAGCGTTTTCGAAAACCACGCCTGGGAAAGACCCGTGCGGTTCTGCTCCTTCGACGAGCGCATGGGCGAGGACCAGCAGAAGTGGGTGGAGCCCGAAGTCGAACACGCGCCCTTCCCGGAGTACTACACCATCTCCGCCAGGGAAGAGGATGAACACTTCGCCCGCAGCATCCTGGAAAATCGGGAACCCGAGTTCTCGCCGGTCCAAGCCATGAACGCCATCACGGCCATACTGGCGGGCTACCTGTCGGCCATCGAAGGCCGGCCCGTGGAGGTCGACGAAGTGAACGCACTCGCGGACCGGGGCCTTTGCCGGAAAAACATTCTGGAACGCCTGGCCCCCGCGATCCCGATCAACCAAAACCTGCCGGAGGTTGGGAACGTGCAACCCATCGGATTCAGCGCGAAGAAGGCCGCCGAGGTGATGAATCGCTACGATCTGGACCTCCTCATCGCGGCGTCGCCGGTGAACGTGTACTACCTGAGCGGCATGCCCCTGCTGCACTGCTCCGCGAATCCCATCCTCTTGGCCCTAAACAACCAGTACCCCAACTTGGCGATGATACGCCGGGAAGGCGAAGGCACGGTTATCCACTGGAACGTCTTCAAGAGCACCGACCGTTTCAGCTGGTTCCACGATCTGGTGGGCATCGAAAGCCAGGCCGACGTGGGCCGAGCGCTGCGCTCGAAGATCCGCAAGTGGGGTCTTTCGGGCAAGAAGGTGGGCATCGAGTCCACGGCGCCCAAATTCCTCCTAGACGCCCTCGCGGACGACGGCGGCATGACGGTGGTCGCGGCGGATCGGGCCTTCCTCGATATGCGTCTGGTAAAGACGCCCCTGGAGATCGGGTACCTCCAGAAGGCGGCGGACATCACCGAGGCCGCGCTGAAGGACACCATCGCCGCGGTGAAAGAGGGCGTCACGGATCTGGAGTTGCTCAGGATAGGGCGGGATTCCCTGCTCAGGCACGGCGCCGACGACTGGGACCACCTCACCATGACCATCGGCGACTCGGACCCCGAAGCCCCCGGCACCGGCAGAGCGGTGAAGCGCGGCGAAATCGTCCGCCTGGATTTCGGCGGCGTCTACAAAGGTTACGTGGCGGACATCAACCAGGAAGTGGTGATCGGCGACGCCGATCCCGAGGCGGACAAGCTCATTCAGGGCCTGCTGGAGTTCCAGCACTATTTCGAGGTGCGGATCAAGCCGGGGGTGAACATGAAGGCCCTGAGCGACGAGGCCACTGCCTGGTACAAGAAGACGGTCCCCAACGGCATCGCCTTCTCCATCGGCCATTCCATCGGGCTCCAGTGTGAGGATCAGCACCTCTTCGGCGCTCTGGGTCAGCTCGACCGGCCGTTCGAGGAGAACATGGTCTTCGAGATCGAAGCCTGGGAACCTTACAAGGGCGCCCTCATCGGCGTGGAGGATTGCTACATGGTGACCAAAGACGGTTGTCGCAAGATGACCTCCATGCCCAAGAGCATCATACGGGTATAGACGCCGCCCAAGGCAGAAACATACGCAGGGAGAACGTAATGAGCGATAGAAAGACACCGTTAGTGATTGTGGCGACGCCGAACATCTGCTGGCTTAACTCCGCGGTGAAATATCCCACGAGAGCGCCCGAGATTATCGAAGAAACGGTCCGCTGCCGCGAAGCCGGGGCGAGCATCCTGCACACGCACGCGGAAGGCCAGTGGTCCGAAGTGATCAATGGCGTGCGGGCGAAATGCGATATCGTCGTGCAGAGCGGGATGTCCAGCATTCCGCTCCAGGAGCGCATCGAACTCTTCGAGGAACGGTCCGACATGGTGTCGATCATCGCGAACCACCACGCCGAGGCGTTCACCCAGGTCACCTGCGACGTGCTCCATCCCCTGAAGGAGCTGGAGGAGTACAGCGTGGCTTGCCGGAAATACGGCGTCAAACCCGAGTGGGAAATCTGGCATCCCGGATCGATCTGGAACCTCAACCGGCTCATCGACAAGGGACTCCTCGATCCGCCCTACATCACCACCTTCTTCCTGGGCTGGCCCGGCGGTACGTGGTCGCCCCCCACGGTGCAGGAGTACCTCTACCGCAAGAGCCTCATGCCCAAGGACTGCGTCATCACCGTGAGCATCATGTGCAAGGAGCAGATGGACATTCTGGTGGCGGCCATCACCCACGGAGACAACGTCCGGGTGGGCACCGAAGACTGGCCCTATCTCCAGAACGGCAAAGTCGCCCAGACCTGGGAACTGGTCAAAGAAATCGGTGACATTTCTCGTTCCCTCGGACGCGACGTGGCCACGCCGGCTATCGCCCGGGAACTCTGCGGTCTTCCCCAGAAGAAGTCCGCCGCCGGCAAAGCGCCGGCCAATAAGGCCTCTTAGGAAGGTGAATGTATCAAGGCTCTTGCAAGCGCGGACGCCGACGACGCATTGTTAATTTAGTTCTATCGATGGAGGACCGCGATGACTGATAGGAAAGTGGCGATCGTTACCGGTTCATCCGTAGGCATCGGCCGGGCGGCAGCCATCAAGTTCGCGCAGAACGGTTACAACGTGGCCATCATCGCTCGGGGCGCAGCGATCCACGACGTGGGCGGCCAGATACGCACGCTCGGCGTGGAGTGCATCGACTTCCAGGGCGACGTCGGCAACGAAAAGGACGTCAAGACCATGGTCGCCCTGGTTGAAAAGGAGTGGGGCCGGGTGGACGTGCTCAACTGCAACGCCGGCATCGTGGTGGTCAAACCACTGGAAGACACCACCTGGGAAGATTTCGTGAAGGTGACGCATATCAACGTCGGCGGCCACTTCCTTTTTACGAAATACGTCATGCCCATCATGAAGCGGCAGAAGCGCGGCGCCATCGTCAACATGGGTTCCGTCTCGGGGCATGTGGGACAGACGGAGCACGCCATTTACGGCTCCACCAAGGGCGCCATCATCGCCTTCACCCGGGCGGTGGCCTGGGAACTGGCCAAGTACAACATCAGGGTGAATTCGGTCAGCCCCGGCTCGGTGGATACGCCCATGCTTCGCAGCGACATTCAGCTCGAATCCACCAGGACCGGCATGCCCTTCGATCAGGTGAAGAAGCTGCGGGAGCACGAACAGGCCTTTGATCGCTGGGCTGAACCGGAAGAAATCGCGGAAGCCATTTACTTCCTCGCCAGCGACGGCGCTTCTTTCATCACCGGCACGGATCTTCTGGTTGACTGCGGTTGGGTATCAAAATGAGGACATCTCTCAATCAATACGCGTTCAACAACGTAAAGCGGTCCCGCACGGTGGAGCGTATTGTTGAGAATCTCATCCCTCTCCTCAAGAACGGCAGTCTGGGTGTTCGGGAAGCGCTGCCGTGGGCACCTGAATTCGGCGAGATGATCGGCGTGTCCCGGCCGAATACTGCGGGAAGCCATGATGGCCCTGCAGGTGATGAACCTCATCGAAATACGTCAGGGGGCCGGAGCTTATGTCAAGAGCCTCGGCCCCTAAGATGTGCTGGAACACCTGGATATCGCGTTCCATCTCGACACCAGCCTCTACCGGGATCGGTACGAAGCCCGGCGGCTTCTGCAAGCCGGTCGGGCCCGCATCGCGGTGAGATGGTCCCGCGACGGCCATCGAAGAAACACGTCGGCGCGAAGCGGCGATCGACAACGAACGAACGTGCCTCGATGCTGTAAAGAGCGGATGTAAGAGGGCAGGGGATCATGATCGATAAGGCGGCCATTGTGACCGGTGCGGGGAAAGGAATTGGTGAAGCTCTGGCGTTGAAACTCGGTGCCATGGGTATCGCGGTGTGCTGTAATTCGCTGACCGACTCGGGGGCGAATACCGCCAAAAGAATCCGAGCGGCCCAGGGCAGGGCCATCTTTGTAGGCGGCGACGTGTCGGAGGAAATCACCGCCGCGCGCGTGGTCGCGGAGACTACGGCGGCCTACGGCGGGATCGACATCCTAGTCAACAACGCGGGCGTCGTGCTGCCGGGAACGGCGGAAACCACCAGCATCGACGACTGGGACAAGACCATGGCGGTGAACGTGCGGAGCGTCTTCCTGCTCTCCGCCTCGGCGCTGCCTCACCTCATCCGCCGCAAGGGCGTCATCGTGAACACGTCCTCGTCGGTCGCCCTGAAGGGCGTGAAGGATCGCTTCGCCTACACCGCGTCCAAGGGGGCCGTCCTGTCCATGACCCGTGCCATGGCGGCGGATCTCATCGACAAGGGGGTGCGGGTAAACTGCGTCTGTCCGGGGACCACCTGTACGCCGTCGCTGGATGAACGGCTCGCGAAGTTTCCCGATCCGGAAGCGAAGAAGAGGGAATTCATCGCACGGCAGCCTATGGGACGCTTCGGGACTCCGGAAGAAATTGCCGACGGGATCATCTATTTAATCAACGGCACGTTCTGCACCGGTGCCATTCTTTCGATAGACGGGGGAATGACCATGTGAACCCACGCTGGGCGGAACAGTTTGGAGCGGCCTTGTCTGGGAACGGCGCTGTTGCTGGTCCGGGCAAGAATTATCGTACGGCCGTTCAAGCCGCATTGAACGGCTTTCACAGGAGGGAGCCATGAGAAGCAGTGTTCGCAAGGTTCTGACGGTGCTCTTGGCGCTGAGCTTTTTGGCGCCGGCCGCGTATGCCGCCTCGGCCAAGAAAGGCGACAAGATTGTGGTCGCGGCCCTCATGCAGGGGAACCAGAGCGGCTTTGTCCGCTACATGGTCGCCGGGATGTGGGAATACCAGAAGGCCAAGGCCGCCGACGTGGATCTCAAGGTGGTGTTCGCCGACGACGATCCGGCCAAGCAGCAGAGTCAGGTGGAACAGTTCGTGTCCCAGGGCGTCAACGCGATCATCCTGAACCCGGTCGACAAGGTGCAGAGCGCCGCCGCCGTGGATATCGCCTACAAGGCGGGCATCCCGGTCATCACCATCAACACGACCTCGGACAGCAAGAACGTGACCGCTCATGTCGGTTCCGATGACGTGGAAGCCGGTACCCTGCAGATGGAACGGCTCCTCAAGTCCGCCGCCGCCAAGGGCATCAAGAATCCCCGGGTCGCGTACGTCAATGCGGTATTGGGGCATTCCGCCCAGGTATACCGCGAGCAGGCGTACAAGCAGGTTCTGGCGAAGCATCCCGAAGCCAAGCTGGTCGTCCAGAACACCGCCGACTGGTCCGGTGAAAAAGCCCTCCAGCTTACGGAAAACTGGATCCAGACCTATCCGAACGGCATCGACATCATCGCCACCGAGTGCGACTGCCAGCTCGTCGGCGTCATCACCGCGGTGGAGAACGCTGGCCTCGCCGGCAAGATCCTCTTGGGCGGCATGGACTGCGACATGCCGGTCATGGAGAAGATCAAGAGCGGCGTCGTGGACAACTCCATCTGGCAGGACGGCCTCGGACAGGGTGAGTGGTCCCTCAGACTCGCCATCGACGTGGCTCACGGCAAGAAGATCTCCAACCACATCATCCCCTACGAAGTCACCACGAAGGACAACGTCGACGCCTACATCAAGCAGGCCCAAGCCCGCAACGCCCTCTCAGCGAAGTACTTCTGACCGATCCTGTTTCCGGGAGGGGTTCTACCCCTCCCGGGCTTCAATCAAAACGATCACGCGGTGAGGCTTATTGGGTGAACTCATTCTGGACATGAAAGCCGCATTGAACGGCCTTCACAGGAGGGAGCCATGAGAAGCAGTGTTCGCAAGGTTCTGACGGTGCTCTTGGCGCTGAGCTTTTTGGCGCCGGCCGCGTATGCCGCCTCGGCCAAGAAAGGCGACAAGATTGTGGTCGCGGCC
>Ga0335069_10013192_pt1 | contig 11608 bp, 10 predicted proteins | sample Lox_Sample_11_FD_206714 | JGI IMG/M metagenome (GOLD analysis project Ga0335069, IMG submission 206714) | Soil microbial communities from Loxahatchee National Wildlife Refuge, Florida, United States - Lox_Sample_1.1 | ecosystem: Environmental > Terrestrial > Soil > Wetlands | place: USA...
CAGGCTACTTCGCAAAACACTTTGATCGCGCCATTTGGAGAAGTCAGTTTCTTGAACAGTTCTGTGTAGTTCTCCAAGCCGCGCACCGGATCGGTCAAGAGCTTGCCCAGCCAACCCGGGTATTCGGCTTCAGCCTGCGCCATATCGCGGACACCCATCTCGAAGTACTCACGATTGGCATTGACGGTACCGACCATGACTTTGTTCCCGAGCACAAACTCCAGATTGATCCGGTCCGCGGGAATCTCGATCATCTTGTCGCCACCCGTCACACTAGCGAGGACCAAAACGCCATTTTTCCCCAGAGCCTGCATGCTGTCGAATACGACTGAGGAATTTCCCGTACCTTCGAAAATCAGATCAAAGGGGCCATATTGGCAGGCCGCGTCGGCTATGGTTGTGTCTTTGATAGAGACGTATCGCGCCCCCAGTTCGTCGATGAGATTCGAATTGAGATAAGGAGCGGCAGTCCGACCAAACGTGGTTACATCGAGCCCTCGTAGCCGCAACACCAGCGTCGCAAGTAATCCGATCGTGCCTGCACCCATAACAGCGGCTTTCCGAGGGCGCCACACTTTTAGCCGCCGCTGAATCTCATAGGCCTGATGAATTCCCTTTTCTACGACCGTAGTAGGCTCAAGCAGCACACCAACTTGCTTCAATCCTTTTGGTACCTTCACGATGTATTCGGCGTCGTCCACGTAATACTCCGTCAGGTATCCATGCCGCAGGTTGATGCCCCGCTCGTAGTAGGTATCGTCAGTGGTCATGTCGTTCGTCCCGATCAGGTCATAAATGCTGTTGCCCGGCCGACGCACGGTAGCGACAACATAGTCCCCCGGTTTCAGTTCGGTGACATTCGGGCCGACAGCTTCTACCTGTCCGAATCCTTCGTGCCCGATCACCAGGAAGTCATATCCCGGAGGCGCCGCGCCGTATTCGGCGGCATTGATTTCCTTATCGGTGCCGTCTACACCAACGCGTAGCACTTTCACCAGCACCCCACGCCCGTTGGGCACATGATCGAGCGACGGCTTCGGCAAATCGGCTACATGCACACTGTTGGGTTTTCCCGGAAACACACTAATCGCTTTCATTTCTTCTCTCCTTGAATTTCAGTCGGCGGCAACCTCGGCGAGTGCCGGCTCCGTTTTCTTCCGCTCGCGGGATTCCCCGCTCTGCTGCATCAACTTCGTGACCACGCCCGTCCAGCCTGTCTGGTGACTTGCTCCAACGCCCGCTCCCGAATCACCATGGAAGTATTCGTGAAACAGAACAAGGTCGCGCCAGTGCGGGTCGGTTTGAAACTTCTCCAGATTGCCAAACACCGGCCTGCGGCCGTTCGCATCTTGCAGGAAGATGCTCGTCATGCGTCGCGACAGTTCTCCGGACACTTCCCAAAGTGTCAACAGATTTCCCGACCCTGTGGGAAATTCCACCCTGAAGTCGTCTCCCAGATAGTGATGGAACTTTTGCAGCGACTCGACCAGCAGGAAATTCACCGGGAACCACACTGGTCCCCGCCAGTTTGAATTCCCTCCGAACAGTCCCGTTGACGACTCCCCAGGCTCGTAGTCCACGCGGTGCTCATTTCCGTTCACGTGCAAGGTGTACGGATGGTCACGATGAAAACGCGAAAGCGCACGAATACCGAACGGGGATAGGAATTCCTCTTCGCTCAGCATGTACTTGAGAATTCGCCGCAGCTGCTCCTGGTTCGCAATCGAAAGTAGTCGGCGCTCGCCCATGCCCTCTGTACGCATGCACGCCAGGTTCTCTGTGAGATCTGGGCGATTGTCGATAAACCATTCCAGCCGTCGCCTGAAATCAGGAAGCTTTGCGAGAACTTCGGGCTCCAACGTTTCCACCGCAAAGAGCGGGATCAGCCCGACCATCGATCGGATCTTCATCGGAAAGTGATTTCCATCGGGCAGCCGCAAGACGTCGTAGAAGAAGCCATCTTCCTCGTTCCACAGACCCATGCCATCGTGACCGCGATGACTCATGGCGTTCGCGATGTAAATAAAGTGCTCCCAGAACTTGCTGGCTACGTCTTCATAGCATGGTTCTTCGCTTGCCAATTCCAGGGCAATCGCAAGGAGATTGAGCGTGTACATCGCCATCCAGCTCGTGCCGTCGGATTGTTCGATATATCCCCCGGTGGGGAGCGGCGCGCTGCGATCGAACACGCCAATGTTGTCCAATCCTAGGAATCCGCCCTGGAAGATGTTCATCCCCTCGGCATCCTTGCGGTTCACCCACCAGGTGAAGTTCAGCATCAGCTTGTGGAAAATGCGTTGCAGAAATGCGCGGTCACCCTTTCCTTTGCGTTTCTTGTCGATCTTGTAGACGCGCCACGCGGCCCATGCGTGGACTGGTGGGTTCACATCCCCAAATGCCCACTCATACGCTGGAATCTGGCCGTTCGGATGCATGTACCATTCGCGTAGCATCAGAGTGAGTTGTTCTTTGGCAAAGTCCGAATCGACAAGCGCCAGCGGTATGCAATGAAATGCCAGGTCCCACGCCGCATACCAGGGATATTCCCATTTGTCCGGCATCGAGATGACGTCGGCGTTATAAAGATGTGGCCACTGAGAGTTGCGGCTCTTCAGGCGCTCCGCCGGCGGAGGAGGATTACCAGGATCTCCCTGCAACCAATCTTTGATGACGTAGTGATAGAACTGCTTCGACCAGAGCATGCCGGCGAAACCTTGCCGCATGACGTTCTTCGCATCGGACGACAAGTCTGATGGAATAACGGTCGCGTAAAACTCATCGGCTTCGGCTTTTCTCTTCGCAAATACACCGTCAAAGTCGGCAAACGCACTTTTCTCTTTGAAGTCGGCGTCCGTGAGACGCAGACGGATTTCCACGCTTTCGCCTGCTTCAATTCTGAGCTTGTAATGGGCGGCTGCCTTGGTCCCGCTCTTCTCTGGATTCACGGCATCGGCGGTTCCGTGCACAACGAAGTCATTGATCCCATCTTTCACGTAGGTAGAACGATTTTCCGCGCCAAAAAGCCGCGCAACATTCGTTTCGTTCTTGGTGAACAGGAGCTCGGGCGAACCGTCACAATACAAACGGCGGGTCCCGGCTTGATGCAGGTCAAGTTCGACCACGGAGTCCTGCGCGGATCGAATCTGCCGCAGCGACGGCTTGCGCTTCGAATTGCCCCACGACCAGGTATTCCGGAACCAAACGGTCGGAAGAAGGCGTAGATTGGCCGCCTCCGGGCCGCGGTTTTCGACCGTAATTTTGATCAGGATGTCTTCGACATCTCCCTTCGCGTACTCAACGAAGACGTCGAAGTAGCGATTATCATTGAAGATGCCGGTATCGAGCAGCTCAAACTCAGGTTGATCCTTGCCGCGGCGCCGGTTCTCCTCGACCAGCTGGCTATAAGGGAACTCCGCCTGCGGATACTTGTAGAGATACTTCATGTAGGAATGCGTAGGTGTTGAGTCGAGGTAAAAGTAGTACTCCTTCACGTCTTCGCCGTGATTGCCCTCGTTCCCGGTCAACCCGAACAAGCGCTCCTTGAGAATCGGATCGCGCTCATTCCAGAGCGCTACGGCGAAGCAGATCATTTGCCGCCGATCGCTGATGCCTGCGATTCCGTCTTCGTTCCAGCGGTAGGCTCGAGAACGTGCATGGTCATGCGGCAGGTATTCCCAGGCGTTGCCGTAGGCGCTGTAGTCCTCGCGCACCGTGCCCCAGGAACGCTCGCTCAAATAAGGCCCCCAGCGTTTCCAATGCTTCGTTCGTGCCGACGACTCGGCAAGGCGAATGTCTTCTGCGGTTGCACGTGGCCTCATGCTGGTTTCCTTTCTTCGCCGAGCAGCCTGAGCAGGCACGCGAATTCATCGGAGAACCGGTGGCCCGTTCCTGGCAACACGAGGTCTGCGAGTGTGGGCAACTCGGAAGTCTCCTCGGGAGCGTGCGACTGCTCTTGCATGGACAGCCCCGAGTATTTCGCGTGTGCCTTTCGAATGATTCCACTCATTGGATGCCTCTTACTTTTCTTCAATCTCGATTGCATGGCCATCCGGATCTCTGACGACGAATGCCGTCTTGAACCCAAGCTCTTTATTCTGATTCGCGATCAAGCCGGAAGAGACAAAATTAGCCTTCGCGACTGTCAATTCGCGTGCCGCCTGCTCGGCGCTCCGCGTGACCAATACCGTCTGACGGTGCACCAGATCATTGGCGTGCTCGTCTTCCGGAAATGGCCGGCCATTGCGGGGCGCAAGATAGTCGAGCAACTCGATTCCCGGCCCGCTGTTTCCGCGCAGTGCGGTGATGCGCAGGTGCGCTCCGAACACATTGTTCAGGTGCTCCTGCTCGGTGCCGTAGTTCTCGCTCTCCCCGGCAACATGCATTCCGAGCACATCACGATAGAAACTGACGCTGGCGTCGGTGTCGCTGACAACAATTGCTGTGTGATCAATACCCAGGAAGAGTTTGTCAGTAGGCTGGTGCCACTTGGCCGCTCCCTTGTCCGGCGGGAACTGCAAAATCTCGACTGGATGTTCATCCGGGTCCATGAAATAGAACGCCGAGATTCCCGCCGCGTTCTTGTTCCAATCGGGCAGCCGCTGCGGCCCGGATGACGCGTGCTCGACTTTATTCTGCCGCAGCCAGGAGTACGCTTTGCCGATATCGCTGACGATGATGGCAATATGCTGAAACCACCGGTCATTGCTGCGGGAATCTGCGGGGATGGGGCGTCCCTTGGGAGCAAGATACTCCGTCAGTTCGATGAACTCGTCGCCCAGCCGCATACGCACAATCCGCATGCGCAGGCCAAAGACGCCCTCGAGGTGCTCATATTCTTCTCCGGCCACCTCAGTGTCGGAGACCTTCTCGAACGTGAGTACGCGGGAATAAAAATCCACAGCGCGGTCCATGTCGGAAACGGTGATTCCGACTGACTCGACTCCATCAACCAGGGACGACGACTTCTGCGCGAACAAGCTTGACGTGGACAGAAACGATAGCACCACGACCACGACGAGTCGTCTCACCGTTGTTGTCATAATCGGCTTCATTGGGTTACCTGCTAAGTGCAACTTCCTGACTGCTCGTCGTGCTTTCTGTTGAAACTCCGACTCGCGATTTGAGGTGATCGCCCACACGCAGTGCATTTGCCATGATTGTCAGCGCCGGATTAACTGCTGCGCTCGATGGGAAGAAGCTGCCGTCAACGACGTATAGATTATCTAACTCGTGAGCCTTGCAGTTGACGTCGAGTGCGGATGTTTTCGGATCATGACCGAAACGAATCGTTCCGTTCTGATGGGCCACACCGGCCAGCGGGATGCGTTGACCAACATAAAAGTTGCGGCCGAACAAACCCTGGCCAAAAACGCCCTGATGGCACTCGTTCCCATGAATAGGGCAATTCGTTTGCTTCATAGCCTGCTTGAGCTTTGCCTGAAGCCGGGTATGCGCTTCAAGGTTGTTGGGCGTGTAGCTGAGAACAATCTTGCCGTCGCGGCCGATGGTGACGCGATTGTCCGGGTCCGGCAGGTCTTCTGACGTAAGCCAGAAATCCAGCGAATGCTTGGCCATCAATTCGAGAGTGAAGTTTGGAGCGATTGCAGGAGCACCAGCCTTCAGCGTGATCGCATCGAGCTTCCCGACGAACGAGATGTGACCCATCGGATAAGGAAAGTCGTCAGAGCCGAAATAAAAATCGTTCACGCCAAGCGTTTTCTGGAAAATGGTTGGATTGGGACATTTCGAGATTGCCATCAGGACAGAATTCGTGTGACCCATATAATGCCGGCCCACGATATCCGAGCTATTTGCCAACCCTCGTGGATGCTTGTCGTTCGCCGATCGCAACAGCAACGCGGCCGAGTTAATCGCGCCGCACGAGACCACAACGATATCGGCTGTGTAGGTCTCACTTTGGCCCTTACGCTCCACAATCACCCTTCTGACCTCGCGGCCACCGGAGTCGGTGTCGAGCCGCTGCACTAGAGCGTTCGTCAACAAAGTGACATTGGGATACTTGATAGCCTCATCCACGCAGATGACCTGTGCATCCGATTTGGCGCCGACCAGGCAAGCAAATCCATCACAGGTATTGCATCGGATGCAGCGGCTCTTGGTCGGATTGCGCTCATCGAGCATCACGCCGACAGGCACGTGGAAGGGTTTCAACCCTGAGCGAGCGAAGTCATCGGAGAGTTGCTGAATGCGGGGCTCATGGCTTACTGCCGGCCAGGGATACGGCGAGTTGGCCGGCGGCTCGGTCGGATCTTCGCCGCGATTGCCATGCACCTGATAAAGATTTTCAGCTTGCGTGTAATAGGGCTCAAGATCGTCATAGCTGATCGGCCATACGGGCGAAATGCCACCGTGATGCCGCAATTCGCCGAAGTCTTCCTTGCGGAGCCGAAACAGCGCGGCACCGTAGAACTTAGTATTTCCTCCGACGTAGTAGTTCGTGTGCGGATGCAGGTCCTTCCCGTCCTTGTCGAGCCACGACTCTTTCGTGTTGTAGTGGGCGTCCACATTGACGACTTGAGGATCCCAATTCGCCTTCTCACGCGGAACGTAGTCGCCACGCTCGAGGATCAGGATCTTCTTACCCGTGGGTGCCAGGTGATAGGCCATCGTTCCGCCGCCCGCCCCAGTTCCAATGATGATTACGTCGTAACGGTTATCGCTCATGATGCGAATCCTCCATTTGCTCCGCAAAAGATGCACCGCTTCCCGTTGTTGTGATGGAGCTTGCAGCACTGCACTGCGCTTCTGCCTCTGCGCCAGAGATAGATTTCAGCAGCAGCAAGCATCCCCAGCGGCGGCGCCGTAAAGTAGATCCAGATCCCAGTCCACAGTTCCGCCGAATATGCCGACCCCATCGTGCGCGCCGGATTCATGCTCATCCCTGAGAAAGGGGCTTCCAGAGTGATATACGTCGCCACGAGCAATCCAGCGAAAAGCCCCGTATAGTCGGCCAGCCGATGATGGTTCGAAGCGTTCAGGACAATGGTCATCATTCCGAACGCGATGACGAACTCCGCCAGGAGAGCAACGCCAAGTCCATGCTCCCCGGGTAGCGTAACGACGTAGCGAACCGCAGGGTCAGACAGTTCCATGCCCAGGAAGCGTGCGACGAACAGAACTCCCAGCACCGCCCCCGCGAATTGTGCGCACATATAGAAGAGCGCGTCCCACCGTTTGATCTTTCCCAAGCGCAAGAAAGTGAGTGTGACCGATGGATTGATGTGCGCGCCCGACTGCTTGCCCCACGGCGAATAGATGATTGCAATGGCCGTTGTCCCCATCGACAATCCCATCAGCAAGCGTCGCAGCCACATCGAAGCAATTGCCTGATGTACTGGGGACTGAGGAAATTCGTAGAGAGCCCCGAAAATGCAGGCAGAGATCATGAAGGCACCGAGCAAGCCGGCTTCCATTACATATTCCGGCCAATGATGACGAAGCGAATCGATTGCGCCCAGCTTGGGCGCTGCGGGCGAAAGTGCGTCGGTCACCGCCAGTTTCGGCGTCTCGATCGTCAGGATGTTCTCGGTGCCGTTCATATCTCTGGGCGGTCTGATTCGGAATGGCCGCAAAAGTGACAAGACAGGCGAAAAGTCGAGCTATATTCGAGCAGTGCCAACTTCTAATGAGTCGCGCAGAGGACCTAGCAGGGCTGCGTTCCTGGCGATTGGGATTTTTCTATTCTTCGGAATGACAATGGCTTTAGTGGCGGGCACAACGCTCGTGTGGCCGGGAACGCCCCTCGATCGAATCTGGGTGCTCAATCCAACGGCCCATCTCAAACTGACCTCGCTGGGTACAAGAATAGGATTGGCATTCTTGATTTTGGCCGTTGCGTTGGGAACTGCTGGCGTGGGCTGGTTTCAGAAAAAGAGATGGGGATGGCGGCTCGCAGTCTGCATCATTGGAATCCAAGTGTTGGGCGACCTCGTGAACTTGATGAGAGGCGACTATCTTAGGGGCGTAACAGGCGTTGTAATAGCAGGAGCGCTTTTGCTATATCTCTGTCGTCCGCCAGTGAAGGCTCTATTCAACTGAGCCCTCGGGCCGCGCAGATCCCAACTTTGCCTGCAGGCGATCGTAAAGACGTCGGCTGAATCCCGACGGCAATTCAAAAGTCTTTCCGTTCCCCAACAGTTGGATGACGTTTCTCGATCCATCATAGACCGCTCGGCAGTGCGCACACATGCTCAGATGTTGGGCGATCTGTTCGCGCAATTCTGCGGTCACATCACCTTCCATGTAGTTCGTGAGCTCTCGCCATACTTCCTGGCAGGTGATGTCGAGAAGATGTTCTTGTCGGTCCACGGCTTTTCCCGATCGTTGGATTCAACACTTGCAAAAAGGTGACAAGGGAACAAGACCGAATCGATGAAAAGCGCCTTTGAAACCTTCCCACCGGTTCCGAATCAGACTGGCACGTGAACGGCTCAACGCAGCAAATGAGCCTGATCTTGCAGGCAACGAATCGTTATCGATTCAGCGCTGCCCGCCGCTCACGAAAACCCTATAGCGAGGACCAACACAATATGAGTAAGGCAGCCCGTTATTCACTCCGCGCCCTGGCAGCGATGACGCTGTTGTTCGGCATCTCCGCCTTTGCGCAAGACATGCACACCTCAAGCCAGTTCCAGGGACCAAAAGCAAACAAGGGAACCGTCACTCACAGTGTTCGCAACGGCAAGAACGTTCTCACCCTGTCGGACGACTTCGTCATGCCCGACACTCCAGATCCGCATTGGCAGGTAGTTGACTCCGATGGCCAGGTCTATCTTCTGGACAAACTGAAGAAGAAGGCGCTCCTCGGCGACAAATACCAGAAGGAAATCGTTCTTCCGACTTACGTGAAGAATGTCTCCAAAGTGATCATCTGGTGCGCGTGGGCTGAAGCCAATCTCGGCGAAGCTTCATTCTCCAGCCCGGTAAGCAACTAGCGCCATCAATACGGGCGCCGGGCACTCGGAAACACGGCGCCCCCTTTCTACCTACGAGGTGATTTATGAGACACATTCGATGTTTAACGGCATTCGCCATGGCGGTGACAGCTCTGGCAACGGTAAGCGCGGCACAAACAGCCGATAAGAAGACGCTAACGCTCAAAGGAGCCGAAGCGGTGATAACGGCAGCAAAGGCAGAAGCACAGAAGCTCAACGCACCTGGAGGCGTGATCGCTGTCGTGGATGACGGCGGCAACCTGATGGCGCTTGAGAGGATCGACGGAACATTCTCGGCCGGAGCAAATATCTCGATTGGAAAAGCCCGCACCGCCGTGATGTTCAAGAAACCCACACGCTTCTTCGAAGAATTGATCAATTCCAACGGAAAAGGCCGTACCGTCATGACCGCGCTCGAGAATTTCACTCCGCTCATCGGGGGCATCCCGATCACCGTTGACGGCCAAATTGTTGGAGGCGTCGGTGTCAGTGGCGCAGCCACCGCCGATCAGGATGAGAAGCTCGCGATTGCCGGAGCCAATGCGTTCTCATCCGGGACCTCCGCCGCAAACGATCCCGCAGCTCCTGTCTCGTACTTCGAAAAGACCAAAGTCGACGAGGCCTTCTCGAAGGGCGCCATTCTCCTCGACGGAAGTGACGGCCGCAACTACATGGTCCACGCCAGCCGTCGGGAGAAACCCGGCCAGGCGGAGATCCACACCAAAGATACTGATGTGATCTACGTTCTCGACGGGACCGCAACCTTCATCACCGGCGGCGAAGCGATCAATGTTAAGACCACAGCGCCAGACGAACTCCGCGGCGAGAGCATCCGTAGCGGACAGACCCGCCAGATTGCCAAGGGCGACGTCATCGTTGTCCCGAATGGCGTCCCGCACCAGTTCGCACAAGTAACCGATCCATTTCTGTACTACGTCGTGAAGGTTCGGTAAAGAAAAATGACCATGTCCATACAACGACACATCTCGACCTGTTTGAAACTGATTCTTTCCGGCGTGCTCTGTGCAGTGGCGGTAAGCTCTGCGCAGACGGTCCAGGACCCGCCATTCGGAAGGCCGGATGCTGTCGTTGATCTGGGCTCGCGCGGCGGAGTGCAGCTGGTCCAGGGACAGTGGCGTTATCACGACGTAAACATCATCGATTCCGATTCCCGCGCTGTCGGGCCCGATCTAAAGCCCAGTGGCGCTCCGACGAAGACATACGACTACTCTCCCCACGCAGGAATCGCCAACTTCGACGATTCGGCCTGGGAGCCAATTGAGGCAACAACTCTCGATCAGCGCCGGTCCACTGCCAAAGTTTGCTTCAACTGGTACAGGATCAACATCACAATTCCGACGAGAATCGGGAGCTTCGAAACAACCGGCTCGACTGTCGCGTTTGAGATCGTGATTGATGACTACGCCGAAATCTGGGTCGATGGAAAATTGCCGCGTATTCTGGGCCAGCCCGGCGGGCCCGTCATCAAGGGATTCAACGCCCCAAATCGTGTCATTCTCACTCGAAATGCTCAACCTGGACAGCACATCCAGCTAGCTGTATTCGGGATCAACGGGCCGATTTCATACAGTCCGCAGAATTTCATTTGGATTAAATCTGCGACGCTGGATTTCTACCGCTCCCCCCGCATAGCGATCAGCGAAACGCCGCCCCAAATCATCCGCGAAGATCCCCAGCTCGACGAAATCCTCTCGCCAGGCGCAAAGATTGAAAAACTTGCCGGCGGTTTTCTCTTTACAGAGGGTCCCGTCTGGGTCCCGCGCACCGACGAGTCAGAGGGATACCTTCTTTTCAGTGATCCCAACAACAACGTCATCTACCGTTGGACGCCGGATGGACAGCTTTCCATCTTCATGACCAAAAGCGGCTACCGCGGATTCGATATCGGGGAATACGGACAGCCGGGTTCGAACGGCCTCACCCTCGATAAGCAGGGACGGCTCACCATTAACCAGCATGGTAACCGCCGGGTCGTTCGCATGGAGAAGAACGGGCAACTCACCGTGCTGGCCGACAATTACGAAGGCAAGCGATTGAACAGTCCCAACGATCTCGTTTACAGGTCCGACGGCGCCCTCTACTTCACTGATCCACCATTCGGCTTGCCGAAGTTCTTTGATGATGCTCGCAAAGAGCTGCCTTACAGCGGTGTCTTTCGTGTCTCGGCCGATGGAACGCAGGTCCGCCTTCTCACTACGGAGTTAAAGGGGCCAAATGGACTGGCATTTTCTCCGGATGAGAAATATTTCTACGTCGACAACTGGGATCCCGAGCGAAAAATCATCATGCGCTACGAAGTTTTGCCCGATGGCGGATTGGCGAATGGAATGGTTTTCTTCGACATGACTTCAGCTGAAGGCGAAGACGCGCTGGACGGAATGAAAATAGATCAAAAAGGCAATCTTTACGTTTCCGGCCCGGGTGGGTTGTGGATCATTTCTCCCGAAGGCAAGCATCTGGGCACGATTGTCGGCCCGGAGCACCCGCACAACTTCGCGTGGGGGGGGCGATGACGGAAAGACGCTTTATCTGTGTGCGAAAACTGGACTGTACCGGATTCGGCTGAACATCCCTGGAATTCGCCCTTGAGCGCCTCAGACTTCAGCGTGTGACGGGCTGGTCAGCAGTAGTGT
>Ga0335069_10013193_pt1 | contig 11608 bp, 7 predicted proteins | sample Lox_Sample_11_FD_206714 | JGI IMG/M metagenome (GOLD analysis project Ga0335069, IMG submission 206714) | Soil microbial communities from Loxahatchee National Wildlife Refuge, Florida, United States - Lox_Sample_1.1 | ecosystem: Environmental > Terrestrial > Soil > Wetlands | place: USA: Florida...
CACTACTCCCTGCTGCCGCTCGGCCAGCGGGTCCGGCTGAAGGTGATCGGGATCATCCGCGAGGAGATGGACCGGATCGGCGCGCAGGAGTTCCTGATGCCGGTCATGCACCCGGCCGAGCTGTGGATCAGGAGCGGCCGGTTCGAGCTGATGGGCGACGAGCTGTTCCGGCTCAAGGACCGCAAGGGCGCCGACTTCGTCCTCGGCATGACCCACGAGGAGATCATCTCTACCCTGGCCACGGAGATGGAGTCCTACCGCGAGCTGCCGCAGATGTGGTACCAGTTCCAGACCAAGCTGCGCGACGAGCCGCGGCCCAAGGCCGGCCTGATGCGCACCCGCGAGTTCACCATGAAGGACTCCTACAGCTTCGACCTGGATCGGGCCGGCCTGGACCTGTCCTTCACCAAGCATCGCGACGCGTACGTGCGGATCTTCGAGCGGCTGTCCATTCCCGCCGTACCGGCCGAGGCCTCCAGCGGCGCGATGGGCGGTTCGGACTCCACCGAGTTCATTTGCCCGTCCCCCTCCGGCGAGGACCTCATCGTCCTGTGCCCGGAGTGCGGTTACGCCGCGAACATCGAGAAGGCCGCATCCCGGCTGGCCGCCGTCGATGATTCCGAACGGGCCGGGCTGCTCGCCGCACCCGAGCCCTTCGCCACCCCGGGGGTGCGCACGATCGAAGATCTCGCGGTTCACTACCAGGCCCCGGCCGACCGGCAGATCAAGACCCTGGTGTACTTCCTGGACGGCGTGCTCACCCTGGTGCTTATGCGCGGCGACCACGCACTGAACGAGCAGAAGCTGGTCGATGCCACCGGCGCGGTGGACATCCGCCCGGCCCAGCCGGAGGAGATCCGCGAGGCGCTCGGCGCGTTGCCCGGCAGCCTGGGCGCGGTCGGTGTCACCGATCACCCGATCATCGCGGACGAGGCCCTGCGCGATGAGACGGGGCGCGGTCGGCGCGGCATGTTCACCGGCGCCAATGTCGACGACACTCACCTGCGCGGCGTGGACGTCGAGCGGGACATCGCCGTGGGCCGGTGGGCCGACCTGCGCGAGGTGGCGGCCGGCGACGCCTGCGTCAACTGCGGGCACGGCCTGGAGGTAGAGCGCGGCATCGAGGTCGGGCACATCTTCAAGCTCGGCTACAAGTACTCCGACGCCATGGATATCCGGGTGTCCGGCCCGGACGGCAAGCCGGTCAAGCCGATCATGGGCTGCTACGGCATCGGCGTCGAGCGCGCCATGGCCACGATCGTCGAGGTCCACCACGACGGCAAGGGCATCATCTGGCCGGTCGCCGTGGCCCCGTTCGAGGTCGTGGTGGTGATCGCCCAGCAGGACGATCCCACCGTGGCCGCGACCGGCGAGCAGGTCTACCAGGCGCTGCTCGATGCCGGCGTTGAGGTCATCGTGGACGACCGGCCGGTCCGGGCGGGTGTCAAGTTCAGCGACGCCGAACTCGTCGGCATCCCGTTCCGCGTCACGGTGGGCAAGCGCGGCCTGGCCGCGGGCACGGTCGAGCTCACCGACCGTGCCGCCGGCGCTACCGCGGCGATCCCGCTGGACGAGGTGGCCAAGCATGTCCGGGAGGCCGTGGCGGGAGCGTGACATGGCGCAGACGGTGAACTGGCTGCCGAAGCCGGAGAAGCACGACTTCCAGGCGGCGGAGGACTACCTGTCGCTGATCATGCCGGCCAAGCACGCGGCCGAGTACCGCAAGAAGCTGTCCGCCGCGCGCAACGACATCACCCACCGCAAGGCCAAGGACATCCTGCGGGCCAGCCAGCTCGCCCTGCTCGGCGAGGACAACAAGCACGTCGCGGCCGACCTGCGCAAGGCCGCGTCCGGCACTGCCCTGTCACCGATCCTGCTGCTGCGCGGTGACGGTGAGCACCCGCTCATCGTCGCCGACGGCTACCACCGGGTCTGCGCCAGCTACTGGATCGACGAGAACACCGACATCCCCTGCGTCCTCGTCTCGCGGGGACTACACCTGCCGGTCGCGGGCCTGGCAGCGCAGCGCCCGGAGCACGTCGTCGCGGCCCTCGAGGAGCAGCCGGCGCAGCGCGGCGGGCGGGTCCGTGGCGGCGATGTACTCGTCGGTGATCCGCACCGTCTCCTCCGACATCGCGCCCACCGTATAGGCGCCGATGACGAAGTCCTGCGCCATCGCCGAGGACCAGTCCCGCCACACGTCCCCGACCACGGCGAAGTACCTCTCCCGGTACGGGTTCACCAGCTCCGGCTGGTCCGGGTCGGCGAAGCCGTTCAGCACCGCCCGGAACTTGGCCAGCGGCAACTCGCCCGAGACCAGCGTGTCCCAGGCCGCCTGCTTGGCCCCGGCCGCGGGGACGGCCGCCCGGCAGGCGGCGGCGTGCCGTTCGCCCGCGTCGGTCGCGTCCCGGGCCAGCTCCGCGTCGATGTCCGCCTCCCCGATGCCGCGGAACCCGCGGCTCACCAGCCGCCCGAGCAGGGCCCAGCGCAGCTCGGTGTCCACCGTGACGCCATCGAGCAGCACCGTGCCGTCCAGCAGCCCGGTCAGAAAAGCCAGGTCGTCCGTTGACGTGGCGACCCCGGCAAAGGCCCGGACGTAGGCGAGCTGCGCGTCCGAGCCGGGCGGCGCCTCGCGCAGCAGCCGGCGCAGCGCGTCGGCGATCAGGGCCAGGCCGGTCTGCCGCCAGCCCGGGTCGGCGAACCGGCGCACCGCCTGGCCGGCCTGCCGCAGCAGGGTCTGCACCACGCTGATGTCGGCTACCGAGGAGATGCCGGACAGCACCAGGCGGACGTAGTCGCGCGCCGCCATCTCGCCGTCGCGGCACATGTCCCAGGCGGCGGACCAGCACAACGCGGCGGGCAGCGAGTCGGTGAAGAGGCTTATCGAATCCACCAGCGTGCCCAGCGAATGCTCGTCCAGCCGGATCTTGGCGTAGCTGAGATCATCGTCGTTGACCAGGGCCAGGTCCGGGCGCGGCTGCCCGGCCAGCTCGGCCACCACCGTGCGCGGTCCCGCCACGTCGATCTCCACCCGGTGACGGCGCACCAGGCCGTCGCCGGTCAGGTCGTACAGCCCGATGGCGATGCGGTGCGAGCGGAGCACCGGGTGGGTCGCGGCGGCCTCCTGCTCCACCGCGAACTCGGTGAACCGGCCGTCGCCGTCCAGCGCGTACGACGGACGCAGGGTGTTCACCCCGGCCGTCCGCAGCCACTGCTCCGACCAGGCGGCCAGGTCGCGGCCCGAGGTCTCCTCGAGGGCGGCCAGCAGGTCGGCCAGCGTCGCGTTGCCCCAGGCGTGCGCGGCGAAGTACTTCCGCACGCCGTCCAGGAAGTTCTCCCGCCCGACGTAGGCCACCAGCTGCTTGAGCACGGACGCGCCCTTGGCGTAGGTGATCCCGTCGAAGTTCACCTCCACCGCCTCGATGTCGGGTATGTCCGCCGCGATCGGGTGGGTGGAGGGCAGCTGGTCCTGCCGGTAGGCCCAGGCCTTGTACAGCTGCGCGAACGTGGTCCAGGCGGACGTCCACCGCGTCGCCTCGGCCTGCGCCAGCGTGCCGGCCCAGGTGGCGAACGACTCGTTCAGCCACAGGTCGTCCCACCAGCGCATCGTGACCAGGTCGCCGAACCACATGTGCGCCATCTCGTGCAGGATCGTCTCGGCGCGCGCCTCCCGGGCGAAGTCGGTGACCCGCGACCGGAAGATGTAGGCCTCCACGAACGTCACGCAGCCCGCGTTCTCCATCGCGCCTTCCTTGAATTCGGGCACGAAGAGCTGGTCATACTTGCCAAACGGGTACTTGATGCCGAACGAGGAGTGGAAGAAGTCGAAGCCCTGCCGGGTCACCTCGAAGATCTCGTCGGCGTCGAGGTACGGGGCCAGTGACTGGCGGCAGTACACGCCCAGCGGGATGCCGTCATGCTCGTCGCGGACCACGTGATACGGGCCGGCCGCGACCGCGGTGATGTAGGTGGGCATGACCGGCGTGGCCGGGAAATGCCAGCGCACCGCCTCGCCATCACCGATGCTCGACTCCGCTGCCATGTTGGACACGACTTGCCAGCCCGCCGGGGCGGTGACGGCCAGCTGGTAGGTCGCCTTCATGTCGGGCTGGTCGAAGCAGGCGTAGACCCGGTGCGCGTCGAAGGTCTCCAGGTCCGAGTACAGGTACACGCGCCCGTCGGCGGGATCGGCGAACCGGTGCAGCCCCTCGCCGCTGTGCGAGTAGGCGCATTCGGCCGTCACCCGGAGCACGTTGTCGGCGGCCAGCCCGGTCAGCGTGATCCGGTCGCCGTCGAACGCGTCCGGGCTCACCGTTACGTCGTTCAGGATGATCTCGCGGACCGCGGGCGCGGTCAGGTCGAGATGAGTGGACGACCCCGGCGCGGCGCAGCCGAACCTGATGACGCTGACCGAGCCGAACGTGCTGTCGTCGCCGGTCAGGTCCAGGTCCACCTGATAGGAGGAGACGGTGATGAGTGCCGAGCGGGTCGCCGCCTCGTCGCGGGTCAGGTTCGAGGTCACCGGCCGACCGTCCCTTCTGTGGAATTTGTACCGTTTTGCGGGGATTGAAAGCTCACATGTCCCTACACAAGTCAACAGAACAGATCGCTGCCCAGGTCGACTTCTGGTTCGACCCTATCTGTCCCTAGGCGTGGATCACGTCCGCTGGATCCTGAAGCGAGCCCCGCCTCCCGGGCCGGGGCCTGGCCAGCGGCAAGCGCCGTCAGCGGGAGCCGCGGCCCCTCCGCCGGCGCGGGAACCCGGGCCGTCCGGCCCGCTCGTCTCCGGACGCCGTCGCGCGCGGCGTTCTCGTCTTCTCCCCGCCGCGGGCCTCCCTCCCGGTGTCGCTCGTCCTGGCCTGCGGTCTGTCGGCGTATCTCGCCTCGGCCGCCTCGGCCTCGGCGAGGTGCTCGGCGCGCGGCCGGGACACGTCCCTGGCCCGCATCGCGGCGTTGAACGTCAGCTTCATGACCGGCACGGCATCATCCTCCTCATGACTGCATACCCCGAAGCCGGGTAACGCACCACTGCATGGTTGGACAACGGCGTCCCGGCCGGGCACAGTAAGGCCGTGCCGAGTCCGCCGGAGTCGATAACGGAACCGGCCCCGGCCCGGACGCTGTGGCGGCACCGGAACTTCCTGCTGCTGTGGACCGGGCAGTCTGTCAGCGAGATGGGCTCCGCGATCACCCAGCTTGCCTTGCCGCTGACCGCCGTCGTGGTGCTCCACGCGTCCACCTTCCAGGTCGGCCTGCTAACCGCCGCGGCCACCGCGGCGTTCGCGCTCATCGCGCTGCCGGCCGGCGCCCTGGTGGACCGGTGGGTCAAGCGGCCGCTGATGGTCTGGTGCGACGCGGCGCGGATGCTGATCATCGGGTCGGTGCCGCTGGCCGCCGCGCTGCACGTGCTCACCCTGGGGCAGCTGTACGCGGTCGCGGTCACGGCCGGGGTGTGCACCGTGTTCTTCGACGTCGCTTACCAGAGCTACCTGCCCGTCGTGGTGGCCAGGGAGCAACTGGTGGACGGCAACGGCAAGCTCGGCGCGACGCAGTCGTTCGCGCAGGTGGCCGGCCCGGGCCTGGGCGGTGGCCTGGTCGGCCTAGTCGGCGCGGCGAGCGCGATGGCGGTCGACGCGGTCTCCTACGCCGTCTCGGTGGCGTCGCTGCTGGCTATGCGTGTCTACGAGGAAAGACCACAGGCCGAACAGGCTCGCGCCGGGCTACGCGCCGAGATCGGCGAAGGGCTCTCGTTCGTGCTCCGCCATCCGGTCCTGCGCAAGATCGCCGCGTGCACCGGCACCGCGAACCTGTTCGGCAGCATGGGCGTGGCGCTCGAGATCGTCTTCCTCGTCCGCGTCCTGCGGGTCAGGCCCGCCGACACCGGGCTGCTCATCGCGGTGGCCAGCCTGGGCGGGGTGGCCGGGGGCCTGCTGGCGGGCCGGCTGAGCCGCCGGATCGGGTCGGCGCGCATCATCTGGTACTCGATGCTCGTGCTCGGCTTTCCCCAGCTGCTGATCCCGCTGGCCGCGCCCGGCTGGCGGGTCGCCGCCTTCACTGTCGGCATGGCCTTTTTCTCCTTCTCCGCCGTGGTCTACAACGTGGCGCAGGTCAGCTACCGCCAGGCCATCTGCCCGCCCCGGCTGCTGGGCCGGATGAACGCCGCGATCCGCTGGGTGGTCTGGGGCACGATCCCGCTCGGCGCCCTGCTCGGCGGGGTGCTTGGTACCCTGGCCGGGGTCCGCGCCACGCTGTGGATCGCCTACGCCGGCGGCTGGGCGGCCGGCTGGTGGGTCTTCTTCTCCCCGCTTCGCCGCCAGCGCGACCTGGCCGGCCTCGACCTGAAAGACCGCGGCCTAGAAGACCATGGGGCACCAGGGAGCGGGGTCCCAGGCCAGGGCGGCCGAGAGCGACCGGACGGCTCCGGGCCGCAGCTCTGTGACTAGGCCGCTGCCCGCCAGCGCACCCAGCCTGGTGCCGCCCAGGTAAGCCGCGCCGAGTTCGGAAACGTCCAGCGCCAGGTCCGCCGCCGAACTGGCCGGGACACACGACGCGGCCAGTCCGCCCGCGGGAGCCTCGGCGGTGGTGGTCAGCCTCCACCGCCCGGCGTTGGACGGCAGGATCTCGTCCCGGACCTCGATGACCACGTCGACCGGGCACGAGTACCTGCGTCCGGTCAGCGCGCGAGGCAGGTCGACGATCCGTACCCACAGGGCGTCGATCAGCTGCGGCCTGGTCCGCCGCGGGTCGGCCAGCTGGTAGAGCAGCGGGTCGTCGACCGGTCGCCGTGACGCGCGGAACTCGCTGGTCAGGTCCCGGCCGAGCAGGTCGGTCCAGAGCGCGGCGCTGGCCGCCGGATCGGCCGCCATCAGCTCCCGCACCGTCAGCACGTTCTCCGGCAGGGAGTCGATCCAGGTATCGACGCCGGAATAGAGCGCGTAGCCGCGCGGCCCGCTGGCGTCCTCGGCCAGCAGGCAGCGCAGCGGCCCGGCGCCCTGCCGCTGGTCCGCCGGGTCGTAGATCATGGACCGCCACCACGCGTCGTTGCGGCCGAACATCCCGGGCCGGCCCGCCAGCACCGCGTCGTAGACCTTGGCCAGCTCAGGCAGTGCGGCCTCGGGGTCGGTGATCCGCAGCCGCAGGTCGCTCCCGGCCGCGGCCGCTATCCCGGCGGCCGCGCTGGCGAGCCCGCCCTCGCCGCGGCGCAGCGTGAAGCCGAACTGCCAGCTGGCTCGGCCGTAGCCGTACCGGCCGTAGATCACCGCCTCGGACGCCCACAAGATCGCCAGCGGCTCGCCGCGGTCGCGCACGTCGGCCAGCTGGCGGCGCATCAGGCTGCGCAGCACGCCCCGCCGCCGGTGCGTGGGCATCACCGCCACGAACGTCACCCCGGCGGCCGGCAGTACCTCCTGGCCCGGCACGCTCAGCTGGAAGCTGTAGCACATGGTGACGCCGACCGGCGCGCTGCCGTCGAAGGCCGCCAGGGTGCGGTCGAACTCGAACCGGTCGATGCCCACCCGCCGGTCACTGTCGGACCACGGCGAGGTGTTGAAGGCGTTCTCGTCCACGTTCAGGAAGGCGTCGAGCTCGTTTTCCTCGATGGGCCGGATCGGGTACGAACTGCTGGCAGACTGGGTCATAGTGCCTTAGTACCTCCGCCACCCTGGCCGGCGCGACTTCTTTTAGCGTCGGCCGGCCCGGATCGAATACAGTGCCCGCATCATGACTACCGCGCCGCAGCCGAGGGGACCACGTCCGTGGCGTCGGCGCGCGCAGCGTTTCCTGCACACCCTCCGCAGCCAGCTGACCAGGCAGTTCATCACGAGGAACCGCCGAATGGCCTTCGTCCTCTCGGTGGTGACGATCGCCGTCGCGGTGGCCGCGGTGCACGTGTCCTCATCGTGGTTCTCGCCCGGCGTGATGATCCTGCCGATCCTGGCCGGCGGCCTGCTGCTGTGGCCCCGGGCGCTGCGCATCTACTTCGGGTTCGCCGCCGCGGCCCTCATCTACGACGTGCTCGAGGGCAAGGCCGGCGCCGGGATCATCGCCACCATCGTGCTCACCGCCATTTTCGCCGATGTGCTCGCGCGGACCAGGGAGAAGCTCGGCGTCCAGGGCCTGCGCGGCGACCGGATGCTGCTCGAGTTGCGGGACCGCATCCGGGCCCAGGGCAAGCTCCCCTCGCTCGGCGAGGGCTGGGGTTCGTCCCTGGTGCTCAAGCCGGCCGGCGGCGCGTCGTTCGGCGGCGACTTCGTGGTGTCGTTCTGCGACGGGAAGACGCTCGAGGTGGCCCTGGTCGACGTGTCCGGCAAGGGCATCGACGCCGGGACCAGGGCGCTGCTGCTCTCCGGCGCGTTCGGCGGGTTGCTCGGCTCGGTGCCCAGGGAGGAGTTCCTCCCCGCCTGCAACGCCTACATGCGCCGCGGCGCGGCCAGCGAGGGCTTCGTCACCGCCGTGCACCTCTCCCTGGACCTGGCGTCGGGGGAGTACGTGGTCTCCTCGGCCGGCCATCCGCCCGCCGTGCACTACGACGGGGCGACGGGCCGCTGGCGGCTGACCCGGGCCCACGGGATCGTCCTGGGCGTGCTGCCCGACCTGCACGGCGCGGCCACCCAGCCCGAGCGCGGCGTGCTACAGCGCGGGGACGCGCTCATGCTCTATACCGACGGCCTGGTCGAGGCGCCTGGCCGGGACATCGACGTCGGCACCGACCGGCTACTCGGGGAGGCCGAACGCATGCTGGCCAGCGGATTCCGCACCGGCGCCCCGGCCCTGGTCGCGGCCATGCAGCGCGAGATCGGCGGCTCGGACGACTGCGCCCTGGTCCTCCTCTGGCGCACCTGACTCGCCCGTGCCCTCAAGCTCACCCGCCCCAGCCCACCGCCCGTTTCCCCTGATCCATCGGCATGAAACCCCGGTTTCAGCACGTTCTAACGCGCTGAAATCCCGGTTTCATCACGCCGGGGTCGCGGCCCGGCGACGTCAGCGTCAAATACTGACGTAGATGTCAGGTATTTCTAATAGCATAAAGTAGTTCGCTGACACAAGTTTATTTTCTAACCGTGTAACCTGCACGAACAGCGGTGTAACCGTGCGAACGGTAGTGAGAGTGTCGCGCAGCGGGGTTGGCCGTCCAGGGGCTTGGCCGACGCCGTTGTCATATGACGCATGCGTCATTGTTTGCCTTTAATTGCGCATTCCCTGGAAAATAACAGCGTGGCTGAGGAAAGCCGAAGTACTGGCAGCGCCGAACGGACTGGCGTGCGGGAGCACGTCCGCCCGTCGCAGACGCGTGCCGAGGAGGTGGTGGCCAACGCCTCGGGCGAGAACTTTCCCGTCGCGCTCCGCCTGCTCCCGGCCCGGCACCGGCGGCACCTCACCAACCTGTACTTCTTCGCCCGGCTGACCGACGATCTCGGCGATGAGGCCCGCGACCCAGACGCCGACGTGACCGAGCTGAGGCTGGGCCTGCTCGACGAACTCGCCGCCGACGTCGATCGCATCTACTCGGGCGGGACGCCGGAATCCCCGGTCATGCGGGCGATGGCGCAGACCGTCGCCGAGTGCGGGGTGCCGGCCCAGCCGCTGCTCGACCTGATCCAGGCCAACCGGCAGGACCAGCGGGTCACCCGTTACCCGGCGTATGCCGACCTGGAACGGTACTGCGAGCTGTCCGCCAACCCCGTTGGCCAGATCGTGCTGTATATCTTCGGCGTCGCCACCCCCGAACGCATCGCCCTCTCCGATAACATCTGCACTGCCCTGCAACTGGCCGAACACTGGCAGGACGTGGCCGAAGACCTGGGCAACGGACGGATCTACCTGCCAGGCGAGGACCTGGAGCGGTTCGGCTGCACCGAGGCAGACCTGGCCGCGCCGTCGGCGGGCCCGGCCGTGCGGCGGCTGATGACCTTCGAGACCGAACGGGCCTCGCGCCTGCTCGACCAGGGCGCGCCGCTGGTCGGCACGCTGCGTGGCTCGGCCAGGCTGGCGGTGGCGGGCTACCTGGCCGGCGGCCGGGCGGCGCTGGCCGCCATCAGGCAACAGCACTACGACGTGCTGACGGGGACCCCGCGGGGCCGCAAGCCGCGGCTGGCGGCGGAGCTGGCCAGGGCGTACCTGAGAGGGAGGTGAGCAGGCGCTAGTGGACCTCACCGAGGCGTACCGCGAGTGCGAGCGGATCACCTGGTCGCAGGCGAGGAACTTCGCCTACGGCATCAGGCTGCTGCCGCCCGCCAAGCGGCGCGGGCTCGCCGTCATCTACGCGTTCGCCCGGCGCATCGACGACATCGGCGACGGCGCGTTGCCGCCCGAGCGGAAGATCGCCGACCTGGAGTCGGCCCGCCAGGCCGTCCTCAACCTCAAGGGGAACAGCTACGACGACCCCGTGCTGCTCGCGCTGGCCGACGTCGAGCGCAACTTCCCGGTCCCGGTGGAGGCCTTCGGCGAGCTTATCGACGGGTGCGTGGCCGACGTGCGCGGCACGCGCTACGAGACGTTCGACGATCTCCACTACTACTGCCGCTGCGTGGCAGGCTCGATCGGCCGTCTGTCGCTGGGCATCTTCGGCACCAGCCATGACCTGGATGAGGCCGCCCGCCTGGCCGATTCGCTCGGCGTCGCCCTCCAGCTGACCAACATCCTGCGCGACATCCGCGAGGACCACCAGAACGGGCGGATCTACCTGCCCGCCGAGGATCTGGCTAAGTTCGACGTCGACCTGGACGCGCCGAACCCCTCCCAGTTCACGAGGCTGGTGGAGTACGAGGCCGAACGGGCGCGGGACTGGTACGCCACCGGCTGGCGGCTGCTGCCGATGCTCGACCGCCGCAGCGCGGCCTGCACCGGCGCCATGGCCGGCATCTACCGCCAGCTGCTCGAGCGGATCGCGGCGCAGCCCGGCGCCGTCCTGAGCAGCCGGGTTTCCTTGTCCACGGGGGAGAAAGCCATGGTCGCGGTGCGCGCCCTGGCGGGAAGGATCAGATGAGCTTCAAGGTCGCGGTGATCGGCGGGGGGCTGGCCGGAATCACCGCCGCTATCGCGCTCGCGGAATCGGGCGCCGACGTCACCCTGCTCGAGGCCAGGCCCAGGCTCGGCGGCGCGACGTGCTCGTTCAGCCGGGACGGCCTGACCGTCGACACCGGCCAGCACATCTTCCTCGGCTGCTGCACGGCCTACCGCGGCCTGCTGGACCGGCTCGGCATGACCGAGCACACCACCCTGCAGGACCGCTTCGACGTGACCGTCCTGGCCCCCGGAGGCTCTGCTAGCTCGGGGAGGACGACCCCCCCGACCCCCCGCAAGGCCAGGCTCCGCCGGACCGCGCTGCCCGGCCCATTGCATATGCTGCCGGCCCTGGGACGGTATCCGTTTCTATCTCTTGCCGAACGGGCCTCGGTGGCTCGCCCCGCACTGGCCATGCGCTTCGTCGACCCGGCCGATCCGGCGGTTGATGCGCAGCGGTTCGGCGACTGGCTCGCCAAGCGGGGGCAGAGCGAGCGGACCCGCCGGGCGCTGTGGGACCTGTTCTCCGTCTCGGCGCTGAACATCGCGGGCGACGACGCCTCGCTGGCGCTGGCCGCCGTGGTGGTGAAGACCGGCCTGCTCGGCC
>Ga0335069_10013194_pt1 | contig 11607 bp, 19 predicted proteins | sample Lox_Sample_11_FD_206714 | JGI IMG/M metagenome (GOLD analysis project Ga0335069, IMG submission 206714) | Soil microbial communities from Loxahatchee National Wildlife Refuge, Florida, United States - Lox_Sample_1.1 | ecosystem: Environmental > Terrestrial > Soil > Wetlands | place: USA...
CGGCGCCGCCGTCTCGACCCCACCCTCCTCCTGGTGGAGGCGGGCAGCCTTGCCCTGGAGATCGCGCAGGTAGTAGAGCCGCGAGCGGCGCACCTCGCTGTGGCTGACCACCTCGATGTGGTCGATGCGGGGGCTGTGGACGGGGAACATGCGCTCCACGCCGACCCCGTAGCTCATCTTCCTCACCGTGAACATGGAGGAGCCCGGCTGCCCCTTCCGGTAGGCGATGACCACGCCCTCGAAGACCTGGATCCGCTCCTTGTCCCCCTCGCGGATCTTGGTGTGGACGCGGACGGTGTCGCCGGCCCGCATGGGCGGGATGTCCTTCCGCAGGTACTTGGCCCCGACCTCGGCAATCGCCTTGCGCAGCATAACGTGACTCTCCTTGACGGCCTGCTTCTTACAGCTCCTCGTCCCCGGCGTCGATGAGCCGGAGGTCGGCATCGTCCAGCCGGAGCCTCTCGAAGAGGTCCGGCCTCCGCTCCCGGGTTGCCCGCAGCGACTCGCGTCGCCGCCAGCGGGCGATGCGTCGGTGGTCGCCGGAGAGCAGCACCTCGGGGACCTTCAGCCCCCGGTACTCGGGGGGCCGGGTGTAGTGCGGGTGTTCGAGCAGCGCCTCCTCGGCGGCGAAGCTCTCGGCCCCGGCCGACTCCTCGTTGCCGAGGACCCCGGGCACCAGCCGGGCCGCGGCGTCGACGACGCACAGCGCAGCCAGCTCGCCGCCGGTGAGCACGAAGTCCCCCAGGGAGACCTCCATGTCGATCGCCGCCTGCACCCTCTCGTCCACTCCTTCGTACCTGCCGCAGACCAGGATGAGCTTCCCGTGCTCGGCGAAGCGCCGTGCCAGCGCCTGGTCCAGGCGCCGTCCCCGCGGGCCCAGGAGCACCACCCAGGCGCCGGGCAGCCTCGCCCGGGCGGCCTCGATGGCCTCGGTGAGCGGCTCCGGCTTCATCACCATGCCGGCGCCCCCACCGTAGGGAGCGTCGTCGGCGACCCGGTGCCTGCCCGCAGCGTGCTCGCGGATGTCGGTCACCCGCGCCCCGAGCAATCCGGCCTCCCGCGCCTTCCCCAGGATGCTCTCCCCCAGGTACCCGGTGCACGTGCCCGGGAACAGCGTCAGGATATCGACCTCGAGACTCGGCACGCGCTTCCCTTTCCCGGCTGCCTCCTTGTCCTCCCGGCCCGCGGCCGGAAACCCATCAGGGGTCCCAAAGACCCTCCGGCGGATCGACCACGATCCGCCCTGCCGCCCGATCCACCTCCACGTACGGGGCGAGCGGCAACAGCCGCTCACCCCGGGGGCCGTCCACGACGAGCACGTCCACCCCGCCCGTCTCGACCAGCCCCGTCACCTTGCCGACCTCCTCGCCCGCCTTCGTCACCACCCGCAGCCCCTCCAGGTCGGCCCAGAAGTGCCTGCCCTCGCCCGCCTCGCCCAGATCCTCCCGGAGGGCCCAGACCTCCGCTCCCACCCACCGCTCGGCGGCCGTCCGCCCGGCCAGACCCTCGAGCCGGACGACCCAGAGCCGCCCCTGCGGCCTCGCCTCGACCACCTTCCGAAGCGCCGGCGCCACCTCGCCCTGCCGGCCCAGCGCCAGGCGGTCCAGCCGCCCCAGCGCCCCCTCCGACCCCGCCACGCCCAGCAGGCCCTCGAGCCCGACCGCCCGCACCACCTTGCCGATCCGGACGAGGCCCACCGGCGCCACGGCTCAGTCGAGGATGTCCAGCACCACCCGGCGCCCCTCGCGCCGGCCCGCCAGGTCGAGCACCGTCCGCAGTGCCTTGGCGGTCTTGCCGCCCCGGCCGATGACCCGGCCCAGGTCGCCCTCGGCCACCGAGAGCTCGAGCACCGTCGAGCGATCGCGCTCGATGGCCTCGACCTGCACGGCGTCCCGGTCCTCCACCAGCTCCCGGGCGAGCCAGAGCACGAGGTCGCGCACCGCCGCCTCAGGCCTTGGGCGCGGCGGGCTTGCCCGCCCGGACCCGCTTCAGGATGGCCGCCACCGTCTGGCTGGGGCGGGCTCCGACCTTGAGCCAGTGCTCCACCCTCTCGGCCTTGAGCTCGATCCGCTCCGGCTTGACGGTGGGGTCGTAGATGCCCACGTCCTCGATGTAGCGGCCGTCGCGCGGCTTGCGCGAGTCGGTCGCCACCACGTGGTAGAAGGGCGCCTTGTGCGTGCCGGCGCGGGAGAGCCGAAGAACCACCGCCATGTGATCTGCCTCCTGGTGCCGCCTAGCCGGCTGCTGCCTTCTTGGACTTCTTCTCGGGCTTGGGGGCGGCCTCGTCCTTCTCGGGCTTGGCCGCCTTGCCCTTCTTCTTGTCGTCGGCCGCCTCCGGCTCGGCGACCGGGGTGCGCTCCACCAGCTCGATGACCGCCATCTCGGCGTTGTCACCGGCCCGGTGGCCCACCCGCACCAGCCGCGTGTAGCCCCCGTGGCGGGCGCCGAAGCGCGGCGCGATGGTGCCGAAGAGCTTGTTCAGGACCTCCACGTCCCGCACCTGCACGTGGGCCAGGCGGCGCGCGTGCGGGGTGCCTCGCTTCGCCAGGGAGATGACCTTGTCGGCGAAGCGCTTCAGCTCCTTGGCCTTGGGCGTGGTGGTGACGATCCGCTCGTGGCGGAAGAGGCTGGTCACCATGTTCTTCAGCATGGCCGTCCGGTGCTCGGTGGTCCGATCGAGCCGGCGGCCGACGACGCGGTGCTTCATCTCGTTCTCCTGGGGAACCGGGTCGGGGGGGGGACTAGGCCTTGGGCGCGCTCTGCGGCTGGGCCTTGGGTGGCCAGTTCTCGAGCTTCATGCCCAGGGAGAGCCCCATCTCCGCCAGGATCTCCTTGATTTCCTTGAGCGACTTGCGGCCGAAGTTCTTGGTCTTCAGCATCTCGGCCTCGGTCTTGAGGACCAGGTCGCCGATGGTCTTGATGTTCGCGTTCTGCAGGCAGTTGGCGCTGCGGACGGAGAGCTCCAGCTCGTCCACCGACCGGAAGAGGTTCTCGTTCAGCTTCTGCTCCTCCACCGGCTTCACCTCCTCGGCGGGCTCCTCGGCCTCGTCGAAGTTGATGAAGATGGAGAGCTGCTCCTTGACGATCTTGGCGGCGTAGGCCAGGGCGTCGTTGGGGGCCACCGAGCCGTCGGTCCACACCTCCAGGGTCAGCCGGTCGTAGTCGGTCTGCTGGCCCACGCGGGCGTTGGTGACCTGGTAGTTCACCTTGCGGATGGGGCTGAAGAGGGCGTCGATGGGGATGGTACCGATGGGCGAGCCGGCCACCTTGTTCTTCTCGGCCGGGACGTAGCCCCGGCCGCGCCGGGCGGTGAGCTCCATGCGCACGCGGCCGCCCTCGCTGATGGTGAAGAGGTGGTGGCCGGGGTTCAGGATCTCCACCTGGCCGTCGGCGATGACGTCGCCGGCCTTGATCTCGCGGGGGCCGTCCGCCTCGATCCGGAGGGTCTTCACCTCGTTGGTGTGGATCTGGAGGAGGACCTCCTTGAGGTTGAGGATGATGTCGGTGACGTCCTCGGCCACCTCCGGGATGGTCATGAACTCGTGCTCCACCCCCTCGATCTTCACCGAGGTGATGGCCGCGCCCTGCAGGCTGGAGAGCAGGACCCGCCGCAGCGAGTTGCCGAGGGTGATGCCGAAGCCGCGCTCCAGCGGCTCGGCGATGAACTTCCCGTAGGTGTTGGAGAGGCTCTCCTGGTCCACGACCAGGCCGCGGGGCTTGATCAGGTCCCGCCAGTTCTTCGTGACGATGGATTCCACCATGGGCTGTCCTCCTGGGCCACCGCCCCCTCCCCTGCCCGCTCAGCCGTGGCGGACGGGAGAACCGTGGGACGCGCGACCGGTGATGGGGCGTGGCCGGGCCGCTCGGGCCCTCCCTCCCCGGGCCTCGATCACTTCGAGTAGAGCTCGACGATGAGCTGCTCCTGGATGGGCATGGTGACGTCCTCGCGCGCGGGCGGGGTCTTCACCGTGCCCTTGAATCCGCTCTTGTCCAACTCCAGCCAAGCCGGGACCCCGCGGCGGTCGACCGCCTCCAGGGCCTCGGTGATCCGGACCACCTTGCGGGAGCGCTCCTTCAGCTCGACCTTGTCGCCGGAGCGGCACAGGTAGCTGGGGATGTTCACCTTGCGGCCGTTCACCTTGAAGTGGCCGTGGCGGACGAGCTGCCGGGCCTCGTTGCGGGTGTCGGCGAAGCCGAGCCGGAAGACCACGTTGTCGAGGCGCAGCTCCAGGGTCTGGAGCAGGTTCTCGCCGGTCTTGCCCTTGGCCGCGGCCGCGTTCTGGTAGGCGTGGCGGAAGCCCGCCTCCAGGACGCCGTACATCCGCTTCACCTTCTGCTTCTCGCGGAGCTGGACGCCGTACTCGGAGAACTTGGTGCGCCCCTGGCCGTGCTGGCCCGGGGGGTAAGGGCGGCGCTCGATGGCGCACTTGTCGGTGTAGCAGCGGTCGCCCTTCAGGTACATCTTGAGGTTCTCACGGCGGCAGAGCCGGCAGACGCTTTCGCTGTAACGAGCCACGTCGAGTTCTCCTGGAGGTGATCAGACCCGGCGACGCTTGGGAGGCCGGCACCCGTTGTGCGGGATGGGCGTGACGTCGCGGATCACCGTGATCTTGAGGCCAGCGGCGGACAGGGCGCGCAGGGCCGACTCCCGGCCTGCGCCCGGACCCTTGACCAGAACCGAGACGGTCTTGAGCCCGTGCTCCATGGCCTTGGCGGCGGCGTCGCCGGCGGCCACCTGGGCCGCGAACGGCGTCGACTTGCGCGAGCCCTTGAAGCCGCGGGCGCCGGCGCTCGACCAGGCGATGACGTTGCCGGTCGGGTCGGTGATGGTGATCTGGGTGTTGTTGAAGGTCGAGGCGATGTGGACGATGCCCGTGGCGATGTTCTTCTTGACCCGCTTCTTCCCCTTCTTCGGGGTGACGGGGGAGGCCACGATGGGCTCGATGCCACCGAGGTTGGGCATCGCCGGAGGGGCGGATGCCTCCTCCTTCTTGGGCTGCTCGGGTGCCTTGGTCTGCTGCTTCTCGTCGGCCACGCTCTAGTCTCCGGTTGGCGAGGTGAGGGTCACGGGGCCTTGGGTGCCGCCGGGGCGGCGGCCGCGCTGGGCGCCTTGCGGATGAGCCCCTTCTTCGGGCCCTTGCGCGTCCGGGCGTTGGTGTGGGTGCGCTGGCCGCGGACCGGCAGGCCCTTGCGGTGCCGGAGCCCGCGGTAGCAGCCCAGGTCCATGAGCCGCTTCACGTTGAGCGACACCTCGCGGCGGAGGTCGCCCTCCACCTTCACGTTCTGGTCGATGGTCTCGCGGATCCGGCGGACCTCGTCGTCGGTGAGGTCCTTGGTGCGCGTGACCGGGTTGACGTTGGCCCGCTCCAGGATGAGCTTGGCGGTCGTCTTCCCGATTCCGAAGATGTACTGCAGGCTGACCTCGATCCGCTTCTCGCGGGGAAGGTCGACGCCGGCGATGCGAGCCATTCGCTTCTCTCCGTGACGCGCGGGCCGTCTAGGCCTGGCGCTGCTTGTGGCGGGGGTTGGCCGGGCAGATGATCCGCACGGTGCCCTTGCGTTTCACGACCTTGCACTTGTCGCAGATCTTCTTCACCGACGCCCGGACCTTCATGACCGCCTCCGATGCCGCTCAAGATGCGCGAACTCCCGCCTCCACCGCCGGCGGGGCTGGCGGCCGAGCGCGATCCGCGCCCCTGTCTAGCCACCCGTATTTTCCGGGGTTTCCCGGGGAGCCGCCCGGCTGCGGAGCGGCTCGTGCGAAGCGGGCGCTATAACACACGCATTCACCCCGTGCAAGGCGGAACCCGCGCGGGAAGGCCCCGCAGAGGTGGTGCATCCTGCCGCATACCTACCCGGCCACGGGGCTCACGCCCTCCGCCCCCGCGGTGAGGACCTCCGGGCCGCCGGCGGTGACGGCCACCGTGTGCTCGAAGTGCGCCGAGGACCTCCCGTCGGCGGTGACGGCCGTCCAGCCGTCGGCCAGGACGCGCACCTGGGCCGTGCCGGCGTTCACCATGGGCTCGATGGCGAGGACCATCCCCTCGCCCAGCTCCGGCCCGGTGCCGGGCGGGCCGTAGTTGGGCACCTGCGGCGGCTCGTGCAGCCGCCGACCCACGCCGTGCCCGACGAAATCGCGGACCACCGAGAACCCGGCCCCCTCGGCGCAGGCCTCGACCGCCGCCCCCACGTCTCCCACCCTGGCACCCGGCCACGCGGCCGCGATGCCCTGCGCCAGGGCCCTCCGGGTGACGGCCACCAGCCGCTCGGCCTCGGCGCTGGCCCGCCCCACCGCGACCGTCACCGCGGCGTCGGCGTACCAGCCGGCCAGCACCGCCCCGAAGTCGAGGCCCACCAGGTCGCCCTCGCGCAGGAGGCGGCGGGCGGAGGGGATGCCGTGGATGACCTCGTCGTTCACCGACACGCACAGGCTAGCGGGGTAGCCGCGGTAGCCCAGGAAGGCCGGCCGGGCGCCCATGGCCTCGGCCCGGGCCCGGGCCAGCCGGTCCAGCTCGGCGGTGGAGACCCCGGGGACCGCGGCGGTGCCCAGCTCGCTGAGGACCGCCGCCACCACTCGGCCGGCCTCGCGGATGCGCTCGATTTCGGCACGGTCCCTGCGCGCGATCCGGGCCTGGGCCGCGACGTCCACGGCGCCCTACTTCTTGTCCAGCACCCGCCGGGTGGCGGCCAGGATCCCCTCGGTGGTGCCCACGCCCTCGACCTCGGAGAGGAGCCCCTTCTCCCGGTAGTAGCGCTTGAGCGGCTCGGTCTTGGTCCCGTACTCCTGGAGGCGGACTCGCACGTTCTCCGGCCGGTCGTCGGGGCGCTGCACCAGCCCGGTCCCGTCGCGATCGCACAGCCCCGCCTTCTGGGGCGGGTTCTGCGAGACGTGGTAGACGCCGCCGCACTTGGGGCAGCTCCGCCGCCCGCTGATCCGCTCGACCACCACCTCCTCGGCGATCTCGTAGGAGACCACGCGGTCGAGCTTTCGCCCCATGGAGCGGAGCAGGCCGTCCAGGTACTCCGCCTGGGGGACGGTGCGCGGGTAGCCGTCGAGGATGAAGCCGGGGCCCACGTCGGCGCGGGAGAGCCGCTCCTTGACCAGGGCGTTGGTGACCTCGTCCGGCACCAGCTGCCCGGAGGCGGTGATGGCCTTGACCTGCTGGCCCAGCTCCGTGCCCCGCGAGATGTGGTCGCGGAACATGTCGCCGGTGGAGACGTGGGGGATGCCGTACTGCCCCACGAGCAGCTTGGCCTGGGTACCCTTCCCCGCGCCCGGCGGGCCCAGCAGGATGAGGATCATCGTCCGCCCTCCCCAGCGATGTGGGCCCGGCCGCGCCTCAGGCGCCGACCGGGCTGGTCGAGACGCGCCGTCCGCGGATTCGCGGCCCGCGCGGTCCGGTGAAGCCCTCGTAGTGGCGGGTGATGAGGTGCCCCTCGATCTGCTGCACGGTGTCGAGCGCCACGCCCACCACGATGAGCAGCGAGGTCCCGCCGAAGTAGAAGGTGATCCCGAACTGGTTGGCCAGGAAGGTCGGGAGCACGCAGACGGCGGCCAGGTAGATGGCGCCGCCGAAGGTGATGCGGGAGAGGACGTGGTCGATGTACTCGGCCGTGGCGCGACCGGGCCGGATGCCCGGCACGTACCCACCGTACTTCTTGAGGTTGTCGGCCACGTCCACCGGGTTGAAGGTCACCGCGGTGTAGAAGTAGGCGAAGAAGACGATCAGCACGACGTAGAGGGTGTTGTAGATCCAGCTCCCGGCGTGCAGCTCGTTGGCCAGGACCGCCAGCGCCGGGACCCAGCCGGCCATGGTCCCGGGGAACAGGAGCAGCGAGGAGGCAAAGATGGGCGGGATCACCCCCGAGGTGTTCACCTTGAGCGGCAGGTGCGTGGACTGGCCGCCGTAGAGCTTCCGGCCCACCATCCGCTTGGCGTACTGGATGGGAATGCGGCGCTGACCGCGCTCCACGAAGACGATGCCGCCGATCACTATCACCATCACCGCCACCAGGATGAGCACGTTGAGCGGGGTGAGCTTGGTGGTGCTCCCGGGGGTGTTGAGCTGCCGGATGGTGTTGAAGAGCGAGGTGGGGATGCGGGCCACGATGCCCGCGAAGATGATGAGGGAGATGCCGTTCCCCACCCCTCGCTCGGTGATCTGCTCGCCCATCCACATGATGAAGGCGGTGCCGGCCGCCAGCGAGATCATGGTCATGAGCCGGAAGCCCCAGCCCGGCTCGGCCACCACCGGCGCGCCGCTGGTGGCGCGCTGCGCCTCCAGGAAGGTGGCGATGCCGTACCCCTGGATGGCGGAGAGCACCACGGTCAGGTAGCGCGTGTACTGGGTGATCTTGCGCCGCCCGATCTCCCCTTCCTTCTGCAGCGCCTCCAGGGTGGGGATGACCACCGTGAGCAGCTGCAGGATGATGGAGGCCGAGACGTAGGGCATGATGCCCAGCGCGAAGATGGAGAGCTGCTCGAAGGCGCCGCCCGAGAAGAAGTTGAGCAGGCCGAAGAAGCTGCCCTGCTGGTTGACCACGTTGCGCATGGCCACGCGGTCGACGCCGGGCGTGGTGACGAAGATGCCCAGCCGGTAGACGGCCAGCATCCCCAGCGAGAAGAGCAGCCGCTTCCGCAGCTCGGCGATCTTGAAGATGTTGACGATCCCGCTCGAGACGGCCATCGCGTTCCTTTCGGCTCGGCCCTACTGCTTCTTCTCCGCCTTCTCCGCCTTCTCCGCGGTCTCCGCCTTGTCCGGCTTGGGGGCCTTGGGCGCCTTGGGGGCCTTCTCCGGCTTGGGGGCCTTCTCCTTCTTCGGGGCCGCCGCCTTCGCCGCCTGCCGGGCCGCCTTGGCCTTCTGGCCCATGGTCATGAGGGCCGGCACGAGCTCGACCTTGCCGCCCGACCCCTCGATGGTCGCCCGGGCCCCGGAGGTGATCCGGTCTATCTTGACCGTCACCGCGCTCTTCAGCTCGCCCCCGCCCAGGACCACCACCCCGTCGCGGTTGCCGCGGATCAACCCCGCCGCCTTGAGCGCGGCGGCGTCGAGGGTCCCGGAGAGCCCCTCCAGGTCGCCGACCTTGACCTCCTCGAGCTCGCGCCGGAACACGTTCTTGAATCCGAACTTGGGGAGGCGCCGCTGCAGCGGCATCTGCCCGCCTTCGAACCCCTCGAAGTGCATGTTGCCGGAGCGGGCCTTCTGGCCCTTGCCGCCCCGGCCGGCGGTCTTGCCCAGGCCCGAGGCCTGGCCGCGCCCGACACGGGTCTTCTCGCGGTTGGCGCCGCGAGGCGCCTTGAGCTGGTTCAGCGACATGGAGTGCGTCTCCTTATTATCCCAGTGGCGCCGAGCCTGTCACGACCGGACGGCGGCCGCCTTGCGCGCCTTGCGGCCTACCGGCGGCGGGGCGTCCACCCGCTCCCACTCGACCAGGTAGCGCACCTTCTCGATCATCCCCAGCGTCTGCGGCGTGTCGGGGAGGAGCTTCACCGAGTCCCGCTTCTTGAGCCCTAGTCCGGCCACCACCACGCGGTGGGGTGCCGGGCAGCCGGCCAGCCCGCGGACCAGCTTCACCTTGATGGCAGCCATCTCCGGTCTCTCCTCTAGGCGCCGGTGAACTCGGCAGCCTCTTTGCCGCGCAGGCGGGCCGTGTCCTCCGCGGAGCGGAGGCGCTTCAACCCGGCCACGGTGGCCTTGATGACGTTGTGGGGGTTGCGGGAACCCTGGCTCTTGGTGAGCACGTTGCGGATCCCGGCCGCCTCCAGGACCGCGCGGACCGCGCCGCCGGCGATGACACCGGTGCCCTCTCCCGCCGGCTTGAGCAGCACCCGGCCGGCCCCGAAGTGGCCCAGCACCTCATGGGGGATGGTGGTCCCCAGCAGCGGCACCTTGAAGAGGTTCTTCTTGGCCTGATCCCCGCCCTTGCGGATGGCCTCGGGCACCTCGTTGGCCTTGCCCAGGCCGATGCCCACGTGACCGGAGCCGTCGCCGACCACGACCAGCGCCGAGAAGCTGAAGCGCCGGCCGCCCTTCACCACCTTGGCGACGCGGTTGATGTGGACGACCTTGTCCTGGAGCTCGAGATCGTTTGCGTTGATGGGGGTTGCCATTCGTCTCCTCGAATCCTGGACCTAGAACTTGAGCCCGGCCTCGCGGGCCGCCGCCGCCACCGCCTGCACCCGCCCGTGGTAGTCGAAGCCGTTGCGGTCGAAGACCACCGCCTCGATCCCCTTCTCCTTGGCCGCCCGGGCGATGGCCTGCCCCACCTTCTTGGCGGCGGAGGTCTTGTCGTCCTCCTTGACCTCCGCCTTGAGCGCCTTGGAGCCGGTGGAGACCGCCACCAGCGTCTTGCCGGCGGTGTCGTCGACCAGCTGGGCGTACATGTGCTTGAGGCTCTTGTAGACGGTGAGGCGCGGGCGCTCGGCCGTCCCGGTGATCTTGCGCCGGATGCGGGCCTTGCGCTTCTCGCGCGGGGTGACGTGCTTCGGCATGGCGTTCCTCCTCCTTGCGGCGGCGACGGCTCAGCCGCCGCATGAGCGCGGGCTCCCGGCCTAGGCGGCGCCGGTCTTGCCCTCCTTGCGACGGACGTGCTCCTCCGCGTACTTGATGCCCTTGCCCTTGTAGGGCTCGGGCGGCCGCAGGTCGCGGATCCTGGCGGCGGTGAGGCCGATGAGGTGCTTGTCCACGCCCCGCACCGTGAGCTTGGTCTGCTTGGCGTCGACCTCGGCGGTCACGCCCTCGGGCAGCGGGAAGGCCACCGGGTGCGAGAAGCCCAGGGTGAAGACGATCTCCTTCCCCTTGACCTCGGCCTTGAAGCCGACGCCGCTGATCTCCAGGTTCCGCTCGTATCCCTTGACCACCCCCTCGCAGGCGTTCTTCACCAGCGTGCGGGTCAGGCCGTGCAGGCCCCTGGCCAGGCGCGACTCGTCGGGGCGGGTGACCCTCACCTCGCCCTTCTCCACCACCACCTTCATGATGGGGTTCACCGGGAAGGACATCTTCCCCTTGGGGCCCTCGACCTTGACGACGTTTCCGTCCACGGAGACCTTGACCTTCTCCGGGACCTTCACGGGCAGCTTGCCGACTCGGGACATGGGTTGCTCGCTCTCTACCAGACGGTGCAGATCAGCTCGCCGCCGACCTTCTGCTTGCGCGCCTCGCGATCCGCCATCACGCCCTTGGAGGTGGAGAGGATGGCGATCCCCATCCCGTTGAGGACGCGGGGGATGGAATCGGTGGGCACGTAGCGGCGCAGGCCGGGGCGCGAGACCCGCTTGATCTCGCTGATGGCCGGCTCGCGGTCGGCGCTGTACTTGAGCAGGACGGTGATGGCCCCCTGGGGCCCGTCCTGGTGGACCACGAAGTCCTTGATGAAGCCCTCGTCCCGGAGCACCTCGGCGATCCGGATCTTGAGCCGCGAGCTGGGCACCAGCACCTTCTCGTGGCGCGCCGCCGAGGCGTTCCGGATGCGCGTCAGCATGTCTGCAATGGGATCGGTGAAGCTCATCGCGCGGTCTCCCTTACCAGCTCGACTTGATGACGCCGGTGATCTCGCCCTGCAGCGCGCGCTTGCGGAAGCAGATGCGGCACATCTGGAACTTGCGCA
>Ga0335069_10013195_pt1 | contig 11607 bp, 8 predicted proteins | sample Lox_Sample_11_FD_206714 | JGI IMG/M metagenome (GOLD analysis project Ga0335069, IMG submission 206714) | Soil microbial communities from Loxahatchee National Wildlife Refuge, Florida, United States - Lox_Sample_1.1 | ecosystem: Environmental > Terrestrial > Soil > Wetlands | place: USA: Florida...
AGGCCGAGACCCTCGCCCGCCATCGCCTGGCCGCACCGGTCGCCTGCATCCCGAACGGCGTCGCAATCCCGGCGCTGGCCCCGCGGCCGCCGGCCGGCGCTACGCCGCGAACGGCGCTGTTCCTCGGTCGGATCTATCCGGTGAAGGGCCTGCCGATGCTGATCGATGCCTGGGCGCGCGTCCGGCCGTCGCCGTGGCGACTCGTGATCGCGGGGCCGGACGAAACCGGCCACCGGAGGGTCGTCGAGGCGGCCGTGGCCGCAGCCGGCCTGGGCGGCGACGTCAGCTTCGTCGGTCCGGTCGAGGGCGAGGCGAAGACCGCGCTGCTGCGCGCCGCCGACCTCTTCGTCGCGCCCAGCCACCAGGAGAGCTTCGGCCTGGCGATCGCCGAGGCGCTGGCGCACGCGCTACCGGTGCTGACCACGACCGCCGTTCCCTGGCCGGCGCTGGAAGACCGCGGCTGCGGCTGGCGCGCCGCGCCGGGGCCGGCCGCGTTGGCGCAGGCGCTGCGCTCGGCCACGGCGATCGAGCCGGACGCCTTGCGGGCAATGGGCGAGGCCGGTCGGGCCTACGTCGCCACGGAGTTCGGCTGGTCGGGCGTGGCGGCCCGGTTCCTCGAGCTCTACGAGCGCGTCGTCGCTGGCCGGACGCCAGCCAAAGCCGTGGCGTGAGCCGCCGGTGATCATCCTCGGCCTCAACGCGTTCCACGCCGACTCCTCGGCCTGCCTCGTGCGCGACGGCCAGTTGGTGGCCGCGGCGGAGGAAGAGCGGTTTCGGCGGATCAAGCACTGGGCCGGCTTCCCGACCGCGGCGATCGCGTACTGCCTGGCCGAGGCGGGCGTTTCGCTGCGTGAGGTCGACCACGTCGCGATCAACCAGGACAGCCGCGCGAACCAGCTCAAGAAAGCGGCCTATGTGGTCGGCCAGCGACCGGACCTTGGCCTCGTGCTCGGCCGGCTGAAGAACCGCCGCGCCCGCACCCAGATCCCGGAGCTGCTGGCGAAGGCGTTCCCGGGCGGCGCGCCGCGCGCCGAGTTCCACGCCGTCGAGCACCACCTGGCCCACCTCTCGTCGGCGTTCGACGTCTCGCCGTTCGACGCGGCGGTCGTGGTTTCGGTCGACGGCTTCGGCGACTTCGCCAGCACCGCCTGGGGCGTCGGGCGCGGCGACGACCTTCAGATCGAGGGTCGCATCTACTTCCCGCACTCGCTCGGCCTCTTCTATCAGGCGCTGACGCAGCACCTCGGGTTCCCGCACTATGGTGACGAGTACAAGGTCATGGGGCTCGCGCCTTACGGGCAGCCGCGTCGGCTGGACGAGATGCGCAAGATCGTACGCCTCGCGCCGGGCGGGAGCTTCGAACTCGACCTCGCCTATTTCCGCCATCACCGCGAGCGGACGCCTTACCAGTGGGACGGCGGCGCGCCGGTGTTCGCCGATCTCTTCTCCGAGGCGCTCGAAGACCTGCTTGGCCCGCGGCGGCGCCCCGACGAGCCGATCGAGGATCGCCACCGCGACATCGCCCGGTCGGTCCAGGCGATGTACGAGGAAGCGTTCTTCAACCTGATCGCTCCGCTGCAGGCGGCGTCCGGCCTGACCAACCTGGCGCTCGCCGGCGGCTGCGCGGCCAACTCCGTCGCCAACGGCAAGGTCCGGCGGCTGACGAAGTTCGAGCGGGTCTACGTGCAGGCCGCCGCCGGCGACGCCGGCGGGGCGCTCGGCGCGGCGTTCCAGGTCTGGCGCAAGCTGGGTGGCCGGCGCGGGTTCGTGATGGACCACGCGCTCTGGGGACCCGGCTTCTCCGACCACGAACTGGCGTCGGTGCTGGGTGCGCGGTCCGCCGAGATCGCGGCTGGCGGCTGCCGCATCCGCCGTGCGACGGAGCAAGCCGCGCTCTGCCGCGAGACCGCCGCCGCGGTCGCGGACGGCAAGGTGGTCGGGTGGTTCCAGGGCCGGATGGAGTGGGGTCCGCGCGCTCTCGGCGCCCGCTCGATCGTCTGCGATCCGCGGCGCGCGGACATGAAGCAGATCCTCAACGCCAAGATCAAACGCCGCGAGAGCTTCCGTCCGTTCGCGCCCTCGGTGCTTGACCGCGCCGTGGGGGACTGGTTCGAGGAGGACGACGACGTCCCCTTCATGACGCAGGTGTTTCAGATCCGCGAGGAGAAGCGCCCGCTGATCCCGGCGGTGACTCACGTCGACGGCTCGGGCCGGCTGCAGACCGTTCATCGGGCCGCCAATCCCCGCTACTACGCCTTGATCGAGGCCTTCGAGGCCCTCACGGGGACGCCGATGGTGCTCAACACCTCGTTCAACGAGAACGAGCCGGTGGTTTGCCGGCCCGAGGAGGCGCTCGACTGCTTCCTCCGCACCCGGATGGATCTGCTCGTGTTGGGCGACCACATCGTCGAGCGCCTGCCTGCCGCGGCGGATGCAGTGTTGGCGAAGGTCTAGTCGCCCCGCCGTCGGCGGGTCCGCACCGCCTCGCGCTCGCTCGGCCGGTAGGTCGCAATCGTCGAGCAGGCGAACGCGAACAGCACGGCGATCGCCTCGGTCCGCAGCGGATAGTCGACCAGCGAGTGCGCCAGCAGCAGCACGATCAGCAAGGTGCAGGCGGCCGCCAGGTCGGCGCGGGTCGACTCCGACGTCGCCCGCCAGATCGCCAGGCAGCGGGCGCCGAACCAGGTCGCGAAAGCCGCGAACAGCACCGCTCCCGCCAGCCCCGTTTCGAGCCAAAGCTCCAGGAAGTCGTTGTGGGCGTGGTTGAAATAGATCGGGCTGACCTGCGTCAGCGGCTCGACGCTCTGGTAAACGGTCTCGAACGACCCGACTCCCGACCCGAACGGCAGGAAGCGTTCGGCGACGCTCAGGACCACGGGCCAACCCTCGAACCTCGGTTCGCCGCCGGCGTTGAAGCGTTCGAGGATCGGCGTCAGCCCGAACAGCAGAACGGCCCCGACCGCCGCGAGGGCGCCGAGCCCGGCGGCGAGCCCGGCTCGCCAACGGCCCCGTAACGCGCCGCCGCGGATCGCAAGTCCCGCCGATGCGACCAGCGCGACGCCCGCCAGCAACACGCCAGCCCGCGAGCGGGTCGCCGCCACGCCCACGACCGCGACGAAGACGTAGACGATCGCGGCCAGCGCCGGCAGCGCGCGACGACTGTCGAGCCGGCCCTCGAACCGGAGTGCGAAGGCGACGGCGAGCGGCAGCAGGCAGAGCAGGAAGCTGGCCTCGTGGTTGCGGTTGGCGAAGAAGCCGACCGGCGAGCCGAAGTTGGTGACCTGATAGAAGTAGAGCGCGCTCCCCTCCCCGCCGAGCATTTGCAGAATGCCGACGCCGAGACCGGTCACCGCGAGCGCGAGCCAGCACCAGACCAGAGTCCGCCGCTGCCCGTCGGTGAGGAAGAGCCCGCCGGCGAACATCGCCGCGGGCGGGGCGAGGGCAAGCAGCGAGCGCCAGGTCTGCTGCGGCGCCAGGCTGAACGGCTCGGCGGGCCGGCCAAGTCCGCCCGCGTCCAATGCGTGGACCAGCAGGGTCCGACCCGGCGCCAGCGTCCAGACCGAGGCCGGAAGCGGCGCCAGCTGCAGCGCCGGGATGGCGACGACCGCCGCCAGCAGGATCAGCGGCCACGCCCCCGCCCGCGGCGCAGCGCCCGCGAGGATGAGATAGAGCGCCACGAACAGCAGCGGCGCGCTCGCCACCTCGACCGTCATCAGGCTGAGCGCGTTGGTCTGGCTGGCGCCCCCGAACAACGCCGATGCGAAGAGCAGCACGAGCGCGCCGGCGTAGGCGGCCGAGGCGGGCTGGTTGGCGGGCGACCAGGCGTAACCCAGGTCGCCCCGCAACCGTCGCAGGCGTTCCAGCGCGCTCTGGCCCGCGCGCTCAAGCGGCTCGAACGACAAGGCAGAGGCTTCCGGCGCTTCCCGACACGCCGCCTGCATAGCGCGCCAGCGTCGCTGCGCCCATCTTCCGCGCCAATCGTCTTGACGCCAGCGCGCGACTTCCTGCCTCCGTCCGCGTTATCAGATCCAAGCCCGCCTTGAGTTCGCCTCCTTGACCGCCCCGACGCCATCCCACCCACCGCCGAGCCCGCCAGCGACGTCAGCGCGCGTCTACGCCGTCGGTGATGTCCACGGACGGCTCGATCTGCTGCGCGAAGCGGTGGACCGGATATCCGAGCACGTCGGCGACGGCCCGTTCCGCGTGGTCTTCCTCGGGGATTACGTAGACCGCGGCCCCGATAGCCGCGGCGTGGTTGAATTCCTCATGGCGCTGCAGCGCCGCTGGCGCGTCGTCTGCCTGAAGGGCAACCACGAGGCGCTGATGCTGGAGGCGCTCACCGAGCCGGGGGGCGGCCGTCTTGAGCGCTGGCTCGAGTACGGCGGGGAGCAGACTCTAGCGTCGTATGGGCTGAGCCGCTCGAGCGACCTAGCTGACGCCATCCCGGCCGAGCACCTGCGCTGGATGGCGAGCCTGCCGCGAACCACCGGCGACGGACGCCGCATCTACGTCCATGCCGGCCTCATGCCAGGAACGCCGGCGCACCGGCAGAAGGACGAGACCTGCCTTTGGATCCGCGAGCGCTTCCTCGCCGCGCGGCCCAGCGAGTTCGAGGCTCACGTCGTGCACGGCCACACGCCGCTCTGGGACGGCAAGCCTGATCCGGCCGAGCCCGAGTTGCTGGCGCACCGCACCAACCTCGACACCGGCGCTTTCGCGACCGGCGTCCTGACGGTCGGGGTGTTCGACGCCGACACGCCTGGGGGGCCGGTGGAAGTGCTCAGCATTCGCGGCGCGCCGGCGGGCGATTTTGTCGCCGATCCAGCCGACGCGTCGCCCGCCGCCCCCGCGCGCCGCCGGCGCGGCCTCACCGGTTGGTTCGCCGCCAGAACACGGAGCGATGCCTAGAGCGGCGTGGGTCGTGCTGCTCGCGGTTGCGTTGGGCGGTTGCGGCGCGATGCAGCCCGAGGTGGAGTTGCCCGCGGCTCAGCCGACAGCGCGCGACACCATGCTTGCGCCCAGGAACGACATCGATCTCGGAGGCCGCTGGGACGCCTCTCTGGACGGCCTTCGCAACGACGACCAGCGCGTCGCCGACGTCGCCTGGCGGATCGTGACGGCCAACGCCGCGCTTTGCGCCGACGTTGCGCCGCGTAGCGGGATCGTGCTGCAGAGCGCCCTCGAATACAGCCCGCGCCTCAGGCCCGCCGCGCGGGTCGCGTTCGGGCTCGATGACCGTCCCGCGGTCGAGGCCGTCGCCGCAGGCAGTCCGTCCGCTGTCGCCGGCGTGCGGGTCGGCGACGTCCTCGTCGGCGTGGCCGGTCGCGCGCTCGACCACCCGGCGGCCGCGCCGACCGGTCCCGACCGCCGGCCCGCCAGCGATCGCACGGTGGAAGCGGCGCAGGCTCGCCTCACGGAAGCGCTGGCCGCCGGCCCCGCCGCGCTCGACCTTGTGCGCGGCGGCGCGCCGCTGCGCCTGACGATCGCGCCGCGTATGGTTTGCGCCTATGACGCGCAGGTGATCCCGGGCGGCCAGCTCAACGCTTCGGCCGACGGGCGGCAGGTCCTGATCTCGACAGCGCTCGTCAGCTACGCCCGCTCGGACGAGATGCTGGCGCTGATCCTCGGTCACGAGTTCGCCCACGACGTCCTTCGACACCGCGAGCGGCTAGACCGGGTTGGCTTCGCGCGGAACGTGCTGGGACCGCTAGGGTCGAACCCGGCGAGCCTCTGGACCGCCGAGCGCGAGGCCGACTACGTGGGGCTCTACCTGACCGCCCGCGCCGGATACGACATCGCCCGGGCGCCGGAGTTCTGGCGGCGGTTCCCGCAGACGAGCGGCGACCTCGGCTGGTCGCATCCGGGCGCCGCCGAGCGTGTCGCCGCGCTGACCGCGGCGCGCGACGAGATCGCCGGCAAGATCGCCCGCGGCGAGCCTCTGATCCCGAACGTCATCATGGGGGCGCGGCGCTGAACAAGCTTCGCTAGCAGAAGCCCAGAAACGCGAAAGCGGCCGCGATCGCGGCCGCTTCGTCGGTGCGCCGTATCGCCGCCGGCTACGGGCTGGCGGAAATGGTTTGGCCGTGGCCTTCGCTGAAGCCCCAGGCCACGAGCCCGATCAGCAGCGCGGCGCTGAGGCCGATGAAGATGCCGCCAGTGCCGACCAGCTGGTTGGCCGCTGCGCTGTCGCCGCCGACCCGATCGCCCACGCTGACGACGGCGCTGTCGGACGCGGCGGCTTGACCCGCGAGCAGCATGGCCCCGATGGCCGTGGCGACGAGATACTTCCGCATCACTTGCACCTTCGCTTGAGGCCAGACGTATCTTGGATAGCCCCGATCTCTAAATGAATCATGGTTTCCGGGCAAGCCGCGGCGCGGGTTCCTTCACGGATTTTGGACGCCGCTTGCCGGTTGCGGCAGCGGGGTGACGGCGAGGTCGTCGTACCAGATGACGAGGTCCTTTCGCACGTCTCCGGCGTCTGTCGTCAGCTCCAGCCACTCGGCGGGACAACGCGCGGGAGGGATGTTCAGCTCCACGCTGAACGGCGCCCAGGCGCCGCTGGCCGTGGCCGGCGTGTCGATGCGGGCGAAGACATCACTCGTGGTCGCGCAGTCGATGCTCCAGCCGAGGCTGCCGGGCGCGGTTCCGCTCTCGACGTCGGCTCTGCCGCTGAGGCGATAGCGCCCTGGCGGCAGGATCAGCATCTGGCGCAGGGTCTGCGGCGGCGAGACGCCGTCGTAGTCGACTCGCAGCGCGTGGCCGCGCCCTTCCGGGCTGTCGGCGAGCGCCGCCTCCCAGCCGGCGGCCTGGGTCATGTACCAGTCGAACGGACTGGGTCCGGCCGGCGTCTCGAAATCACCATCGTAGACGAGGCCGGCCGCCGCCGCCTTGGGCCGAAGCACCCGCCATGCGGCCGCAGCGGCGTCGAACTGGCGATCTCCGACGAGGCGGCGCAGGAACACGGCCTGCTCGTCCACGGTCGGCGGTGTCGGGCCGAGCGCGAGGTGGAACAGCAGGGTCCGCGCCAGATCGGTCGCCGGCGGGCGGGCGTTGAGGCAGAGGAACGAGAAGAACGGCAGCCGCCAGGCCGGGTTCGCGGCCAGATGCCGTTCCAATGGCGCGATGGCCGCCGGGTCGCGCGCGGCGGCCGCGAGGACCGCGAGCACGATCTGCGGCGTCACTTCCTCGCGCCGCATCACCGCATCGCCATGATCGAGGGCGCCGGCGTAGTCGTGGGCGAGCAGGTCGCGCCGGAACAGCCAGACCTGAGTCAGCACGTCGCGCCAGCCGAGCTCGCCGGCGACGCTCATCGCCGCATTCGCCGGTCCTGGGCGCCCGAGCTGGCCTTCGGCGAAGCCCACGGTCGTCAGCGCCGAGGCATTGAGCGGGTCGAGCCGCAGCGCCCGGCCGGCAAGGCGCGCGGCGCCGTCGTTGTCGCGGGTCACCAAGCGCTTGCGGGCCAGCGCGCCCACCGCGTCGGAGGAATCGCCGCGCAGCAGCACAGACATTTCGGGATCGTCGCCGAGGAAGTGATCCGACAGGCCCTGGGTGACGAACTGGCCGGTCAGCCAGACCATCGCGATGGTCAGGGCGAAGCCGGCCCAGTTCGGCAGCCGGAGCCTCGCCGACGTCCCGGGCGTGACGGTCGGGGCGCTCACCGGGCCGTCAGGCCGCAGGCGGGGTCTTGCGCGACCGGTCCGTCAACACCGAGGGTCGGTTGGCCGCGGCCGGCTCTTCCTTGCGGCCGTACTGGTAGTCGTACTCGTAGGCGTAGGCGTAGCCGTAGCCATAGGACTGCTTGCGCGAGTCGAACTTGGTCAGGATGGCCCCGAAGATGCGCGCGTTGCCCTGGCGCAGCCGCTTGACCGCCGAACGCGCCTGAGCCCGGCTCGTTCGGCCCGCTTCGATCGTGAGGACGGCGCCGGCGGCGACGGAGGCGATCAGCGGCGCGTCGGCCAGGCCCATCACCGGCGGCCCATCGAGGATGACGATGTCGAAGTGCTCCTGCGCCTCCTTGACGAAGGCGATGAGGCGCGGACCGATCAGGAGCTCGGCCGGACTCGGCGGCAGCGGGCCGCTGGGGATCAGGAACATGTTCGGCCAGTCGGTCGGCTGCACCGCGCCCTGCAGCCGCACCGCGCCGGTCAGAAGGCTCGAAGCGCCGACGCGGTTGTCGGCGCCGATGGTCTTGTGCTGGCTCGGATTGCGCAGGTCGAGGTCGACCAGCAGCACGCGCATCCCTACACGGGCGAAGCCCTGCGCAAGGGCGAACGCGGTGGTCGACTTGCCTTCCTCGGGTCGGGCGCTGGTGACGGCCAGCACCCGCGGCGCCCCGTCGTTGGTCGAGAAGGCGAGGTTGCTGCGGATCGAGTGGTAGGCCTCGGAGAACGGCGAGCGCAGGTCGGACAGCGCCTCGAGCGGCTGCACCCCCTTCTGAAGCAGCGGCACGCTGCCTAGCACCGGCAGTCCGAGCTTGGTCTCCACGTCGACCGGCTTGCGCACCGCCTGATCCAGCGCCTCGAGCAGGAACGCGAGCAGCACGCCGACCCCGAGGCCGGTCAGGCCCGACGTCATCAGATTATGCATCGGCTGCGGCTGCGAGGGCCCGCCGGGCGGCCGCGCCGGGTCGACCACCGAGACGTTGTTGGTGGTGATGCCGCCGGCGACGCCGACCTCTTTGTAGCGCTGCAGGAGGCCGTCGTAGAGCGTGCGGGTCGTGTCCACCTCGCGCTGCAGGATGTTGTACTGGATCTCGCGGTTGCGCTCGTCGAGCACCGAGGTCTTGAGGTGGTCGACCTGGCCCTGCAGGTTGCCCACCTGCTGCACGGCGGCGTCGTACTGGGTCCGCAGCGAGCGGCGGATCGTGTCGCCGGCCACGACGAGCTGCTTGTCGATGTCGTCCATCTGCGCCTTGAGCTGCAGCATGTCCGGGTAGTCGGGTTTGTAGATCTTCAGCTGCTCGTTGTACTGCGACTGCAGTTTGGCCCGCTCGCCGCGCAACTGCTGCACGGTTGGGTCGGCCAGGATCTCGGGCGCCGCCAGGCCGGGCGCGGACTGGACGGACCGGTACCGCTCGGCGACCTGGGCGAGGTTAGCCTTGGCGGCGATCAGCGCGCCATTGATGCCGCCGAGATCGGTGGCCGCCAGCGACTGCGGCGGCGGCGCGTCCTTGCCGCCGCCCGACTCGGTCACCTGGATGATCTGCTGCTGCGTAGCGTAGGCGACCAGCTGGCGTTCTGACTCCTCGAGCTTGGCCTTCTGCTCGGCCAGCCGCTGCTCGAGGAAGTTGCGCGCGTAGGCGGAGGCCTCGAACCGCCGCTCGAGGTTGGAGGCGATGAAGTTCTGCGCGAAGGCGTTCGCGATCCGGGCCGAGAGGTTCGGGTCGGGGCTGTCGAACGTGATCCGCACGAGGCGGGAATCGCGCACGGGATAGACGCCGAGACCCCACGCCAGCGTGCCGACCACCCACTGGTCGCCGCCGGCGGCGGCCTTGCGGCCGACGCGCGGGCGCATCCCCATGGCGTGCAGGAACTGCGGATCGTTGGCGAGGTTCTCAGCTTGCGCCACGCGGGAGGCGAGCGACCAGCTCTTCAGGAGGCCGTACTGGGTCTGGAAGAACTCCTGATCTCGGGCGAGCCGCTCCATCGGCGCGACGTCGCCGACGTTGCCGACGGGACTGGCGGCCTCGCGGTCGATCTCGATCGTCGTGCTGGCGGTATAGACCTTCGGCGTCATCAGCGTGGCGCCGAAGCCGATCGCCAGGCCGATGATCGCCGCCGCGGCGATGATCCATTTGTGCTTCCAGAGGATCCGCCAGTACTCGAGCAGGCGGATGCCCTGGCTTCCCTCCGAAGCGTCGGCGAGCTGGACGTCCTCCCACGCCGCGATGACGTTCTCGTGTTGGCGGGCGACCACCCGCCGGGCCATGTCCGCGGGCGCCCAGAGGTTCGAGCCGCCGTCGCGTTCACCAACCATCCGGTTGTTCCTCTAATCGGGCGCCGGCGGTGCTAGCGCAGGTAGGCGAAGAGGGTGAAGATCGGCAGGTTCTTCATCAGGTTCGACCAGAGCGTCTTCATGGTCGATCCGTCAACCACGACGACATCGTTGCCCTCGATGATCGGGTCGCCGGCGCGCCCGTCGCGCACGGCCTGGTAGTCGCAGATCGCCGCCTTGCGCATGCCGTCGGCGGCCTCGCGGATCACGGCCACCCTGTGCAGATCCGCCTGGTCGTTGGGACCGCCGGCCATCGCGATCGCCTGCATAAGCGTGGTGCGGCCTTTGATCTGGTAGACACCCGGCGTCTTCACCTCGCCCTCGACCGTCACCTTGAGGCTGGCCGACTCGGCGACCGAGACCGAAACCTGCGGCGATTGCAGATATTTCTCGCCGAGGCGCTGGGCGATTTCGTCGCGCAGCTGGGCCGTCGTCTTGCCGCCGGCCTGGACCTTGCCGATCAGCGGCAGCTCGATCTGGCCGTTGGCGTCGACCTCCTCTTCGTCGAACGAGAGATCCTTTACCTGGAAGACGCGGATGCGCAGCTTGTCCTCCGGGCCGATCACGTACTCGCCCTCGGCGCCGGTCGTGGAGAGGTCGGCCTGCGGCAGGTCCGCGAGCGTCGTGCGCGGCGCGGAGATCGCTGGGGCGATTGCGAGCGGCGCGGCCAGCAAAACGGCGAGGGCGCCCGCCAGCGCGGGCCAGCGCAAGATCCCGGACAGGGAGCGGCGTCGACGCATCAGGATCCACCTCACCCGCTGGCCCGCGGCGTGGGGCAAGCCGTGGGCGAAACGCGGCGTCTCCCGCTCGCGCCGGGCAGGATGTCCGCCGTCGGTCACGATATCCCCGGCCATGGGCGATGTCGCGCCGAATCTCCCACAGCCGGGCCGCTCGCGAAGACCGTTCGCATCAGCCGCCGGACGCCGCTGACCGCAAGTGCTCGGACGCGGCGGGGGCCAGGCGACCGGCCTGGAACACAAGCACGGTCTCGCAGGCGGCCAGGCTCTCGGGGCGGTGGGCGATCAGCACGATCGTTGGGCGCGGCGAGAGCGCCGCCAGCGCCGTCAGCAGGCGCTGCTCGGCGGGGATGTCGATGGCGTTGGTCGCCTCGTCGAGCAGCAAAAGGCGCGGCCGGCGCAGCAGTGCGCGCGCCAGAGCGATCCGTTGCCGCTCGCCCCCGGAAACCAGCGCCCCACGTTCACCGACCACTGTATCGAGGCCCTGCGCCATCCGGCGGACGACCACCGCGGCCTCGGTGAGCTCGAGCGCGGACCACATCTCGGCTTCGCTTGCGTCCGGACCCGCCCAGGCGAGGTTGCGCCGGACGCTGTCGTGGAACAGGAACGGGTCCTGCGAGACGTAGGCGAGGCCCGCCCGCCAGGCGGCAAGGGTCTCGCCTACGAGCGGCGACCCGCCCACGGTGATCTGGCCCGAGTGCGGGGCGTAAAGGCCGGCGAGCAGATCGGCGAACGTCGTCTTGCCCGCGCCGGTGGGTCCGGTGACGCCGACGAAGGCGCCCGGCGCCAGGCTCAGGGACAGGTTCTCGACCCCGCCCGCCTCGGCCTCCTCGCTGTGATGGAAGCTGACACGGTCGAACACGACCGCACCTTC
>Ga0335069_10013196_pt1 | contig 11607 bp, 13 predicted proteins | sample Lox_Sample_11_FD_206714 | JGI IMG/M metagenome (GOLD analysis project Ga0335069, IMG submission 206714) | Soil microbial communities from Loxahatchee National Wildlife Refuge, Florida, United States - Lox_Sample_1.1 | ecosystem: Environmental > Terrestrial > Soil > Wetlands | place: USA...
GTTAAGCGATGCAGTTCTACCTCACTGCATCGCTTCTTTCAGCCGCGCAAGGTTATACTTCATGAGGCCAAGATAGGTCTCCCGGCCAGGAAGCCCGCCTTCAGGGTCAAGCATAATAACCTTCACTCCGGCCTCGTGCGCTATCACCTCAGCGGTCTTCGGGTTAAGCTGTGGTTCCGCAAAGACAGCTCTGATATGGTAATGCCTGATAGCCTTCACAATCGCCTGCAGCCTTTGGGGTGAAGGCTCCTTGCCCGGTGATTCTTCTATTACCCCAACACTCTTAAGCCCGTAGCGGAGGGCAAAATAGTCCCACGCAGGGTGAAAGCTTACGAAACTCTTTATGGTGAAGGTCGAAACGTTCTTTCTGATCTCTGCATCAAGCGCCTGGAGCTTCGCAATATACTCAGCGCTCCGCACGTGGTACGTGTAACCACCCTGGGGATCAGTCTCTTGGAGGGTCTTTTCAATCTTCCTGACCATCTCCATAGCGAGCAAGGGGTCAAGCCAGACATGAGGGTTCGCCGTTTCATGCCCGTGGCCGTGGTCGTGGTCTTCCTCTTCGTGTAAAAGCTTCATCCCCTCTGAAAGGAGAATGATCCTGATGGTTTCCCTGGAAGCTCTTACGAGTTTTTCAGCCCAGAAATCAAGCCCTGCGCCAACCCCGAAAAAAAGCCTTGCCTGGGAAATATCCTTTGCTGTACCCGTTGTGGGCTCAAAGACATGGGGGCTTGCCCCTGGCGGGAGCAGTACTCGCACCGCTACCCGGTCCCCACCCACCTCTCTCACCATGTCCCCGATGGGAGAGATACTTGCCACAACATTTAATTGTTGAGCGAGGGCTCCTGAGGCAGAGAGGGTAAAGGCAAGGAAGGATATGAGAAGGGGTGCCAGCCATTTCATGCAACGACCACCCATGGAGAGCGCGTTCAAAAGGATATGCACCTCTCTGTCCTTCATAGTGAATGAATTAACTTTATCAGAAAAAAGGGGGCCTGTGAAGGGCCCACACGTTGGGTCCATCTCTGATAAGTCTGTTGATATCGTGGCTTGAGGAGGACTGCACTAGATAGAGCGTCTTCTCATGCCGGGATAAGGACAAGAACAGAATTGACGTATCTCTGCCTTCCGTTCTATCATAATCCGTCATGGTAAAGCCTGAAAAGCAGTTAGAGATTATCAAAAGGGGGAGCGTCGAGATAATACTCGAAAAGGATCTCTTCCTTAAACTGGAAAGATCTTACAAAGACAATTCTCCCTTGCGGATTAAGGCTGGCTTTGACCCCACTGCCCCTGATATCCATCTTGGCCACACCGTTCTTCTTGAGAAGATGAGGCAGTTTCAGGAACTCGGACATGAGGTAATTTTCCTGATCGGTGATTTTACCGGAATGATCGGTGACCCCTCCGGAAAGAGCGAAACCCGTAAACCGCTTACTAAAGAAGAAGTGTTGAGGAATGCAGAGACGTATAAAACACAGGTATTCAAGATTCTCGACCAGGGGAAAACCCGGATGCTATTCAACAGTGAATGGCTGGGTAAGATGGAGAGTATGGAACTGGTCAGGCTAGGTGCCATGCAGACCGTTGCAAGGATGCTTGAACGGGAAGATTTCAAGAAGCGGTTCAAGAACCAGCAGGACATCAGCATATTGGAGTTTTACTATCCTCTCTTTCAGGCCTATGATTCGGTCCACCTTAAGGCTGACGTTGAGCTGGGCGGCACTGACCAGAAGTTCAATCTATTAATGGGCAGGACGCTGCAGAGGAAGATGAGCATTGAAGAACAGGTTGTTATTATGATGCCCCTGCTTGAAGGAACTGACGGGGTGAATAAGATGTCCAAGAGCCTCGGTAACTATGTCGGCATTCATGAACCTGCCTTTGAATTCGTACACGGTGAAGCGACCGGCATGTTTCCCAAGATCATGCGTATACCCGATAAATTGATTATCCGCTATCTCGAACTCCTCAGCCACATCTCAATGAATGAGCTCTCCGCTCTCAGGCAGCGGGAGCAGGAAGGCTCTCTGGACTACCTGAAGGCAAAGAGTGATTTAGCCATGGAGATTGTGGCCAGATATCACGGAAAACAGGAAGCAGAACGGGCAAGGGAGGAATTCGAACATGTCAGGGACAAGAAACTTCCCGATGATATCCCGACAATAACTATTACTCTCGAGGGAGGAAGTGTTGCGGGCGGTACACTGAAAGTTGAATTGAAAACGAGGAAGACCTGGCTGCCTCATATAATGAAAACTACAGGACTTTCGAAGAGTACGAGCGAGGCGATAAGGCTTATCCAACAGGGCGGCGTGAAGATAAATGACCATACTATTACCGACTCCAACGCTGAATTGCACAAAGGCGAACACATAATAAAGGTGGGTAAACGAAAATTCTATAAGGTGAAGATACAGTCATGATATCTAATGCCGAAATAATCCTCAGACTCCTCATCGGTGCGGTATTCGGCGGCATTGTCGGTTTCGAAAGGCATGCCCATGGAAGGGCAGCGGGCTTCAGAACCCATCTTCTTGTCTGCGTGGCTTCTGTCCTGGCCATGATCGTCTCGGAGTACTACCACTACCTGAGCCTGTTTGACCCGTCCTATGTGCGAGCCGATCCCGGACGTATCGCTGCCGGAGCGATCACCGGCATGGGCTTTATCGGAGCAGGGGTAATCGTCAAAATGGGCTTTAATGTCCAGGGGCTCACCACCGCCGCGTGCCTCTGGATTGTTTCCATCGTCGGTCTCTCCATTGGGAGCGGTCTCTACGTGGCGGGAACGACAGGGTTTGTGATCACCTACCTGGCGCTTTGGTTGCTGAGACAGTGGGAAGAGAGGATGCCTGGGCTCTCATATAAATTTGTTAACGTTGTCATGCAGGGAATGGGAGATGAAGAGTCCATCAATTTGGCCATCAAGCGATGTGGAGCACTCATTGAAAAGACAGACTACGAGAGGGATCTGGAACATAAGGAGGCCACGTATAACATCACCATCACTTTTAAGGGCGAGGGCTGTACGGAAAAACTCCTCGCCGAACTCTCTTCTCTTCAGAATGTGAAAAGGGTCATGATTCGCAGTTAACGTTCCCTTTCGCCTTAGCCCGTATAATCTCAGAGACCAAAGCCTCTATAGTTGACTCCTTTGGCATGATATCCACCTTCAGACCTGCCTTCTCTATCGCCTTTGCCGTCACCGGCCCTATCACGGCGATGGTAACCCCCTTAAGGAGTTCATGGGCATCGCTGCCCATTATTTCAACGAAATTTTTGAACGTAGCTGCGCTGGTGAAGGTCGCGATGGTGACGCGGCCCTCCTTCAGGAACCTCTTCAGCCTTTTTCCGTGAAGCTCGGGTTTTACCGCCCTGTATGCAACAGGGACATCAATCTCACCCCCCAACTCCCGTACCTTTTCCGGGAAAATCTCCCTTGCAATTTCCGCCCTTGGCAACAGGAATTTCATGCCTTTTAAAAGTTCAGGGCCAAGACTTTTGGCTTTTGACTTTTGGCTCTTGACTTCCTTTACAAATGCCTCGATCAAACCCTCAGCGTGAAATTCATCCGGCACGAGATCAACTTTTATGCCATATTTATTTATCTCGGATGCGGTCTTTGCCCCTATGGCACAGATTCCTATCCCCTTAAGGTCCCTGATATCCCTGTCTTTCTCCACAAATCTGTTCAGAAAATACCTCACCCCATTGGCACTGGTGAATATAATCCATTGGTAAGACTGGATATTCTTAATGGCAGCATCCATCTCCTTGTAGCTGAGCGGCGGCACAATCTCGATGGTGGGAAATTCCACAATCTCTGCACCAAGCTCCTCAAGGGGTTCGAATCCCGACGAGTGCTCTCTCGTGACGAGCACCCTGTGGCCGAACATGGGCTTGTCTTCATACCATCTGAGGGAGTCCCTGAGTCTCACCACCTCGCCGATGACACACACCGCAGGGGGTTTAATCTCTTTATCCTTGATCTCGGAAACAATATCCCTTAGTGTGCTCACTATGGTCCTCTGGTCAGCCCTTGTACCCCACCGGACCACTGCCACAGGGGTCCCGGGGTCCTTTCCGTTCTCTATGAGTTTCTGTACAAGCAGATCCAGGTTCTTCACCGCCATGAGCACCACAAGGGTGCCTACTCCTGTAGAGAGTTTCGCCCAATCAATCGAAGAACCTTGCTTTGTGGTATCTTCGTACCCCGGGATCACTGCGAAGGAGGAGGAATAGAGCCTGTGGGTCAAGGGTATCCCTGCATATGCCGGTGCAGCAACGGCAGAACTCACTCCAGGAACCACCTCGAAGGTGATACCGTTCCTCGCAAGAACCTCTGCCTCCTCGCCGCCGCGTCCGAAGATAAAGGGGTCACCCCCCTTGAGCCTGCAGATAAGTTTTCCCTCCCTTGCCTTTTCCACAAGGAGTTCATTGATCTCATCCTGCTTCAGGGTATGGTGTCCTCCACGCTTTCCCGCATAGATAAATTCGGCGTCATGGTTGATGTAGTTCAGCACCTGCGCATTGAGATGGAAATCATACACCACCACTTCTGCCTTCTGAAGGCACTTCATTCCCTTTACCGTGAGGAGCCCTATATCACCAGGCCCAGCCCCGACAAGATATACCTTCCCCTTATCTTTCCGCATGCGGTTAATTGTATCATAGAAAGACTCCACAGAGGTAATGTACTGAGGCGTGTCCCCCTGCTGTGCTATACTTTGGGTGGACATCATTAAGAAGAAACGGGGAGTGTTATCGAAGAGGTGATTCAGTAAGAGAACTTTCGGGTGCGGATATGACGCATGCTTTTTAGCCACACCCTGAACTCTCTTGTCATCAAATCCCATGACTATACGTGAACAGACTGAAGAGATAGAAAGGAAAACCCTCCATCCCAGGGCATGCCTGAGTTCGGGAAGCAAGGGAAGGGTGACCCCGGAAAAAGAAGGGGAGATAAGGACGTGCTTTCAGAGGGACAGGGACAGGATAATCCATTCGAAGGCATTCAGGAGGCTCAAGCATAAGACACAGGTATTCCTTGCGCCCAGGGGCGATCACTACAGGACAAGGCTCACCCATGTCCTTGAGGTATCCCAGATAGCGCGAACCATTGCCAGGGCACTGCGGTTGAATGAGGACCTCACCGAGGCAATCGCATTGGGACATGACCTCGGCCACACCCCCTTCGGACATGCAGGCGAGTCTGTCCTCAGAGAGATATATCCGGGAGGGTTCGACCACTATAAGCAGAGCCTCAGGGTTGTGGACCTGCTCGAAAGAAACGGCCAGGGCCTCAACCTTACCCATGAAGTGAGAAATGGCATTGTGACCCACTCCAAGGGCAAAGGACTGATAATTCCTGAAAAACGCAGCGAGAGGGCAGAAACGCTGGAAGGCCTTGCCGTGAGGATATCCGATGTCATCGCATATATTAACCACGACCTGGATGATGCGCTGAGGGCAGAGGTAATTAGAAAATCGGACATTCCCAGGGATATCATAGGTGTCCTCGGTGATAACCACTCAGAGAGAATAGATACCATGGTGAAGGATGTCATTTATAGTTCCTTCAACGCAGAAATGGAGCAGCTCGTTATGAGTGAGGGTGTCTCAAAGGCAACGTACGCGCTAAGGGACTTTCTCTATGAACGGGTGTATGAAAGCAAAAAAATCATGGTGGAATTCCTCAAGGCAAAAAAGATTCTACAAGACCTCTATGAATATTATCTGGAACATATCGAGGAGGTCTTTAAGGATATCCCCGCGGAAAAGAAACCCAACAAACACAGCATGGTATGTGATTTTGTCGCAGGCATGACTGACCGGTTTGCCATGGAAACCTATGAGAGATTGTTCTTGCCCCAGCAGTGGATGATCGTATGAATACAGACCGTTTACAGGAATTCACAAAAGAGCAGAAAATCGCCTATTTCTCCTTGGAAATAGGCCTCAGCAAAGAGATGCCTACCTACAGCGGAGGACTCGGGGTGCTTGCAGGTGACACCATAAAATCTGCAGCAGACCTGAGGCTCCCCATGATCGCGGTCACACTCCTTTGTGACAAAGGGTATTTTCATCAGGTTCTTGATGAGAAGGGAACGCAGAGAGAAGAGCCTGAAGACTGGAAACCTTCCCAGTTTATGGAACTCCTCCCGGGAAACATTACGGTGGAAATAGAAGGCAGGGATGTGGTTGTCCAGGCCTGGTTATATGAGGTGAAGAGTCTCACTGGCGGGAACGTTCCTGTGTTTTTTCTCGACACCCATGTAGCAGAAAACAGCCCTGATGACAGAGATATCTCTTCCTACCTTTATGGCGGCGAGAAGACATACCGCTTGAAACAGGAAATCGTCCTTGGGATCGGCGGTGCAAGGATGCTCCGTCGTCTGGGGTTGGAGATCAAAAAATACCATATGAATGAGGGTCATGCGAGTTTCCTCTCCCTCGAGCTCCTCAAGGAATTCAAAAGGGACATTGAAGAGGTATGGGACGAGCGCCTTGTCTGGGATGTGGAAAGGGTCAGAAACATATGTGTATTCACCACCCACACCCCTGTTGAGGCGGGACATGACAAGTTTCCCTACGATCTTGTCTCTAAAGTCCTGGGCGAGCCTATACCGCTGAACGTAATGAAGGAACTCGCCGGCAAAGACAACCTCAATATGACCCTCCTTGCCCTGAATCTCAGTAAATATGTGAACGGCGTTGCGAAGAAGCATGGTGAGGTCTCACAGAATATGTTCCCCGGCTACCAGATTCACGCCATCACCAATGGGGTACACTCGTACACATGGACGTGTGAGAGCTTCAAAAAGATCTATGATAAATACCTTCCGGGATGGGCTAATGAACCTGAATTATTTGTAAGGGTGGGGCGCATTCCGGACGAGGTGATATGGGCAGCACATAGTGAGGCAAAAAGAAACCTCCTGGACTTTGTCAAGGCTGAGACAGGGATTATCATGGACCCCCAGGTCTTCACCCTTGGATTTGCGAGAAGGGCAACCGCGTATAAGCGGGCAGACCTCCTTTTCACTGATACAGAAAGGCTCCAACGGATCGGCAGGGACAGGCTGCAAGTTATTTACGCCGGGAAAGCGCACCCCCGGGATGACGCGGGGAAGTGGCTGATCGAAAAGATCTTTACGATTAAGGAAAAACTCAAGGACAGTATTAAGATAGCATACCTTACCAATTACAACATGGAGATGGCTCTCAAGCTTGTTTCAGGAGTAGATGTCTGGCTTAACACGCCCATGAGGCCATTGGAGGCATCAGGCACGAGTGGCATGAAGGCAACTCACAATGGAGTACCCAATTTCAGTGTCCTTGACGGCTGGTGGATTGAAGGGCACATTGAGGGATTTACCGGGTGGGCAATAGGCCCCTATCCCTCTGAGAACAATGTTTCCGGCATCACCACTGATAACATTCAGGATGCTGAGGATCTTTACAAGAAGCTCGAACATACGATAATGCCTGTTTTCTATAATGACCGGCATACCTGGGTGAGAATCATGCAGAATGCCATAGGAAAGAATGCATACTACTTTAACTCCCACAGGATGATGAGGAGATACGTCACCGAGGCGTACATACGCTAATTGCTATTCCGATGAAATCTGCCACCTTTTCCGCTGCAAGCCTGCTACCTTGAAGGATATAACAGGGTTGGCCCCCTTTTGCGCAATTCACCGACTTATCCTTATCCGAGCTGCATTGTCGGAAGTGAGGAGTTCCGAAGAAAACACTCGCTAGCATGAAAATTTCTTCTTCTGATACGCCGCACTTCAGCTATGATGAATCAAAGGCAAAATATCTTCGTAGACTACACGGCTCTTTGCCACTTATTGCTGATCAATTACTTTTTTCAAGTGACCAAACCCCGAGGCTGCAGTGGGCCAGCCTGCGTAAAATGCAATATGCGTAATCGCAGCCACAAGTTCTTCCTTAGTGAGGCCGTTTTCAAAAGCCTTTTTAAAATGAAAATCGACTTGCTCAATGCGATTTAGCGCAACTAAGCATGTGACAGTAATTAAGCTTTTATCGCGTTGCGAGAGTCCGGGACGTTTCCAAATATCACCAAAAAGAAAGTCTTGTGTAAGTTTCGCAAATTCCGGTGCTAAAGCATTTAACTCATCTAAAGCTTTTTGTTCGTTACTTTTTGCCATGTGTATCTCCTTTTTTGTTGAATACCACCCCATGTCCGGCTCGGGCAAAGATCGTTCCGAGCTTGCCGCCCATCAACCCTGAACCCAAAATACCAATTCGCATGCTACTCCTCCTCCTTCGATCTGACAAAGACGTGATACATGACGGCGTCCCAGGCATTGTGAATGCCAATGAAGAGCAGCAGCAGCGCTGCCGCGCCGACGAGGAACAGGGCTGGGCGCACATAGGAGCGGGCAGCGAATGCCGATATAGCCAGAGCTGCGTAAGCCGCAAATGGAAGCAGAACATGAAACAGCCAGTCCTCGAAGACAGGCTGATAGGCGCTTTGCACGCGCATACGTCGAGTCACGATGACGACGTACACCACCCCACATAGACCCAAGGATCCCCAAAGAACTGCAACAGAGGTGATCCCATCCCATGGAGCGCTTGCAATCGCCGACAGCAACAGCACGACTCCGAAATGAACAACGCTTGGTGTCGCAAAAGCGCTGCCGGTTTGCGCGTCAGCTTGTGCAATCGGTTTTGCGGCAATAAGCGTAATGACGACGAACTGCAATCCGATCAGGGCGCCGGCAGACGAGCCGACGATTACATAGAAGTTTTCTTATCCGTTGAGTACTGACATGACCGATAAACCTCCTTCGCATACAGAAGTCGCCGGCATTGTTTGCCGTTAACCCTCCTTCCCTTCCTCGCCAGAGGAAATTCCTCTTCGCAACTAATGCAACTCCACGGCAAGCTTAGGGAAGGGGGAGGAGTCAGGGACAGAGGATACAGCTGCCCCAAGCCATGCAATCGTTTGCCCCAGATGGCTCATATTCCGCATGGCCTCATCGTCATCAAGCACCTGCTCTTTATCACACCCTACGCCCATGTTCCAATATGTGGAGCCGGGGACAATCATAGAGGAAGTGAGGAACATGTGATTGATGGTGTCGAAGACATGAGTGGCACCGCCGCGTCTGACTGCGACGACCGCAGCTCCGATCTTTCCGCTGAACAACCCACCGTTAGCCAATGCAACAAAGCCAGCTCGATCGATCAGGGCCTTTAACTCGGAGGTTACGTCAGCAAAATAGGTTGGGGAGCCAAGGATAATTGCATCGGCTGCGTACATCTTGTCCAGATATTCGTTCACGACATCACCCTCGATAACGCAGCGCCCATTCCGCTTTTCGACACACTTCATACAGGCAAGGCAACCCCGCACTGGTTTTCCGCCAAGCCTCAGATACTCTGTGCTCCAGCCGGCGGCTTCCAGAGGTTCAAACACCTTTTTGAGCATGATCTCCGTATTCCCGCCTGGCCTGGGGCTTCCATTTATTGCTAAAGCTTTCATGATGCTCTCCTTCTTCTCCAGAAATCTGGACAATAGGTCCTCAATTTCGAGATTGTTCAAATCATAAAGAAATATCCAGTTTATCGATCCAACTCGACACCTCAGATCCAGCAGAACTTGCACTGGTACCGTGGATTGCGAGTCCCTCTAATATGGTGGCCTTGGGACATGCCTTAGCAATGTCATTTTCGCTGTGGCCCAAGCCGCTGCCTTCATGGGTACAGAATGGTACTATCGTCTTTCGTGAGAAATCGTAGCTCTCCAAGAAAGTATAGACCGGCATAGGCATCGTTCCCCACCAGTTCGGATATCCCAGGAAAACTACATCGTATGCCTTCATGTTCTCAACTCGACCTGTCAGCTTCGGTCTGGCTTTGGCGCGCAGCTCTTTCTTGGCAACTTCCGTAGTTTCCGTATAATCTTTTGGATAGGCTATGACAGATTCAATATGAAAAATATCTCCTCCCGTTATTTTCTGAATCATGTTTGCGACAACTTCGGTATTGCCGACTTTCAAATCGACAATCCTGTCGCTGACATAATTTTGTCCATTCCGGGAAAAATATGCTATCAGGCACTTTTTGTCAGTTACTTTCATAATCAATACTCCTCAAGCTGGAGGGAACGTTCCCATCTATTCGGTTCTCGATTCAGATCGGTATTGTTCGTCGCTCACCTTTTCCATCCAGTCCGCGCTCTTGCCCTCGATCTGTTCTACAATAGCGATGTGCGACATGGCCGTGGTCGGTGCGGCGCCGTGCCAATGTTTTTCACCCGTAGCGATCCAGACCACGTCGCCCGGCCGGATCTCCTCGATCGGGTCTCCCCAGCGCTGTACAAGACCGCTGCCTGCTGTCACGATCAGGGTCTGGCCGAGAGGGTGGGTATGCCATGCCGTGCGGGCTCCTGGCTCAAAGGTGACGAGTGCGCCAAAAATGCGTGCAGGATCAGGGGCATTGATCAGAGGATCAACACGCACCGTTCCGGTGAAATACTCTTCCGGTCCCTTGCCGGATGGTTGTGAACCGCTTCGTTTTATTTCCATTATATTATCTCCTTCTCTATCAACTTTATCATGCATTCAGCTATGCCTGCCGCAGAAATCGAGTCACATCATTTACACTCTTTCTATCTTTCGATTTTATTTTCATATTTTTTCTCCGTTCCTGCTGCTCCTCACGGAGCAAGCTCACCAAAGAAATACGAAGACGTAACTCCGCCATCCATCAGAAAATCGCTTCCCGTGATAAACGTACCTTCTGGACCCATGAGAAGGGCTGCGACATTGGCAACCTCGTCGGGCGTGCCCGCTCTCCCCACGGGGCAAAGCTCAATCATGCGACGGTAACCTTCTCCGCGAGGACCGGTCAGCTCATCTTTCGCGAGTGGTGTGATAATAATCCCTGGACTGATCGTATTGATTCGCGCGCCGCGCTTACCCCATCTGACAGCTTCCGCCATCACCCGCAAAGCGTTCCCGCGTTTTGAAAGTTGATAAGCGTGCAAGGAATCCTTCACTTGATCAAGCTGAAGCATCGGAAGCGATAAAAGCTGATCGGCTGGGGTGGTGGCGAGAAGTTTATTTTGTTCATTCGTAAGAGCGCCCAGGCGATGACCAGATTGCGAGGCGATGACCACACCGGTACCTCCGTGCGCTACGATATTTCCAAATTCCTCAAGCACGAGCGCAGTGCCATACATATCAACCGACAAAATAGCTTTCGGCGAAGCTTGCGAGGGTGAAACTCCGGCAGCGTGGATGACTCCCATCACCTCTCCGAGTGTTGCAGCCTTCTGAGCAAGGCTCTTAACTGCTTCGCGCGAGGATACATCGACGGTCGCAGTGCTGACTTCAAATCCTGCGTTATTTAGAACTGCGGCTGCGGCGTCCGCATTCTCTTTTTTTAAATCGGCAAGCAGAATGTGTTTTCCAGCGCTCACTCTGCGTGCGATTGCGACACCTATCGACCCGGATCCTATTAAAACCGTGACACTCTTCATGACAACCTCCTCGGCATTAAACTTTCAGCGATGCCATGTCGATCACAAAACGGTACTTCACATCGCTTTTCAGCATGCGTTCA
>Ga0335069_10013197_pt1 | contig 11607 bp, 12 predicted proteins | sample Lox_Sample_11_FD_206714 | JGI IMG/M metagenome (GOLD analysis project Ga0335069, IMG submission 206714) | Soil microbial communities from Loxahatchee National Wildlife Refuge, Florida, United States - Lox_Sample_1.1 | ecosystem: Environmental > Terrestrial > Soil > Wetlands | place: USA...
CCACCTGGAAGTTCTCGCGGGGGATCGACTGGTCTCGGCGCATCACGCCCTCGCCGCGGCCTAGGTCGGCGATCACATTGCCGTATTCGACCCTTTTCACCACGCCGTTGACGATCTCGCCGACGCGGTCCTTGAACTCCTCGTACTGGCGCTCGCGCTCGGCCTCGCGGACCTTGCTGGTCACCACTTGGCGAGCGGTCTGGGTCTGGACGCGGCCGAATTCGAAGGGCGGCAGGATCTCCTCGTAGGTCTTGCCGACGAAGGCGTCCGGATCGGCCTCCTTGGCTTCGGAGAGCCGCTTCTGGGCGTAGTCGTTCACCTCCTCGGCGTCGTCCTCGACGACGGTGACCACGCGCTTGATGGTGGTCTCCCCCGACTTGGGGTCGATGATGACGCGGATGTCGTGCTCGGCGCCGTAGCGGGTGCGGGCGGCCTTCTGGATCGCCTCTTCGATCGCCTCGATGACGATCTCCTTCTCGATCGACTTCTCGCGCGCCACCGCATCGGCGATCTGCAACAGCTCCTGGCGATTGGCGGCGATGCCGGTCAGGGTCATGACGGATTGGATCCTTCTTGCTCTTGGCGCAGGCGAGTGGCTCTGGCTTCGGCCCCGCGTTTCATCAATTTGTCGGTGATCACCAGCTTGGCGTCGGCGATCCAGGCGAAGGGGATGGCGACGGGCGCCTGGCCCGCCTCCTCGGCGACGAGGACTTCGCCGTCGCGGAGCCCGGCGATCTCGCCCTTGAAGCGCCGGCGATTGTCCACGAGATGGTCGAGCTCGATCCGGGCCTCGAAGCCCCGATAGGTGTCGAAATCCTGCGCGCGGGTCAGCGGCCGATCGATCCCGGGGCTGGAGACCTCCAGCATATACTGCCCGCGAATGGGGTCGGCGGCGTCCAGGATCTCCGAAATCGCCCGCGCCAGCGTCGTGCAGGCCTCCACGGGCATGGTCCCGTCCGGCCGCTCGGCCATGATCTGCAGGCGGCGCGCATGGTCCCCGCCCATCAGGCGCAGGCGGACGATGTCGTACCCTGCCGCCTCGGCCACGGGGTCGAGGAGGTCCAGCAGTTTCAGATCTTCGGCGGTCTTCCCGCGCAAGCGTTCGTATCCCAGGTCAACAAAAAAGCGGCTGGCCTTTTGGGCCGCCGCTCGAAGACGCCATCCAGCGCCAACGGACGATGTTGCAAGGAATATAGGCGCTCGGGAATGGGTTGTCACGCCCCCTCGAGGGGGGCGCGACGAAAGCGGCGGTCACATGTTGGCGCCCAGCATCCTGACGCTGGGCAGCATGGTGCTTCCGGCGTCGACGTTAAGCGTCGTCCCGGTGATCCAGCGGGCTTCGGGACTGGAAAGGAACAGCGCCGCCCAGGCCGCGTCCCAGGCCGAGCCTTCGACGCCCAGGATGGTGGACCGGACGCGGGCCTGCCGGCGCTCCGCGTGATGGACGCCGCCCATGGGCGTGGCCAGGTGGCCGGGGACGAGGCAGTTCACCCGCACGCCCTTCTTGCCGAGCGTATAGGCCATGTCCCGCGTCATGGAGATGACGCCGCCCTTCGAGGCGGAATAGGCGAGCGCGCCGAAACCCTGCTGGGCGGCGATAGAGGCGACATTGACGACGGCGCCCTTGGCCGCCCCCAGGGCGGCGGCGGCGGCGCGGGTCAGCAGCATGACGCTTTTCATGTTGACGTCGACGGTGGTGTCCCAGACCTCGTCCGTGATCGTGTCGATCTCCCCGCCGAAGACGACGGCGGCGTTGTTGATCAGCACGTCGAGGCCGCCGAACCGCTCCACTGTCTGCCGCACCGCGCTGGCGCAATCGGCCGCGGCGGTGACGTCGCCGACGACGATCAGTGACCTTCCCCCGAGCTCCTCGATGAGCGCCGCCGTCGTTTCCGCCCGCGCGCGGTCCTTGTCGAAGAGGGTCACGGCCGCGCCCTGGGCGGCGAGGAGGATGGCCGTCGCCCCGCCGACGCCCAGCACCGTCCCGGCCGTGCCCGCGCCCGACACCAGCGCGGTCTTGCCGGCCAGCCGCGCGCCGGCGATGGGCAGCTCCGACCCGAAGGCCTCCTCAATCCGCTTCGCGCCCTGGCTCATTTTCTGGTTCCTCCCTGCATCGCTGTTGAAGCATCATCGCTTCTGCAGATCGGACACTCAACAGGCGCGCAAGGCAAATTGACGTGCGCTCTGCAATTTTGAGTCCTGCTCAGGCGAGCCACACCATCCACCGCGCGTGGCCGCACGGAGCGGCCTCCACCCGGCCGGTGTAGAGGAAGCCGGCCTTGATGAGCACGCGGGCCGCAGCTCCGGCCTCTTCGTGATGCCGCGCGGTGAGGCAGCGCCGGCCCCAGACGTCTCGCGCCCAGGCCAGCGCCGCCCGCAAGCCTTCGCTGGCGTAGCCGCGGCCGCGGTAGGTGGGCGCGATCCAGCAGGTCACCTCGGTCGCCAGGACGCCATCAGGCGCGAACGCCACCGCGCCGACGGTTCCTTCATCGGGCAGGTCGAGGGCGAGCGTCGCGCAGCGTTCAGGGGCCGCGCGCCCGAGGAAGGGCGCCAGAGGCGAAAGCGCGCCGGCGGCGAGCGGGCGAAGATCCAGGCGGGCGGCCCGCAGGGCGTCTTCGAAGGGAGAATGCCTGATCATCATCTGAGATGCTCCTGGCCCTCCGCAGAGGGCTGGTTTGCACAATAAAAAAGGCGGGAGTCCGGCGCTCCGGACGTCCCGCCTTTTCAGGCAAGCAACCTTCTCCGGATCGCTGGATCGGCGATCCGGAGGGGGGCCTCTCGCAGATCGCCTAGTCGGCCTTGGCCGGGGCTACGGTTACGTAGGTTCGGTCGCCGGCCTTGGTGACGAACTTCACCTGGCCGCCTACGAGGGCGAACAGGGTGTGGTCGCGGCCCATCCCCACATTGTCGCCGGGGAAGAATTTGGACCCGCGCTGGCGCACGATGATATTGCCGGCGAGCACGTTCTCGCCGCCGAATTTCTTGACGCCGAGCCGCTGGCCCGGGGAGTCGCGGCCGTTGCGCGATGAGCCGCCGGATTTCTTGTGGGCCATGGGTTAACTCTCCGACTCGTCTTTGGGCGGCTTGGGCGCGGCCTTCTTGCGCGGCGCCTTCTTGGGCGCAGCTTCTGCTTGCGGCGCTTCTTCCGCGGGCGCGGCTTCCGTCACCACCTCTTCCGCGACGGGCTCGGCATGCTCGACCACCTTGGCGCGGACACGCGACGCCTTGCCCGGCGCCTGCGGCTCGGCCACAACCTCGACCTCTATGGCCGGCGGCGGTTCGGCGGCGACCACCGCTCCGGCCAGGCCCCGCGCCCGCGCGTTGAGAACGCTGAGCGGCGTGAGGTCGACGGTCCCGTCCCAAGCCTCGGTCTTGCCGTCGGAGGTGACGGCGGTGACCCGCAGGACGCTCTCCAACTGCCGATGGCCGCGCGTGCGGCGATAGCCCTGACGGCGGATCTTCTTGAAGATCTTGACCTTCTCGCCCTTGCGGGTCTCGATCAAGGTGGCCTTCACGCTGGCGCCGGCCACTAGCGGCGCGCCCACCGTCACGGCGTCGCCCTGGCCGACCATCAGCACGTCGCCGAAAGCGACCTCCGCGCCCGGCTCGCCGCCCAGTTTTTCCACGACCAGCACGTCCCCGGGGCTGACCCGGTACTGCTTTCCGCCGGTCTTGATCACCGCGTACATCGCCAGCGCCTTTTGAGCTTTTGAATAAAGTGTTCCGCCAAAACGACGTGCGCCCGCGAGGGGGCCCGCGGGCGAAGGGGCGCTTTATATAGCCCGATCTTGCGAAGTCAACGCGACCACATCGCTTCGCCCCCCGTCATCGAACCGGACGCGTGCAGCCTCGATCTCGGCCCGGTGGGCGATGGCCCACTGGCCGAGCTGGTCCACGGGTCCGGCCAGCGAGCGGCCTAGCGCCGTCAGGGCATAGTCCACGCGCGGCGGAATGGTTGGAAAGACGGTGCGTGTCACCATGCCGTCGCGCTCCAGGCCACGCAGCGTCAGGGTCAACATGCGCTGGGAGACGCCCTCGATGGAGCGCTTGATCTCGTTGAAGCGCTTGGGCCCGTCCGTGAGCCGCATCACCACCTGGACCGACCATTTGTCGCCGATGCGGGCCAGCACCTGGCTCACCGCCAGGCAGTCGCCGGTCACAGGCCTGTGCCTGACGCTCCCTCGTGTGCCTTCTTGCACGCTCAATGGACGGTCACCCATTTGCTCCAAGTCACAATTCCATACCGGAATATCAAGGAGCTTCCCATGTCCAAGCCGCATATCGGCGTCATCATCTCCACCACGCGCGAAAACCGGTTTGGCGAGCGCGCCGCCCGCTGGACCATGGACCTGGCGGGCCAGCGCGGCGACATGACGTTCGAGCTCGTCGATCTGTGCGACTATCCCATGCCTCTCTTCGACGAGGCGATGGCGCCGGCCTGGGTCCCGGCCAAGAACGAGATCGCCCAGCGTTTCGCCGCCAAGATGGCCGCGCTCGACGGCTATATCTTTGTCACCGCCGAATATAACCACGGGATTCCGGGCGCCTTGAAGAACGCGCTCGACCACCTCTTTCCGGAAATCAGCCACAAGCCCGCAGCTTTCGTGGGCTACGGCGGCGTCGGCGCGGCCAGAGCCGTCGAGCAGCTGCGTCTGGTGCTGGTGGAGTTCCGCGCCGCGCCGCTCAGGGACGCCGTGCACATCGGCCTCGCGGAGTTCATTGGGATCATGCAGCAGGGCAAGGACTTCGCCGACTTCCCCTATCTGGCCCAGAGCGCGGACGGGATGTTCAAGGAGCTTGGCTGGTGGGCGCACACGCTGAAGGCCGGCCGCGAGCAGATGGCGGCGGCAGGCTGAGGCCCCTTGGAAGCGGCGGCGGCCATCCCTTAATTAGCGCCATGACCCAGACCCCCGTGACCGTGCTCACCGGCTATCTCGGCGCCGGCAAGACCACCCTGCTCAACCGGATCCTCACCGAGGACCACGGCAAGCGCTACGCCGTGATCGTCAATGAGTTCGGCGAGATCGGCATCGACAACGACCTGGTGGTCGGCGCCGACGAAGAGGTCTTCGAGATGAACAACGGCTGCGTCTGCTGCACGGTGCGTGGGGACCTGATCCGGATCGTCCAGGGGCTGATGAAGCGCAAGGGCGGCTTCGACGGGATCGTCATCGAGACCACGGGGCTCGCGGACCCGGGACCCGTGGCCCAGACCTTCTTTGTCGACGAGGAGGTGCGCGCCAAGGCAAAGCTGGATTCGGTGACCACGGTGGTCGACGCCAAGCACATCGACCTCAGACTCGCCGACAGCCGCGAGGCCCAGGAGCAGATCGCCTTCGCCGACCAGATCGTGCTCAACAAGACCGATCTCGTGGCCGCCGCCGACCTGGAGCGGATCGAGGCGCGCCTGCGGCGGCTGAACCCGCTGGCGCCGATCCATCGTGCGCAGCGCGCCGGGGTGCCGCTGGAAGCGATCCTAGGTCGTGGCGGCTTCGATCTGGATCGTATCCTCGAGCTGGAGCCGGAGTTCCTCAATCCAGCCCACGGCGAGGCAGGCCATGTCCACGACGAGCATTGCGAGCACGAGGACGACGACCACCGCGATCACGGCCATCACGACCATGTCCATGACCACGACATCCGCGGCGTGTCTTTGCGGCTCGACCGGCCCGTCGACGCCCAGAAGGTCACACGCTGGCTGAACGACCTGCTGGCGCAGCAGGGCCCGGACATTCTGCGCGCCAAGGGCATCCTCGAAGTGGCCGGCGAGGACCGGCGCCTGGTCTTTCAGGCGGTGCACATGATCCTGGAAGGCGACTTCCAGCGCCCTTGGGCCGCCGACGAGTCGCGCTTCAGCCGCATGGTCTTCATCGGCCGCAATCTGGACGAGGCGGCCTTGCGCGCAGGCTTCGAGGCCTGCGCGGCGTAAGGAGGCTTAGACCTCTTCGCTGATCAGGCCGATCTTGAAGTAGCCGTCGGTCTGCAGCTGGTTGATGACGTCCATGAAGGCGCCATAGCGTACGTCCTTGTCGGCGCGGATGAACACGCGCTGGGACGTGGGGTCGGGCACGGCCAGGGAGGCGGCGAGGTCGACCGCCAGATGGTCCAGGCTCGATTGCTTGAGCTGAGACTCGGTCACCGAGACATAGATGCCGCCCCGCGAGATGGAGATGTAGGTGGGCGGCTTTTCGTGCTTAGACGGCGGCGGGGCCTTGGCCGGGGGCAGGTCGATCTTGATTGAGACCGTCGCCAGGGGCGCGGTGACCATGAAGATGATGAGCAGAACCAGCATCACGTCCACGAAGGGCGTGACGTTGATGTCGCTGTTCTGACCGAGGTCGAACCGGCGCTTGCCGCCGCCCGCCAACTTGGCCGCCATGGACTACTCCCTACCGCCGGCTTGTCTCGCCGCATGCGGCGCGCTCCATCGCCCGGAAGGGGCGCAATGTAAAGGGGCGATGTCGGCGAGGCCCTCGTCCGTCCGCCGCCTCTGGGCAATGCCCCCGGCGGCGGGTATGGCGCGGGCATGGAGTGGAGCTTTGAGGCCTATGTGACGGCGGCCCTCTTCGAGCGGGATGGCCAGGCCGTCTTCGCTGCCGGGGACGGGCAGGTGCGCTGGGAGGACGGGACCACGGTGCGCGCGCACGACGGGGCGATCCTGTGCGCGGTTCGTCATCCGACGTCCGAGGGCGTGGTGACCGGCGGAGACGATGGTCGGCTCGTCTGGTCTCGCCGCGCCGGGACAGACGTTCTCGCCGAGGCGCCCGGGCGCTGGATCGACGGCCTGGCTGCGGCGCCTGGCGGCCTGATCGCCTTCGCCGTCGGCCGGGAGGCGCGGGTGATCGACGTGGGCGATCCGAAGTTCCTGCGCGTCTTTGTGCACGAGAAGACGGTCGCCGACCTCGCCTTCGATGCGAAGGGCCGCCGCCTTGCGGCCGCGACCTACGGCGGGGCCGCGCTCTGGTACGCCAAGATCGCCGACCAGAAGCCGGTGATGCTTCGATGGGCCGGGTCGCACATCGCCGCCGCCTTCAGCCCTGACGGCCGCTTCCTCGTCTGCGCCATGCAGGAGAACGCCCTGCACGGCTGGCGTCTCGCCGACGGCAAGGACATGCGCATGGGCGGCTATCCGGCCAAGCCGCGCAGCCTCGCCTTTCTGGAAGGCGGCCGCATGCTCGCGACCTCCGGGGCCAACGGCGTCGTGCTCTGGCCCTTCGTCGGGGCGGACGGCCCCATGGGCAAGCAGGCCCAGGAGATCGGCTTCGACGAGGCTTCGCTTGTCACCCGGGTGGCCGTCGATGCGGCTGGCTCGGCGCTCGCAGCGGGGCTGGACGATGGCCGCGTCTGGCAGGCCGACGTTCGAAGCGGGCGCCGGGCGGATCTGAAGGCGCAGAAGGGCGCGGCCATCACCGCCTTGTCGATCTCACAGAGCAGGGTGGCCTGGGGCGACGAGGCGGGCGGCGCAGGCGTGATCGACCGGGTCACCCTGTGAGGCGAAAGGCGCATCGGGGGTGGGCGGGGATAGGCCGCTTCCTGCGAAATCTCGTGGTCACCCTTCTCGTAATTGCGCTCATTGGCCCCGTGATCGGCGTGGCGATCTACCGCTTCGTCCCGCCGCCGATCACCTTCCTGATGGTCGAGCGGCTGTTCCAGGGTCATGGGCTCGACCACCGTTGGCGGCCGCTCAGCCAGATCGCGCCGGACGTGCCGCACGCGGCCATCGCCGCCGAGGACGCGCATTTTTGCGAGCATCACGGCTTCGACGTCGCCGCTCTGCGCAAGGCCATGGCGCACGACGAAGCCGACCCCGAACGCCTGCGCGGCGGCTCGACCATCAGCCAGCAGACCGCCAAGAACGTCTTCCTCTGGCCGGACCGTTCCTGGACGCGCAAGGCGGCCGAAACCTATTTCACCGTGCTCATTGAGACGATCTGGGGCAAGCGCCGGATTATGGAAGTCTACCTGAACACGGTGGAGATGGGCCCCGGGATCTATGGCGTCGAAGCCGCCTCGGAGCATTACTTCGGCGAAAGCGCCCGCGACCTTACGCCCGATCAGGCCGCGCGCCTGGTGGCCATCCTGCCGAGCCCGCTGAAGTGGCGCGCGGTGCGTCCGGGACCCTATGTGCGGCGGCGCATCGGCCGGATCGACGCCGGCGCCCGCACGGTGGATCATCGCGACCTGGCGGCCTGCCTCGTCTGAAACGCCGAAGGCTCAGCTTGCCTGTCTGAACTCGGGCAGGCCCTGCGCCGAAGCCTGGCTTGTCGCCGCGCTCACCACGCGCAGCAGGGCGTCGGCGGTTATCGGCTTGGTCAGGTGGCCGTCCGCCCCGACCTGGTGCGAGGCGGCCTCGTGCTCGGGCATGGCGTTGGCGGTCAGGGTGTAGATAGGGGTGCGCGACCGCCCGTGCGCGCGCTCCTCGCCGCGGATGCGATCAATGGCGGTGAGGCCGTCCATCACCGGCATCTGCATGTCCATCAGCACCAGATCGAAGTCGTTCCTGGCGAAGGCTTCGACCGCCTCGGCGCCGTTCTCCACGCAGGTCAGGTCGATTCCCGCCGATTCCAGGATGAGCTGGACCACCCGGCGATTGATCGCATGGTCCTCGGCCAGCAGCACCTTGATGGGCGTCTGGTCCGCGTCTGGTTCGGCCTCCGTCGCCTTGGGCTCTTCCTCCGCGGAGGCGGCCGGAATCGCCGGGACGGCGGCGCGCGTCAGGGGCAGGGACAGGGTGAAGATCGCCCCTTCGCCGGCGCGGCTGGAGGCCCCCAGATCGCCCTCCATCTTCTCGGCGAGCGAGCGAGAGATGGCCAGGCCCAGGCCCGTTCCGCCATAGCGTCGCGTAATCGATCCGTCAGCCTGCTCGAAGCGGCCAAAGAGGCGCTCCCGCGTGGCCTCATCAAAGCCGATGCCCGTATCCTTGACCCAGATCCTGGCCTGGATGCCCTCGACCACGGGGCTCGCCGACGCGCCCAGCCGTATCTCGCCGTGCGCGGTGAACTTGACCGCATTGGCGACGAGGTTCGACAGGATCTGCCGGATGCGGGCGGGATCGCCGAGGAATTCCCCTTCGACGTCCGCAACAGAATCGTCGACCACCAGGTCAAGACCCTTGGACTTGGCGCTGGGGGCAAAGAGGGCTGCAACGTCACTCACGCAGCGCGTCAGGGCGAAGGTCTCGTGCGCCAGGATCATGTGGCCCGATTCGATGCGCGCCAGGTCGAGGACGTCCGACAGCAGGCTTTCCAGCGTCTTCGCGGAGCGCTCGATCAGACCTACCATTTCCTTCTGCGACTCGGCGAGGGTCGTGCGGGCCAGCGCGCTGGCCACGCCCATGACGCCGTTGAGGGGTGTACGGATCTCATGGCTCATGTTGGCGAGGAATTCGCTCTTGGCCCGATTGGCGGCCTCGGCCGCCTCCTTGGCCTCCGCCAGGGCGATCGTGAAGCGCTTTTCCTTGTCGATGTTGCGTATGACGCTGATGGAGCGCTCAGGTTGGCCGTTCGCGTCGAATTCGCTTTCGATAGCGTTTTCGAGCCAGACATAGCGATCCTTGGACCGTACGCGGTACGCAAGCCGGAAGGGCGTGTTGTCCTCCGCATGTTGGCGCCAGGCCTCAGCAAATGCCTCCCGATCCTCCGGGTGGATCTCCTCCAAAAGGCTATCCGCTGATCGGAACTCCTTTAGAAGCCCCTCCGCCGAGGCGGGGCCGGCGGTGCGGACTGTGCGATCGCCAGGCGTCGTTTCCCAGACGCTAAGCTTGCCGATCTCCATGGCCAGCCGCAGCGTCCGCTCGGACCGTTCGACCCGCTGAAGCGCTTCCACCATGTCGGTGACGTCGGCGTTCATGGTCAAAGCGCCGCCAATGCGCCCCCGATGATCCCGCCAGGGGGCGACGGCGCTCTTCATCCAGGCGGTGCGACCGTCCGGCATGGTTGTCGGCGCTCGATCAAACGCAAAGCTCTTCCCTTTCAGAACCCCGGTGAGGACGGCGCGCAGTTCGTCGGCGTGGGCGGGGTAGAGCTCTGGAATACTGCGACCGATAAGGTCCTCCATAGGGAGGCCCATCTCCTTCAAGTAATGCGGGCTATGGCGGATCACGCGAAACTTCCGGTCCGTAATCCCGATGGCCATGGGCGCATTGTCCACGATGTCCGAAAGCGTTTGATAGGCGCTGGTGGCTTCGCGCTCGCGCTTGGAGATGAGTTTAACAGCCTGCCGATGCTCCCAGACCTCGGCGGCTACGGCGGCGAGATCGGTCAGCGCTGTGGCGAGGTCCGGATCATGGGCGCGGGGCGCAGGGCCGGCGATAGCCAGTGCGCCAATGCGGATACCGTTGCTCAGCTTGATGGGCGCAGCGGCGTAGAAGCGCGGGCCGCCAGGTCGACCGAAATGGGGGTTGGTCAAGGCCCTGGGGTCGACCGCGGCGTCCTCGAGCCACAGGACACGGTCATGTTCGATGACCCAGTTGGCCAGGCTGCTTTGACGGGCGCCGTTGGGAGCCGGCGTGGGGTCGGCCTCGGCCACCCACACCCGATCTTTCTGGACAAGCGTGACGTGGGCGTAGGCCGCTGACCCAAGACGGCGAGCGGTGCGCGCGATCCGCTCGAAGGCCGGGCGCGCCTCTTCGAGGTCGACCGCCCGGATCGCCTTCAGCCTCGCCTTTTCAGCGAGGTCGCGCTCCTTTGCAATTTTTGTCATGTGCGACGAAACCTGGGCGGACCACTGGGGCCTTCTGCGCGCAGAAGGTAAATTTTGTGCAGTCCTGAATTTGCGACCATAGGTCGCGCCCTTATTTGCGCTGAAATCTCAGCCCTTTAGCAGCCCCTTGAGGCGGTAGAGGGCGTCCATCGCCTCCCGCGGGCTCATGCCGTCCACATCGAGGGATTCCAGCAGGGCCATGACCGGCTCCGGCTTGGAGGCGGCGGCCTCGGCAGGCGCGCTCGCCGCGAACAGGGGAAGGTCGGAAAGGTCCGCGGCAGCGCCGGCGTCGTTTTCGAGGCGATCGAGGACTTGCCTGGCCCTCGCCACCACCGGCGCCGGGACGCCGGCGAGGCGGGCCACATGTACGCCGTAGGAACGATCCGCCGGACCGCTCGCGGCTTCGTGCAGGAAGACGAGATCGCCGTTCCACTCCTTGGCCTTCATCGAGAGGTTGGAGACATGCGCGAGGCGGTGCTCCAGGCTCGCCAGCTCGTGGTAGTGGGTGGCGAAGAGGCCGCGGCAGCGGTTCACGTCGTGCAGGGCTTCGGCGCAGGCCCAGGCGATGGCGAGGCCGTCGTAGGTGGCCGTGCCCCGGCCGATCTCGTCCAGGACCACGAAGGAGCGGGGAGTCGCCTGGATGAGGATGGCGGCGGTCTCCACCATCTCGGCCATGAAGGTTGAGCGCCCGCGGGCCAGATCGTCGGAGGCGCCGACCCGGCTGAACAGGCGATCGACGACGCCCAGCCGTAGCGAACGGGCCGGAACGAAGGACCCCGCCTGGGCGAGGACGGCCAGCAGCGCGTTCTGGCGCAGGAAGGTCGATTTGCCCGCCATGTTGGGGCCGGTGACGATGGAAAGGCGCGGGCCCCCCTCGCCGGCGCCGTCCAGCCTGCAGTCGTTGGG
>Ga0335069_10013198_pt1 | contig 11606 bp, 10 predicted proteins | sample Lox_Sample_11_FD_206714 | JGI IMG/M metagenome (GOLD analysis project Ga0335069, IMG submission 206714) | Soil microbial communities from Loxahatchee National Wildlife Refuge, Florida, United States - Lox_Sample_1.1 | ecosystem: Environmental > Terrestrial > Soil > Wetlands | place: USA...
TCGGCGACGTGGTCCTCCGAGGTGCCGCCGAGCAGCTCCGCGCCTCGACCCGCGACCCCGACATCTGCGCCCGCTACGGCGGCGAGGAGTTCGCGGTCATCCTCCCCAAGACCCACCTGGCCGGCGCGCTGGCGGTGGCCGAGCGGATCTGGAAGTACCTGGGCTCGAGGGAGTACCAGCCGCCGGGAGCCGCCGAGCCGCTGCGGGTGACCGCCTCGCTGGGCGTGGCCTTCTTCCCGTCGAAGGACGTGAGCAGCGCCGAGCTCCTCCTGCGCTTCGCCGACGAGGCGCTCTACCGGGCCAAGGCGGCCGGCCGGAACGCCATCTGCCTCTACCAGGCCCAGGGCTACGGCCACGAGGCCGAGCGCTGACCCCAGGCGCCGTTCCGGCGGGTGCCGCGCGACCGCGCGGGCCGGGTGCCCTCCACCGAACGATCCTTTCCCCAGCGAGAAGAGGTGGTTGGCACCGTCGCGGGGGGCCTCTTCCGGAGTGGGTCAAGGGTATGGCATGACCTTGGGGTAGAGTCGACCCGGGGCGGGGTCCGCACAAAACCCTGGAAAGACTGGCACCCGGGTCCGGCCGGACTGGACCGGAGGATGCACCGGGAAAAGGCCGCCTGATGGAACTCGAGCCCCCCCATGTGGCCATAGGAGCACGTCCGGACCCGGCCGCCGAGTCCACGCTGCTCATCGTCGACGACGACGAGCACGTCCGCCGCGCGCTTCGCCGCGTGCTCCGCCGCGCGCGCTGCCGGGTGCTGGACGCCCCCGAGGCCCAGACCGCCCTGGGCATCCTGGGCCAGGAGACGGTGCAGGTGGTGGTCTCCGACTACCGCATGCCCGGGATGTCGGGGGTCGAGTTCCTCCGCGCCGTCAAGGACCGCTGGCCGCGCATCCAGCGCGTCCTCCTCACCGGCCAGGCCGACTCCACCGCCATCGAGGAGGCGGTGAACCAGTCGGAGATCTTCCGCTTCATCTGGAAGCCCTGGGACGACGGCCACCTGCTCATCACCATCCAGAGCGCGGTCGACCAGTACTGGATCGTCGAGGAGAACATCCGGCTGCAGAAGCTCCTGGAGGAGCGCAACTCCGATCTGGAGAAGGTGAACCGCGATCTGGACGGGCAGCTCTCCGCCCGCTCCGCCGCCCTGGTGCGCGCCGCCCAGGAGTGGCGGGCCTGCTTCGACGCCCTGGGCGACCCGTTGGCCATCATGCGCGGGGGCGGGTGCGAGGTGGTGCGGGCCAACACCGCCTTCGCCCGCGCCGCCGGCGTCGCGCCCAACTCGCTCTCCGACCTGGCCTGCAGCGACCACGCCTACGGCGCGCTCCCCTGCCCGGCGCGCTGCGCCCTGCCGGCCAGCAGCGCGGCGGAGCGGGAGATCTCCTTCGGCGACCGCACCTGGCTGCTCCGCTCCTTCCCCTTCGAGCCGGCCGGGGGCCAGGTGGTGGTGTTCAAGGACGTCACCGACGAGCGCGAGGTCACCCGGCGCCTGTTCCACGCCGAGAAGATGTCGGCGGTGGGCCAGCTGGCCGGAGGGGTGGCCCACGAGATCAACAACCCCCTGGGCGGGATCCTGGCCTTCGCCCAGCTGATGAGCCGGGAGGAGCGCTCCACCGACGACATGGAGAACCTGCGCCTCATCCAGGACGCCGCCAACCGCGCCAAGCGGATCGTGGAGTCGCTGCTCCGCTTCTCGCGCCGCCCCCGCGAGGAGGAGAAGGGGCCGGTGCCGCTGCCCCAGGTGGTCGAGGACGCCCTCTTCCTCCTCTCCTCGCAGCTCAAGGACGGCCGGACCGAGGTCATCAAGCGCTGCGAGCCGGCGGTGGCCATGGGGAACGCCAACCAGCTCCAGCAGATCGTGGTGAACCTGCTGGTGAACGCCCTGCAGGCGATGAACGGGGAGGGGGCGGTGGTCATCTCCACCGGCCAGGCCGCTCAGGGGCGGGTCCAGCTCTCGGTGAGCGACTCCGGGCCGGGGGTCAGGCCGGAGATCGCCAAGCGCATCTTCGAGCCGTTCTTCACCACCAAGCCCGAGGGCCAGGGCACCGGCCTGGGGCTGTCCATCTGCTACCAGATCGCCGAGGAGCACGGCGGCTCGATCCGCGTCGAGAGCGGCGCGGAGCGCGGAGCCTGCTTCGTGCTGGAGCTTCCCGCGGCCACGCCGCGGAGCACCTGAGGGTTTTCGAGGAAGGAGACGCAACATGGCCGATGCGACCGAAGTGAAGCCCGTCCGCGTGCTCGTGGTGGACGACGAGCCGACGCTCCTGCGCGCCCTCGAGGCCCTGCTGCGCAAGAAGGGGTACGAGGTGACCGGCCTCGACTCGCCCATCGTGGCCACGCAGAAGCTGGCCCAGGAGGACTACGACGTCGCCCTCCTGGACATCAAGATGCCGCAGCTCTCGGGCCTGGAGCTGCTCAACGCCGTCAAGCACCGCCGCCCGGAGGTCGAGGTCATCATGATGACCGGCCACGCCACGGTGGAGACGGCGCTGGCGGCGGTGCGGGCCGGGGCCTACGACTACCTCACCAAGCCCTTCGAGGACGTGGAGGTGGTGGCGCGGGCGGTGGCCAAGGCCGCCGAGCGCAAGATGCTGTTCGACCGGAACCGGCAGCTGGAGATCGCCCTGCGCGAGCGGGAGGGCGTGCCCGGCGAGGGCCTGGTCGGCAACTCCGGCAACATCCGCGAGGTGACCCGGATGATCGATGCCGTGGCCTACAGCTCGGCCACGGTGCTGGTCACCGGCGAGAGCGGCACCGGCAAGGAGCTGGTGGCCCGGGCTCTGCATGCGCGCAGCCCGCGCAAGGGCCATCCCTTCGTGGCCCTGAACTGCGGGGCGCTCACCGAGACCCTGCTCGAGTCCGAGCTGTTCGGCCACGTGAAGGGGGCCTTCACCGGAGCGCAGCGCGACCAGAAGGGGCTCTTCGACGCCGCCGACGGCGGAACCATCTTCCTCGACGAGATCGGCGACATCCCCCTCACCACCCAGGTGCGCCTGCTGCGGGTCCTGCAGGAGGGCGACATCAAGCGGGTGGGCTCGGCCGATTCGGTCAAGGTCGACGTGCGCGTCATCGCCGCCACCCACCGCGACCTGCCCAAGCTGGTGAAGGGGGGCAAGTTCCGCGAGGACCTCTTCTACCGGCTCAACGTCATCAACATCCCCCTGCCGTCCCTGCGCGAGCGGGTGGAGGACATCCCGCTGCTGGCCCACCACTTCGTGCGGCGCTACGCCGACCGGCTGGCCCGGAAGGTGCGGTCGCTGTCGCCCGAGGCCATCGAGCTCCTCTGCGGCTACCGCTGGCCCGGCAACGTGCGCGAGCTGGAGAACGCGGTCGAGCGCGCGGTGGTGCTGTGTCGGGGCGAGATCATCACCCCGGCCGACCTGCCGCCGGCGGTGACCGGCCGGACCGCGCCGCTGGTGCGCGAGGCGCCGGTCAACGGCGACGAGTCCGCCTGGCTGACCCTGTCCTACGCCGCCGCCAAGGAGCAGGCCCTCCGCCGCTTCGAGAAGAGCTACGTCGAGGCGCTGATGCGGGCCTGCGAGAACAACATCTCGGCCGCGGCCCGCAAGGCGGGGATGGACCGCTCCAACTTCAAGCGGGTGCTGCGCAAGTACCGGACCGACGTGGAGCCCGACGCCGGCGACGAGGGCGGCGGCAGCGGCGAGTCGGCCACCGGGTAGCACCCGTTCACCGGTGCGCGCCCGGCGTCCCGGGCCGCGCGCCGGCGCGCCGGGCTCCCCGCGCCTCGCGGTCTGGCGGGGCCGCCCGAGGCCGTCACAGCTCGAAGCAGTCGACGAACAGGACCTCCCGGCTGCCGCGCACCCGGGCCAGGAGCTCCTCGCCGGGGACGGTGCCGAGGTCGATGGCGGCCGAGGCGGCCTGGGCGTTCTCGAACACCACGTTCCTCATCCCCTCGACGTTGATCCCCGCCTCGCGGACCAGGCCCAGCACCTCGGCCAGCACGCCCACCTTGTCGTGGTGGCGCACCACCAGGCGCGCGCGGGCGGGGGTCTTGCGGGCCACGTTCACGCAGTTGGGCACCTCCCCGGTGCGCACGAAGGAGGCCACGATCCGCACCGTCTCCCGGGCGATGGCGTCCTGGGCCTGCGCGGTGGAGGCGCCGATGTGGTGGGTGCCGTAGGTGCCGGGGAGCTGGGCGAGCTCGCTGACGAAGTCGGCCTTCCCCTTCTCCGGCTCGCCGGGGAACACGTCGGTGCCGAGCCGGAGCCGGCCGCCCTTGACCGCCTCCAGGAGCGCCGCCTCGTCCACCAGCTCGGCCCGGGCGGTGTTGATGAGCGCCGCGCCCGGCCGCAGGGCCCCGATCACCTCGCGGGAGACGATGCCCCGCGTCTCCTTGTGGAGCGCCAGGTGGAGGGAGAGGAAGTCCGCCGCCCGCGCCACCGAGAGGAGGTCCGGGGCCCGCTCCACCCCGAGCCGCTTGGCCTCCGCCTCGTCGAGCGAGCGCGACCAGGCCACCACCCGCAGGCCCAGGGCCTGGGCCCGTCGCACCACCTCGCGGCCGATGGAGCCGAGGCCCACCACTCCCAGCGTCCGCCCGAAGAGCCCCTGCGCCTCGGAGAAGCCCTTCTTGTCCCACTTGCCCGCCCGGAGCTGGGCCACGTTGTCGGGGATGCGGCGGTCGAGCGACACCAGCAGGCCGATGGCCAGCTCGGCCACGGCGATGGAGTTCTGGCCCGGGCAGTTGGCCACGTACACCCCCCGGCGCGAGGCGGCGGCCACGTCGATGGTGTTCACGCCTGCCCCGGCCCGCACCACCAGGGACAGGGCCGGCGCGCCCTCGAACACGTCCGCGGCCACCTGCTTCGATCGCACCACCAGGATGGAGGCGTCACGGGCTGCGGCGGCCATCTCCTTGGCCGGGACGTCCGGCCGGCTGTCCACGGCGAGCCCGATGGCCTGGAAGTCGGAGAGGCGCTCGGGGGGAAAGGCGTCGGCGACGAGGATCTTCATGGCGACCTCACGGCAGGCCCTCGGGGAGCCTGGGATTGGCGGTGGCCCGCTCGGTGGTGAAGCGGAGGCGGAGGACGTTTCCCTGGAGGACCTCGATCGCCCGCGGGAACCAGTCCCCGCCCGTGGGCGAGCCCCAGTCCAGGAACCGCACGTCCCAGAGGCCCCCTTCCTCCGGAGCGATCAGGCGGAGCGGCTGGAAGCCGTCCTTGTCCACGTAGAGCAGCGGCTTGGCCTCCCGGGAGCGGCCGCCGATGACGTAGGCCAGGCGCCCATCGAAGCGTCCCAGGCTCTGGTCGGCGAGGGCGATCCCCCGACGCCCCAGCGCGGCCGAGTAGGTCGCCGAGGCGTCCCCGGCGGTGGAGGAGGCGAGCAGGGTGCACAGCGCGTGGACCAGCGCCGCCGCGGCCGGATCGGCGTCGAGGCCAGCCGCGCCGGCCAGCTTGCCGTCGCGGGAGGACAGCCACGGGCTCTCGGCCGGTGTCGGTCCCACCGCCTCCAGCCGGCAGCGCCCGGGGATCTTGAGGAGGATGCGGGCCGGGGCGCTCGCCGCCCCGCCGCCCCGCGAGAGCGTCGAAAGCCGCTCGGCCGAGGCTCCCTCGGCCTGCAGCGTGCCGGAGACCTCCAGGGTGGCGAGGCCCAGCGCCTCGCGCCGCTGCCCCAGGTGGCGGAGCACGGCCGCGGTGGGCAAGAGGTAGGCGAGCGCCGGCGCCGCCAGCGCCACCGCGGCGGCCGCCAGCAGGAGCCGGGCGCGGGGTCGGGGAGGGGAGGTCACCGGGAGATCTCGCGGAGCAGGGCACGGAGCGGTTCGGCCAGCTCCGGGCGCTTGAGGGCGTACATGATGTTGGCCTTGAGGTAGCCGAACCGGTCGCCGGCGTCGTAGCGCTCCCCTTCGAAGCGGTAGCCGAGCAGCCCCTCCTCGCGGGCCAGCACCGCCAGGGCGTCGGTGAGCTGGATCTCCCCGCCCACGCCGGTGGGCAGGGTCTCGAGGATGTCGAAGATGCGCGGCGGCAGCACGTACCGGCCGATGACGGCCAGGGTGGAGGGAGGGTCCTTCTTGGGTTTCTCCACCAGCCTCTCGATGCGCATGGTCCGCGAGTCGAGCGGGCGCCCGGCGGCGATCCCGTAGAGGCTGGTCTCGGCCGCCGGCACCTCCATGAGCGCGATGGTGCCCAGCCCGTGGCGCCCGTAGCAGTCGGCCAGCTGCTTCGCCCCGGGCACCGGCGCGTCGATGATGTCGTCGCCGAGCATGACCACGAAGGGCTCGTCGCCGACCACCTCCCGGGCGCACAGCACCGCGTGTCCCAGGCCCAGCGGCTCCTGCTGCCGGACGGTGATGATCTTGGCCATGCGGGCGATGTCCCGGATCTGCTGCTTGAGCGCGGCCTTGCCGGTGCGCTCCAGGACCACCTCCAGCTCGCCGGCCACGTCGAAGTGGTCGACGATCGAGTCCTTTCCCCGGGCGCTGACGAGGATCACGTCCCGCACCCCGGCGGCCACCGCCTCGGCCACGATGTACTGGATGGTGGGGGTGTCGACGATGGGGAGGAGCTCCTTGGGCACCGCCTTGGTGGCGGGGAGGAAGCGGGTGCCCAGGCCGGCGGCGGGGATCACGGCCTTGCGGATGGGGGCGGTCATGGCGCCCGAATCTAGCGCAGGTGGGCGGTCCGATGAAACGTATCGCCCGCCATCCGGGTGCCTGCGCGCGGGCCCTGCCCGGGCGAGCTGCAGACCACGCTCAGCGCTCGCGCTGCTCCGTCTCGGTCTTGCACTCGATGCACAGATCGGTCACCGGCCTGGCCCGGAGCCGCGCGCTGGCGATGGGACGCCCGCAGCGGGTGCACAGCCCGAAGGTGCCCGTCTCGAGGCGGGCCAGGGCCTCCTGGACCTTCCCGATGAGCTTGCGGTCGCGGTCGCGCAGGCGCAGCGACCAGTTGCGCTCCTCCTCGACGGTGGCGCGGTCGCTGGGGTCGGGGAGCTCGTCGGCCTCCTCGCCGGCCATCTCGTGCACGGCCTGGTTGCCGTGCCCGACCAGCGACTGGAGCTGGGCCTCGAGGGCCTCACGGTACCGATCGAGCTCGCGCTTTCGCATGACCGGCCTCCCGCGCGGCAGTCCTCCCCGTCCTTCTCCAGCTTGACGCTAGCGCGTTCCCGGCGAGGTCCACAAGCATCCTTGCCGGGGTCGCACAACGACCGTATCCTCCTCGGGTGCACGTTCGCGCCCACCTGGTCCTCGTTGCGCTCCTGGCCGCCGGCGGCGCCGCCGCGGCCGAATCGCCAGCCCCGTTGACGGTGCCCGACCTGATGGGTCCGCGCACCCTTGCGCTGCAGGCGGGCGTGGGGAGCGCCTCGGGCACCGAGGCGCTGTTCCTCAACCCGGCGGCGATCTCGGCGCGCAAGCGCTACACGGTGGACGCCTTCTACCTCACCGACCGACGCCCGGGCCTGACCCTCTCCGAGAGGCAGCAGGACCACCTCGGCGGCTCGGTCGTCGACTCGATCTCGACACCGGTGGCGGCCGGCCTGGCCTACGCCCGGGAGACCAAGGGGGTGGAGACCGGGACGCTCTTCCGCCTGGCGCTGGCCGGCCCCATCGCCCAGGGGCTCTTCCTCGGCGTGCAGGGCAACTACTACGACCTCACCGGCGGCACCTATACCGACTCCTACACCGGCCCCAGCCCTCAGGAGCGGCAGTGGCCGCGCATCGCCTCCACGCTGAACCTCGACGCCGGCCTCTTCTACCAGGCTGCACGGATGGTATCAGTGGGCGTGGCCGGCTACAACCTGCTCTCCGCCAAGCACCGGGACGTGCTGCCGCGCGGGTTCGGCGCCGGCATCGCGGTGGGCTCGGACAGCTCGCTCCAGGCGGTGGCCGACTGGCACATCGACCTCGACCGCGGGGATTGGGTCGCGAGTCGCGGGGACTGGGGCGCCAGCGGATCGGTCAAGAACACCAACCGCTTCTCGGCCGGGCTCGAGTACCTGGTCTCCGGGAGCATGCCCGTTCGCGCCGGCTACGAGATCGACGACACCTCCAAGACCAAGTGGTGGTCCCTGGGGCTCGGCCTCACCTCCACCAAGGCCGCCCTCGATCTCGGCTACCGCCAGAGCACCACCGACCCCCGGGCCAAGACCTTCGCGGCGGCGGTGCGGGTCTTCGTGCCCAACGAGTAGGCCCGCCCTCCGGCCGCCAGGTCGGCCGAGGGCGCCCCTGCGCGCCCGGCGGCGCGGCGGACGGGAGCGCGGCCCGGTCGGGAGCCTCGGCCGGGTCCCGGGGAGGAGCTGGAGCTGGGCCGCCGGGCGGACGGGGCCGGCAGGGAGGCGAGGAGGCCTCCCGGGTGCGCGAGGTCAGATCTCCGGCAGCACCACCGGCGCGCCGCGGGCGTTCTCGCCGCGCCACACCGGGACGTTCCAGACCGCGCGCACCCGCTCGGCGGTGAGGACCTGGGCCGGCTGTCCGTCGGCCACGATCCGGCCCCGGGCCATCACCACCAGTCGATCGCAGGCGGCGGCGGCGAGGTTGAGGTCGTGCAGCACGGCCAGCACGCACAGGCCGCCCCGGGCAGCGGCCTGGGCCATGCGCATGGCCGCGACCTGGTGTCCCAGGTCCAAGAAGGCGGTCGGCTCGTCGAAGAGCAGCACCCGGGGCTCCTGGGCCAGGGCCCGGGCGAAGAACACCCGGCGCCGCTCCCCGCCGGAGAGCGCGTCCAGCCGGCGATCGGCCAGGTGGACGAGGTCGCAGGCCTGGAGCGCGCCCTCGACCGCGCCGCGGTCGAGCGGGCCGGGCAGGGCCAGGAGCCCCTGGCGCGGGGCCCGCCCCATCATCACCGCCTCGCGGACGGTGAAGGGCCAGGTGAGGCGGGGCTCCTGGGGGACCAGCGCGCAGGCCCGGGCCACCTGGCGTCGCGGGGCGCGAGCCGGGTCCAGGCCGGCCAGGCGGACCGTGCCCTGCCCCGGCGCGAGCAGGCCGGCCACCAGCCGCACCAGCGTGGACTTCCCCGCACCGTTGGGCCCGAGCAGGCCCACGAACTCGCCCGGCGCGGCCAGAAGCGTCGCCTCCTCCACGGCCGGCGCGGCGCCCTTGGCGTAGCGGAAGGAGGCCCCCTCGACCCGCACCATGGGGGCCGGGCGCCCCGGGCCGGCGGGGGCCGGCGTCACGCCCGCCCCCCCGCCTCGGGCCGCGCAGAGCGCCGGAGCAGCCAGAGGAAGAACGGCCCGCCCAGGAAGGCGGTCACCGCCCCCACCGGTGGCTCGGTGCCCAGCGGGAGGAAGAGCAGCCGGGCCAGGGCGTCGGCCAGGACCAGGAAGGCCGCGCCGAACAGCGCCGAGGCCGGGACCAGCAGCCGGTGGTCGGGTCCCACCAGCCGCCGGACCAGGTGGGGGACGATGAGCCCCACGAACCCCACCAGGCCACCCAGGGCCACCGCTGCGCCGGTGGCGGTGCTGGCCGCGAAGAAGACCACCGTCCGCGCCCGGCGGACGTCGAGCCCGAGCGAGGCGGCCTCCTCGTCGCCCAGGGTGAGGAGGTTCAGGCGCGCGGAGAGCAGCACCAGGGCGCCGGCGGAGAGGAGGATCAGGGCCCCGCCGGCGGCGATGGTCCCCGGGGGCTGGTAGCCCACCGCGCCCGCCAGCCAGTACAGGAGCCGGCTCTGCTGCGCGGGGGGGAGGAGCAGGCGCAAGAGGGTGATCACCCCGGCGGCGAAGGCGTTGAAGATCACCCCCACCAGGAGCGCCGCCTCCGGGACCAGCCGTCCGCCCAGCCGGCCCAGCGCGAAGACGAGCAGGGTGGCGGCCGCCGCCCCGCCCACCGCCCCCAGCGTCACCGGCGGTGCCGCACCCAGCACCGCCCCTGCGCCGGAGGCGACCTGGCCCAGCCCGGCCGCGGCCGCCAGCACCAGCGACCCGCCCAGCGCCGCCCCACCCGACACCCCCAGCACGAAGGGCTCGGCCAGGGCGTTGCGGAGGAGCGCCTGCAAGGCGGTGCCGGCCGCCGCCAGGGCGCAGCCCACCAGCGCGGCCACCACGGCGCGGGGAAGGCGGATGCCGAGGACGATGGCCGCGTCGGGATCGACGCCGCGAAGCGCGGCCGCGAGCGACACCGGCTGCGGGCCCAGGGCGCAGGAGACGGCCACCGCCAGGGCCACCGCCGCCGCAGCGGCGGCGAGGGCCAGGGCCAGGCGGGCGCGCGGGGAGAGGATCACCGCCTCGCCTCCCTCTGGAGGGCGTCGAAGAGCTCGCCCAGCCCGCGGATCATCCGAGGGCCCGGGCGAAGCAGGTCGTCGCTCCGCAGACGCACCACCGCCCCCCGTCGGACGGCGGGGACGGCGGCGAGCCGGTCCAGGGCCTCGGGCGGCTCGCGCACGGCGGCGTTCACCACCAGGTCGGGGTCGTCGGCGACCGCCTTCTCCAGCGGGTACACCGGCCAGGGCCGCTTGCCCCCCACCGCGTTCTGGCAGCCGCTGATGCGCAGGAGCTCGTCCGGGAAGCTCCCCGGGCCCGCCACCACCAGGGGGTCGAGCCCGACCACGAAGAGGACGCGCCGGCGTGGGAGGCCACGGGCCCGGGCGCGGATCCGCTCCACCTCGTCGGTCATCTCCCGCGACAACCTCGCCCCCGCCTCGGGCGCGCCCAGGGCCTCGCCCACCACCCGGGGCGTGGCCAGGACGTCGGCCACGCTCACCACCTCGAGGGCCAGCACGCCGAAGGGACGCGACGAGGTCCGGGAGAGCTCGGCCAGACGGCGCACCGGCTCCTCGGCGCCACCGTCGGTCACCCACAGCACCAGGTCCGGCCGGAGCCCGAGGATGGCCTCGGGGTTCGGGTCGGTGAAGCCGCCCACCCGCGGGAGGGCGCGGACCTCGGGAGCGTCGTCCACGGTGGTGACCCCCACCAGCCGGTCGCCGAGCCCCAGGGCCAGCACCTCGTCGGTGAGGCTGGGCGCGAGGGTCACCACCCGGCGCGGCGGGGCGACCGACCCCCGGGCCAGCCAGACCGGGCCCTCCGCGGCCAGCGGGTGGCGCTCCGGTGCCGGGGGCCGCTCGCCGCCCCGCCCCGGGCCCGCGGCCAGGAGCGAGAGGAGCACCGCCGCGGCGGCCGCGCTGGCTCGCGCCGGCCTCACGGGCGGGGGCAGGCGACGTCCGCCGCCCAGGCGAAGTACACGGTCGGGCATACCGTCTCGGAGGCGTCCACCGCACCCTGGGCCGGATCGAAGCGGAGCACGGTGCCGGAGGCCTGATCGGTGAGGTACCCCATCCCGTTGCAGATGGCGAGGGCGCCGGGCACGATCGACGAGGCGTCGACCTTGGCTCCCACCACCGGCACCGCCCCGGCCAGGCTCACCGGGACGACCGCGCCTGGCGCCTCGGCCCGGAAGGTAAACGACCCGCAGGCCACCCAGGCCATGTCGCCGTCGATGTCCAGGTCCCCCGGGTTGAGGCAGTCGGGGCCCAGGTCGACCACCGAGACCGCGTCTCCGGCGGCGGTGTCGACCACGGCCAGCCTCCCGTGGCCGGCGGGCTTGCAGTAGCCGTAGGTCCCCCCGCCGCAGTCGGCCCGCTCCAGGTCGGCCAGCGTCACGTAGATCTTGGAGCCCCGGACCGCCACCTTGGAGGGGAAGGGGTAGGCGCCGGCGTCGTGGG
>Ga0335069_10013199_pt1 | contig 11606 bp, 8 predicted proteins | sample Lox_Sample_11_FD_206714 | JGI IMG/M metagenome (GOLD analysis project Ga0335069, IMG submission 206714) | Soil microbial communities from Loxahatchee National Wildlife Refuge, Florida, United States - Lox_Sample_1.1 | ecosystem: Environmental > Terrestrial > Soil > Wetlands | place: USA: Florida...
CGAGCAGTTCGCTGTCGCCCTCCCGGGCGGCCACGCATCCGCCCAGCGTGGCCTGGGACCGCAGCGTGCTGGGCCGCTCGCGGCGCGCAGCCTCGCGCAGGACCGCGGGCAGCACCGGGCTGTCGGCGATCTGCTGAAGCGTCGCCATGGCTCCGATCCGCACCGTCGCCTTCCCGGTCGTCCGGATCCGGTCGAGCTGCAGTGCCTGCAGATCCACCACCTCGACCGGGCCGGGCGCCGGATCGGCGTTCAGCCGGGTGCCGCCGCCGAGCACGACGGCGTCCGGGCCGGATTCCAGGACCGCCAGCGCCTCTTCCAGGCTGGCCGGGCGCCGGTAAGCACAGACCGCTGTCACAGTCCCGACTGTGCCGGGCTGGTCATCCGGACGACAGGGCCGAACGTCCTCCGGGGGCCGGCCAACAGGCCTGTTGCCATCACCGGTCAGGACCTTCGTCCCTATGCCCGTGACCATCCAGGACGGAACGTCAAGTGACGGCACAGGCGCAAGGGGCGTGGCTGATGGACTTCACTCTCAATGGCAAGCCCGTCTCCGTGCCTGCCGAGCCGGGCGAAAGCCTGCTCGCGCTGCTCCGCGACACATGCGGGATCGCCTCAGCCAAGGATGGTTGTGCCCCGGAAGGTTCGTGCGGCGCCTGCACCGTCCTGCTTGACGGCAAGGCCGTGGTGTCATGCGCTCAGGCCGCCAGCCGCGCCTCCGGGCGGGACGTGACCACGCTGGAAGGACTCACGCCGGATGATCGCGCACGGTGGGCCGCCAGCTTCGTGGCGGCCGGAGCGTCGCAGTGCGGCTTCTGCTCGCCGGGCGTGGTCATGAAGGCGGAGTCGCTGCTGCGCAAGAACCCGGACCCGGCCCGTTCGGAAGTCGTCTCGGCGCTGGCCGGGAACCTGTGCCGCTGCACCGGCTATGTCAAGATCATCGACGGGGTGCTGCTCGCCGCCTCGGCCCGGCGGGGAAATCCCGCCCCGCCGGACGACAGCAGCGGCCGGGTGGGCTCCAGGGCACCCAGGTACGCCGGCCGCGAGCTCGCACTCGGGGATAAGCCGTTCATCAACGACATGAGCGTGCCGGGCATGCTGCACGGGGCCATCCGGTTCTGTGACCATCCCCGGGCGAAGATCGTGTCCGTCCAGACCGCCAGGGCCAGGGCCCACCCGGGTGTGGTGGCCGTGCTCACGGCCGGCGACGTCCCCGGCGACCGCATCCAGGGGGAGCTCACCAGGGACTGGGTCCAGATCTACGCCCCCGGGGAAACAACACGGTACGTGGGGGACGTCCTGGCCCTGGTCGCCGCTGAGACCCGGGCCGCCGCGCGCGCCGCGGCCGCGCTCGTGGACATCCAGTACGAGGTCCTGGAGCCGGTAACGGACCCGGTCGCGGCGCTGGAGCCCGGCGCGCCGCAACTGCATCCGCACGCGCCGGGCAACGTCCTGTCCGTCGCCGGGTTCAGCCGTGGCGACGTCGACGCCGCCCTGTCCGCGGCCGCTCACGTGGTGACGCAGACGTTCGTCACCCAGCGGATCGAGCACGCCTTCCTCGAGCCGGAGTCTTCACTCGCCTGCCCCACGTCAGACGGCGGCCTGCACTTCTACACTCAGGGTCAGGGAATCTGGAGCGACCGCCGCCAGGTGGCAAGCCTGCTCGGCCTGCCCGAGGACACGGTGCGCGCCACGCTGGTCTCCGCCGGAGGCGCCTTCGGGGCCAAGGAGGACCTGAACGTCCAGGGGCACGCCGCGCTGCTGGCCTGGCACACCCGGCGGCCGGTGAAGCTCACCCTCAGCCGCGCGGAGAGCCTGCGGTTCCACGTCAAGCGCCACCCGCTGACCATGACCTACACGGTCGGATGCGACGAGCGGGGACGGCTGCTCGGCCTGCGCGCCAGGATCATCGGAGATACCGGCGCGTACGCCAGCGTGGGGGACAAGGTGCTCGAGCGTGCCGCCGGTCACGCCTGCGGGCCATACCGGGTGCCAGCGGCGGACGTCGAGGCCCGCGCCGTCTACACCAACAACGTCCCCTGCGGGGCGATGCGCGGGTTCGGTGTGGGTCAGGTGAATTTCGCCCTGGAAGGCGTCCTGGACCAGCTGGCCGAGCGCGCCGGGCTGGACGGCTGGGACATCCGCTGGCTCAACGCGGTGGAGACGGGCGACGTGTTCGGCGCGGGCCAGCGCCTCGGCCCCGGGGTCGGCATCCGCAAGACGCTGCTGGCGGTCAGGGACGCCTATAAGTCCGCCCGGTTCGCCGGCATCGGCTGCGCGGTCAAGAACACCGGCGTCGGCAATGGCATCGCCGAGTACGGCCGCGCTGTGCTGCGTCCCGCGGCCGACGGGTCGGTGACGCTCTTCCACCCGTGGACGGAGATGGGCCAGGGGGTGCACACCATCCTCCGGCAGATCCTGTGCACCGAACTCGGCCTCGCCCCCGCGCTGATCAGCGTCGAGGTCGACACCCGCTATGAGCTTGGCTGCGGCCAGACCACCGCCTCACGCGCCACCGTCCTCGGCGGGCGGGCCGTGATCGACGCGGCCCGCAAGCTGCGCGCCGACCTCGACGGGCAGACCCTGGCCGACCTGGCGGGCCGGGAGTACCACGGGGAGGTCTGCATCACCGGCACGACGCCGCTCGGGGGGCACGCGGATAATCCCGTGACCCACTTCGCGTACGGCTGGGCGACCCAGGTCGCGATCCTCGGCGACGACGGCCGCATCGAGAAGATCGTCGCGGCTCACGACGTCGGCAAGGTCATCAACCCCACGCTCCTCGAAGGCCAGATCGAGGGGGCCGTGCACATGGGCCTGGGCCAGGCGCTGTCGGAAGAGTATGTCGTCCGCGACGGGGTGCCGGCGACGACGACCCTGAAGTCGCTGAACATCATCCCGCCCGGAGGCATGCCGGACGTCGAGTGCGTGCTCGTCGAGGAACCCCAGCCCGAGGGGCCATACGGCGCGAAAGGCGTGGGCGAGATCGGCCTCGTCCCTACCGCCGCCGCAGTCGCCGGGGCGCTGTGGAGCTTCGACGGCATCCGCCGTACCCGGCTGCCGATGAAGGATTCCCCGGCGGCACGGGCCGCCGTCCCGAGGCTGGCCCGATCCCGATGAGCACCCTTCCCGGCCCCCTGACCCCGTCGAGCCCTCCGGCCCGCCGCCTCGCGCTGTGCGGGGGAACGGTCGTCACCTCGCTGGACCCGGTCCGGCTGGCCGCCGCCGACGTGGTCATCGCCGGCGACCGGATCGCCTCGGTCGGCCCGGCGCCCGCAGGCGTGGCCCGCCGCGACTGCTCGGGCGCGCTGGTGCTGCCCGGGAACGTCTGCGCCCACCACCACCTGTACTCGGCGCTGTCCCGGGGAATGCCGTACCACCTGGACCCCCCGCGGAATTTCCTGCAGATCCTGCAGCGGGTCTGGTGGCGGCTCGACCGCGCCCTGGACGAATCCTCGGTGCGGCTGTCGGCACTGGCCGGCGGGCTCGACGCGCTCCGCGCCGGAACCACCACCGTGATCGACCACCACGCGTCGCCGAACTTCATCGACGGCTCTCTCGACGTCATCGCGGACGCACTCGCGGAACTCGGGCTCAGGTCGGTGCTCTGCTACGAGGTGACCGACCGGGACGGGATGGCACGGGCGGCGGCGGGAGTGGCCGAGAACCAGCGGTTCCTGGCCAGGCCACGCCGGCTCGCGCGGGGCATGGTGGGCGCCCACGCGTCCTTCACGCTCGGCGGCGACACGCTCCAGGCCTGCGCCGAGGCCGCGCTGGCCGCGGGCGTCGGCGTCCATATCCACGTCGCGGAGGACGGCGCAGACCAGCAGGACGCGCAAGCCCGCTACGGCATGAGCGTCATCGACCGGCTGGGCCGCGCGGGACTGCTTGGCCCCGGCGCACTGCTCGCGCACTGCGTCCACGTCTGCGGCCGGGAAATCGCGGACATCGCATCCGCGGGAGCGGCGGTCGCGCACAACGCGCGCAGCAACATGAACAACCGCGTCGGGTACTCGCCGCTCGCTCACGGCGGGGCGCGGGTGGCGCTGGGCACGGACGGGATCGGCGGGGACATGATCACCGAGTCCCAGGTGGCGTTCTTCCGGGCCACCGAGGCGGGTGCCACGGCCGATCCCGGCTGGCCGTTGCGCCGTATCGCCGAAGGTGCCCGCATCGCGGGCCGCAGCTTCGGCGAGCCGGCCCACGGCACCATCGCACCCGGCGCTCCCGCCGACCTCACCGTGCTCAGCTACCCGTCCCCGGCCCCGCTGACCGCGGAGAACCTGCCCGGTCACTGGGTCTTCGGCCTCAGCGCCGGCCAGGTCAGGGACGTGATCGTGGCCGGCGAGCTCGTCGTCGCCGACCGGCATTCCACCCGCGTCGACGAGGCGGAGATCGCGCAGCACGCGGCCCACGAGGCGAAGCTGCTGTGGGCGCGGCTGGAAGAGATCCCCCCGCATCCGTTCACCCCGGAGGGAGGGTGAGTGCCGTGACGGTCGGCAGCACCGGTCGGGTAGCGCTGTACCTGCAGGACAAGCACCCGATCAGGGAGGGCATGGACTACGTCCGCTACGCCGAGCAGCGCGGCTTCGAAGCGGTATGGCAGGCGGAGAGCCGGCTGGTCCGCGAGGCAACGGTGCCCATGGCCGCCTTCGCCGCGGTGACCCGGCACATCACGGTCGCCTCCGGCGTCATCCCGATCTGGACGCGCAACGTGGGCCTGCTCGCCGCGACGTTCTCCACCTTGGACGAACTCGCCCCCGGCCGGGTCATCCTCGGGCTCGGCGCGTGGTGGGAGCCGCTGGCGAGCAAAGTCGGGGTGCACCGGCATCATCCGCTGCAGGCGATGCGCGAGGTCGTGACGGCCACGCGGCGGTTGCTCGCCATGGAACGGGTGACCTACCACGGTGAGTTCGTCGACCTGGACGACGTCGAGATCGACGTCGTCCACGGCGACCGGTCGCCGCGGCAGGTGCCGATCTACGTCGGGGCGACGGGCCTGAAGATGATGGAGGTCGCCGGCGAGATCGGCGACGGCGTCGTGCTCAATTACATGGTCAGCCCCGAGTACAACAAGCGGGCCCTGGAGGCGCTGGCCGCCGGCGCCGACCGGGCCGGCCGCTCGCTGGACGACATCGACCGGCCGCAGCTCGTCGTGTGCTCCGTCGACGCCGACCGCGACGTGGCGCTGGACCGGTCACGCGAACTGCTCACGCAGTACCTGGGGCAGCAGCCGCACATCATGAAGGCGAGCGGCGTCGACCGCGGGCTGATCGAGGAGATCGGCAAGATCCTCACCTGGCCCGCCAGCCCGGAGGACATCCGCAAGGCGATGCGCCTTGTCCCCGATGAGGCCGTCCAGATGATCTCGGCCTCCGGCACGCCCGATGAATGCTGGGCCAAGGTCAGCGAGTACATCGCCAGCGGCGCCACGTGCCCGATCCTGTACCCCCTGGGGGACGACGTGAGATTGATGATCGACACATTCGCGCCGGAGACCGGTTAACAAGGAGGATCGGCATGCGCAGTTTCATCGGCCGCGACATCCTGTCGCTCAAGGACATGGAGCGCGACGAGTTTTTCCGCATTTTCGAGGTCGCCGACAGGCTGCGGCCCTACGCCGTTGACCGCCGCAACACCGACCTGCTGAAGCACAAGACCTTGCTGACCGCCTTCTACCAGCCGAGTACCCGTACCCGGCTGGCCACCGAGGCGGCCATGCACCGGCTCGGCGGCCACGTCCTCGGCTTCGCCGACGCCAAGATGACCCGGGCCGGCGACTTCTACCAGGAGACGATGAAGGACACCGTCCACATGCTGGAGTACTACGGCGACGTCATCGCGATGCGTCACTACCAGCAGGGCGCGCCGGCCGAGGCCGCCCGGTGGGCATCCGTGCCGGTGATCAACTGCGGCGACGGCTGGGGCGAGCACCCGACCCAGGTCCTCACCGACCTGTACACGGTCTGGCAGGACAAGGGGAAGCTGGACGGCCTGAAGGTGCTGTGCGTCGGCGACATGCGGATGCGCACCATGCATTCCATCCTGTACGCGATGTCGCAGTTCGACATGGAGGCCTTCGTCGTGTCACCGCCCGAGATGTCCCTGCTGCCGGAATTCAAGGCCGAACTCGACGAGCGGAACGTGCAGTACCGGGAGTTCGAATCGGTCGAGAAGTGCATTGCGGACGCGGATGTCATCTACATGGAGCCGGTCGTCCAGGCGGACTACGCCAAGTCCCGGGTCGCGCCCATCGAGGACCACGGGCTTACGCCCGCTGCCTACCGGGTGACCAGGGACCTGCTGCGGGACAAGGCGAAAGGCGACGCGATCATCCTGCACTCGCTGCCGAGGATGGACGAGCTTCCGCCGGACGTCGACAGCACCCGCCACGCGCGCTACTGGGCGGAGGCGTTCAACGGGGTCGCCTTGCGCATGGGCCTGCTCGCCCTGGTGCTCGGCGCGGCCGAATAGGAGGAGGCGATGCAGACCAACCTCCGCGGCCGGGACCTGATCACGCTCCAGGAGTGGACGAAGGACGAGATCGGCACGCTGCTCGACGTCGCGTTCGAGCTCAAGCGGGACCGTGCCCTTGGCCGGGCGCATCCCTACCTGCGCGACCGGGTACTGGCGATGCTGTTCTTCTTCGCCAGCACCAGGACCCGGGCGTCGTTCGAGGCGGGAATGGCCCAGCTGGGCGGGCACGCTCAGTTCATCGAGAGCCGGTCCACCCAGATCGCCCACGGCGACACGGCCAAGGAGATCGGGGAGATCCTCGGCCGCTACAACGACGGGATCGCCATCCGGCACTGCGACTGGGGGGTGGGGAACGCCTACATCCGCGACGTGGCCCGGGCCAGCCGCGTCCCCGTGCTCAACATGCAGTGCGACATCTACCATCCGCACCAGGCGCTGGCCGACCTCATGACCATGATCGAGCGGTTCGGCGACCTGCGCGGCCGGACCGCGACGGTGAGCTGGGCCTGCTCGCAGAGCTACCAGAAGCCGATCAGCGTGCCGCAGAGCCTGGCGCTGCTGCTGCCCCGCTTCGGCATGAACGTCCGGCTCGTGTACCCGCCGGAGTTCGCGCTCATGCCGGAAATCACCGAGCAGGCCAAGCAGAACGCCCGCGACGGGCACGCCAGCTTCGAGATCATGCATGATTTCGACGAGGGGATCCGCGGCACCGACGTCGTCTACGCCAAGAGCTGGGGGGCGGTGCTGAGCACGAACGATGAGGAAGAAGGCGCGCGTCTCATCGCGAAGTACGCGTCGTGGATCACCGACGACCGGCGGATGGCCCTCGCGGGCGAGGACGCGGTGTTCATGCACCCGCTGCCCGCCGACCGCGGGGTCGAGGTGACGGACAGCGTCATCGACGGCCCCCGGTCGGCCGTCTACGACCAGGCCGAGAACCGGCTGCACGGCCAGAAGGCCGTGATGGCCCTGACCATGAGCTGAGGAGGCACGATGAGCAACCGGGTCGCGGTGGTGGCGATCGGCGGCAACTCGCTGATCCCGGACGCCACGCACCAGACCGTGCCCGACCAGTACCAGGCGGCCCACCAGACCACCGAGCACATCCTGAGCATGATCAAGGACGGCTGGAACGTCGTGATCACGCACGGCAACGGCCCGCAGGTCGGGTTCGTGCTGCGCCGCTCGGAGATCGCCGCCCGTGAACTGCACGAGGTCCCGCTCGACGTCTGCGGCGCCGACACGCAGGGCGCCATCGGCTACGCGCTCCAGCAGAACCTGCAGAACGCCTTCCGGCAGGCCGGGCTCGACCGTAGCGTGGCCACCGTCATCAGCCAGACCGAGGTGGCCGCGGACGATCCTGGCTTCACCCGGCCCAGCAAGCCCATCGGCTCTTTCATGGACGACGAGCAGGCCGCGCGCCGCCGGCAGGAAGGCTGGGATCTGATCGAGGACGCGCATCGCGGGTACCGGCGGGTCGTCGCCTCGCCGGTTCCGTTGCGCATCGTGGAACTCCCGGTCATTCGCTGTCTCCTCGACGCCGGCACGGTCGTCATCGCCGCCGGCGGCGGGGGGATCCCGGTGGTGGCCTCGCCGTCCGGCGAACTGCACGGCGTGCCCGCCGTCATCGACAAGGACCTGGCCTCGGCCTTGCTGGCCAACATGCTCCAGGCGGACCTGCTGCTCATCTCCACGGCGGTCGACCAGGTCGCCCTGGACTTCGGCACGGCCCGGCAGCGGTGGGTCAGCCGGATGACCCTGAGCGAGGCCAGGCGCTATCTCGCCGAGGGCAGGCACTTCGGCAGCGGCAGCATGGCACCGAAGATCCAGGCGGTGGTCAGCTTCCTGGAACGCGGCGGCCGGGAGGCCATCATCACCAGCCCCGGAGGCATCGAGGCGGCGCTCGCGGGCCGGACCGGAACCAGGATCACGCCGGGCTGACAATTCGCCTCCTTCCGCTCGGCTCGTCGGCCGCACAGGGCCGGGCACGAAGTTCGAGCATCCCCGTTTCGCAGAAAGGTGGTCTGAGGTGACAGCACTGGGGCTTGAACGGCACGTCGTCGACCGCGACGCCTATGGCCGCACCGTGCATCGGTTCCGCGAGGCAGGGATTCTCCTGCCCACGTTCGCCCAGCTGGCCGCGCCGGCCAGCATGCCGGCCGGGATCCGGGAGTCGCTGGCCGGGGTGAAGCCGGACGAGGCCGACCCGGTCAACCTCTTCCGGGTGCATTGGTACAACGACGGCGAGCGCACCGGCCAGGCAGCCGTACCGGTTCACGCCGTCCTGCCCAGCGAGCTCACCGGCGTCGACGCGCAGATCGTAGTGGCTTTCGGCGACGTGTTCCCGATGATCCGGGCGCACAAGGTGCTCGCCGCCTACGGTTGCCTGGCTCCCCGCATCGTCACCGGCCAGTTCGATCCGACCAGAAACCGGGCCGTCTGGCCCTCCACGGGCAACTACTGCCGGGGTGGTGTGGCGATTTCCCGGCTGATGGGCTGCCGGGGAGTGGCCGTGCTGCCCGAGGGGATGAGCCGGGAGCGGTTCGCGTGGCTCGAGGACTGGGTCACCGACCCCGGGGACATCATCCGCACACCGGGAACCGAGAGCAACGTCAAGGAGATCTACGACAAGTGCGCGGAACTGTCCGCCGATCCCGCCAACGTGATCTTCAACCAGTTCGCGGAGTTCGGAAACCATCTGATCCATTACCTGTGCACGGGCAAGGCCCTGGCGGCCGTGTTCGATTCGATGACGCAGTCCGAGTCTTCGGGGCCGGGCCTGCGGCTGCGGGCCTTCGTGTCGGCCTCGGGCTCGGCTGGGACGCTCGGCGCCGGCGACTACCTCAAGGAGCGCTACGGCGCCAAGGTCGTCGCCGTCGAGGCGCTCGAGTGCCCCACGATGCTCGCCAACGGCTTCGGCGAGCACAACATCCAGGGCATCGGCGACAAGCACGTTCCTCTCATCCACAACGTCATGAATACCGACATGGTCATCGGGATCTCCGACCGCGCCACCGACCAGTTGTCGGTGCTGTTCGCCGCCGCGCAGGGCCTCGATTACCTCCGCAGGAGACGGCGAGTCCCGGAACGGGTCCTGGCCGCGCTTCCGGCCTTCGGCCTGTCCAGCATCTGCAACATCCTGGCCGCCGTGAAGACGGCGAAATACCTGCGTCTCGGGCCGGACGACGTGATCATGACGGTGGCGACGGACGGAGCCGCGATGTACGGGAGCGAGCGGGAACGCATAGCCGCCCGCGATTTCCCCGACGGCTTCGACGTGACCGGCGCGGCCGAGGCCTTCGGCCGGTGGATGCTCGCGGCCGGGACGGATCACCTGCTGGAGACGACGCTGGCCGACCGGAACCGCATCTTCAATCTCGGCTACTACACCTGGGTCGAGCAGCAGGGCGTGTCGCTGGCCAGCTTCGAGGCGCGGCGGGATCAGCGGTTCTGGACGGGCCTGCACGACTTGCTGCCCGCCTGGGACGCCATGATCGAGGAGTTCAACCAGCGGACCGGCCTGGCGGTGGCCGGATGACCACGCCCGCGAGCACCATTCGCTGCGGGGGGTGCGGCTACCTCGCCGACCCGGACGACCCCTTCCCGTTCCGGTGCCCGCGGGCCGGAACCGATGACACCGATCACGTGATGACCCGGGTGCTCGACCGGGCGGGCACGCGCTTCCCGTGCGGCACCGAAGCTAACCCGTTCTTGCGGTACCGCACTCTCATGCACTCCTACCAGGTGGCCGTGACCCACGGGATCTCCGATGCCGGCTACTGCGACCTGGTTGCCTCGCTCGACGCGTCGGTCGCCGCCGTCGATGGCCACGGTTTCCGTATCACGCCGTTCTTCCGCAGCCGGGAGCTGAGCGAGTCACTGGGCTTCCCCGGCACCGGCGGACTATGGGTGAAGAACGAGACCGGGAACGTGTCCGGCTCACACAAGGGCAGGCACCTCATGGGTGTGCTCATACACCTGGCCGTCATGGAAGCGTCCGGCCTGCTCGACCGAGGTAACCGCCGTGACCTGGCCATTTCTAGCTGCGGCAACGCGGCCCTGGCCGCGGCGGTAGTGGCCCGGGCGGGCGGCTGGCGGCTTACCGTGTTCGTGCCGCCCGACGCCGACCCCGGCATACTCCGCCGGCTGCGCCAGCTGGAGGCGACGGTCGTGGTCTGCCCGCGTGAGCACGGGGTGCTCGGGGACCCGGCGTACCTGCGGCTGCGGGAAGAACTGGACCGCGGGTCGTTGCCGTTCACCACTCAGGGGAACGAGAACGGGCTCACCATCGAGGGTGGCGAGACGCTGGGCTATGAGCTTGCCGCTGAACTCGCGAGCCTGCCTGGCGGCCTGGATCACCTGATCATCCAGGTTGGCGGGGGAGCCCTGGCCAGCTCGTGCGTCCAGGCGCTACGCGAGGCGGCGGAACTGGGGGCCCTGGACCGGATGCCCCGCATCCATACCGTCCAGACGTCCGCGGCCCATCCGCTGGAACGGGCGTACGGCCGGGTGCGGGCGTTGCTGCCGGATGAGCCCGGCCCAGATGCGGTGCGCCAGGCCATGGCCGAGGCCGCTGCCCACAGGTCCGCGTTCATGCAGGCCTGGGAAGAAGAGCCCAAGAGCGTGGCGACCGGCATACTCGACGACGAGACCTACGACTGGCGGGCCGTGGTAGAAGGCATGCTGCTGACCGGCGGCCGGCCCCTGGTCGTGAGCGAGGACCTGCTGCTCGACGCGCACCGGCTGGCCGTGTCCGAGACCGGGATCCAGGTCGACCCGACCGGCTCGTCAGGCCTGGCCGGACTGCTTGAGATGCGGCAATCCGGATCAATTGGCGACCAGGACCGCGTGGCCGTGCTGTTCACCGGAATCCAGCGATAGCCGTCGGTCGTGCCTGCCGCACCTGCCCACCCGTCCGGTGCTGCTGACATGCTGGTCGGTTCGCCGTGATCCTGCGGGTAGCCGTAGTCGGCTCGGGGCCGGCCGGCCTCTACACGGCTGAGGCGCTGATCAGGCAGGCCGCAATGGTCGCGGACGGATTCGCCGTCGAGGTGGACGTGCTCGACCGGCTGCCGACACCGTACGGGCTGGTGCGCTATGGCGTCGCCCCGGACCACCCATCCATCAAGTCC
>Ga0335069_10013200_pt1 | contig 11606 bp, 20 predicted proteins | sample Lox_Sample_11_FD_206714 | JGI IMG/M metagenome (GOLD analysis project Ga0335069, IMG submission 206714) | Soil microbial communities from Loxahatchee National Wildlife Refuge, Florida, United States - Lox_Sample_1.1 | ecosystem: Environmental > Terrestrial > Soil > Wetlands | place: USA...
AACGATGACCCCCGGGACGTCCGGAGGGGTCCCCGTTTCGCTCCCCGGCGCCGGCGCCGGCGCGGTTCCCGGCGTTGCGGCCGGTCCCGCGGCCGTCGCGACGACGACGCTTCCCCCGTTCGTCTTGGTCCTCGGTCTGATTCTCCTGTTCGTGTTGCTCGATGGAGGGGGGCGGTAATGCCGCGTCCGACGACTCCGAACACGGGCGGCGCGGGCGGCGCTCGCGCGGTTGTCGCCATCGGAGGGTCGGCCCGGCTCCCGGTCATGGCGGTAACGTCCCCGGGGCTTGATCCCGGTTCGCGCGTTCCGCCGTCGCTATACGTCCCGCAACCCGTCATCGGAGGGGGCGGAGGACTGCGGCGGTACGGGTATACCCCCCCGTCTCCGGTCACGGTCGCGCCGACGCCGACGCCGACGCCGACGGTGTACCCGGTCCCGATCGACGACACGATCCCCGATCAGACGGGCGGATCGTTCGATACGGGAACCGGAGGGTTGCCGGCTTCGATCGCGCCGACGGCGCAAGTCGTCGCGGACGATCTCAAAAAAATTCCGCCGTTGTATCTTGGGCTCGGGTTGCTCGCGCTCGTGTTGCTTTTGAGGCGGTGACGTCATGCACGTATGCCCCCGGCTTGGACAAGACGAAACCGAGGATTACTCGGGCGGTGTGGACTACACCGCGTATGAGGTTCCGTCCTACGTCACGCAACCGGCCGACGCCGGCGCGGATGAGTCGTTCTGGAATACCCCGTGGTTTGCGGCCAGCTCCGGCGACACGGACGCGCAGGGGTATGACATTTCCTCGTTCTGGAATTCCCCCGGCTTCGCTCCCGGCCCCTCGACGACGGGGGGAACGAATCCGGTTCCGGGGCTCACGCAAACCGGGTCCGGTGGGGGTGGAGGGGGCGACGTCGGCGGGATTCTTTCGGCTCTTGCCAAGGGGTTCAAAAACCTGTTCAACCGCGGCAGCTCGAATCCGACCGTCGCCGCAACGCCGGCGCCGGTGACGATCCTTGGAATGTCGCCGTTGACCCTTGGGCTTGTCGCCGTCGGCGCCGCGGTCCTGATTGGTGGCGTCGGCGTCTCGCGACGTCGTAGGCGCCGGCGATGAAGCAACGGCCGTATCCCCGCTCGTTCGAGCTTTCGCCGTCGCCGTTCGCGCCGGGAATGCACGGGCTCGCGGACGCTCCCGCCCCGGAACCTCCGGGTTGGTTCGAAACTCAGTGGACGAACGCGGTTCAGCAGTTCAAGGACATCTGGGCCGCGTTCACCGCTTCGAAAAACACCCTGGCGACTGTCGGGTACACGCTCGATTCTCTCGACAACTCGCAAATTGATCCGGCGACTCTCGCGGATTGGCAGTCGCGGGAATCGGCGCTCGAAAACGAACAGGGTTCCATTGACGATATCGTCGCGCAGGCGCTCGCGAAAATTAACGAAGTCGAAAGCAAGCTCGGATGGCCATCGAGCAACCTCGGAATCTTCGGCGTGGACGATGCGATCGTCATCGCAACGGTCGTGACGGCCGGCGTGGCCGCAGTCGGGTACTACGTGTACAAGATCACGACGCACACGCAGCAAGTAAACCAGTTGTCGTCGGAGCTTCAAGCGATCGGGAAGGGGATCATTTCCCCGGAACAGCTCATCCGTTTGCAGCAAACGCAGCAAGCGTCAACGCCCGGGTCCGGAGTCATTCAAGAAATTCTGTCGTCCGTGTTGCCTTACGTCGGCGTTGCCGTCGCCCTGTATTTCGGGTGGCGTTTGATCGCGAAGAAACTGTGATGGCGAAAACGACGAAGAAGCGGAAACGCAACCCGGGGACGGGCTCGTACTTTTTCGTTCACGAACGCGGCAAGTTCACGCTCCGCGCGCCGTCCGGTCGCGTCGTCTGTTCGCTCCAAGGGGAACTGCATCCTTACGACAAAGGCGCGATCTTGCACGCGCTCAACGCGGCCAAGAAAACCGCGCATTCCGTCGGCGCCGCGCAACGTCACTTGAAGCGGTCGCTTGATGCCGCCGCGGCGCTCCGTCGTCGCGAGAATCCGAACCTCAAAGGCGGGCGACAGATTTACCCCAAGGTGGTTGAAATTCACGCGCAAAAACGGATCGGGTCCGGGACGATCTACCGCCATCCGTTTTCGTCGACGAATCCAATCATCGGGCTCCCCGACGGGTCGCTCTACATTCCGGCGCGCGGTGCGCGCTTGTGGGGGCACGCGTAATGTCGCTCTGGTTGCTGAACCCTCAGAAGAAACGGAAAGGCGTTCGCCGTCGCAAGGCGGCGCACCGCACGAAAAACAATCCGGCACTCGCCGTCTACGCAAACCCCCCGCGGAAGCGGAGGACAAAAGGGAGTATCAGCATGGCTCGACGTCGCAACCGCAAAGGACGATTTACGAAGGGCGGCGCCGCGCGTCGGCGTTCCGCTCCCCGGCGTCGGCGCCGGAACCCGCCGATTCTCGCCCGTCGCCGTAGGCGCGGGACGCATCACGTCGCGCACAAGCGGCGCCGCTACCGCAAGAATCCCGGGTTGCTCGGGATGACCATTCCCCCGCTCAAGCGGGTGGGGATGGGCGTTGCGGGCTCCGTCGTCTCGCGCATGGTGCCGGGGTTCGTGGCGAAGGTGGCCCCGATCCCGACGACGGGCCCGACGGGGCTTGCGATCCGCGCCGCGGGCGGGATCGCGATGGGCTCGCTCGTGTCGAAGTTCATGGGCGCGCAAGCCGGCGAAGATTTCGCCTTGGGCGCCCTGATCGGCGTGGGGGAAGAGGCGTTCTCGACGTACCTCGCGCCGTCGCTCGGCATGGGGTCGTACCTCGCGCCCAACATGGCCGCGTACCTGGCCCCCGGCGTCAATCTCCCCCGCGGGCTCCCGGCCGCGCGTCCCCGCGGCATGAGCGGGGTTCCGACCGTCAACCGCTTCAATTCGTCGGCGCGATTCTAGGACCGCGCCGGTTTTCTGATCGTTCGCTCTAGGCTCCGGTTCAGCCGGAGCATGAAAGGATTGACCGATGCCGCCCACCGTAGGACCGCAAACGCTCGTACCGCAAAGCCTGAGTCAGCTCGTGGCGCAGTACGGCGTCGTCGACTTCTCCAACATGGAAATGGTGAGCTTCGCCCTGTGGGAAAAGCTCACCTACACATCCGGAACGACAATGAGCTTGACGTTCTTCGTCAACCAACACGCCGACACGACGGGGAATCTTCCGTTGGCCGGCCAGCTCCCCTCGGGGTTCTTTTTCATCGTGCAGGCGATCCGGCTCGCGCCGTTCCCCGCAACGACGATCACGGCCGCGGCAGCGAATCCCGGCGCCGGAACGCTGCTCGGATCGTTCAATGACGTTCACCGTCTGATCACGACGGGAGACGTCAAGCTGACGGTCGGAACCAAGGAATACGGCCGGTGGCCGACGTGGATGCTCCCGGGCGGCGGCGGCGCCTACGGGACGCTGAACATGGTTTCCGCGCAGGCCGCGGGTCAGTACCAGGCGTTCGAGTACGGAGTCTCTGGAGTCCCGGACCCGCGCTCCGTGTACTCGCTCCCGGTGCCGCTGATGATCCCCCCGCAGTACGATTTCAAGATGATCGCAACGTGGGCCGCGGCGCTCACGCTCCAAGCCGGGGATACCCCGATCTACGGGGTCCTCGATGGAACGCTCATCCGTCCGAAGCAGTAGAACAAACCGGCCGGTGTAGGCCCGTTCGCATAGTGTCCCCCGTTCGAAAGGACGGGGGACACGCTTTCCGGCAAAGGGTGAACGATGTTCGACTTTTACGACTACAGCTCGGCGCGGTTCCTCGACGCGCTCGCGGACCTGTACGAAAAACAGGGCTACGCGGTGTCGTTCCTTCCGTTCACCTATTCGTGCGACTTCCTCCCGTTGCTCGGTCAGACGACGGCCTCTCGCACGGTGGAAATTGGAGCGGACGCCGATTTCGTCGCGACGATGTTTAACGCGGTCACTTACGACGCGACCCCCGGAGACAATGGGGAACTGATCATGGCCCGGCTTCTCTGTTCCGTCGTCGTCGACAACAATCAGCGGTCGCTGACGAATATTCCGACGACGATTCAAAACGTCTACGGGACGGGCCCGCGGCCGGGTCAACTGTTCAAGCCGCTCATTCTTCCGGCGAATTCGACGATGACCGTGCAGCTTCAAAACGTCGACCTTGGGGACTACAACGTCCGTTTGAGTCACGTCGGCGTGAAAGCGTTTCTGGCGCAGCAATAGACGAATGAAAACCCCGCAAGAGTTTGCCGAAGCCTACTACGCGAAGCGCGGCCAGTCCGTGCAGCTCTTGCCGTTTTTCTATTGCACGTCGTTCGTCAACGAAGTGTCGGATACGGTGCTCGTTCCCTTGACGAACATCATAGGGATTGACCGGGACTCCGATTTCGTTTGGTGCGATCTTCGCGCGGTCGTGTCGAACAACAACGCTCATTCTCCGACGGACCCGACGCAGCTCATTACGAACACCAAAGCGGGGCTCACAATTCAGCTCGGGGAGACGGGGCGGACGTTCACGGACATCATTCCGGGAACGACGCCGTTTACCATCGCGCTCACGGACCTGTCGGGATGGGCGGATCGGCCGTTCATCCTGTACGAGCCGTTCATTGTGAGTGCGCGCACGGCGATATTTGTAACTCTGTCCTCGACGTCGCACCTGTCCGCCGTTGACGTCGCGTTCCACGGGATGAAGGCCGTTCCGGGGCCGCTCGCATGAGACAGATGGACTACGAAGTCCGCTACCGCTTGGAGCGGTTCCGGGCGACCTACGAAGCGGGCGGAAACGTTTTCGACATGGCGCCGCTTTGGGTGAACTGCGGATTCAACGATTCGACGAACCTCCCGACGGGTTCGACGACGACGCGGATTGTCCGGCCGGCGAAAGACTTTCCCTACCTGTGGCTTGGCGTCTCGATGCAGTCGACGCAGGCGCCGCCGCGGTTGCAACCGGCCGCAAACGAGCTTTTGAAGTTCACGATTCTCAAAAGCGGCCAACTTCTCGGGGACGACAAAAGCCAAAACGGAGCGTTCAACAACGCGGTTGCGCTGCAAAATATGACCGGGTACGACGGCAAGGCGGGGCTGTTCGCTTACCCGTACCTGTTCGAAGCGCACGACGAGCTGCAAGTCCAGGTCTACGCCGACGACCAAAACGCGATCAGCGATCCAATCGTACTCATCGGGTACAAGATCCTTCCGCGGGCGTGAGGGTGTAATGCGTTGGGCGGATCAAAGCGGGTGGGATCTCATGTTCGCGCAAGCCGCGGGCGTGCCGGGGCTTTACCCCGCGTTTCTCACGGCTCAATTCGACATTCCCGGGGCGGATAGCTTCACGGAACCCGGCGTGTCTCGGACGGCAACGATCGTCAACTCGCCTGATTCGGAATTTTGGATCGTCGGCGCGAACATCGGCGGATGGAGCGATCCGGACGTCGCGCAAGCGACCCAAGAGGGGATAGGCGGAATCCTTCAGGAGTCCCCGGACTTCTACACCGCGACGATTCTCGTGCGCGAAGGGAGCGCCGGCAGGACCCTTTCCGCGGGCCCGGTGAACGTTGGGCACCTGTGCGGAGGAGGACCGCGGCCGTACCTGTGGCCTTGCCCCTGGAAAGTTCTCCCGGGAACAGAGCTGCAAATCACAATCAATCAGCGGGACACGGTTTCTTATGGGGTGTGGCTTACGTTCATCGGGTTCAAGCGGTTCCTCGACGCTCCCCCGGTGCCGACCGATTTTCTCTTGACGCCGACGCTCGTTCGGTTGCTTTCGAAGTACCGCGCTTCGGGTCAAAACGTCGTTCCCGTTCCGTACTGGTATCCGATGGCGTTTGCTGGCAATCAGGGGCGGGCCCCGCAAGCGACCGAACAGCAAACGGTGTCTGTCACTGAGGCGGACTTTGCCCTGTGTCACCTGGCCGCGTTCGTGTCGGACCCGGAGGACGGTACGGGGTGGTTCAACGCGAACACGATCGACGACAACGCGCACCAATCGACCGTGGCCCCTCCGTTCCCCGGCCGCGGGATGGCGCTCGAAACTATCCGGCTCGTGACGGGCTTGGGTCGGATCAAGCTCGATGATCGCCCGGTGATCTTGGGAAACCTGTTCGGTACGGGCCGGAAGATCGGACGGTATCCGTACCCGCTCCTGATCCCCAAGAACGATTCATTGACGGCGCTCGTAAAGTTTGCCGATTCGAGCACGGGGGAAAATGCGCCCTTGCGGTGTGATCTCACGTTCGGCGGCGCTCGTTTGGTGGCGCCATGATGAAAGACGTTCTGTTCGGGGGAACCGGACAACCTCAACGGCAAAAACTCACCGCGGCGGAAACGCAGGCCGTCGGATTCGATCAAGTCACGATCAAAACCTTTGAATCCGGGGGAACGAACGTCGGCGGGATTCTTCAATTCGGATCGACGCTGATTTACCAGGTGCCGGCGCGGATCGACCATGCGGAAGTGCAAGAGCTGGCGGTCCACGGGAACCCGGAGGGGTATTTCACAACCTCGCTTTGGTGGCAGCTCTTGATCGAGGAAGGATCGACCCAAGAAGTTTCGTTCCAGTCGCAAATCGACACGGGCATTACCACGACGTTGACCCCCCCGCGCACGTCCGGGTTTCAATATGGGCGCTACGGATCGCTCGCGCGTCCACAAGAGGTTTACGTGCAGCTCCGTCAGAGCGCGCGTCTCCTGATCGCATTGTTCGGCACCGCGGCGGCTCAAACGGCGCTCGTTACCATGTACGTCCGCGTCCGCGGCGTCATCTATTCGGGGGCGTAACGTGCCGACTCCCTATCCTCCGATCGCGTCGTACTACGATTCGATGAGCGTTCTCGAATTGGACGGCGACAACACGATTTGGCCGGGTGACGGCGCCACGCTCCAATCGTCGATTTTCGACGTCGTGAACATGCTTCCTTCGGTCGTGTTGAACGGCACGGGTCTGGCAATCCCGGCGGAAACCACGGGCTTGATGCCTGATCCGAGGTTCTTCCTCGATTGGGTCATGCACTTGGGCACGCAACCGTTCGACGATCCGACGACGGCCTCTCGGATGATCTTCAACGTCTACACGGGGGGCTTGCAATCGACGTTTCTGATCGCACGGTCTTTTACGTGCAACGGACAATCCGCGATCATTCAGCAAGGCTTTTCCGGGAGCCTTGCCGCGTTGAATCATCCGATGATGCAGGGGACGCTACGGTTGCACGGTCGGCGTTTCTATGCGGAACTTCTCACGTTCGGAATTGCCCCCACGTCCGTAACGTTCGGCGCCTTTTTGCGGGTGATCTAGTGAACCTCCTACAGTGGCAAGAGCAATTCGGGCAGGGGACGCAGGGAGCGCCGATTCATATCGGATCGGTCACAAACTCGCTCAAAGGGCATTTCACAATCCCCCAAGGGTTGTTGTACGCGACGTTCCGGGTGTACGCGCAAGTCCTCACGGTGGGAAGTATCACCGTGAAACTGCGGTTCGGTTTCTTGGATCAAGACGCGAACGCGGCCACCCAAGGAATCGACTTCGATCCGTTGGCGGTCGCGAACGCATCCGACACGCGCACGCCGGCCTGGTACAACGGCGCGGTCGCTCCGGATTTCAACGGGAGCGCGTTCGGAATCCTTCCGCCGCGGTGTGCGGTCTACATCGACACGGACGGGGGCGTCGGGTTCACGGGCATGTATCGCGTCTACTGTACGGGTGTCATGGCGGACTGAGGTTGCCCTGTGTACCGCAACGAAAACGCTTTCGATGACGTCATCGCTCAATGGTCCAATCGCTACAGCGTTCCGGTGTGGGTGATCAAGGCGACGATCGGGAAGGAAAGCGCGTTCGATCCGACCGCCTACAACCCGACGGACCCGGGGAGCGGCTCCCGCGGATTGATGCAAATCGCGGAAGCAACCGCGCGCGATCTCGGGTTGCGTGGCGCGATCGGTGACGACACGACGCGGACGGGCGGACTGTACGAACCCGGGATCAATGTTCAACTCGGGACGAAGTACCTTTCACAGTTGGCCGACCGCTATCCGGGCGAATCGTGGGACCGGATTTATTCCGCGTACAACGTCGGACACCTTGAAGAGTTGGACAACGGGCTCTTGGTGGATCAAGACAACGTGGACGCTTGGGGACGGGTCGCGGACTACTTCAACCCGGGCTGGCGATCGTCGACGGGGGCGACCGACGCAGGCGGAAACCCTACGACCCCACGGGGCAAGTAAACCTTGCTCCGTGGGTCGCGATCGGTGGTATCGTGCTCCTGCTCATCGTGCTCAAACGGAGGGGGATCCTATGAAAGTCGCCGTCAGTATTCCGGTCCCGGTGGGAAACGATCCGTATGATCCTACGGACGTAACGAACGCGGTCGACGGGTACGTGCGGCGCGGGTACGAAGTCGTCGCCGTCGTTGGCGCCCAACACACGCGGCCGGCGCTGATTTTCATGGTCGGGGAAGGCGTCCCCGATCCGACCCCCGAACCGAATCCGGACCCGATCGGATGAAGAAGCAAGCGGCCTTGCAAACGAGCGAGTTCCGGGTCTATCCGCTCGATGATCACCACGTCGACCCGGATACGATCGCCCGGGAGCTGTCCGAGATTGGGGCCGCGGGGTGGGGGGTCGCAACCGTCATTCAAGCCTACGGGAGCAATCCGCCCCTCCTGATCTTCGGCCGCGGGACTGGCGTTGTGCTCGTGGACGTTGAAGTTCCGGAGCAATCGCAAATCGCGCCCGTCGCGATCGGCCCCGCAAACGGCGGAGGACCCCCCAAGGGCTTCCGCGGGTTCCGGGGGTAGTCATGGGTCGCCTTGCGTTCATCGCGAAGCTCTGGGGCATCGTGGATGAGCTGAAAGCCGTGTTTCACGCGCTCCAAGGGGCCCGGTTGTTCATCGACGGGTTCGCCGCGCAGCTCGAAGCCGGCGACCAGGCGCAAAAGCCGGTCACGGTGACGCTGCAAGGCGCGCAGCTCCGGGGGCTTCTGAAAATCGTGAAGCTCGTTCAAACGATACTGGACAAGATCCCCGCGCCGGCGTAGTCATTCCCCCATAGGCGTTTGTCCTCTTGCGTTGCCCCGGGCCACGTCAAGATCCCCCGGCATGGCCCCGCTCCCGCGTCCCTTCGGCGCGGGGGTCTGTCCGGTAAACTGTCTACGTGCTCACCGTTCTCCTGCTCGCCAGTTGCGCCTACATGCCGTCGTTCGACGGTTCGGCAACCTGTACCCCGGCGAATGAAACCGTCGAGTGTCGCTGCTCGGAATGCTTCACCTGGACGGACCCGGGGCTCGGAACAGCGAACGAATCGGATTGGTTCATCGTGCGCCGGCTGGACATGGACGGGACCGTTCACGAGCAAACAACCCGTCACGGGACGATGACTCGCCAAGGGGTTTGGGTTCCGGCGCCGCGGATTTGGTGTCCCGCCCGGGACGATGAACACATGCCGATCGAGTCCCGGACGTACAAGTACACCGTCTCCGGCGTGAACACGTCCGGGACGTCCCCCCCGTCCGCTCAACACGTCTACGTCGCGGCGCCGTACTGCATTGACGCCGGGTGCCGGCGAATGACACAGGGGAATTGATCGGGCCCCAAACGTCGATTCAAAAATCCGTATTCCCGCGGGCGATCGCTTACGAAAATCGGGCTTGACGTGGGGACGTCCGCGCCGAATCTTTCCACTACGCGGACGGCACCGCACGAAGGGAACGGACAATGAAAACGCTTCTAATGACCGATCTCGGGACGGGTACGACCTGGCTTGAAACGGACGCGGAATTCTCGGAGCGGTACAAAAACGACCGCGCGACCGTGGCGGACATGCGTTCGCTGAAAACCGGGGACAAGCTCTTTTTCCAGGTCGACGGGGAGCGGGCGATCGACCCGCCCCGGCGCCTGGTCTGTAAACGTCTCTATGGGCTTGTGGGGAAAGCAACGGCCGCGGACGTTCTTACGTCCGTGTTCATGCTCGCGCTGTTCGTCGCGGGTCTGATCGGCTTTGCGTCGTGACCAAAACGGTAACCCCGGAGCGTCCGTTCGTGTGCCGTTATTGCTCGGTCCCTGGTACGGTCGTGCAGCTCCGCCCCTATGGCCCCGATGGGTCCCTCGTGTGTTATCCGTGCGCGAACGCAACCCCGGAGCGGAAAGCGGAAACCGAACTAGCAATTCGTGCGGCGCTCGATGCCGCGGGCGATACGCCCGTGATCACGGACGCCGGGATTATCTCGATTGACGCTCTGTATGGTGGGAATTGCCCTGATTGTAGGCGCCCGTGGAGTGAACACGGTTTCAGCGGTTGTCCGCGATGACGGCAACAATCCGACGCTCCGATCCGGTGGCAGATGACGAACGGGTCTTGAAATTCCTCCGTGGGCTTCGATCGTCTGCAACCCAAGAGGAATTGCGCGAGCGGTTGTCAATGTCGATTGATCGCGTCCGCCGCTCCGTGCGACGTCTCCGGGATCGCGAGCTTATCGAACGGGTCACGCGATGGCGCGATCGCTCCCATTATTCGTGGGCGTACAGGTGCCGGTAATGAAGCATTTTCGGTGCCTGTACTGTATGTCGTTCCTCCCGGCGGATCGGGTCCGACCGTTCGGCCCGTCGAGAACCTTTGTCTGTCTCGATTGTTTGCACGATAATGAGGCCGTGTGGATTTCCTGTACCACCCGGCTTTTCGAAGAATCCCTGAAACCTGACGGAGTGTTTGTACCGATTACCGACATGGGCAGGGTCTACCTGACCGAGTATGAATACAAAATGGGGCTCTGCCCCGCGTGTGCGGAGCGTTGGACGCTCCACGATCGCAACGGCTGTCCTGATCGCCCGTCGTGGGTACGGAGGGTTCTCATGCTCGTGAAAAAGACGTTCGGTTCGTTGGGTTGGATTCTGTTCGTCTGTCTGCTCGCGGTCGGAACGGCCGCGCTGGCCGCGGCGCCGCGGGGCGTGTTGTAAAAACCGGCGCCGGCGCCGGCGGGGGCGCCGGGGCGCGCGGTGATCAGCGAAGATCCGACCCCGTACTCCGTGGAGGGGCCCATCTGCTACTTCGCGGGGTGGTATCTGTGGAAATGGGGCTTTTGCAGTCCGTCGCACGTTCCGATCCCGAAGCGACTGCAACCGGACACGCCGGAGTCTCCGATTTGCGGAACATACGTCGGCCCCTGTCAAGATCAGTAACGGGAAACTCTGACGCCGTGGGGGTGGGAAGATCCGAACCCCCGACCGTAGCGAGTCTCTACGGGACCAAGCATCGTCCGGACGGTGTGCGGATGACGACGGCGGGAACCCGGGGCCCCCACTGCCCCCGGGAAGTTGAGGGGGGGACGCTCCGGAGAGACGGGGAACTAGAGGGTGCGATGCCAAGATCCACAGTTACTCACGTCCACCGTGTCGGATCGTGCGGCCACTACATCGGCAACGGGCGTTGCCCCGGTCCGTCTCGCGTGTTTTTTCTTGTAACCCACGGGGACGGAGATACTCCGCAGCTCTTTTTTTCGTGTGCGGGTCACGCCGATGAACTGGCCCGTTCTCTTGGTGTGGATCTTGAAACAGAGCTGGCGCACTGTGCTAAGGAATGCGACCACGGTAATCGTGGATGAC
>Ga0335069_10013201_pt1 | contig 11605 bp, 7 predicted proteins | sample Lox_Sample_11_FD_206714 | JGI IMG/M metagenome (GOLD analysis project Ga0335069, IMG submission 206714) | Soil microbial communities from Loxahatchee National Wildlife Refuge, Florida, United States - Lox_Sample_1.1 | ecosystem: Environmental > Terrestrial > Soil > Wetlands | place: USA: Florida...
TGGGCACCGGGTGCCTGAGCCAGCACTCGGACCGGGTGAAGGAAGCGCTGGCCAAGGCGGTCCAGGACCAGGGCAAGAATGCACTGGTTCGTCGCACGGGCTGCATGGGGCTGTGCGCGGCCGGTCCGCTGGTCCTGATGGACCCGGAGGGGACCCTCTACCAGCACGTCAAGCCGGAAAACGCGGATGCAGTGGTTGCCAGCGTGGGCGGTGAGCCTGTGTCCGCATTGCAATGCGAGCTCCGCGAACACTTCGACCAGCAGGTGCACATCGTGCTTGAGAACTCCGGGCGCATTGATCCGGAGAACATCGACGACTACATCGCTCGCGACGGCTATCGGGCCCTGCTGACCGCTATCAACGACATGACCCCCAACGGCGTCATTCGGCAGATCACCGAGAGCGGGCTGCGAGGACGCGGCGGAGGCGGCTACCCGACAGGCCTGAAGTGGAGCACTGTGGCCAAGGCCGCGGGGGGGACCAAGTACGTGATCTGCAATGGCGACGAGGGCGATCCTGGCGCCTTCATGGATCGCAGCGTGCTTGAGAGCGACCCTCATCGCGTGCTGGAGGGCATGACCATCGCAGCCTACGCGGTGGGCGCCAGCAAGGGCTACGTGTACGTGCGCGCCGAGTACCCGCTTGCCGTAACCCGCCTGCAGGCCTGCTTGCGCGACGCGCGGCGTCGCGGCATCCTGGGCAACAACATCGGCAACACTTCCTTCAACTTCGACGTAGAGATCCGGCTGGGAGCGGGCGCCTTCGTCTGTGGCGAGGAGACCGCCCTGATTGCCTCCATCGAGGGTAAACGCGGCACCCCCAAGCCGCGGCCTCCCTATCCGGCCGTGAGTGGATTGTGGGGCAAGCCCACGCTCATCAACAACGTGGAAACCTTCGCCAACATCCCCCCCATCATCCGCAACGGAGGGCGATGGTTTGCCGCCATCGGCTCGGCGCGCAGCAAAGGCACGAAAGTGTTCGCCCTTACCGGCAAGATCAGCAATACGGGCCTGGTGGAGGTGCCCATGGGGATTAAGCTTCGCGAGATCATCGAGGTGATCGGCGGAGGGGTTCCGGATGGCCACACCTTCAAGGCGGTGCAGACAGGCGGTCCTTCCGGCGGCTGCCTGCCCGCGGAGATGCTTGACATCGGGGTCAGCTATGACGCTCTCATGGCAGCCGGCTCCATCATGGGCTCCGGCGGCATGATCGTTATGGACGACACCTCCTGCATGGTAAATGTCGCGCGCTTCTTCATGGAATTCTGCATGACCGAATCGTGCGGCAAGTGTATTCCCTGCCGTGCTGGCACAGCGCAGATGTTTACGCTCCTCACCCGAATCTGCAACGGTTCGGCCACCATGGCCGACCTGGAGATGCTCGAGGAACTGTGCGACACCGTGAAGAGCGCCAGCCTCTGCGGGCTGGGTCAGACCGCGCCCAACCCGGTGCTCAGCACGCTGAAGTACTTCCGTGGGGAATATATCGATCACATCGTGCATAAACGCTGTCCGGCCGGCGTCTGCACCATTGCGGCTCCTGTGGCCGAACCTGCCGCGGAGGCATTGGCATGAGCGACACCTCAGAAGTCAAAACACTGATCATCGACGACCAGGAAGTGAGCGCGACGCGCGGCCAGACCATCCTCGAGGTAGCACGGGAGAACAACATCAACATTCCCACGCTCTGCCACCTCGACGGCCTGAGCGACGTGGGCGCGTGCAGAATCTGCGTGGTCGAGATCAAGGGCAGCACCAAACTGTTTCCCGCCTGCGTAACCACCATTTACGAAGGCATGGAAGTGACCACCAACTCCGAGCGGCTGCAGAAACACCGTCGCATGATCCTCGAACTGCTCTTTGCCGAGCGAAACCATATCTGCTCGGTCTGCGTTTCAAACGGCCACTGCGAACTGCAGTCACTGGCGCAGGAGCAGGGCCTCACCCACGTGCGCATACCCTATCGTTCCCCTGATCTGCCAGTGGACGCCTCGCACGAGCGCTTCGCCCTCGACCACAATCGGTGCATCCTTTGTACCCGCTGCGTCCGTGTCTGCGCCGAGGTGGAAGGCGCGCACGTGTGGGACGTCATGGGCCGCGGAATCGATTCCACGATCATCTCCGACCTGCATGATCCCTGGGGAAGTTCCTCCTGCACTCGCTGTGGCAAGTGCGTCCAGGTGTGCCCTACCGGAGCAATGTTCGACAAGAGCAAGATCGGCTCCGACCATCCCAAGTACCCCGATTTTCTGCCCTACTTGAACCTGATGCGGGAGGCGAGATGAGCAAACTGAAACTTGCAACAGTGTGGCTGGATGGATGCTCCGGATGTCACATGTCGTTCCTCGACATGGACGAACGCTTGCTCGAACTGGCCGACCTCGTCGACCTGGTCTACAGCCCCGTCGTCGATGCAAAGGAGTTCCCTGACGCGGTGGACATCACGCTGGTTGAGGGCGCCGTTGCTTCAGTGGACGACGAGAAGAAGATCAGGAAGGTGCGCGCCCACACCCGCACGCTGGTGGCCATGGGCGATTGCGCCATCACAGGCAATGTGCCATCGATGCGCAACCCGATCGGGCCCGACGCGATCCTGGCGCGCGCATACATCGAAAACGCCAGCGCGCAGCCGCAGATTCCGTGCGTGGTGGTGCCGAAACTCCTCCAGGTGGTGCGGCCCATTCAAGAGTTCGTGCCCGTGGACGTATTTCTTCCCGGCTGCCCGCCATCGGCTGACACTTTCTATGCAGCGCTTACCGCGCTCATCACTGGAGAACCGCTGGACATTCCGGCCCTCACCCGCTTTGGAGCCTGAGTATGAGCCAGACCATCACCATCGATCCCGTTACGCGCCTTGAAGGCCACGGCAAGATCACCATTCACCTGAACCAACAGGGCGAAGTGGCAGACGCGAACTTCCACGTGACACAGGTGCGCGGCTTCGAGCGCTTCTCCGCGGGCCGGCCGTTCTACGAGATGCCCAGCCTCATGGCCCGCATCTGCGGCATCTGCCCCGTGTCGCACCTCATCGCCTCCGCCAAGGCCTGCGAGGCCATCATGTCGGTGCGCATTCCGCACACCGCCGCCCAACTGCGCCGCATGTTGAACCTGGCGCAAATGATTCAATCGCACGCGCTCAGCTTCTTTTACCTGTCCTCCCCCGATCTGCTGCTGGGCATGGACTCCGACCCGAAGACGCGCCACATCTTCGGCGTTGTCGCCGCCAAGCCGGAACTCGGCCGCGCCGGCGTAGGGCTGCGCCGCTTCGGTCAGCACATCATTGAGTTGCTCGGCAAGAAACGCATCCATCCCGGATGGGTCATCCCCGGCGGCGTCACCGAGCCACTCGCACCCGCCCATCGCGATGAGATCCTCGCCATGCTGCCGGAGGCCTTCGCCGGAATCAAGATGGCGCTCGCCGCCTACAAGCAGATCGCCGACACCTTCCTCCCCGAAATCGAAGTCTTCGCCAACTTCCCATCGAACTATATGGGCCTCGTCAACGACGACGACTCCATCGAATTTACAGACGGCGCGCTCCGCCTGATCGATGCGGCGGGCAATGTCATCGAAGACGGCATCACCGCCAACCGCTTCACTGAAGTCATCGGAGAGGCTGTCGAAAACTACAGCTTCACCAAGTTCGCCTACTACAAGCCGCTCGGCTATCCCGAGGGCAGCTACCGCGTGGGCCCCCTGGCGCGGCTCAATATCGCCAAATCCATGGGCACACCCCTCGCAGACGCCGAGCTGGCCGGGTTCAAGCAAATTGCTCCCGGCCCCGTGCAGAGCTCGTTCTACTACCACCACGCGCGCCTGGTCGACATCCTTTACGGCATCGAAAAGATCGAACAGATCCTCACCGACCCGCTCATCCTCGACACGCACGTCCGCGCCACGGCCGGCGTCAATCGCCTGGAAGGCGCGGGCCAGGCCGAAGCTCCGCGCGGCACGCTCCACCACCACTACAAGGTCGACGAGAACGGCCTCATCACCTGGGCCAACCTGGTGATCGCCACTGGCCAGAACAACAACGCCATGAACAAGGGCGTCCTGCAGGCCGCCAGGCATTACGTCAAGGATGGCAAATTCACCGAAGGCATCCTCAACCGTGTAGAGGCAGTAGTCCGGACTTTCGACCCATGCCTCAGCTGCTCCACCCACGCCTTCGGCCAGATGCCGTTAGCGTTAACCCTGGTCAACGCCGATCGCGAAATCATCGATACGGTCGTCCGGGGATAGGATTAATCTCCCTTGCCCCATCCTTGCGACATGCACTTGGCCGCAAGGATGGGACACCACGAGCCTTCCCCAGTCCAATCTATGATCCAGCAATGAGTCCCACACCAGGCCGCTGCCTCATCCTCGCCTGCGGCAACACCCTCCGCAGTGACGACGGCGTCGGCCCGTGGCTCTGCGACTGGGCAGCAGACCGCTTCGCAGCCGATCCTCAAGTCCTCACAATCGCCCGCCAGCAATGGACTCCCGACCTTGCCCAAGACATCGCCAGCGCTGACTCTGTCCTCTTTGTCGACTGTTCCGTCGCGTCATCCCCAGGCGAAATCCGGCTGGCTGAAGTTGCACCCGCCGCATCCAACCCCGGCCTCGCCACCCACCACACCGGCGCCTCCGAACTTCTGGCCCTCGCGATGGAACTCTACGGATCTACGCCCCGCAATTCCCTGCTCCTGACCATCGGCGCCGGCTCCACCGAACTCGGCGAGACCTTCAGCCCCGCCGTCACCGCCGCCCTTCCCGAAGCCTGCAACACTCTGGAACGTACCCTTCAGCAACTCCTTCTCGATGGCAAGAGCCCCAATTCGATCTAGCGCCGATAGGGTGCGTACCCGGGCAGCTTGATCACATACGCGTACTCTCCCGGCAAGTTCTCAGGCAGCGTAATCGAGAAGCTGCTCTCACTGTTCGAATACATCAGCGGCTTCGGATCTCCGAGCAGATAGATCTTGTCGAGCTTGGGATGAACCTTTGCGAGTGCTCCCGACGTAAGATCGCCCGCCAGAGTTACAGCCTTGCCCTTCGGCTTCCCCAGCACTGTCACAAACAAATCATCGCCCTTCCGCGTGAACCGCAGCTCATCCCCTTCTGCCGATTTCCCTTCCGCCTTTGTCCACGGCGTCGTATCGTAAATCGCCTCGCCGTTCTGCTTGAGCCACGCGCCCAGCGCCTTCAACCTTTCCATCTGCACCGGCGGAATCGTTCCATCCGCCTCTGGCCCCACGTCGAGCAGCAGGTTGCCGTTCTTGCTGACGATATCGACCAGCAGAGCGATCAGTTCTTCCGGCGCGATCGTCTCCTTCTCGCCCTCGGCGCGGTTGTATCCGAACGACCGCCCCAGCCCGCGGCACTCTTCCCACTTCTTCTCGCTGATCCTGTCCAGCTTCTCGTATTCGGGTGACGTAAAGTCCGCATGCTTGATGCCGAAGCGATCGTCGATCACGCCGTCCGGAATCGCGTTGTAGTAATCCGCCTCCACCTCGAGCGCGCGCCCCGTCTTCGGCCAATCGATGTCGTTCCACAGGACAGCGGGGTGATAGCGATCGATCAGTTCATGAATCTGCGCGAAAGCATAATCTCCGTACGCCTGCGTCTGCGGCTTCACCGTCTCGTAATCCTTGTCGGTTTCGATCGGGCCGGTGTTGAAGGTCCAGTCGTAGCCGCCGGAGTAGTAGAGGCCCATCTTCATGCCCTGCTTCCCGACAGCCTTGGTCAACTCGCCCACGATGTCGCGCTGGGCGTGCAACTGGCCCGGCTTGAGGCTGGGATTCGGACTCGGAGTTGTGCTCGGCCACAGCGTGAACCCCTCATGATGTTTGCTGGTCAGCACCACGTACCGCGCCCCGGCCTCTTTGAACACCGCCGCCATCGCATCGGGATTCCACTTCTTCGACTCGCGGTTGAACGCCGGCGCAAAATCGTAATATCCCATGTCGCCGTAGTGCTCGCGATGATAGGCCTGCGTGGGCGAGCCCGGAATCCGCATCACGTTGAGATACCACTCCGCATACGGGTTGAACTTGATGTAGTCCGCAGACGAGAAATCATGTTCAGGATGACTGAGCGGCGCCCACCCCGGCACCGAGTAGAGCCTCCAGTGAATGAAGATGCCCAGCTTGGCGCCCGCATACCACTGCGGCAGCGGATGCCGGTCCAGCGACTCGACCGTCGGCTGGTACTTCTCCGGCGCCTGCGAACTCAGGCCGGGCGCGGTTAACGCCAACGCCAACGCCATGGCGCACACAAATCCTGCATTCCGTTTCATCCGTGATTCCTCTGTTTGCTTCGAGAGAATCATAGCCAGCGCGCCGCGATCTGCCAACCCGCACGCGGGCCGCACCGATTCCGGCGCAAAAAGAAAGCGGCGGCTTCACTGAATGAGTGCAGCCGCCGTCAACCGGGAGGATTACGGTGAATCAGAACGCCGCGACCGTCTGCCGAAGACTATACGAACTCAGCGTCTTGATGTAGTTGCCGCGATCGAACGGCGAAGTATCGGGCACGGAGCGCCGGCTGAGGCAGCCGCGCGTTTCGGCCAGCGAGGTGTACTCACGCTTCTCCAGCCAGTAGCGCAGATCCGCCAGCACGCGCCCGATGTGCTCGATGCCATGAATGTGCAGCGCCGAAGCCATCATGGCCACGGTACCCCCGGACATGATGGACTTCACTACGTCCTCGGCCGAGTGCACGCCGCCGGTGATGCCTATGTCCATGCTGGTGTGGCCATAGAGAATCGCCGCCCAGTGCAGGCGCGGTAGCAGCTCCGATGGCGTGGAGAAATGCAGTGAAGGCCGCACTTCCAGCGCTTCAATGTCAAAGTCGGGCTGATAGAAGCGGTTGAACAGCACTACGCCCCGGGCGCCCGCATCTTCAAGACACGCCACCAGGTGCGGCACGCTGGTGAACGATTGCGAAAGCTTCACCGCGACCGGCACCTTGACGGCCTTGCAGACGCTTTCGATCAAGTCGAGGAGCTGCAGTTCCACGTCCCGCGAAGTCTGGCTGCGATCCGTGGCCAGCGCATAGGTGTTGAGTTCGATGGCATCGGCGCCGGCCTGCTCCATCTCCTGTGCGTAACGTATCCACCCCCCGCTTGTGGCGCCGTTCAGGCTGGCGAGGACGGGAATACCAACGGCGGCTTTGGCACGGCGCAGATAATCGATATACACCTCGTGCGTCATGCGATAGTCAGCCTGCTCGGGGAGATAGTGCAGCGACTCGGCGAATGAATCGGTTCCGCGCGACAGATCTTCATCGAGCGCTTGCGACTCCAGTATCAGTTGCTCTTCGAACAACGAGGTGAGCACGATGGCCGATGCGCCGGCCTCTTCCATCCGGCGCAGGTTGTCCAGCGACTCCGACAGCGGCGTGGAGCTCACCACGATGGGCCCGTTCAGCGGCAGGCCCAGATAAGTCGTTTTCAGGTCTATCATTCTGTCCCTCCGGCAATGACCGGCTCCGGTTTTTCGCTCGGCGTCTCAGGCGGAGCAATGTGCGGGGTTTCGCCGCGGCCGGGCATGGCGGCGCGGGCACTGTAGACGCGCCACTGGCGCTCCACATCGTCCTGCGCTTCCTTCAGGAGTTCATCGGCCAGTCCCGGATTTCCGCGGGCGAGCATGGTGTAACGCGCTTCGCGATAGGCGTAGTCCTTCAGGCGGATCGAAGGCGCCTTCGAATCCAGTTGGAAAGGATTCTTGCCCGTTTCGCGCAGTGACGGGTTATAGCGCATCAGCGGCCAGTAGCCGGACTGCACAGCCAGCTTCTGCTGTTCCAGTCCGTGCACCAGGTCGTATCCATGCGCAATGCAGCTTGAATAAGCGATGATGATCGATGGTCCTTCGTGCGCCTCGGCCTCCTGGAAGGCCTTGATCACGTGGGTGTCGTTGGCTCCCATCGCCACCTGCGCCACGTAGACGTAGCCGTAGCTTACCGCCTCCATAGCAAGGTCTTTCTTGCCGTTCGGCTTGCCGCTGGCGGCGAATTTCGCCACTGCGCCGCGCGGCGTGGCCTTGGACATCTGGCCGCCGGTGTTGGAATAGACTTCGGTGTCGAGCACCAGCACGTTCACGTTCTTGCCCGAGCCGAGCACGTGATCGAGTCCGCCGAAGCCGATGTCGAACGCCCAGCCGTCACCGCCCAGGATCCACACGCTCCTGCGCACCAGCGCATCGGCAATCGCCGACAGGTTGCGTGCATCGGAGGAATCAACGGCGGACAGCTTCTCGCGCAGAATCCTCACCCGCTCGCGCTGCGCGTTGATCTCCGCTTCGGTCTTCTGCGATGCGGTCAGCAGCATGGTGGCCAGTTCATCGCCGGCCAGGTGCGCCACGCGCGTGAGCAGCGTCTCGGCAAACGCCTTCTGCTGGTCGAGAGCGGTGCGCATGCCAAACCCGAACTCCGCGTTGTCCTCAAACAGCGAGTTGGACCATGTCGGTCCGCGGCCCTCTGCATTCGAGGTGTACGGCGTGGTGGGCAGATTGCCGCCGTAGATCGACGAGCATCCCGTGGCGTTGGCGATGTAAAGCCGGTCGCCAAAAAGCTGCGTAAGCAGCTTCACATACGGCGTTTCGCCGCAGCCCGCGCACGCCCCCGAAAACTCGAACAAGGGCTGCAGCAGTTGCAGATCCTTCACCTGTCCGTGCGACAGCTTGTTGCGGTCCACCTCGGGCAGCCCGAGGAAGAAGTCCCAGTTGTCACGTTCACTGTCGCGCAGGGGCTGTTGCGGCGCCATGTTGATGGCCTTGTGGCTGGCGTCGCTCTTGCTCTTCACCGGACACACTTCCACGCACACCGCGCAGCCTGTGCAGTCTTCCGGCGCCACCTGCAGCGTGTAGCGGTCGTTCTCCATGCCCTTCCACTTCGGCTTGGCCCACTGGAACGTTGCCGGCGCATCGGCCGCCAAGCCGGGGCTGTACACCTTGGAGCGGATCACCGCATGCGGGCACACCATCACGCACTTGCCGCACTGGATGCACAGGTCTTTGTCCCACACGGGAATGAACTGCGCGATGTTGCGCTTCTCCCACTGCGCCGTGCCGGTGGGGAATGTGCCGCCGGCCGGAATCGCGCTCACCGGAAGCTGGTCGCCCTTGCCGCTCGCGATCTGTCCCAGCACGTCATGGACAAACTTCGGCGCCTTCGGCGAAAGCGATCCGACGATGTCGAACTCCGACGAAACCGCGCTTGGAACTTCGACCTTCTCGAGATGCGCCAGAGCCGCATCCACGGCGGCGAAGTTCTTCTGCACCACGGCCTCGCCGCGCTTGCCGTAGGTCTTCTTGATCGCCTTCTTGATCTGCTCGATGGCCTCCTCACGCGGCAGCACCCGGCTGATCGCGAAGAAGCACGTCTGCATGATGGTATTGATGCGGTTGCCCATGCCGGCCTGGCGCGCCACCGCGTAGCCGTCGATCACGTAGAACTCGATCTTCTTGCGGACGATCTCCTCCTGCACGGTGCGGGGCAGCTTGTCCCATACCTCCGCCGCAGGGTAGGGCGAGTTCAGCAGAAAGACCGAGCCCGGGATTGCCGCTTCAAGCACATCGATCTTCTCGAGGAAGCTGAAATTGTGGCAGGCGATGAAACTGGCCTTGGTGATCAGGTAGGTCGAACGGATCGGCGTGGGACCGAAACGCAGATGCGAAGTCGTCATCGAGCCGGACTTCTTGGAGTCGTAGACAAAGTAGCCCTGCGCGTAGTTGTCCGTCTCGGTCCCGATGATCTTGATGGAGTTCTTGTTCGCGCCCACGGTGCCGTCGGATCCCAGGCCATAGAACAACGCGCGATGCGTGCGCGGATCCTCGGTCGAGAAGTCCGGATCGTAGCTCAGGCTCGAGTGGTTGACGTCATCCTCGATGCCGATGGTGAAGTGGTTCTTCGGGGCGGGCTTGGCGAGTTCGTCATAGATGCCCTTGACCATCGCCGGCGTGAATTCCTTCGACGAGAGGCCGTAGCGGCCGCCGATCACTTTAGGCATGGCGAATGAGAGCGTGGCCGCGTTCTCCGCCAGCACTGTCACAACATCCTGATACAGCGGTTCGCCCGACCCACCGGGCTCCTTGCAGCGGTCGAGCACTGCAATCGCCTTGACCGTTTTGGGCAACTCGCCCAGAAACGCCGCAGCATCGAATGGCCGATACAGCCGCACCTTGAGAAGACCCAGCTTCTCCCCCTGGCGATTCAGTGCATCCACCGCTTCTTCGGCGGCCTCCGCACCCGAACCCATCAGAATGATCACCCGCTCCGCATCCGGCGCGCCGTAATAGTCGAACAGGTGATAGGCACGGCCAGTCTGCGCCGCAAAACGATCCATCACCAGTTGCACGATGCCGGGCACCGCATTGTGGAATGGGCTGCACGCCTCGCGGGCCTGGAAGAACACATCGGGATTCTGCGCCGTGCCGCGGAGGATGGGCCGGTCGGGGCTCAGCGCGTTGTGCCGGAACTGAATGATGTACTTGTCATCCAGCATCTCGCGGATGGTCTCGTCGCAGATGGGGAAGACCTTGCCCACTTCGTGCGAGGTGCGGAACCCGTCAAAGAAGTGCATGAAGGGAATCCGCGACTCAAGGGTGGCCACCTGCGCAATCAGCGCCATGTCCGCCGCCTCCTGCACGGAGTTCGAAGCCAGCATGGCCCAGCCGGTGGAACGGCAGGCCATCACGTCGGAGTGATCGCCGAAGATGGAGAGTGCATGCGTGGCCAGCGTCCGGGCAGTCACATGCATCGTGGCCGGAGTCAGTTCGCCGGCGATCTTGAACATGTTCGGAATCATCAGCAGAAGGCCCTGGGACGCGGTAAACGTGGTCCCGAAGGCCCCCGCCTGCAGTGCCCCGTGTAACGCACCGGCCGCGCCGCCCTCACTCTGCATCTCTTCCACAATGGGCATTCCGCCCCAGATGTTCTTCTTGCCTTCCGAGCGCCACTGGTCGGCCCACTCGGCCATGGGCGACGAGGGGGTGATGGGGTAAATGGCGACGACTTCGGAAAGCCGATAGGCAACCGAGGCAGCGGCCTCGTTCCCATCCATGATGACCATTTTCTTCTCGCTCATTCAGTTCCTCACAGCGCGTCTGCGCTTCTATGCAAATCTCGACGGACCCGTATACGTCCGCGGGGTCACTCAAAGACTCGCTAAGAGGAGTCTCTTCCCAGAGGCTTTGCGTCGCTGTGATGTGAGACACACCGGGATATCGAATTCTCGCATTATGACAATCGTTTTACATCCTGCGAGTTGTGCGATGAACGCGATGGCCCGAATGGCCTGACTTCCAGGCCGTTCGTGACCGACCTTCCATTCGGTGGTCGGAATCCTGTTTACGAGGCCACTGCCAATAGCAGGGCGATTCTGAGAATTGAACGCTGCCTCATGGGAATACTCCATGGCCGGCTGCACACGATCGCTGCAAGCTGACGCGAGGATGCGAGCCGAACCTTGCTTGACGGGCCGCTGTGGTGTGAAGGATTAGTAAGTATCCCCCGGCAGAGCCGGGGGCCTTACGGTGTGAGCCGCTCAAAGCGGCTTGAGCGGGGTCGCTGACGCGGCCCCGATTAGGTTGGGCCACCTTAACGGTGGCTGGTCACTTCCATAG
>Ga0335069_10013203_pt1 | contig 11604 bp, 10 predicted proteins | sample Lox_Sample_11_FD_206714 | JGI IMG/M metagenome (GOLD analysis project Ga0335069, IMG submission 206714) | Soil microbial communities from Loxahatchee National Wildlife Refuge, Florida, United States - Lox_Sample_1.1 | ecosystem: Environmental > Terrestrial > Soil > Wetlands | place: USA...
ACCGGATTGACTAGCGTTTTGAATGCAAGATCGAATTTCAGTTTTGGGGTCAGAGGCGCAGCGTTGGGTTCATAAACGACGTAATAGTTTGGGATAAAGCCCAGGATGCGCTGCTGTTCCTCGATCTTGACCTGCTCGGTTGCGACCTGTACGGGATCGTAGGTGACGTTGACGGTCGTTTGCTCGACCATGATCCGGAGTTGAATGTCTGCCAGGATTTTGAACTGGCTTGGCTCAAGAATGAGAACCGACGAGTGCCAGTCAGCGAAGCCATCCGCACTGACGGTTACCCGGTACGGAACTCCGGGCTTCACATCGTGAAACTCAAAGTATCCATTTTCGCTGGAGACGACTCTGACGCGGTCGCTGACGCCTGTGCCCTCAAGGTCAATTTTGGCTTCCGCCACAGGATCGTTGTTGGCGTCGGTCACAGTTCCGACGATCGTTCCCGGTTGAAGGGCTGAGATCTGGATATTTTGCGCGAGAGTCGCGCCCGAAAACGTGAACATCAACAGGCCAATTCCCGCTAAGAAAGTGGATGCCCGCGGCCCAGGTATCGATACTCCGCGGTCGCCACGAGTTCTTTGAAATATGTTCATTGCGAGCACCTAATCCGGAGGTGTCCCGAGAAGACGCCGTTTCACGCGCCGACGCGGTCCCTCCGTGAGGGAAGAGGCAAGTTGCCTGCCAACGGCAGTTCTGTGATATGGCTGAAACTGCTTGAGTTCTGCCAAGGAATCGAGTCTTGTGCGTGCCGTCATACGGGCACTGTCTGCATCCGGGCAGGCTGTCGCCGGTCTTTGGACAGTGCCGGTTCCGAAGACAAGAGCGGTGGGGCATCAATAATACGCTTTGCTGAAACAGCGGACGTGCTGTTGCGCTCCGACGTCTTACTCTCCTGGCCGCGGTCGCGGAGAACTTCGGTGCAGCAGGGCTTCAGCAAGGCCACGCACTTCATGGTCGCGATCGTCCAGGGCCGCCAGCAATTCCAGGTAGGCTGCGAGATTCCGGTTGTTGTGCCATTCCAGGTGGCAAACGAACAAATACAGCACGTCACGCAGTCCGGCCTTCACTTGCGTCTCAACGGGTCTGTGCTTTACGTGCATAGCCGATCGGCAAGCTGCAGATGTATTTACCGTTTGCTGCCAACGCCTACGATTGCGATGGTGACTGCATCGGCTACCATCAGCAGAAATGCAGTTGCAACGAGCGCGAGCATTGCGAGCAGATTTTCTTCGGCATCATCGGCGCGGAATAGCAGGTAGATTGGGGCAACCAGTGCTAACACGTTCACCGCGGCTATGAGCCTACCGGCGTGCGCCTTTGTTCTATTCTTCATTCCAGAACCAAAAGGTAAGTGCAGATCTCGCCACCCGTGCCAGGCCTCAGATTTCAGAGTTAGAGATAAGCTCATTGAGCAGGAACATGCTCATCCTGCAGGTCGCACTGCTGCAGACCATATGCGCCAATTCTTTGGGAGCACACAGATCAACGTTCACGCAATGCGCAGTGCCGCATGCCCAACAATGGAGGACCAGTACTTCGCCATTCACTCGCGCAGGTTTCGAACATGGCTCCGTCTTCATCGTCGTAGAAGCTCAAGCAATCCGAAACCTGGTCAGGACCGGAGTGCGGGGTAGACGTTCTTCGATGGACATGGTCGTGAGCGAATAGCCGAATTCTGCTCCGCAGTCGCAACACACACGATAGGTATGGCCTTGCAGAGTGAAAACGCGGCTTAAGTTGTGGTGATGACACCCGAAGAGAAAATCGAGCACAGCTAGCACTATTTTCATATGCCCTCTTATGCCGACCGGCTTGGAGCCGGGTGCGGATTTGGGAGCGAGCCTAAACAGCACGGCGCAAAGTGCAGGTTGCCTGCCATTCAGGACTCTTTACTAAGTGCTCAGTTCCGTGTGCGTTGAAACCCGCTGCCGGTAGGCAGTCTGACCTATCAAGGTCACTGCCGTAATGCGGGCACAGCTTTTTGATCGTAAAAGTGGTGTATCTCGCGGCGATTCAGCGACTTGTTCGCGCCTACATTTTGGCGAGCCAAGTGCGCTACAAATGGCGCCGACTGATGCGGTGGGAGTCGCGACAAGAAAACTGAATTCCAAGCTGGCCGCGTTCATTGCGGCAACGCCTCCCCGAACCGCCCGGCCAAGGACAACATATGTACTCCACAAATGCAGTAAACGGTTTTCCCGCAATCCATCGCAACGGGCGAGCGGTCTTGAGTGTCTGGAATCAGGATTGGGAATTCGCAGATTGGCTCTGCCAGCTGCTCAACGGATTGGATGACGAGCCAGCACTGGTGCTGAACCAGTTCGACACAAAATGGCTGAAGTCGCTGAACGAGGCTTTCAGCAGCGAGGCGCAACATGTCTGATTCCAAGAACAAAGCGTCCATCTCTATCGTCGTTCCGTTTCATAACGAGGAGTCGAACGTCACCGAACTATACGGCCGCCTGCACGCCGTTATGGAACAGGTCGATCGCGATTACCAGTTGGTGTTTGTCGATGACGGTAGCAACGATCTCACCTACAAGTTGCTGAAGGAGATTGCGCTCGTGGATCCGCGCGTGACAATCATCCGCCTGCGCCGTAACTTTGGCCAAACCGCCGCCCTGGCTGCAGGCTTTGCGCACACCACCGGTGATTTCGTGATCGCCATGGATGGCGACCTTCAACATGACCCGGCGGATATCCCCATGTTCCTGGAGAAGCTAGAAGCGGGTTACGACATTGTGAGCGGTTGGCGCAAGCACCGTATCGATAATCTGTGGCTGCGTCGCATCCCGTCACGATGCGCCAACTGGCTGATGGCGAAGCTCAGCGGCGTAAACATTCACGACTTTGGGACAACTTTTAAGGCGTACCGTGGCGATCTGCTTCGGCAATTGCCGTTGTACGGCGAGATGCACCGGTTCATTCCGGCCTTGGCCTCATTTCACGGCGCATCGATTTGCGAAATCCCGATTCAGAATACTCATCGTAAGCACGGTGTATCGCATTACAACCTGTCGCGCACTTTTCGAGTCATGTTCGACCTGATGACGATTCGATTCTTGTTGCGGTACATGTCGCGGCCACTGCACTTTTTTGGGCGGATCGGAGCCATCAACATGATGGCTGGATCCGTCATCGGTTTTTGGTTGCTCGCCGGGAAGATCATTTTCGGGACCAGCGTCGCGCAGACACATGGCCTCTTGCTGGTCTTCTCTGCAATCCTCATTTTGGTCGGTGTGCAACTGCTGGCCTTAGGTCTGCTCGGCGAACTGGCAGTTTGGCAGTATTTCAATCCGTCGGCACGAGCGCCGTATTCCATCTCTGAGGTGCTCGATTTGCAGCTTGGGAAAGTTCGTATCACCTCCGAGGCACATTCATGAAAGCCGCAAGATTTGTAAGCAGGAAATCGCGAGCGGGCAAGTCTTCGCGCGGGCGTTCTCGCAGAAGATCGTCTTCGAGACTGGATCTACTCGCGATTGACCGGGCGTTTGCCGAACTCGGTTTGCACGCGCCGCTTTGTGATGTTGTTTCAAGGGCTCAGGCAATCGAGAAAGCGTTGAGGCGGTCGCACATGCGACGCAAACGGGGGCTCGTACACTAATGCGGTTTCAACATCCATCGACGAACTGGCATCGCGATGCAGCCATCGCGCTTCTGCTTACGTTGCTGGCTTTGTTCGTCCGCGTGGACCGCCTGGGATTCAACAGCCTCTCGGAAGACGAAACTGCAAAGTGGCTGGCGGTCCAGGAGTACCGTCAGGGACACTTCGTCGGCGTGAACAGCGAGCACCCGATGCTGCCCAAGGTGCTGGAGTGGACCAGCCTGACCGTTGGTGAGCACTGGGCGCGACTGAGTTCAGCCCATGGCTGGCCTGCGCCGAATCCCGAGGCCTGGCTGCGGCTACCTAACGTGGTTCTAGGTTCATTGACGGTTGCAGCTCTTTTCCTGCTTTGTCGTCAGCTGATGGGCTTTGCTGGCGCTTTTGCAGCGAGCTTCTTCTGGGCGATTTCGCCGCTGGCAATCGCGCTGAATCGTCTCGCGAAGGAGGAAACGCCGCTCACCTTTTTCACGGTTCTGGCGTGCTACTTCTATTGTCGAGCCAAGCGGGCGAACGCGAACCTGAAGACGCGTCGGTGGTACGACCTCAGCGCCATGAGTTTCGCACTGGCCTTTGCGTCGCAGTACATGATCCACCTTTTCGGCTTGAACCAGCTTGCCTGGTATTTGGCCGGCCGAAATGGTCTCGACCACAAACCGTTTGCGAAGACTTGCAAGCGTTTCTTCGTGGTAATGTTCGTCACGTTTCTGGTGGTGAACCCAGTCTTTTTCTCTCCTGCTAACTTCAACTCTGTGCTGCATTGGCTGCATCATGATGGCATCCGGCACAGCGGTTACGCATTTGAGGGCAGACTGTACGTGAACTTGCCCGGACGCCTGCTGGCCGGCCTGCCTTGGTACTACTATGTCCGGCTGCTCTTCGTAAAGACCCCGATTCCGATTCTGGCTTCCATCCTGGCGGGTAGTGTGTTGTTGCTGCTGCGGAATCGCCGGAGCCTCGCATCCTGTTTCTTCCTGTCGTTTGGTGTTCTGCAGATCGTTCCATTGTCGCTCTGCGGTGCGAAGTGGATTCGGTATTCGTTGCCGATGCTGCCCTTTCTTTACCTGGCGGGTGGATACGCAGTGCAGGAAGCGTGGAACTGGATGCAGCAAAGGAGAGTGTCGATGGCGGTCGCTGGCGCGACTGCTGTTGCTCTGGTTGCCTGGCCTGTGGCCGAGCTGTACATGTGGTCGCCCTATTACCCGTTCTACTTGAATTCGTTGGGCGGAGGGGCTCGGAACATCACCCACTATTTCACGCCCGACGAGGTTTCGGAATTCGACACGCGCGAAGTCGCACAGCAGGTCTGTCCCACCGCGCCGCAGGGTGCCAGGCTGGCGACGGCAAGACCGATGAGCATGCACTACTACATTGAGCAATGCGGGCGCAACGACATTCAGGTTCTTCCGCTCTACGACTCGCAATATGTGCCCAGCGCTGGCGACCTGATCATTCTTGAACCCTCACGCAGGTTCTTCGAGACCCAGCGGTTTTTCGACGCACTCGCGACCGCCCGAATGTCCCATAGCGAAGTTCATGTTGGGCCGGTTCTGGCGAGCACGATCTACCACTTTGAGCCCTCCACTCTCGACCAGGACGGCCAGGAAGTGCTAGCCGGCGGAGCGCGACCGAAGACTTACCTCGCCGCTCATGCGGCTGCCCCGAAGAGGATGACTACCGACATCTTGGTGCTTTGGCCCTTTCCATTGAGGAGAACACGATGACGATCTTTGCATCCACCAGTCCAGTTGTACGTACAATCCTGTGCACAGTTGCTTTCCTGGGAATTCCGGCAATAGCGCAGCAGATAACCCCTTCAGCGCCACTGACTGCGGACCAGGTCATCGGGCGTGTGATGGCAATGAATGAGCAGCGCGCGAAGGCGCTGGAGAATTACTCGAGCCTCCGCAGCTACCATCTCGAATGCCACTGCCTGTCGCACAAGATGGCGGATATGGTCGTTCGAGCTGACTATCAAGCGCCAAACAGGAAGACATTTACGATCGTTTCCGAAAGCGGATCGGGCTCGGTGCGGAGCAGGGTTTTCAAAAAGCTGCTGGAAGCGGAACAAGAGTCCATGAAGGATGACAATCAGCGGCGTTCTGCGATCACCCCGGAAAACTATACGTTTCAACTCACGGAATACCAGAAGACCGATGCGGACGAGTTCTATGTCCTGAATGCGGAGCCGCGGACCAAGAACAAGTTTTTGTTCCGAGGCCGCATTTGGGTGGATGCCAAGGATTTTGCCATCACGCGTGTCGAGGGCCAGCCAGCTCAGAATCCATCGTTCTGGACGTTGAGAACGGATTTCAAACGCAGCTACCAAAAGGTGGGCGATTTCTGGTTGCCCGAGTGTAACAACAGCGAGACGAAGGTTCGCATTTTCGGTACTGCAGTCCTAAGTATCGAGTACCACGATTATCAGATCACGCAGACGGCCGGCGCCACGATCGCTGCCGGGCTGGAGAAGCCCGCCAGCGGCCAATAGGCAAGGCAAGTAGGATCAAGGAGCAAGCTGTGTCAGGAGTGTTTGAGGCAGCGTCCGTGGTTGTTGAGGCAGAAGCAGCCCGTCAATCGGGCTCAAGCGGATGCAAGGCTCTTGCTTCATACGTTCCAGGTCCGCCGAAATCCGGGCTGGTGTCGGCAGGAGGGCATGCGGCGTCAGATTCACCGGCGCAGATATGCACAAACGGCTTCATTTACAAGCAGTTGTTGATGTCGCCGTCTGGCAGGGAGCGTGCAATAACTCATTGTGCTGATGCTCTCGATCACCACGTAGATTCTGATTGCAGTGTGGGGCGGGTAGGAGATGTACTTAGGTTCTTGTTAACCGTAACCGCGGCAAGTTGTGCATCCTCCGCCCCTCCAATCTGCAGAAGGTCGGGCCTCGAGAGTGGGAGCAAGTTCGTAGAGTCCGCGCGAAGAGAAGATGTCCACGAATCGGCGGATTTGGCGAAAGGCCAGGCGAAGGTGACCGGACGAGCTGATCAGGGATGATCTGTCACCGGGAACTTAGTAAGTTTGCGCCGGCCTGTCGGGTTTTTGACATGGGGCGATAAAATGCGATGCGCGTTGGCTCGGCCCTCCCCCATCGCGCGCCAATGAGCGGCACGCATCGCACGCCCCTCCGACAGATTTGCCGTCGGAAGACTACTCAGATTCTCACTGACCCGATGTTCACGACCACTCCTGAGCCTTACAAGATGCCAGCAGAGATTCGATAGGTAAAAGGCGGAACTGAGAGTTATCATTCTTAGTTCGCTCGATTCCGGACAAACACTCGGAAGTTACAACCTCAGTGATGTACGCGCAGGTCGTGGTTTCGACTCTCGTGGGCCCGTGAGACTCAAACTCTACTCTGGCCATGGCCGTCAATATGGCAGTCAGTGCCTCGATACCGCCGGCGGATAACGCAGCCAGCGTCCGACAATCCGAAGTCCGTCACTTTCGCCGACCGGCGGAACGCCCCTTCACGGCCCAGGAACGCGATCGCGTAACCATTCTCTTCGGTGGACTGACATGGAAGCACGAACGCTTTATTCAGGCTGCTTTCCAGCGCTGTGGGTACGGCTTTGAGCCCCTCCCCAATCCCACACTCGCGAGCTATCACCTCGGGCGAACATTCGGAAACCCGGGCCAGTGCAATCCGACCTACTTTACGGTTGGGAATCTGATCCAATTCCTGCGCATACTGGAATCTCACAGACTGACCAAGCAGGAGATCATTGATAAATACGTTTTCTTCACCGCGGGTTCATGCGGGCCCTGCCGTTTCGGTATGTACGAGTCGGAATATCGCATGGCGCTTGAGAACGCAGGCTTCGCGGGCTTCCGTGTTCTGCTGTTCTCTCAGAATGACGGCATAAAGGCGCAATCCGGCGAGCCCGGACTGAAATTCAGCGTAGATCTCGGAATGGGCGCGATGAACGCCCTCAACCTCGGCGACATCACAAATGAAATCGCGTACCAGCTTCGGCCGTATGAAGTCGTTCCGGGAGCCACTGACCGCGCGCTCGATCGCATTGTCAACGAACTTTCCGACTTCCTTCGGACACGGCCGGTGTTCGAGATCCTTGAACGCTCACCCGAGTGGGTTTCCACGCGCCTGGCCAAGAATAAGAAGATGAAAGATGTTTTCAATACGCTCGGCAAAGTTAGAGAGCACCTGTATGGGAAGCCCTACGCCGAGGCTCTTGCGCGCTGCCGTGCAATCCTGGGTGAAGTTGAAGTGGACCGCCTGCGTGTGAAACCGACCGTAAAGGTCATCGGCGAGTTCTGGGCGCAGCTCACTGAGGGCGATGGGAACTTCAACATGTTTTCGTTCCTCGAGTCCGAAGGCGCCCACGTCCTTGTGGATTCCGTCGGCAACTGGGTGATGTACCTTCTCCACCAGGCCAAAGCGAATGCGAGCGAGAAGCGAAGCGTGGACGCGCCCTGTCCGCGCTCTCGCTGGTGGGAACTCAAGAAGCGCCTGCGCAACGAACTGGCATTTCAGAAAAAATGGACACCGCTCACGATCAGTGAACGCATCTGGGCACGCCAGTATCAGCGCGTGGTGGAGGCGCTCGGAGATATTGCGCGCTCACTTCCGTCCCAGGCAGAACTGGCCCGTCTGGCGCACCCCTTCTACCACACGCTCGCACGGGGAGGGGAAGGCCATCTCGAGGTGGGGAAAAATGTGTACTACACCACCCATCATCTTTGCCACATGGTGCTCGCGCTGAAACCGTTCGGCTGCATGCCCTCTTCGCAATCCGATGGCGTACAAACCGTGGTGGTGAACCGATTCCCGGAGATGATTTTCCTGCCCATAGAAACCGCCGGAGAAGGAGAGATCAACGCACACAGCCGCGTTCAGATGGCGCTGACAGAAGCCAAAATGAAAGCCCGCGCCGAATTTGACCGCTGTCTCCAGGCAAGTGGGCAGTGCCTCGAAGACATTCGTTCGTTCGTCGAAGATCATCCTGAATTGCGCAGCCCTCTTTATGAGATTCCTCGGACGGAAGGAGTAGCTGGAGTCGCCGCCAACTTCGTCTTGCATGTCGGCGAGCGGATGAGGGGCAGAGCCAGGAAGTTTTCGGTGGAGTTTGCGACAGAGCCATGAGCACTCGATTTTGGATCGGGATCGACATCGGGTCCACGACGGTTAAGGCCGTCGCCGTCCAGGCCGAAACGGGGCAGATCATCTGGCGCGATTATCAGCGCCACGATACCCGCCAGCCCGAAGTGTTGCTCGACTTTCTGTGCCGGATGGAGAGGGAGGCCAATGTCAGTTCCCGGAATGCGCGCATCTTCATCACTGGATCCGGCGGAAACTCGCTCGCAAGCCTGATCGGCGCCAAATTCGTGCAAGAGGTCAATGCTGTCGCACTGGCTGTCGAACGGCTTCACCCCGAAGTAAATTCAGTCATCGAACTCGGTGGGCAGGACGCGAAGATCATCATCTTCCGCGACGACACTAACAGCGGTCGCAAAAGAAAAATCCCCACCATGAACGACAAGTGTGCGGGAGGCACCGGCGCCGTCATCGACAAGATCGTCAGCAAACTCAAGATCTCGCCCGAACAAATCTCCGACCAGCCCTATTCCGGAATCCGTTTGCATCAGGTAGCCGGTAAGTGCGGCGTCTTCGCGGAGACGGACATCAACAGCCTGCAAAAGCAAGGCGTATCCACGAATGAGCTCATGGCGTCCCTCTTCGACGCCATTGTCTTGCAGAACATGACGGTGCTGACGCGGGGCAACACGCTTCGCCCTCAAGTCCTGCTGCTCGGCGGACCGAACGTTCTGATTCGCGGCATGCGGGAAGCCTGGCAGCACAATCTCGAACTCCTCTGGAAAGAGCGCCAAATCGAGCTGCCGCCAGACGTTTGCCCTCAGGACCTGATCAATGTCCCAGAAAATGCCTTGCACTACGCAGCCCTAGGGGCCATCGAGTTCGGGAAGATGGAAGAGGAGGCGACGGGCCGCTATCTTGGAACCGAATGCCTCGCCCATTTTGTGCGCGAAAGACACCAGGCAGGGAAGAGCCGACGGGGCGAACCCGGGCTGGTGTCCTCACAATTTGAGTTGTCAGAATTCAGAAGCAAATATTTCAGGAAGCCGTTCGTGGCGGCGAACTTCTCAGCCGGCTCTACGGTGCGCGCCTTCATCGGGATCGATGCCGGCTCTACGTCGACGAAAGCTGTCCTGCTCTCCGAATCGGGCGATGTCCTGTGCAAAGCTTATCAGCTGTCCTGCGGAGATCCGATTCAAGACACGAAACAGCTGTTCGAATCCTTGCGCCACCAGGTCGAATCGCAGGAAGCAAGCTTGGAAATCCTCGGTGTGGGCACGACAGGCTACGCCAAGAACATGCTCCACGATGCGCTCTGTGCCGACGTTGCACTCGTCGAGACCGTAGCGCACACGCAGTCCGCGTTGCATTACTATAACGATCCACATTGCATTGTTGATGTCGGAGGCCAGGACATCAAAATCATCGTCCTGCGCAACCGGCATATCAAAGATTTCCGCCTCAACACACAGTGCTCGGCCGGCAACGGCTATTTCCTGCAATCGACGGCGCAGTCGTTCGGCGTACCGATGGAAAAGTTTGCCGATGCCGCTTTCTCGGCAGAAGTCATGCCGACTTTCGGATATGGATGCGCCGTCTTTCTGCAGTCAGACATTGTGAACTTCCAGCGGAGTGGCTGGCGCCCGGAGGAGATTCTCGCCGGCCTTGCAGCCGTCCTTCCCAAGAACATTTTTTTATATGTCGCCAACGTGCCCAACGTGCAAAACCTTGGCACGCGCTTCGTCCTGCAGGGCGGCACGCAGAATAATCTCGCCGTCGTGAAGGCCGAAGTGGATTTTATTCGCAGCAGTTTCGGGAATGGCGAGACCCAGCCGGAAATCGTGGTCCACCCGCATTGTGGCGAGGCGGGCGCGATCGGCGCCGCTATGGAATCCATGCGCCTCTACCACAGTGGCCATCGCACGAAATTCATCGGCCTCGATGCTGTTCGCCATATTCGCTATCGCGCGACCCGCAGTGAAGAGACTCGTTGCGACTTCTGCCGCAACCGCTGCCTGCGCACTTTCCTCGACATTCGCCTCGACGGACGCGCAGATGAAATTGCGGATAGCGTTAAACGCAAGATCCCGCTCGGACCTGGCGAACGGCGTGTGATCATCGCCGGTTGCGAAAAAGGTGCCGTCGAAGATCTCGACCGCATGCGTGAGATCAAAGCTGGCCTGGATTCGATCCGCATGAGAACTCCCAACCTAGTGGACCTTGCTGCTCATGAGGTCTGGAAGCCGCGACACCCCGCGCTGGTGCGCGACCCTATCCCTTCCCCAGCGTGGAAGAACACGATTAAGCAGCGGATTGCGCTCATGAGGGCCCGTTCCACACTGCGGATTGGCATTCCGCGCGTCCTGAACATGTGGGTCTACGCGCCGCTGTTCAGCGCCTATCTGGAGAGTCTGGGCATTCCATCCGGGAACATCGTCTATTCAGACTTCACCACCAATGAGATGTACCGTGCCGGTTCTAGCCGGGGTTCCATCGATCCGTGTTTCCCCTCGAAAATCGCCATCGCACATTTTCATAATCTGATTTTTACCAAGCACGCGCGCAAGCCTCTCGACTGCATATTCCTTCCCATGTTTGATGTGCTGTGCTCGCCCCTGGTGCGCACGCGGGCCTGTAACGCCTGTCCGACGGCCGCAGTTACGCCAGAGACCGTCGAAGCGGCCTACACCAAAGAGATTAACGTCTTTACAGAAAACAACATTCGCTACCTGCATCCGATCGTTAATCTTGCTGATAAGAAATTGTTCGAGCAACAGATGTTCGAATGCTGGGCCCCTGTGCTTGGACTCTCCTCGGACGAAAACCATCGCGCGGTGCAGGCCGCATACGAGGCCTTGGCGAGTTACGAACGCCACATTCGCAGCCAGGCGCGCGGCGCGCTCACGATGCTCGAACAAGAGAATCGTCTGGGGATTGT
>Ga0335069_10013204_pt1 | contig 11604 bp, 9 predicted proteins | sample Lox_Sample_11_FD_206714 | JGI IMG/M metagenome (GOLD analysis project Ga0335069, IMG submission 206714) | Soil microbial communities from Loxahatchee National Wildlife Refuge, Florida, United States - Lox_Sample_1.1 | ecosystem: Environmental > Terrestrial > Soil > Wetlands | place: USA: Florida...
AGGCCACTTGGACCAGAGCAGGATCCGCAACTTCTCGATCATCGCGCACATCGACCACGGCAAGTCGACGCTCGCCGACCGCATTCTCGAGCTGACCGACGCCGTTTCCGCGCGCGAGATGCGGGCGCAGGTCCTCGACTCGATGGAGCTCGAGCGCGAGCGCGGGATCACGATCAAGGCGCAGGCGGTTCGCGTGAGCTGGAAGGGCTACGAGCTCAACCTCATCGACACGCCCGGGCACGTCGACTTCACCTACGAGGTCTCGCGGTCGCTCCAGGCGTGCGAGGGCGCGCTGCTCGTCGTCGACGCGGCGCAGGGGATCGAGGCGCAGACGCTCGCGAATGCGTATCTCGCGATCGAGAACGGGCTCGAGATCGTCCCGGTCGTGAACAAGATCGACCTGCCGCAGGCCGATCCGGACGGCGCCTCCGTCGAGGTGGCCGACCTGCTCGGAGACGACCCGGCGCGCGTGCTCCGCATCTCCGCGAAGACGGGCGAGAACGTCGCCGACGTCCTCGACGCGATCGTCGAGCGCGTGCCCGCCCCGGTCGGGACGGCGGACGCCGCGCCGCGCGCGCTCGTCTTCGACTCCTCGTACGACCAGTACCGCGGCGTCGTCGCGTTCGTGCGCATGGTCGACGGATCGTTCTCGCGGCGCGAGCCGCTCGAGGCGATGGCCGCCGCGACGCGCTTCGAGGCCGAGGAGCTCGGCTTCTTCTCGCCGACGATGACGCCGGTCGAGTCGCTCTCCGCCGGCGAGGTCGGCTACGTCGTCACGGGGCTGAAGGACGTCTCGCGCCTCCGCGTCGGCGACACGATCACGTCGGTCGCGCGCCGGGCCGCCGGACCGCTGCCCGGCTACAAGGACGTGAAGCCGATGGTGTTCGCGGGGCTGTTCCCGACGGACTCGGACGACTATCCGGAGCTGCGCGACGCGCTGGAGAAGCTGAAGCTGAACGACGCCGCACTCTTCTACGAGCCCGAGACCTCGCAGGCGCTCGGCTTCGGCTTCCGCTGCGGCTTCCTCGGGCTGCTGCACATGGAGATCGTCCGCGAGCGGCTCGAGCGCGAGTTCGACCTCGACCTGCTCGTGACCGCGCCGAACGTCGCGTACCGGGTGCTCGAGCGCAGCGGCGAGTGGCGAGAGGTGCACAACCCGGCCGAGTTCCCGCGCGAGGTCGAGGACGTCGAGGAGCCGTATGTCAAGGCGTCGATCATCGTCCCGAAGGAGTACGTCGGCGCGGTGATGGAGCTCTGTAACGAGCGACGCGGGACGTTCGATCACCTCGAGTACCTGTCGCCGGAGCGTGTGCATCTCACGTACGAGCTGCCGCTCGGGGAGATCGTCCTCGACTACTACGACCAGCTGAAGTCGAGGACGCGCGGCTACGCGTCGTTCGACTACGACCTTGCCGGGTTCAAACCGGGCAACCTCGTTCGCGTCGACGTCCTCGTCGCCGGCGAGCCGGTGGACGCGCTCTCGCTGATCATCCACCGCGATTTCGCGTACGAGCGGGGACGGCTGCTCGTCGAGAAGCTGCGTGAGGAGATCCCACGCCAGATGTTCGACGTGCCGATCCAGGCCGCGATCGGCGCCCGCGTGATCGCGCGCGAGACGGTGAAGGCGCGGCGCAAGGACGTGCTCGCGAAGTGCTACGGCGGCGACATCACCCGCAAGCGGAAGCTGATCGAGAAGCAGAAGGCCGGGAAGAAGCGGATGAAGCAGGTCGGCGCGGTCGAAGTGCCGCAGGAGGCATTCCTCGCCGTTCTCAACATCGGCCAGCAGGGGAAGAGCTAGTGCCCCGTCGAGCAATACATGTTCGCTTCTGGCCCGCGATCACGCGGCGCGCTGCCGCGTCCTCGGTCGCGCCCGTAGCTTCGGCTACGAGCGCTCCCTGCGTCCTTGCATCGCTTGGTGCTCGCGACCCAGAAGCTGACCGGCATCACTTGACAGGGCACTGATGGCACTCGAGATGCGGAGCGCATGCGAGCGCTGTGGCGCGACCCTGGAGCCGGACGGCGAGGCCGTGATCTGCTCGTTCGAGTGCACGTTCTGCGTCTCGTGCGGTGCAGCGATGGCGCACGTTTGCCCGAACTGCGGCGGCGAGCTCGTCCTGCGGCCGCGGAGGGCCGCGTCGTGAGCGGCGTCCGGCACCTGTACGTACACCTGCCGTTCTGTGCGCACCGCTGCGGCTACTGTGACTTCGTCACCGTCGTCGGTCGGCGAGAGCAGCACGCGGCGTACGTGGACGCGCTCCTGCGGGAGCTCGAGCTCGAGCGCGGCGCGCTGTCGACCGAGCTCGAGACGGTGTTCCTCGGCGGCGGCACGCCGACGTTCACGGCGCTGCCGGAGCTCGTGCGGCTGCTCGAGGCGCTGCCGGCCGCCGGCGAGGTGACCATCGAGGCGAACCCGGAGACGGTGACCGCCGAGCTCGCGCGTGCACTGCGGGCAGCGGGCGTGACGCGCGTCTCGCTCGGCGCCCAGAGCTTCCGGCCCGACCTGCTACGTGTGCTCGAGCGTGTTGCCGGACCTGACGACGTCCGGCGCGCCGTGCATCATCTCCGTGATGCCCAGTTTGACAACATCTCGCTCGATCTCGTCTACGGGATCCCGGGCCAGAGCCCCGCCGACCTCGACGCGGACCTCGACGACGCGCTCGCGCTCGCGCCGGAGCACCTTTCCTGCTACGAGCTCGAGGCGAAGCCGGGGACGCGCTTCACCCATGCCTGGGGAGAGGAGCTGGCCCGCCAGGCCGACGCGATGGACGACTACTTCGAGCGCGTCGTTGCTCGGCTGACGGCCGCCGGCTACCGCTGGTACGAGACGGCCAACTTCTGCCGGGCGCCGGACGACGCGGGTGGGCGCGACCTGCGCGCGCGGCACAACCTCGCGTACTGGCTCGGGCGGGACTACCTCGGCATCGGTGTCGGCGCGGTCACGACAATCGAGAACTGGCGCTGGCGGAACGCGCCGCGGCTGGGGCGCTACCTGGAGGCGCTTGCCGCGGGGTGGACGCCGGAGCGCGAGCTGGAGCCGCTCGACGGCGATGTCCGCGCACGCGAGCGCGTCATGCTCGGGCTTCGGCTGGACGAGCCGCTGTCGCTCGCGGGGCTCGACGCCGCGCTCGACGCGCGGGGACTCGCACACGTCGAGGAACTCGGTCTCGCCGAGCGCGTCGCCGGCGGAGGTTCGTTGACGCTGACCGAGCGCGGCCGGTTCCTCGGCGGCGCGGTCACGGCCGAGCTGCTCGCTTGAGCGGGACGGTCCGCGGGCACCGGTAAAATCCCCTGCAAATGCCCGCTCAAACCGGCTCTCGCACGCCTGTGGTCGAGCTCACGGCTCGGCAGCAGGAGATCCTCCGACGCGTCGTCGAGGAATACGTCGCGACGGGCCAGCCCGTCGGTTCGAAGACGCTCGTCGAGCGCTCCGCGCTGAACGCCTCGTCGTCGACGGTGCGCGCCGAGCTCGCCGAGCTCGAATCGCTCGGCCTGCTCACGCACCCACACACGTCGGCGGGACGGGTGCCGACCGAGCGCGGCTACCGCTACTACGCGCACGAGCTGCTCGACCGGCTCGACCCGCAACCGGCCGCGTTCCCGCTCGATCTTCACAGCACGAGCACGGAGGTCGAGTCGGCCCTGCAGGCGACGACGGAGATGCTCTCGCAGGTGACGCGCCTGCTCGCGCTCGTGTCGGCGCCGCCGCTCGAGGCGACGACCGTTCGCCACGTCGAGGTGCTCCTGCTTCAGCCGGAGCTGGTCATGGTCGTCGTCATCACCTCGGCCGGCGGCGTCACCAAGCGGCTCTTCCACTTCGAGGAGCCGGTCGACCCGGGGCTCGCCCAGTGGGCGGCGGAGTACCTGAACGAGACCGTCTCCGGCCTCCAGCTCGGGACGTCGCTGCTCCGGCGTCGCTTCGAGGACCAGAGCCTCTCCGTCCGCGAGCGCGGGTTCCTGGCCGCGATCCGGCCGACCTTCGTCGAGATCCTCTCCTCGGAGCAGCGCCTGTACGTGGGCGGCGCAGCGGATCTCCTCGGTGAGCTTCGGCCCGAGGAGCTCGACGCGTACCGCCGGCTGTTCGAGCTCGTCGAGAAGCGCGCGGCGCTGCTCGACCTGCTCGGGTCCTCGCGCGATCCACGTCGGCCGTTCGTCCGGGTCGGACACGAGCTCGAGCTCCCGGCGCTGCACGAGATCGCACTCGTCGGCGCGTGCTACGGGCTCGTGCACCGTGCGCTCGGGGCCGTCAGCATCGTCGGCCCGGTGCGGATGGATTACGAGAAGGCGCTCGGAGCGGTCCGCTCGGCCGCCTCCGAGCTCTCGCGCTTCGTCGAGTCCATCTACGACGAGCGCTGACGATGGCCACCTCCGAGCGCGACTACTACGAGCTTCTCGGCGTGTCCCGCGACGCGAGCGAGGCCGACGTGAAGAGCGCGTTCCGCCGGCTCGCCCGCGAGCTGCATCCGGACGTCTCCGATGCGCCCGACGCGCACGAGCGGTTCCGCGAGGTCGTCGAGGCGTACGAGGTGCTCTCGAAGTCGGAGACCCGCGAGCTGTACGACCGCTACGGCCATGCGGGCCTCCGCGGCGGCGGTTTCCGGCCGGGGCAGTTCGACTTCGGCAGCCTCTCCGATCTGTTCTCGGCGTTCTTCGGCGACGACCTCCTCGGCGGCCGCGGCCAGACGCGGGCGCGTGGCGCCGATCTCGCCGCCCTCGTCGAGATCGAGCTGGTGGAGGCGGCGAAGGGCATCACCCGCGAGGTGCCGTTCGACGTCGCCGTCGTCTGCTCGCGCTGCGGCGGCGACGGCGCCGAGCCCGGGAGCGACGTGACGACGTGTCCGACCTGCGCCGGCGCCGGCCGGCTCCAGCGCGTCTCGCGGACCGTCTTCGGCGAGTTCGTCCAGACGCAGGCGTGTCCGGCCTGCAGCGGCTCGGGCCGCATCGTTGCGCACCCGTGCACCGCGTGCAGCGGAGGCGGCCGCGTGGTCGAGGAGCGCCGGCTCGAGGTCGTGATCCCACCCGGGATCCACGACGGCCAGCGCATCCGCATCTCGGGCGAGGGTCACGCCGGCATGCTGGGCGGCCGAGCGGGCGACGTCTACGTCCAGGTGCACGTGAAGCCGGACGAACGGTTCGTCCGCGAGGGGAACGACCTGTTCTCGACCGTCGACCTGACGATCACGCAGGCGGCGCTCGGGACGACCATGGCCATCCCGACGCTCGACGGGGAGGAGGAGCTCGAGCTCTCGCCGGGCACGCAGCCGGGCGAGATCGTGGTCCTCCGCGGCCGCGGCATGCCGGTCCTCCAGGGCTTCGGCCGCGGCGACCACCGCGTCCTCGTCAACGTCCTCGTCCCTCGCCACCTCACCGACGAGCAGCGGCGCCTGCTCGCCGAGTTCGACTCGCACGTCGACGAGCGGACGTACAAGCCGGACGAGGGCTTCTTCGAGAAGCTGAAGAGCGCGTTCCGCTGAAGCGCTACGTCGTCGTCGGCGGCGAGGCGGAGCTCGTGCTCCTCCTCCATCTCTTCCCCGAAGGCGTCGAGGAGCTGGACGGCGCGTATGCGGTCTACGCCGACGAGCCGCCGATCGGCTTCGACGTCCTCGAGGTCGACGACGTGCGCGAGGGCTGGGAGGACTCGTGGCGCGAGTTCCACCACGGCGTCGCGGTCGGCCGGTTCTGGATCGGGCCGCCGTGGGAGGAGCCGCCGCCGGCGCTCGAGCCGATCGTCGTCGATCCCGGCCGCGCGTTCGGGACGGGCGCGCACGCGACGACGCGGTTGAGTCTCGAGCTGCTGCAGGAGCTCGAGCCCGCGAGCCTGCTCGACATCGGCTGCGGCTCCGGCGTCCTCTCGATCGGCGCCGCGAAGCTCGGGTTCGCGCCGGTGACCGGCATCGACCTCGACGAGGCGGCGATCGAGGCGACGACCGCGAACGCGCGCGCGAACGGCGTCGAGCTCGCCGCGTTCGTCGCCGACGCGCTCGCCGACGAGCTTCCGCGCACGGAGGTCGCCGTCGCCAACGTCGCGCTGGACGTCGTCGAGCGTCTCGCGCAACGGATCGACGCGCGGCTCTTCGTCGCGTCGGGCTACCTCGACCGCGACGAGCCGGATCTCCCCGGCTGGCAGCAGTTCGGGCGGCGCACGACGGACGGCTGGGCGGCAGACCTGTTTCGACGATGAGGGCGGACGACCGTCCGCGGACACTGTTGATGGATATTCACGGTCTCGCCGGGAAGTCGCGACCTCGCCGTGACGAGTTCACCGGTATCGTCGATCGCGAGGGCGGAGGGACCAGCGACCCCACCCTTGGGTGGGGGTGTGGGAGCATGCCCCCGCGCGACGCGTCCGCCGCGGGCACGGCCTGAGTTCGCGTCGCGATCCCGGACGGAGAGCGTCGCCATTGGAGCCCGGCCCTTCCCGTCGGCGGGTGCCGGAGCGCATACGATTCCTCGCCATGGCGAGCTTCTCGGTGCGCTTCCTCGGCTGCAAGGTCTCGCACGTCGACGCCCACGAGGTGCGCGAGCGCCTGCTCGCGGACGGACACACCGAACGTGACGACCATGCGGACGTCGCCGTCGTCAACACGTGCTGCGTCACGCACGAGGCGGTCTCGAAGTCGCGGAAGGAGGCCGCCCGCGCCGCCCGCACCCACCGCCGCGTCTACGTCACCGGCTGCGGCGCTAACCTCGCCGCCGACGCCTTCGCCGGGCTCCCGGAGAACGTCGTCGTCGTGGCGCGCCGCAGCGAGGAGACCCCTGCGTTCGTTGCCGGCGACGTCGGTGCGATCGGCTGCGTCCAGGCCGACGCGCGGCTCGATCGCGTCCGCGCCTTCGTCAAGGTGCAGGACGGCTGCAGCTTCTCGTGCGCGTTTTGCGTGATCCCGCTCGTCCGCGGCGCCTCGCGCAGCCGCGCCGCGACCGCCGTCCTCGACGAGATCCGCCGGCGGGTCGCGCAGGGCCATCCCGAGGTCGTCCTCACCGGGATCAACCTCGGCTGCTACCGCGACCGCGCCGCCGGGTACGACCTGCCGCGGCTCGTGCGCGAGGCCGGTGCGACGCCGGGGCTCGAGCGGCTCCGACTCTCCTCGATCGAGATCAACCATGTGAGCGACGCACTCGTGGCCGCGCTCCGCGAGACGTCGACGGTGAGCCGCCACCTGCACGTGCCGCTCCAGTCCGGCGACGACGGCGTCCTCCGCGCGATGGGCCGCCGCTACACCGTCGCCACGTATCTGCGCAGGCTCGCGCCGCTGCAGCACGAGCTCAACCTGACGAGCGACGTCATCGTCGGCTTCCCCACGGAGGACGAGGCCGCGTTCGCGAACACGCTGCGCACCGCCCGCGACGCCGGCCTGACGAAGATCCACGTCTTCCCGTACTCGCCTCGCCCCGGCACCGCGACCGCGCGAGAGGACCCCGTCCCGCCGCAGGTGAAGAAGGAGCGAAGCGCCCGCCTCCGCGCGGTCTCGCACGACGCGTGCCTCGCGCGCTGGCGGTCGAAGGTCGGCCGCGACGACCTCGTCCTCGTCGACCGCCCCGGCCGCGGCTACGGCGACGACTACTCGCCGTGGCTCGTCGGCGAGAATGCGCCGGTGGGCGAGCTCGTCTCCGTTCGCGGCGCCGCAGTCTCCGAGGAGGGGATCCTCGCTGCCTGACGACTGCCTCTTCTGCACGCTCTACCGGGAGGGCGATCACGTCGCCGCCACCGACGGCTTCGTCGCCATCCGCGACATCAACCCGCAGGCGGGGACGCACCTGCTCGTCCTGCCCGAGCGGCACGTCGCGTCCTTCCACGACATCGGCGAGTTTCCGACCGACGAGGCGAAGCGGATGCTCGAGTTCGTCGCCGAGGTCGCTGCACGCGAGGGCCTGACGGATTACCGTGTCGTGGTCAACGCCGGCCCGGGAGCCGGCCAGACGATCTACCACCTGCACTGGCACATCCTGAGCGGGGGTTTGACCGGGAGGATGGCGTGAGCCTGATCGCGACGATCGAGGACGAGCTGAAGGACGCGATGAAGGAGCGCGACGCGGACCGCCGCGACGCGCTGCGCCTCATCCTCAACGCCCTGAAGAGCTCCGAGAAGGAGCTCCAGCGGCCGCTCTCCGAGGACGAGGAGCTGCAGGTGCTCCAGCGCGAGCGCAAGCGCCGCGTCGAGGCCGCGGAGGCGTTCCGCAGCGGCGGCCGCGAGGAGCAGGCCGAGGCCGAGGAGTACGAGCTCGAGGTGCTCGAGGAGTTCATGCCGGAGCCGCTCTCCGAGGACGAGATCGAGGAGATCGTCGACGACGCGATCGCCGAGGTCGGCGCGACGAGCATGGCCGACCTCGGTCGCGTGATGGCCGACGTGATGCCGCAGATCGCCGGCCGCGCCGACGGCTCCGTCGTGAGCCAGATCGTCCGCGAGAAGCTCGCGTAGCGCCCTCAGCGCAGCCGCGTCCAGTGGAGCTGCGTCTCCCACGGCCGCCGGTACTCGGCGGCGGCGAGGAGCGACCTCGCCTGCTCGAGGAGCGGCTGCCGCTGCTCGTTCGGGAGATCGGACACCCAGCCCATCGACGCCAGAAGCGACACGAGCGCGTCCCGGTCGAGCGTCTGTTCATTCGCGAGGCGCTGCTCCCGGAGCTCCTCGAACGGGGATTCGGCGAACGCGCGGCGCCACTCCCCGGACGCGTAGCGACGGTGGTTGAGGTCCATCGGGTCGTAGTCGAGCCCGTTCGGGCGCGCGTCGTCGACCAGTCGCTCGACGGCGTCGATCGAGGGCTCCGTCGGCCCAGCCGGGACGTTCCACATCAGCACGAGCGCACCGCGCGGCCGGAGCACGCGGGCGATCTCGGCAAGGGCCCGCTCCTGGTCGAACCAGTGGAACGCCTCGGCCGCGAAGACGGCGTCGACCGATCCGTCCGGAAGCGGGATCTCCTCGGCGCTGCCCGGGAGCACGCGGGCGCCGGGGCAGATCGCCGCGACCAGGCTGAGCATCCCCTCGTCCGGCTCGACGGCGACCACGTCGTCGAACGCGGTGACGAGCAGGCGCGTCAGCTTGCCGGTACCGGCGCCGAGGTCGAGCACCGCAGCGGTCGGCGGCAGGCCCGGAACGTCGACGACCGCGGCCGGATACGACGGCCGGCCGCGCTCGTAGTCCTCGTACCACGTGGGGGAGAGCCCCGTGTAGACGCGGGCCATCCGCCGGAGCCTACGCCCGCGCCGAGCCGCTCCGGGCGGCGCCGCTCCTACACTTTCACCATGCAGGAAGTCCTCGACGTCCCGAACGAGGTCGCGGCCGAGCTCGCCGGCATCGGCGACGGCGTCCTCGGCGCGCTCCGCGACCGGCTCGGCTGCCGCGTCAACCTGCGCGGGAACCGGCTCACCCTCGAGGGCGACGACCTCAAGGTCGCGGAGGCGCGGGCCGTCGTCGAAGAGCTCGTCGACCTCGTCGAGAGCGGCCAGGAGATCGGCGCCGGGACGATCGACACCGTCCTCAACGCGATGGACGAGGCCGAGGACGTGCGCACGATCTTCGAGGACGTCGTCTGGTCGCACCGCGGCAAGCGGATCACGCCGAAGACGGTCACGCAGAAGCGCTACGTCGACGCGATCCGCAACTGCACGGTCACCTTCGGGATCGGCCCGGCCGGCACCGGCAAGACGTACCTCGCGATCGCGCTCGCCGTCGCCGCGCTCTCCGAGCGGCAGGTCGGCCGGCTCATCCTCACGCGGCCGGCGGTCGAGGCGGGCGAGCGGCTCGGCTTCCTCCCCGGCGACGTGCTCGCGAAGGTCGACCCGTACATGCGCCCGCTGTTCGACGCGCTCTACGACACGATGGACCCGGAGAAGCTGAACGCGTACATGGAGCGCGGGACGATCGAGGTGGCGCCGCTCGCATTCATGCGCGGCCGCGCGCAGCCCGTCTCGACCGGCGTCCTGACTCCCGACGGATTCCGACCGATCGGAAGCCTGCGCGCCGGCGACCTCGTCACGGGCTCCGACGGGCTCCCGACTCCCGTTCTCGGGGTGTACCCGCAGGGGACCAAGCAGGTCTTCCGGGTGCGCACGCAGGACGGCGCCTCGACGCTCTGCTGCGGCGAGCATCTCTGGCAGGTCTTCACGCCGGAGGACCGGCGGCGCGGGAAGCCCGGCCGCGTCCTCGAGACGAAGGACATGGTCGGCCGCCTCCGCCGAGCTCATCTGTGCCGTTACGAGCTGCCGATCCTCTCCGCGCCGGCGGAGTTCGTGCCACGCGACGTTCCGCTCGACCCGTACGCGCTCGGACTCCTGCTCGGAGACGGCTGCCTCACGACGCGAACCACTCCGGGCTTCACGACGGCCGACCCGGAGCTGGCGGAGGCGCTCGAGGCATCGCTCGACGGGGTCGAGCTTCGGCGCAAGGGCGCGTACGACTACGTCCTCCGGGGAGGCGGCCGCGGCGGAGTGATCGTCGCGAATCCGGTCACGGCCGCGCTCCGAGAGCTCGGGCTCGCGGGAACGTATTCGCACTCGAAGTTCATCCCGGAGTGCTATCTCCACAACAGCTCGGACGTCCGCATCGGACTGCTGCAAGGACTACTCGACACGGACGGCGGACCGGTCGCACAACGCGACAGGACGTGCCGGATCCAGTACACGACGTGCTCGGAGCGCCTGCGTGACGACGTCGCCTATCTCGTCCGCTCGCTCGGCGGCGTCGCGTACTCGCGGCGACGCGAGGCAGCCGGCCGCGCCCCCGGAAACGCCCGCGGTCGCGCCGTCGAGTATCGGGACGACCCGTTCGTCATGGACATCCGGTTGCCGTCCGGCATCGAGCCGTTCCGGCTCAGGCGGAAGCTCGACGTCTACCGACGGGACGGTGGCGGTCGGCCGATGCGCCTCATCGACGCGATCGAGCCGGCGGGCGAGGCCGAGACCGTCTGCATCCAGGTCGCCGCGGCCGACTCGCTGTACGTCACCGAGGACTTCCTCGTGACGCACAACACGCTCAACGACAGCTTCATCATCCTCGACGAGGCGCAGAACACCTCGCCGGAGCAGATGCAGATGTTCCTGACGCGGCTCGGCTTCGGCTCGAAGGTCGTCGTCACCGGCGACATCACGCAGATCGACCTCCCGCGCGAGCAGGCATCGGGGCTTATCCAGGTGCAGAGCATCCTCGACTCGATCGACGGGATCGCGTTCGTTCACTTCTCGCACCGGGACGTCGTGCGGCACAAGCTCGTGCAGCGGATCGTCGAGGCGTACAAGCGCCACGCCGACGAGACCGGGACGCAGCGGCAGACGTGATCGAGGTCGAGGTCGAGAACCGCTCCGGCGTCGCGGTCGACGAGCCCGCGGCGGTCGAGCTCGTCCGAAGCGTGCTCGAGTCGGAGGGAATCGACACCGGCGAGGTCGGGCTGACGTTCGTCGGGCCGGCGGAGAGCCGCGCGCTGAAGCGGGAGCATCTCGGCGTCGACGAGGCCACCGATGCGCTCGCGTTCCCGATCGACGGCCGCGACGATCTCCCCGACGGGCTGCCCCGCCAGCTCGGCGACGTCGTCGTCTGCCCGCAGGTCTGTGCGCTGGAAGCGTCGTCGGCCGAGCCGACGACGTCCGGCGGGAAGACGGGGACGCCTTCGGCGTCC
>Ga0335069_10013206_pt1 | contig 11604 bp, 11 predicted proteins | sample Lox_Sample_11_FD_206714 | JGI IMG/M metagenome (GOLD analysis project Ga0335069, IMG submission 206714) | Soil microbial communities from Loxahatchee National Wildlife Refuge, Florida, United States - Lox_Sample_1.1 | ecosystem: Environmental > Terrestrial > Soil > Wetlands | place: USA...
CCGTCGCGCGAGCGCCTGCTTGAGATCATGCAGCACGACGTGCGCCGGCTCGATCGGCTGATCAGCGACATCTCCGACGCGTCGCGCCTCGACGCCGAACTGGCGCGCGGCGACGCGGTTCCGGTCGATCTCGTCGAGGTCGCCAAGGCGGTGGTGGCGATGGTCGCCGATTCGCCGCGCGGCGCCGGCGTGTCGCTGAAGCTGACGGTCGAACGGCGCGGCGGCGCGCAACGACCTACCGACTACGTCGTGCTCGGGCACGACTCGCGCCTTGCGCAGGTGCTCACCAACCTCATCGACAACGCCTGCTCGTTCTCGCGAGCCGGCGGCGAGACGCGCGTCACGCTGCGCCGCGCCTTCGGCCCGCCGGGCGAGGACGGAAAGGCGGGACCCGACGAAGTGTGGGCGATCGTCGAAGACGACGGCCCCGGCATTCCGCCCCATGCGCTCGAGCGAATCTTCGAGCGCTTCTACACCGACAGGCCGGAGCAGGGCTTCGGCCAGAACTCCGGATTGGGCCTGTCGATCTCGCGGCAGATCGTCGAGGCGCACGGCGGCCGCATCTGGGCCGAGAACCGTCCCGGCCCGCAACGACCTGCGACCGACGACGCGTCGGCCCGCCACAGCGCCGGCGCGCGCTTCATTGTCGCGCTGCCGGCGATCGCCCCATGAGCGTCACGCCCGCCGGATGGACGGCCCTGCACGCGACCGCGATCGTGTTCGGCGAAGACGGGCTGCTGTTGCGCGGCCCCTCCGGCGCCGGCAAGAGCTCGCTCGCCCTGGCGCTGATCGTCGCGGCGCGCGCGCGCGGCGCGTTCGCCGCGCTCGTCGCCGACGACCGCGCCTTCGCGCACGCTTTCGGCGAGCGGCTGGTCGCGCGAGGCGTTCCAGAATTCGCCGGCAAGATCGAGCGTCGTTGCGAAGGGGTGATTCAGGTCGCCGCCGAACCGGCGGCGACGATCCGGCTGGTCGTAGATCTCGCCCCGCGCGGCGCGCCGCCGCCGCGCCTGCCCGGCGACGAGCAAATGTCGGCGGAAATCCTCGGCGTGCGCCTGCCGCGGGTCGCGCTCGACCCGGCTCACGGACCGGCGGACCACGCCGAAGCCGTGCTGGAATCGCTGGCGCGACGGCTGTGAGCGGGATCGTGGCGAATTGAGGGCGATCATGGCGGAATGCGAATTTCGCTTGAACATTGCGCCGCACTGCACAAAAATGCGTCCTCCGCAGGGTCGAGACCCCCGCCGGCGCGGCGGCGGCGCGCGAAGATGATGGAACATTGATGATCGGAATGGTCCTGGTCACTCACGGCCAGCTCGCCACGGGGTTTCGCGCCGCGCTCGAACACGTCGTTGGTCCGCAGTCGCGGTTCGAGACGATAACGATCGGCCCGGAAGACGACATGGAGCAGCGACGCGCCGACATTCTCGGCGCGGTCGCGCGGGTCCAGGACGGCAGCGGCGTCGTGCTGCTGACCGACATGTTCGGCGGCACGCCATCGAACCTGGCGATTTCGGTCATGGATGGCGGCCGCGTCGAAGTGATCTGCGGCATCAATCTCCCGATGCTGATCAAGCTGGCGACGCTGCGCGACAGCGCCGACCTCGATCACGCGGTGATGGAGGCGCGCGACGCCGGCCGCAAATACATAACCGTGGCGAGCAAGGTGCTGGCAGGCAAATGAGCGACGCGACGCTGGACGAGGACGACTGCCCCCCGCCGCCGCTCATCGCCGGCGCGCACGCCCGGGACATGCGCATCGTCAACCGCAAAGGCCTGCATGCGCGCGCGACCGCCAAGTTCGTGCAGTGCGTCGAGCGCTTCGAGGCCGAGGTCAAGGTCACGCGCTGCGGCGAAACCGTCGGCGGCGATTCGATCATGGGCATCCTGATGCTCGGCGCCGGCCTCGGCTCGACGATCACCGTCACGGCGCAAGGCGCGCAAGCGGTCGAGGCGCTCGACGCGATCGAGGCGCTGGTCGCCAACCGATTCAACGAAGACGAGTGAGCGACGCGCCGCGCGATCGATCGAAGCGCGAGGGACCGCTGGAGCAAGTTGCGCAGAGGTCGAACCCGCCAGCGCTCCGGCGACCGCGCGGCCCTCCCCGGCCGCCGCAGCGGCGCGGATCGCCTCCCGCAGGCGAAGCGCTCAAAGCGGCGAGCGGAAGGCGCCTTTGTCGGGCCGAGAGGAAGAGCGAGCTGGACGCCGTTCCGAGCCGCGGCGTCGCCGCTCATCAGAACCGACGGACGCCGGCGACATGGAACGAGCGGCGATGACGCGAGCGGCGCTCACCACACCGCTTTCTTCCGGCTTTTCTGCCTGTCGCGACGATAGCGCTCGACCCACTGTTCGGACAGCTCGTCCGACATTCGCTCGAAAGCCGGCGGCGCTACGGCGACGGGCGCAGGAACAACGCCGAGCCACGCGAGAATGTCTTTGACAGTCTGCTCGTACGCCGAAACGAAATCCTCGTACACGATGGTGAGAGGCGCTACGCCGGCCTGCGTGAAGAAGTCCTGCATCGCCGCCTCGCGCATCACGGTCTCGGCGATCAAGTGTTCGATCGCCTCGAACGCATAGCGATCCGCGATCTCCGCGGACTGCGGCGGCGCGCCGTGCGACCGATGCCATTGCCGCGATTGGATCGCCTTCCACCAGGAGACGGCGAGCCTGACTTTGTTGCGCCGCGTCATGAAGATGTGCCGACCATTCGGAAAGGCGTTCGCCCAGACGCCGGAACGAGTTCCGTCGTGACCTTCGATCTCGCCAAGCGCCTCGATCAGCGGACCGAACGTGTTTTCGACCAAGCCGTATTTCAGCCCGACGACGCCGTTCGACGTTTGCGCGTTCGCCCAGACTCGCGCGACAAGCTCGGCGGGAGCGCGAACGCCATAACGCGCGTAGAGATCTGGCAGAGCGCCTTCCAAGTGTTCGCCGGGGCGGCCGGCGACGCCGGTGCTTTCCAGGGCCCGACAAAGCAACGTGCTGCCGGTGCGCTGGCTGAACCAAGTCGTGTAACAGAGTTTCGGTCGCATGGCCGCTCGCGGCTCCCAACCGACGGCGCGGCGAGATCCGCGCGCTCGCCGGACTTGGCGCTTCCTGCGACGCTTGGCTGCGCTCGCGCCGCCGCGCCGTCACATGCGGAAGTCTTCGCCGAGATAGTAGCGGCGCACGTCGGGATGAGCGACGATGTCGTCGGGCGGCCCTTCGGTCAGAACATGGCCGCTATGAATGATGTAGGCGCGGTCGATCAGACCGAGCGTTTCGCGCACGTTGTGGTCGGTGATCAGCACGCCGATGCCGCGGCCCTTGAGATGGCGCACGAGATCCTGGATGTCGCCGACCGCGATCGGGTCGATGCCGGCGAAAGGTTCGTCGAGCAGCATGAAGGACGGCTTGCCGGCGAGCGCGCGGGCGATCTCGCAGCGGCGGCGCTCGCCGCCCGACAGCGCGATCGACGGCGCCTTGCGCAGCCGCGCGATGTCGAACTCCTCGAGCAGCGAATTGAGCGTCGCTTCGCGCGCGCGGCCGTCGGGCTCGGTGACCTCGAGCACGGCGCGGATATTGTCCTCGACGTTGAGGCCGCGAAAGATCGACGCCTCCTGCGGCAGATAGCCGATGCCGAGCCGCGCCCGCTGGTACATCGGCAGGCCGGTGACCGGATAGCCGTCGAGCTCGATGACGCCCTTGTCCGGCCGGACCAGGCCGGTGATCATGTAGAAGACGGTGGTCTTGCCGGCGCCGTTGGGGCCGAGCAGGCCGACCGCTTCGCCGCGCCGGACGTAGAGGCTGACATCCTGAACGACGGCGCGGCCGCCGTAGCTCTTGCCGAGGCTGTGGACGGCGAGATAGCCGTCGCCGACCTCCTCCGCGGCGCGGGGACGGGCGTCGGCGGAGGCGCGCGGCCGCGCCTCGAGCGACGAGGCGCCGCTCACGTCGGGGCGGTCCGGGCGGGGCGGCGGCGCATGGCGGGCGTCCGAAGCGATGACGAGGCCGCCTTGTCTACTTCGACGCGCCGCTCTTGTCATCGCCGCCCGGAGCGCCCGAGCCGGGGATGAACAAGCCTTTGACCCGCCCGGCGGCGCCGGTGTCGATGGTCGCCTCCCCGGTCGTCAGGTCATAGGTCAGCTTGTCGCCCTTGGTGACGTTGCCGCCGTCGCTGAGCGTGACGTTGCCGATCAGCCAGACCTTGTTCTGCGCCTTGTCATAGGAGCCGCGGTCGCCGGTGGCGACCTGGGTCTTGGAGACGACGGTCACCGGGCCTGCGGCGTCGAGATGCTTGACGTGGCTCGACGACGCGCCGGCGTTGGGGGAATCGGCTGGCGGGGTCGCGCCGCCGGCCGCAGCGGTCTTCTCCATGAAGATCGTCAGCCCGGAGCAGGTCATCTTGGTGTCGCCCTGGATGACGACGACGTTGCCGGTGTAAACCGCCTTCTGCTCCTTGTCGAAATAGACGAGCTTGTCGGCTTCGATCGAAACCGGCTGCTTGGAGCCGGCGCCGGGCAGCAGCGACGCGCCCGCGTCCTTGGTCGCCGCCGCGGCGGGGGCGACGACGAACAGAGCGAAGACGAGCGCTGCGATGCGCCGATGGGCGCTCATGGAGCGGCTCCTTTCAAGTTGCTGAGCGACGGCGCAGCGACGGCTTCGCCGGGGAAAGTCGACCGCACATGGCCGGCGAAGGTCAGCTCGGCGCCGTTGTCGCGCGCCTCCGCCGAATCGGCATGGATCGTCGCTCCGTTGTTGGTGACGACCGTCACGGGCTCGTCGGAGCGATAGAGGCCGGACTTGAAGTCGATGTCGGCGGTCGACAGCGTGACGTCGTAATTCGGGCTGCGCAGGTGCACGTCCTGGCTCAGCTTGAGAAACTGGCGGACGCTGTCGTAAAGGCCGACCACGGCGCTCACCTTCAGCCGACTGTCGTCGGCCATCGTCACGTCGCCGTCGATCTCGCGCAATTCGACCGAAGTGGGATGCGCGACGTCCTGGATCGCCTTGGCGGCGTTGACGACATAGGCGCGTCCGTCCCTGCGCGTCCCGGTCAGCCGCGGATGGTTCATGACGATCTTCGATCCGTCGACGCTGAGCTCGCTGACCGACAGCCCGTCGACCTCGCGACGGAAGGGATCGAACACGGCGAAGCCGATCAGCGCCGCCACCGATAGCAGCGCCGCGGCCGGCGTGGCCAGGCGGAGGAAGCGCACCAGCCGCGAATGGCGCGCCGCGGCGGCGAAGGCGCGGCGGCGAATCGGGTCGTCGCCGCCCGGCGCGTCGGCGTTCGACGCGAAACCGTGCGGCGAAGGCGCCCAATCCGCTCTGGTTGCGGGAGCCGACATCGTCTCCAAGGGTGCGCCGCGGCCGGATGGCGCGCGGTCCGCCGCCGCGTCGCCTAGCACAGACATGGGGCTAATGAAACGAAATCAATGGCGAAGTTGGGGCGGGCCGGCCCACGGACCGGGCGCGATTGCGCCGCCGGCCAGGATTGGGTTTAATCCCGCGCGCTTGCGCCCCCTAGGGCCGGTAGCTCAATGGTCAGAGCCGGCCGCTCATAACGGTCTGGTTGCAGGTTCGAGTCCTGCCCGGCCCACCAGGCGCGCAGAGGTCTCGGTCGTCGGCCCTGCCCAGCGTCATCCGCGCCGTTTCCGGCGCTTGAGTTGCCTCAAAACCGCCGACTGGCGCAATGCTTTACTCGGTCCGCCGGGCGGGGGCGGGTCCGCCTGCGCCGTCCTCAGCCTGCGACGCCGACCATGCCCAATCGCGTCCGCATTCTCCTCGCCGCCCTCGTCGTTCTGGCGCTGGGCGTCGGCGTCTGGCTCCATTCCCATCGCCAAACGCTCGACGCCGGCCAGACGCTGACCCTCTACGGCGACGTCGACATCCGCGAAGTCCAACCCGCGTTCAACGATTCGGGCGTCGTCGCCTCGATCGAGGTTCAGGAGGGCTCGCGGGTCAAACGCGGCGACCTGCTCGCGACCCTCGACGACAGCCGCTACGCCGCGGCGCTCGACCAGGCCAAGGCGACGCGCGAAAACCTGCGCCAGACCCTCGCCAAGCTCGAGGCGGGATCGCGGCCGGAGGAGATCGCCCAGGCCAAGGCGACGATGGACGCCCTGGAGATCACCTCCCGCAACAACGAAGCGACATTCAAGCGTCTCGACGCGCTGGCGGCCAGCAGCTCGGCGACCGTCCAGCAGCGCGACGACGCCAGAGCGGCCTTCGAGGCGTCGTCCAAGCAGTTCGAGGCGAGCCGACAGGCTTACGCGCTGGCGGTCGCGGGACCGCGGGTCGAGGACGTCGCCGCGGCGCGCGCCGCCTTCCAGGCGGCCGACGCGGCGGTCGCGCTGGCCCAGCGCCAGTTCGACGACGCGCGCCTCTACGCGCCCTCCGACGGCGCCGTCGAGGACCGCATCCTCGAGCCCGGCGACATGGCCTCGCCGGCGACTCCGGTGCTGACCATCGCGCTGCCGAGTCCCTTGTGGGTGCGCGCCTATGCGCCGGAAACCGCGCTCGGCCGGCTGCGCCTCGGCATGCGCGCGCGCGTCAGCGCCGACAGCTATCCCGGCCGGCGCTACGACGGCTGGGTCGGCTATCTCTCGCCGACCGCCGAGTTCACGCCGAAGACGGTGGAAACCCCGGAGCTGCGCGCCGCGCTGGTCTACCAATTGCGCGTCTACGTCTGCGATCCCGGCGGCGAGCTCAAGCTTGGCATGCCCGCCACCGTCACGCTCGATCTCGCGGATTCGACGAGCGCGCCGCCGCCCGGCTGCGGTCCCGGCGATGCCGCCGCTCGCTGAAAGCGCGCCGGCGCTGCGGCTCGAGGACGTCCGCCGCACGTTTCGCGTCGGCAAACGGACGACGATCGCGCTCGACGGGGTATCGGCGGAAGCGGCGCGCGGCGCGGTGACCGGCCTGATCGGTCCGGACGGCGCCGGCAAGACGACGCTGATGCGGTTGATCGCCGGCCTGCTCAAGCTCGACGCCGGGCGGATCGAGGCGCTCGGCGTCGACGTCGGCCGCGATCCGCTCGCCGTGCAGGCGCGCGTCGGCTACATGCCGCAGCGCTTCGGACTCTACGAAGACCTCACCGTCCAGCAGAACCTCGACCTTTACGCCGATCTGCAGGGCGTTCCGCCGGCCGAGCGGCCGACGCGCTACGCCGAGCTCCTGCACATGACGGCGCTGGGGCCGTTCACCGCCCGACGCGCCGGCCGGCTCTCCGGCGGCATGAAACAGAAGCTCGGTCTGGCCTGCACGCTGGTGCGCGCCCCGGCGCTGCTGCTGCTCGACGAGCCGACGGTCGGCGTCGATCCGGTGTCGCGGCGCGAACTGTGGCAAATCATCGATCATCTGACCCGCGACGCGCATACGACCGTGCTCTTCTCGACCGCCTATCTCGACGAGGCCGAGCGTTGCGACACGGTGCTGCTGCTGCACGAGGGTCGCCTGATCGACCGCGGCCCGCCCGCCGCCTTCGCCCGGCGCTCGGCGGGCCGAACCTTCGCCGCGACCGCCGACGTCGGTCGGCGGCGGCTGCAGGAGCGGCTCGCGCTCGCCTCCGGCGTCGTCGATTCGGTGATCCAGGGCAGCCGGGTGCGCGTCGTGACCGCGGAGGCGAAACCGCCCGACGCCGCCGCGCTCGCCGTCGATTTGCCGGGGCTCGCCTTTGCGCCGACGACGCCGCGCTTCGAAGACAGCTTCGTCGCCGAACTGACCGGTCGCGGCGCCCACGAGCGCGCCGCCACGGCACCGATCGTCGCCCTACCGCGCGCGCCCGAGCCGACGGCGCGCGAGGACGTCATCGTCGTCGATCGGCTGTCCCGCCGCTTCGGCGACTTCGTCGCCGTCGACGCCATCAGCTTCCGCGTCGCGAGGGGCGAGATCTTCGGCCTGCTCGGCGCCAACGGCGCCGGCAAGTCGACCACCTTCCGCATGCTATGCGGCCTGCTGCCGCCATCCGGCGGAGCGCTGCGCGTCGCCGGCTTTGACCTGCGCAAGGCCGCCGCGCCGGCGCGCGCCCGCATCGGCTACATGGCCCAGAAGTTCTCGCTCTACGGCGACCTGACGGTCGAACGCAACCTGCGGTTCTTCTCGAGCGTCTATGGCCTCTCCGGCGCGCGGCAGCGGACGCGCATGGCCTGGGCGATCGAGGAATTCGGCCTCGCCGAACAGCTCGCCGCCGCGGCGCGCGATCTGCCGCTCGGCTTCAAGCAGCGCCTCGCGCTCGCCTGCGCGCTGATGCACGAGCCGGAGATCCTGTTCCTCGACGAGCCGACCTCAGGCGTCGACCCGCTGGCGCGGCGGGAGTTCTGGCGGCGGATCAATGCGCTCGCCGAGAACGGGGTCACCGCGCTGGTGACCACCCACTTCATGGAGGAGGCCGAATATTGCGACCGCCTCGCCATCATGGCCCAGGGCGCGGTCCTGGCGGAGGGAACCCCTGACGCGGTCAAGGCCGCCGCGCGCAGCGCAGCGCGGCCCGACCCGACGATGGAGGACGCGTTCATCGCGATGATCGAGGCGGCCGCCGCGCCGGCGCTCGCGTCATGAGCGGCGGCTCGGCCCTCCGCCTGCGCGGGCTGCTGCGCAAGGAGTTCGTCCAGGTATGGCGCGATCCTTCGGCGCTGGCGATCGCCTTCATCCTGCCGGCGCTGCTGCTGCTGCTGTGCGGCTACGGCATCTCGCTCGACGCCGCCAACGTGCCGCTGGCGGTGACGACGCAGCGCCCGACTGGGCTCGCCCAGAGCTTCGCCGGAGCCTTCGACCGGTCGTCCTATTTCCTGCCGCGGCGCTACCTCACCGCCCAGGACGCGGTGCGCGCGCTCGACGCCCGCCAGGCGCAGGGCGTCGTCTGGCTGCCGAGCGATTTCGCGCGTCGCGCCGATTCGCGCGGCCAGTCGCCGATCGGCCTGATCGTCAACGGCGTCGACGCCAACAACGCCCGCCTGGTCGAAGGCTACGTGCAGCAGGCCTGGGCGGGTTGGCTCGCCGCCGAAGCCCGCGGCCAGGCGCGCCGCTCGCCGACGCTGATCGACGTCGAGCCGCAGATGCGTTTCAACGCCGCCGCGAGCAGCCGAAACTTCCTCGTTCCCGGACTGATCGCGCTGATCATGACACTGACCGGCGCGCTGCTCACCGCGCTGGTGGTCGCGCGCGAATGGGAGCGCGGCACGATGGAGGCGCTGATGGTCACGCGGGCGACGATCCGCGAGATCCTGTTCGCCAAGCTCGTCCCCTATTTCGTGCTCGGCATGGGCGGCATGACGGCGTCGGTGGCGATCGCCATGGGGCTGTTCGGCGTGCCGCTGCGCGGTTCGCTGGCGACCCTGGCCTCCGCCTCGGCTCTGTTCATGCTCGCCGCGCTGGGCATGGGCCTGCTGATCTCCACCTTCGCCCGCAGCCAGTTCGTCGCCAGCCAGGTGGCGATCATGGCGACCTTCCTGCCGGCGCTGATCCTCTCCGGCTTTCTCTTCGACATCGGATCGATGCCGCAGGTCGTGCAGGTCGTCACCAACGTCGTCGCCGCGCGTTTCTTCGTCGCCATCGCCCAATCGGTGTTTCTCGCCGGCGACGTGTGGAGCGTCATCCTGCCCAACGCCGCCGCGCTGGCGATCATGGCGGCGATCTTCCTCGGCGCGGCGCGCGCGCTGGCGCGCAAGCGGCTGGACTGACGACCATGTGGCGCCGCGTCCTCGCCCTCGTCGTCAAGGAGCTGCTGACGGTGTTGCGCGACCCCAAGGGCCGCATCGCCCTGATCATGCCGCCGCTCATCCAACTCCTGGTGTTCGGCTACGCCGCGACCTACGACCTCGACCGGGTGCCGACCGCGATCTACAACCTTGACGCCAGCGCGCCCTCGCGCGATCTGGTCGCCCGCTTCCTGGGCTCGCCGACCTTCCATCTCGTGGCGAGCCTGAAGAGCGCCGAGCGGATCGACGAGCTCGTCGACTCCCGCCAGGCCGCTCTGGTCCTGACGATCGACCGGCGCTTCACCCGCGACCTGCTGACCGGCCAACCAGCGCCCGTGCAGGCGATTGTCGACGGCCGCAACTCCAACACGGCGCTGCTGATCGAAGGCTACGTCAACGCCGTCGTCACCGACTTCTCGCTCGCCTGGAGCGCCGACCATGGCGGGCCGCCGCCGCCGACGCTGATCGACGTCCAGGCCCGCTACAACCCGACCCTGAACTCGCGCTGGTTCTTCCTGCCGAGCCTGGTCGGCCTGCTTACCCAGATCGTCACGCTGCTCGTCGTCTCGATGTCGGTGGCGCGCGAGCGCGAAACCGGAACTTTCGACCAGTTGCTGGTGACGCCGCTGAGGCAGATCGACATCCTGATCGGCAAGGGAGTTCCCGGCCTGCTGATCGGCTTGACGGAAGCCTCGGTGATCGCCGCCGCCGCCGTTTGGTGGTTCGAGGTGCCGCTGCGCGGCGGCCTCGTCGCGCTCTATCTCGGCCTGCTGCTTTTCGTCGCCGCCATCACAGGCGTCGGGTTGACGATCTCTTCGCTCGCAGCGACCCAGCAGCAGGCGTTGCTCGGCGTCTTTCTCTTCATGGTGCCGTCGATCATTCTCTCCGGCTTCGCCACGCCGATCGCCAACATGCCCGGATGGGAGCAGACGCTGACGCTGATCAACCCGATGCGCTACTTCCTGGTCATCGTCCGTACGGTGTTTCTCGAAGGCGCCGACGCCGCATCGCTGACCCAGCAATACTGGCCGATGGCGGCGATCGGCGCCGTGACGCTGACCGCGGCCGCCTGGCTGTTCAGGCGGCGGACGACATAGCGGCGGCGGGGCGTCAGTCGAGCGTGCGGCGGAAGCGGGTCAGCGCCAGCAGGGCGTAGGCAAGCACGAACAGGCCGAGGATCGACAGCTCGAAGCGGACGTCGCCGAGCGTCCCGCCCTTCAGCATCACCGCTCGCACCACCCGCAGGAAATGGGTGAGCGGCAGGATCTCGCCGATCCCCTGCGCCCAGCTCGGCATGCCGTGGAACGGGAACATGAAGCCGGAGAGCAGGATCGACGGCAGAAAGAAGAAGAAGGTGAGTTGCATCGCCTGCATCTGGTTGCGCGCCAGCGTGGAGAACGTGTAGCCGAGCAGCACCATCGCCATGACGAAGACGAGAATCGCGAACAGCAGCAGCGCCAGCGAGCCGACGAACGGAACGTCGAACAGCAGCCGCGCCGCGCCGAGGATGACCACCACCTGAACCGCGCCGACGACGAAATAGGGCAGCACCTTGCCGAGCATGATCTCGACCCCGTTCACCGGCATCGCCAACAAATTCTCCATCGTGCCGCGCTCCAGCTCGCGGGTCAGCGCAATCGAGGTCATCATCACCATCGTCATTTGCAGAATGACGCCGAGCAGGCCGGGCACGACGTTGTAACGCGACACGCCGGCGGGATTGTATCGACGGTGGACGGTGACCGTCAGGTCGCTTGCGGTCGCCTCGGCCGCCTCCGCCTCGCGCCCCTCGGCGCGCAGGAGCGCGCGCTGGGCGACGGTGGCGAGCGAAGCGAGCGCGCCGCTCGCCGCCGCCGGATCGGTCGCGTCGGCGACGACCAGGATTTCCGGCTTGTCGCCGCGCTCGACCCTTGTGCCGAAGTCG
>Ga0335069_10013207_pt1 | contig 11603 bp, 10 predicted proteins | sample Lox_Sample_11_FD_206714 | JGI IMG/M metagenome (GOLD analysis project Ga0335069, IMG submission 206714) | Soil microbial communities from Loxahatchee National Wildlife Refuge, Florida, United States - Lox_Sample_1.1 | ecosystem: Environmental > Terrestrial > Soil > Wetlands | place: USA...
CGACGCCGCCGAAGCTATGCAACACGCTTTCGTGGTCAGCAGCCCAGGCGCTGGTCAGAAACAGCGCAGCAGTAAACATCATGAAGACGGCGCGCAACCGGATGGAGAGGCTCGTAACTGGCAAGGAAGGTCCTCCTGATCATTGGAAAGTAGGGAACAAAGCTGACGACGGGGTGCAATTCTAAGCTAGATGCCGCCCATTTGCGGATGAATATTTTGCAACTGCGCAGGGGAGTGTTACACAAGCCCACTTCTCGACAAAAGGCGCCGAGAAGGACGTGACACCCTGCTGCTAAAAGGTGGGCCGCCCGCATAAGGCGATCTTCAATGCTGATTCGGAAGATAGCTTTCATGGTTACGCAACTGCCATAGCGCGATGATGCCGAGCAACATCAGGTTGGGAAAAAGCAACGGCGCCATGGGCGGAGCGCCGTAGATGAAGTTGTTGAAGGCATGAACTGAAGGACCGTGAAGGTTCGCGCTGGTATGCAGGAAAAAGCCCCATAGCCCCACGCCAGCCTCCAGCAGAAGAAGCGCAGCACACAAGTCGATGAAGGCGCGCGAGACTCGCATGATCAGCGGCACTATCAGAAAACCCACAGCCAGAGCGCTGGCGACAACCGGCACCCATTCGAGGGGATAAAAAAATCCATTTGCCGCATGATCGGCCAGGCTGAAAACGAAATTCCCTATGAAGCCGCCCAATGCAAACAGCAGCACCCACTGCGCCCATTCGAGCGATTCTGAATCGACCATACGATTCATGATCAGTAGGAAGCCGAGTCCGGTGTACGCCAGCGGCGCAGCGAATGGCGCCGAGTAGGTCAGGCTGCGCAGGGTTCGCTCATAGAAGAAATGACTTTCCAGGTGTAGTACGACACCGGCGAGGCCGACCGCTATCGCTGCCCAGCCAACAATTTGCCCGAGTAGCTTCCATACGAAAGGCGCGCGGGTGCGAAACCACAACGCAACGATGAGCACCACAGGCGCGCTGATAGAAAAGAAGAGCGGCACATATTCGGCCGGGTTGCGAAATTCATTGACCGAATGCGCCAGGAAGATATCGAAGGTGAGGAACCCGACATTCAGGATTGCGAATATTTCAATCCAAAGCTGCGGCTGATTCCACCAGCGTTCAGCGGGAGCGGCCATGCTCCCTCCGCAGTTCGGCCGCCATCGAATTCAGCTCGACCGTCTTCTCCAGCATCGGATAATTTCCATGCCATTGCACGAAATCGGCTCCGCCCATGAAGGCGCCGTGTTTGCTGGTTCGGCCGTCGTAGTGCCACATGTTGAAGTAGACGAAGTCGATCGGTTGCGAGAACGGCGGCCCGGTCAGCGTTCCGTCCTTGCGCAGTCCCGCCATCAGATCCTGCGCGGCTTTCACCTTCGCATTGGTACTTGAGACCACTTGCTCAGCCCGGCTGTAGACGTTATCGACGGTCGCCGGCGTGTGACACTGCAGGCAGATCTGCTTCATCTTGGCCTGCGCGGCAGCGTAGTTGGGCCGCTTGTCGGTAATGGCATTGGCAAGGTAATAGGAGAGCCGCTCTGACGGTTCGTGCGTCACGCCCAATCCGTTAATGCCGCTCATGTGGCAGGTCGCGCAGGTGGGAACGAACATGTCGCGGGTGGTCAGTGTCTTCGGCGGGGCATCCAGATTCAACAGCCGCTCCTGCGCCTGGAACAGAACCCCGTGTTTGGATTCCTCATAAATTTCTATCTGTGAATGATCAGGTCCCATGTGGCATTGCGCGCAAGTGCTCGGCAGTCGCGCGGTGCGGACCGAACTGTCGTGTCTCGTGTGGCACGACGTGCACGATCCGATGGTGCCATCGGTGTTCGGCTTGCCGACGCTGTGGCATTGCTCACATCCACTGGCCACGGATGACGTGCCCTCCAGTTGGCCAATCGGGTTCGGGGGCCTGCGCGTCCCGCCGGGCTGGTATTGCTCGGAGAAATTGACTTGTTCCGGCGTCAGCCCCTTCTCGCCATAAATGGCCGCCCATGCGGGGGCGGCGTGCCGGCTGTGAAGAAATTGCTGATAGATCGCTTCATGGCAGCTGCGGCAATTCCCGGCCGTAAGCTTTGCGGAAATCACAAAGCCGTGGTGGTCCTTCTTGTCCTGTCCGGCGGCGGGTTGATGACAGTCGAGGCAGCTCACGCCCTTCCGCGCGTGCATGCTGAGTTCGTATTCATGCACCACGGAATACTGCGTCCTGGCGTGGCACTCCGCACATTTCCCGGTGGCGCGCACGAGGGCGGCGCTGGGCTGTTCGGTCTCAACCTTGGGACGAGCCCGATTGATCAGGAAAGCAGAAAGCACCAGGGCAAAGGCGATAACAACGGCGATGAAGACTGCCCGAAAAGACATATTCTGCCCTCAACAGAATTGGAATGAGCCCCACACTCATTTCTCAGGGCAAGATGGATCGTTGAGCAAATTCAATCAGAGGTCAAGAGATGATGCAAGGAAGAAAACGGGAGGAGCCGTTCACCGCGCATGGTGCAAATAGGACATCAGCACCATCGCTCCCAGTCGGCACAGGATGAGCGTGACGCCCAAGAGCACGGCCACGGCGAACAGGACACGCTCAAACCGATTCAGCGGCAAGCGGGAGGAACTCATGACAACTGCCCCTAAAAACAGCATAGGGCCAGGCAAACTCGCCAGCAGTGAGCTCAGTCACCCCCCGGTGTGAGCCAGCAAGAGGGGTAAGCGGATGTTTCGAAAGCATCCCGGCGACAAGTTCAAGCTAGCGTCCATAACAGGGATCGCGTGGGTTGATGTGAGCCTCAGTACTCGGGCACTTCCGATCTTCATCGAGCCAATCCACAAGAGAGCCAATAATTGCTCCGTAATTTGGCTGGCGGCTGCGCGCTGCCGCCTCTTCCGCCTTTTCCTCAGCCTCTCTTTTTTGTGATTTCCGCAGCAGCTCATTTCCCAGCTGCGGATTGGCTTTCGTTCCAACGCCCTCTTGGTAAAACTTTCCAAGTACGAACAGTCCCAAGGAACTATTCTGATCGGCACTGAGTTGTGCCAACTGAAACGCTTCTGCGTCGACGGCAGGCCCTCCCTTTTTCCAGTAAAGGGCAGCAGCCTCGAGCGCTTCGCCTTCCGCAAGGTAGCCGTTGTGAGGGAAGGTTTTGAATATCTGCAGTGCAGCGTCGTACAGCTTCGCATGGATCGCTGCGACTCCGAAATTGACCAGTTGCTCTCCTGTCAAAGGGCAAAGCTGCCAGAGATCGCAGGGTATGGGAGTAATGCTGGCTGACCAAGTGGTCGGTTGTTTCGGAGCTTTGTCCCACACTGCCGATCCCTCGATGCGATTTCCGGTGATAGCGCCGGTATATTGCATCCGTAGCGAACCGCCATTGCCAACGAAATTCTTGCTCGCGGGCGCTTCGGGGGGATCGACGCGGTCGATGACGATATGCGCGCCATCGTATTGCTTGATGGTCAGGTCCGCCCATTCACCCACGTGCCACATGGCAATGCCACGGTTTCCCTCAAATAACCACAGCCCTGCAAGCTGTGGACACTTCTTCTGATCGCATTCGTACATCGCTAGCACTGGGCTTGCCGCTGGGCCGGATGAAGTGATGCCGGGAGCCGGGGCGTTCGATGGCTTCGGGGGAGAAGTTGCATTCTGCTGCGGGGATGCAAATGGGTTAACGAGCGCCATTGTTAATCCGCCGATGAGCAGGGCAGAGAGCCGCATCGCCTAGCTCCTTTCATTTAGCCGGAAATTATCCCATGATTTCTTTCTCATCGCCTGCGAGTAACTGACCGGCATCCGACTATTTCACCGACCAGCAATCTGGACCACGGCGGAATCAGCGACGACGATCAACCCGCACACCGGCGCCGGCGGGGGGGCGGAACCGAACGAAGGGGATTCGTAAGACTGTTTGGAGAGTACAAACGCTGAATGCTAACCCCTGACCCCTGCTGCTATAATCGAGTTCTCTCCACGGTGGGTGTAGTTCAGTGGTAGAACTCCGGACTGTGGCTCCGGCTGTCGAGGGTTCGAATCCCTCCACCCACCCCACAATTCAAATCACCGCAAATCAGTTCATCATCTGCATATGACGTCGCTTTAGTTTGCCCGGCGAGTGTATTTGATCGGCGAATCGGCGACGCTGTCCCGAGGCGCCCATATCAAAATCCAAAGCAATTGTCGGGTTGGGCGCAATTTTCAATCCCTGCCGTTCGGTTTCTGGCTATATACTTCCGGCCATTGTTGAAGGAGGATGGCCATGCCTGACACACCCCGGGCTTTCCCTACCTCAATTGCCAAGCGGACTGCGCCAGCTTTCACGCTGCTTGCGATCGGTTTTCTGTTGCTCCTCACGGTGGCTCCAGCATTGCAAGCGCAGACCTACTCGGTGATTCACACGTTTTCCGGAGCAGATGGAAGCTACCCGACCAGCACCCTGCTGTTAGATCGCGCGGGAAATCTGTACGGCACGACTTATGGCGGCGGTGCTGATGACGAGGGCACCGCCTTCCAATTGAAGCGGGCCGGCTCCGGGTGGATCCTGAGCCGGCTGTACTCGTTCGACGGGGCGTACGGCGGCGACGGAGCCTACCCGATCAATTACGGCGGGCTGGTCTTCGGGCCTGACGGCGCTATTTACGGTACAACCCAGGAAGGCGGCATCTTCTCGGGGTCGCAAAGCCTGGGGACCGTTTTCCGTCTGCAGCCCCAGCCCAATCGCTGCCAGAGCTTCTCGTGTCCGTGGACGAATACCATCATTCACGCCTTTGCGGGTTATCCCGCGGACGGCGCCCTGCCCAGCGGCAATGTCGTGTTCGACGCGACCGGGAATGTCTACGGCACCACGACCGAGAACGCCGGCCCCGGATCGATTTTTGAATTGACCAGATCGAACGGCGGCTGGACGGAGAGCATCATTCCCTCGCCGAATGCCGGACCGTTTTCCGCCGGGCTGGCGATCGACACGGTAGGTAATCTCTACGGAGCGTCCCTCTATGGCAGCCAAAATGGCCGAGAGGACGGGTCGATTTTCCAACTCGTGCCGTCGGGCTCGGGTTGGACTACGAACATCCTCTATAGCTTCACCGGCGGCGCCGACGGCAAGTTTCCCATGGGAGGCGTGGTACTCGATCACGCCGGAAATATCTATGGCACGACCTACGAAGGCGGCACGGAGAGTGGCGGCACGGTATTTCAGCTTGCGCCATCCAACGGCGGGTATACCTTCCACCTGCTTTGCAGTTTCTCCGGCAACCGCGGCCCGCAGAGCGCCCTGACCATCGATGCCGCGGGCAATCTCTACGGAACGACGGAGTACGACGGGGACGGCTCCGCCGGATCGGCGTTCAAGGTGACCAACACTGGCGCCGGATGGACTTGCACCACGTTGTACAACTTCCAGTTGGGCAACGGCGGGCTTGCGCCGGTTGGAGGGCTGACGGTGGACGCAAACGGCAACATCTTTGGGACGGCGTCGGGCGGCGGCGCGAATGGCAACGGCGTGATTTTCGAAATTACGCAGTAAGCAGCATGACGGTCTGCGGCGGAGAGTGGAGCATCCTGCTGGCTTTCAACGAGGTTCGTGCTCCGATCGTTGAATTACTCTTGTCTGCATGTTCAGCTTCGCGCTGATTGGCGGCGGGCTATGCGTCGCGGGCTGGCTGTATCTCCTCACGGCGCACGGCCGCTTTTGGAGCGTTCGCTCGGCGCAGGCAAACCCTCGGGATCCGCAGGTGGAGCGGACGAGCCCGGTTGTCCGTCCTGCCATCGCCATTGTGATCCCCGCCCGCAACGAAGCCGACGTGATCGGGCGCGCGATTGCATCGCTGCTGCGGCAGGACGGATGCGAAGTCCTCATCTTCGTTGTCGATGACAACAGCAGCGATGGAACGGCTGACGTCGCGCGGCAGGCCGCGAGTTCCCAGCCCGATCGCGTAAGCGTGATCTCCGGGCGAAGTCTGGAGCCCGGATGGTCGGGGAAGCTGTGGGCGATGCAGCAAGGCGTCGAGCAAGCCCTTCGGCTCAATCTCGACTTTCTTCTGTTGACCGATGCCGACATCGAGCACGCGCCGGACAGCGTCGCCACGCTGGTGCGGGTTGCGGAGGCTGGCGGCTACGATCTCGCGTCCTTCATGGTGAAGCTGCACTGTCGTAGCGTCGCAGAGCGGCTGCTGATTCCGGCGTTCGTGTTCTTCTTCTTCATGCTCTATCCGCCGGCGTGGGTGCGCGATCCGCGGCGTAAGATTGCCGGCGCGGCGGGCGGTTGCATGCTGATTCGTCCGGCGGCGCTGGAGCGCAGCGGAGGGCTCGCGGCAATCCGGCAGGAGATCATCGACGATTGCGCGCTGGCCCGCGCGGTGAAGCGCTCCGGCGGGAAGGTGTGGCTGGGAGCGGCAACCAACTCGCACAGTGTGCGGCCCTATGAGTCATTTGGAGAGATCGAGCGGATGATTGCGCGCACGGCCTTCAACCAGCTGCATCATTCGGCGTGGCTGCTGCTCGGAACCATTGCCGGGATGCTGCTGCTGTACGTTCTTCCGCTTGCGCTGATGGTCAGCGGGCCGCCCTGGCTGGGCACAATTGGCGCGGTCGGCTTTGCCTTGATGAGCGCGGCGTATCTGCCGATGGTGCGCTTCTACGGGCTGCATCGGCTGTGGGCGCTGACGCTGCCGTTTGCCGGGATGTTCTATACCGTGGCGACGGTAGATTCCGCCATGAAGTACTGGAGCGGGCGCGGCGGCGAGTGGAAGGGCCGGGCGCAGGACAAAGGACCTCTCTGCAGCTAGTCGCCATTTCAAGCCGGATGATTTACCTCAGCGGCTGAAGCCGCCTGTTTTTGACGACATCTTCATGCACTGCTGAAGCAGTGCGCCACCCAAATTCACAGGCGCTTAGGTTCAGAGGGATTTATCTTTGCTCACCAGCTTCTTCAGCGCGTTCACGTTCATCAGGTCGTCGAGCGGCTCGTCGATGGGCGTCTCGGCGATGAAGGCTGCACCCGCCGCGCGCGGGTCGTTCAGAAGGCGGCGAAACGGCTTCAACCCGATGCTCCCTTTTCCGATGTGTTGATGGCGGTCGAGCTTCGAACCGCGCGCGGCCTTGGCGTCATTGCAGTGCCATACGTGAACGTTCTGCAGCCCGACGGTGCGGTCGAGTTGATCGAGCGTGTCGGCGAAGCCCTCGTCAGTCACGATGTCATAGCCGGAGACATGCGTGTGGCAGGTGTCGACGCACGCGCCCACGGGCACGAAGCTGCGCAGCAGGTAGAGCAGCTCGGCCACCTGCTCGAAGTTGCCCCCGAGGGAGAACTCGGAACCGGCGGTGTTTTCGATGAGGATGCGGAGGCTGCCGACTACGAGACCGTCGACGGCTTGTTCGATTGCCAGCGCCGCGCGTTGCAAGCCTTCCTCTCGGCTGCTGCCGCGGAATGAGCCGGGATGCAGCACCAGGAAATCCGCGCACAGCGCCAGCGCGCGCTCGACCTCGCCGCGAAAGGCGGTGATCGACTTGGCGTGAAACTCCGAATTGCCGCCGGCGAGGTTCACCAGATAGTTGGCGTGAATGACGAGGGGCTTCAGGTTGTAACGCTCGCGCAGGCGGCTCATCTCTTCGCACTGCGCGCGGCCGAGTTCGTACGGCGCCCATTGCCGCGGGCTCGAAGAGAAGATCTGGAAAGTGTTGCAGCCCAGCCGGTAGGCGCGCTCGGCGGCGTGCTGCGGGCCTCCGGCGGTAGAGGTGTGGATGCCGATGCGCCGCGACGTGAGCCTGGGCGGCGTCTTCGGCGGCGGGATTAACTTCAGGATGTCCTTTTCTTTCTTGTCCCCCACATTGTCATTGTAAGGAAAGGCGGCACAACCGATGTTGCTGCACGAGATCGGGTGATGGGAGTCACAGGCCGACGATTGGAGTGAAGCTTAAGCTTCAATTCTTGATCGAGAAAACGATGCGCTGGCTTACTCAGAAGATCGTTCGCGCGCTGCATGCGGTGACGCCTCGCAAGCGCAAAGCCGGCCACCTGGCGCTCGGCCGCGAGGGTGAAGCTGAAGCGTATTTTTTCCTGCGGAGGCTCGGATACCGATTTGTCGCCACGAACTTCCGCGTGCCGCACAATCGCGGGGAGATCGATCTAATCGGCTGGGACAAGGACGTGCTGTGCTTCATCGAAGTGAAGACGCGAACCGATGACAGCTTCGCTCCGCCGTCAACCGCCGTGACGAAGGAGAAGCAGAAGCACATTGTGTCGGTCGCGAAATCATACTTACGCCGCCTGCCGGGAGAGCGGCCGCCGTGCCGCTTCGATGTGGTTAGCGTTGTTCCGTCCGACAGTGGCGGGGCGCCGGCACTGAGTGTGCGCAAGGGAGCGTTTGCGTGGAGCGCTCCTCGGCGGCGGGAGAGCCGGTACCGCGACTACTTCGAACAACGATTCCGTCGCGGCAGAAGACGTTAATCAACCACAGAGACACAGAGAAGACTGTGGGTGTCAGCGCGACTCGCAAATTTGTCGCCACGAGCCCGCGGCGGCGGGCAAAAGATCTTCGGTTAAGGGTGTGTCAAAGGTCACTCGCATGGAGCAAGTGCCACAATAGGTGCCCGACCTTCATTTGTGATTTTCCTCTGTGTCTCTGTGTCTCTGTGGTGAAATCAGCCTTTCGGAGTTTTGTTCTCCGCTGACTTCTCTTTCAGCTTGTCCAGCGCCTCTTTGGCCTTCTTGGCGTAGGGGCCGTTGGGAAGAATCTTCAGGTAAGCCTCGTAATTCTCTTTAGCGCCGGAGAAATCCTCTGTCTTGTTCAGCGCCTCGGCGAGTTTGAAGGTGGCCTCGGCGTCATGGGGCTTGTACTCCAGCGCCTCGCGATAGCGGCTGATGGCCGCGCCATAATTTTCCTTCTTGAAATAGAAATCGCCGACTTCGATGTCCTTCAGCGCCCTCATGGGATTGTAGGGCGTGAATTCGTCGACACCGCTGTCGCCCAGATCGGCCTCGGGATGCGCCTTGGCATCGTTGTCCGGCGGGCTGACATCGATCTGCGTCTGCCTGCTGGAACTCTGGTCGGCAGGAACATTGTCGGAGCGGGGAGGACTTTCGCGATTGTCCTGCGGCGGCGGGGCCGACTTGTCGGTGGGCACCTGCTCGACGGGCGGCGCCTGCTGCGCGCCGGAAACTCCCACGAAACACAAACAAACAATTGCGAGAAGAAGAATTCGAAACTGCACCTTCATATTCTAAGTGAACCCGCCACGGCGGGGCGAGTCGCGCTGCCCGCAACTCGAAGAAAACGTGAGCCGCTTTTCTGCACTGGCAACTCCCGCAGCAGCTCTCGTCTCTCACCTAGTGGCCAATGGTTTGGCCAGGAATCTTTTGACCCTGGGGACCCAATTGAATTCGCTGCGTCCGCCCAGCGAAGAGAAGCTGTACCTGCTGCCCGAACAGCAGGACACCCGCAGCCTCTTTGGGCGGATGCGGAAACTCACGCCGGGAATCGTGGCCGGAGCAGCCGACCTGGACCCGGCGGCAGTGCTGACCGCCACGGTTGCCGGCGCGTCTTTCGGCTACTCCATTGGTTGGGTGGTGCTGCTCGCGATTCCGGTGGTCTGGGCGGTCTTCAGCGTCTCGGCGCGGATCGGACACAATAGCAATCGCGGAATGGTCGAGCTCATCCGCCGCACCTACGGGCGGACCGCGGGCTGGGGGATGGCGACGGCCATGATCTCGGTCAACATGGCGATGATCGTCGCCGACCTCATCGCGGTCAGCGACGCCGCTTCGCTGATCCTGCGACAGCCGCGTGCCTTCTTTTTGCCCATCATCGCTTTCGCCGTGTGGTATCTGCTGGTGCTGGGCGATTATCGCCGATCGAGCCGAGCGTTAGTGTGGTTCGCAGTCTTCCAGCTGGCATACGTGGTGGCGGCGGTGATGGCGGTGCAGTCCTGGCCGGCGCTGCTCAAAGGTCTGTTCTACCCCCATCTCAGCTTGAACTCGGCCTATGTTATCGGCATTATCGCGGTGTTCGGCTCGCTGCTCACGCCCGATGTGCTGGTCTGGCAAACCAGCTCGCGCCGCGACCGTAAGCGAGCAGGCGGCGGCTTCCACTCCAGCGAATCGAAGGCGGGAACTCTGATGGCCGTCGGGATTTCGTTGTCGGTGATTGTGGCCGCTTCGGCGCTGCACGTCCTCGACCCGGCACACATGTCAACGCTGCAGGCTGCTAACGCCCTCGGGCCATTGGGTGCCATGGCGCCGATCATCTTCTCGCTCGGGATCATCGGGTCGGGGCTGATCGCGTTGCCGATCCTGGTGGCGTCGATGTGCTTCAGCATCGCCGAGGCGGCGAACTGGCATGCGGGGCTGAGCGTGCCGGCCTGGGAGGCGCGGCCGTTTTACATCCTCATCTCGGCTTGCATCATCGTGGCGGCCATCGTCGATTTCGGACACATCAATCCCGTGACCGTGCTCTACTGCTCGCAGGTGATTGCCGGCTTCCTGGTGGTGCCGGTGCTGGGATTCATTCTGCTCTTGGGCAATGACGCGCGGCTGTGCGGGCGGAAGAATACGCTGTCGGAGAACCTCTGGCTGGGAGGCGCGGTGGCCGGGATGGTGGCGGCGAATCTGGTGTTTTTGTGGACGATGATCTGAGGCCGAAGGGCGGCACAATCGTAGCCCAGCACGCGAGTGCTGGGAAACCGTGCCCTCCAATTTGCGGAGTCCCTTTAGTGACGAGACAAAACCCGTTCTGGGGGATGGAAATGTCTTGTGTCGCCCTTCGGGCTCTGTGCCGTCCTCAAGGACTCCTGTCCTTCTGATGATCGCGAACCCCAGCACTCACGTGCTGGGCTACGATTGTGTCGCGCTACGCGCTCAGAGAATTCGGTGAATTCGCCCTGGAGCCCCGGAGCTCGGAGGAAGAGGCGAGAACTGTCGCAATGAGCCGCGGAGCGGCGAAATCTGTTCTAGCCGTGGGCGTAAGCCCGCGGAACACATTGCCCAAAAATGACCGGAGCCGCGCCAGCGGCGGCACCTCCCGAGGCGTGTCGCCGCTCCGCGGCTCTGCTCATTTAGGGTGACGCGTTCCGCGGGCTTACGCCCACGGCTAAAACAAATGTCGCCGCTCCGCGGCTCACGGACGAATCCTGTACATGCGTTGACGCGGCGCTGAAGCGCCGCTCTACCCTTACGCCCCGCAGCACTTCTTGTACTTCTTGCCGCTGCCGCAGGGACAGGGATCGTTGCGGCCGACCTTATCGCCGCGCACGACCTGCTGGATGGTTTGCGCCTCGCCAGCTCCGGCCATGCGCGCCTGCTCCAGTTCGCGGCGCTTGCGGCGCTGGAAGGCGGCTTCCATGTCGTCCATGGACGTGGTCGCGCGGCCGCGCGCCGGGCCGGTGCTGTAGGCGCCAACGGCCTCGCCGTTGAAGTCGCCGCCCGCATTGACGTGTTGCGGCTCGCGACGCTGCGGCGCTTCGATCACCTGCATCAGGTACAGGTAGCGGACCGTCTCTTCCTCGAAGCGCTCCATCATGGCTTCGAACATGTCGAACGACTCGCGCTTGTACTCCACCAGCGGATCGTGTTGCCCGTAGCCGCGCAGGCCGATGCCCTCGCGCAGG
>Ga0335069_10013208_pt1 | contig 11603 bp, 12 predicted proteins | sample Lox_Sample_11_FD_206714 | JGI IMG/M metagenome (GOLD analysis project Ga0335069, IMG submission 206714) | Soil microbial communities from Loxahatchee National Wildlife Refuge, Florida, United States - Lox_Sample_1.1 | ecosystem: Environmental > Terrestrial > Soil > Wetlands | place: USA...
CCCGAAAAGACACTTCGCCATGGCCAGTGCTGGCCAGCTTCGCCCCCTCATTCCAACCTCGCCAAGCGTTGAGTCTACACGTGCGATTGCTAGCGCAGCTCCAAGATGACGACCATAACCAGAACGATGGTGAGGTGAAGCGCTATGGCGAAAACCTTGAGTAAGGCCGTGCGCGAGGCGCTGGCGGCGACGGACTGGGGCAAGGTCGATGCGATGACCGATGATGACATTGCCAAACAGATCGGGTCCAATCCAGACGACGTGCGTGCAATCCGACACGCGACCGGCATGACCCAGGCCGAATTCGCCGCGGCCTACGAGTTCAGCGTCCGGACCGTGCAGGAGTGGGAGCGCGGGGCTAAGAAGCCGAGCGGCCCTGCGCGAACCTTGTTGCGCGCCATCAAGGCCGACCCCGAAGGCCTGCGAAAAGCGCTCGCCGCCGCGTAGCGCCGCCCCCCGCGCGCGGCGGCACGGCGTACGTCTCCGCGGCCCCGGACGACACTGGAGCCAGTGTCGTTCAGGGCGTGCTCGCCCAGGCAATGGGCGGTGAAAAGTCCTCCAGCAGCCAAGTGACATTGGCGGCGTTGTCGTCGCCGGCCTGGCCTATGGCCGACGCGCTAAAGCCGCCTTGAGCGCGCCACTCTAGGCCTTGGCTTCGCGGCGTATCGTTCTGCCGATGGACAGATAGGCGATCCCGGAGGTTATGAAGTTCACGCCGATCAGGATGCCGAGCGCGACCAGCGAAAGCGTGGGCAAGCCGGTCAGGATGACGATCGACAGCACAACGCTGGCCGCCGCCGAAACCAGCATCCAGCCCCAGCCGCGCGCCGGGCGAAGCTCGAATGCGAACACGGCCTCGAACGCCCCCTGGATCATGAAAAGCACGCCGAGGCTCAGGGTGATGGCGATCGCGCCGTAAATCGGTCTGGCGATGATGAAGGCGCCGGCGGCGATCGACAGCAGCGAGAAAAGCAACGCTCCGAAGAACGGCCCGGCGCCGCGGATCGAGAACGCGACGACGAGGCTCAGAGCCCCGGTAATGATCAGCAGCCAGCCCACGAACAGGGTGGCGACCAGGGTGGAGACCATTGGAAATACAAGCGCTGCAACCCCGATGACCAGAAGCGCAACGCCCAGCCACATCAGATGGGACGACTCCTTGCGCACCGCTTTGCCAAAAGCGGTATCGGCAAATGCACTCATGACATCACCTCCGCTCAGTTGAAGATCCGAAGACCAAATAAGTAGGGTTAACGGGGGGCGCGGCCAAGGGGTTTGATTTGGATCAATTTGGCGCGGTGACCCTGGAGATCCCTAACTCCGCTTCCTATGCGTCCCCTTCCGCCGCGCGCCCTTCGCCGGCGGCACGCTGTACTTCTCCGTGGCCAGCTCCAGGGGCACCACCGAGCCTGCGCCGCGGACGACGCAGGAGCCGGTGTCGTTCATGGCGTGCTGGCCGAGGCAGAAGACGTCTTCGTAGTTGGGCCTGGCCACCGCCAGGCATTCGTTGAGGGCGAGCTTGGCCTGGGCCAGGCAGTGGGCGGTGAAGTAGTCCTCCAGGAGCCAGGTGAGGTTGGCCGCGTTGTCATCGCCGGCCTGGCCCACCGCCGCCAGCGCCGCCAAGGCCACGGCGCGGACGATGAGGGGCGAATAGGGCGGCGGGGCGGGGTTTGCGGCCATCGTCGCCAGGCGCTCGCCAGAGACGGCCTGTTCGAGCAGCTCCGTCTCCTCCGATGAGACCGGCCGCGGCGCGCTCGAGAGGGCTTTGACCGCCGCCAGGCGCCCCTGGAGGTCGGCGACCTCGGTTAGCGACCAGGCCTGGTGCTGGATGCTGTAGGCCGCGAGCTTCACCGCCTTGCCCCCGTCGAAGAGGCGCATGCCGTCCTCGGACAGGGCGTCCTTCGCCCGGCCGGCTGCGCTCCTGGCGCCGGCGAAGGTCATGACGTTGGCGGGATCGGCGTAGATCTTGCGGACGATGGCGTACCGGGCTTCGGGGGTGGGGCCGGAGTCGCGGACGGCGGCGACGAAGACGGGGTCCTGCAGGGCGGCGATGGCCGCATAGGCCATCTCTCCGCGCAGGAAGGCCTCGGGCTCGTAGGATGCGCCCTCGCGCAAGGCGCGGGCGACGCCCCCGGCGTCGGCGAAGGCCGGGGAGATGGTTTCGGCCTCCCGCATATAGTCCTCGTAGGCGGCGGCCTCGCGCACGAAGCGGCTGGCCAGGTCCACGTCCGGCATGGGCGGCTCCGGCGGCGCTTCGATGACGGGGGGCTTCGGCCGCGCGCCGACGTCGACAGGGGTGACGCCCAGGACCAGGCCGGCCAGGGCCAGGGCTCCGCAAAATCGAGCCGTACGCGCCGAAACCATTGGCCTAATCCTTTAGTCGAACAGCTTCGACACCGATTCCTCGTTGGCGATCCGGCGGATGGCCTCGCCGATGAGGTTGGCGCAGGTGACGGTGCGGACCTTGGCGCAGGCCGCGGCGTCTGCTGACGGCTCGATGGAATCGGTGACCACCAGCTCGCTGAGCTCGGAATCGGTGACGCGCTGGACCGCCGTCCCGGAAAGGACGCCGTGGGTGACATAGGCGGCGACGGCCGCGGCGCCGGCGTCCTTCAGCGCCTTGGCCGCATTGCAAAGGGTGCCGGCGGAATCGACGATGTCGTCGAAGAGGACGCAGCGGCGGTCCTTCACCTCGCCGATGATGTTCATCACCTGGCTGACCCCCGGCGCGGAGCGCTTCTTGTCGACGATGGCCAGGTCCGCATCGAGCCGTTCGGCCAGCGCGCGGGCGCGCACCAGCCCGCCCACGTCAGGCGACACGATGACGAGCTCGGCCGGATTGCGCTCGCGCCGGCGGATGTCGTCGGCCATCAGGGGCGTCGCCACGAGGTTGTCGGTGGGGATGTCGAAGAAGCCCTGGATCTGGCCCGAATGCAGGTCCATGGCCAGGACCCGGTGGGCGCCGGCGCGGGTGATCAGATTGGCCACCAGCTTGGCCGAGATGGGGGTGCGCCCGCCGGTCTTGCGGTCCTGCCGGGCGTAGCCGAAGTAGGGCATCACCGCCGTGATCCGCCGCGCCGAGGCCCGGGCCAGGGCGTCGATGCAGATCAGGAGCTCCATCAGATTGTCGTTGGCCGGGGCGCTGGTGGACTGGACGACGAAGACGTCCTCCCCGCGCACGTTCTCCTCGATGACGACGAAGACCTCGTTGTCGGAGAAGCGGCGGATGTTGGCCTTGGTCAGGGGGATGTCCAGCACGCCGGCGATGGCCTGGGCCAGGGGACGGTTGGAGTTGCCGGCCAGCAGCTTCATGGTCGCCCCAATTCTTCCCTAAAAGCACCGCCCCGCGGGGCTTCTACCAGCGTGGCGCCTTCCCACAAAGAGCCCTCACGCGACGAGCGCGATCGCCGATAGAAGCCGTCCGTAGTCGGACTCTCCGGCCAGGGCGGCGCGGCGATTGGAGAAGAAGATGTCGCCCTCCGCCGCGGTGTCGCGGCCGAGCGCCTCGGCGCTCGCCACGCCCGCGGCCGCAAGGCGGGAAAGGACGAAGCCCGGCAGGTCGAAAAGGCGCTTTTCCGGTCGCACGCCCAGGCTGAAGAAGACGCTGCTCGCGGCCTCGGCGGCCACGAATTTCGCCTCGAACTCCAGGCCGACTTCGTAGGAGGCCGGGCCGATGCAGGGGCCGATCGCCGCGATCAGGGCGCCGGCGCGCGCGCCTTGCGCCTCCATGGCCTCGATGGTCCGCTCGACGACGCCCGCCAGAGCCCCGCGCCAGCCGGCGTGGACGGCCGCGACCACCCCGGCTTCGGGGTCGGCCAGGAGGACCGGGGCGCAGTCGGCCGCGAGCACGCCGCAAAGGACGCCCGGCCGGCGCGTGACCACCGCGTCGCCCTCGGGGCGCTCAGGGTCCCAGCCGCGATCGGCGACCACCGCCTTGGCCGAATGGATCTGGTAGCAGGTGGCCAGGGCTTCGAGGGGAAAGCCGAGGCTGGCCGCGGCGCGCCGGCGGTTCTCCGCCACGCAGGCGGGGTCGTCGCCGGAGCCGACGCCCACGTTGAGGCTCGCGTAGAGGCCGGTGGAGACGCCGCCTTGCCGGGTGAAGAAGGCGTGGCGGACGCCGGGCAGGGCGGAAAGCGCCGCGGACGCAAGATGGGGCGGGCTATCCATCGCCGAAGTCCTCGAAGGCGGGCGGGGCCGGACAGCCGCTCCAAAGAGCCGCGGCCTTGAAGAGGTCGCCCATCTCGTTGGCTCCCGTAAGCCGCCGGCGCTGCCGCGCGATCTGATCAGCGCGCGCCGGGTTGGCCTTGCAGAGGGCGGCGGCCCGCGCCTCGAGGCCGAGCCGGCCAAGGAGCTCTGCCTGGCTGATCAGTCCCGCCTTCGCCCCGGCGGCGCGGGCGGCGGCGAGCACGGCGGGAAAGCCCACGTGGACAGTGAGATCGACCTCTCCCGGCGCGGCCAGGGGATCGGCGCCGCGGTGTTCCTTCAGCGCCTGCAGGGAGTCGCCGGGCTCGGCGGACGCAGATCCGTAGTCGATCAACAGGGCCGCGCCGCGGTCCGCCACGAGGCGCGCGGCGAGCGCCTCGGCGAAGGCCTCCTGCGCGGCCGAGCGCTCGATCACCGACCCGAGCGGCGCATCGGCTTGGGAGAGCGCGGGCGCCGGCCGCAGGCCGAAGGTGAGCGCGCCATCCGCCCCAAGGCCCACCATGCGCTCGGCCCAGCCGCCCTCGAGACGCACGAACTGGCGGGCGGGCAGGCAATCCAGGAACTCATTGGCCAGCAGGAGGAGCGGCGTTCCCTTCGGCAAGTCCTCCAGGGCGCTCGCCCAGCGGATGGGCCAGCCCAGCCCTTCCAGTCGCCGCGCCTGCAGGGCGCGCAAGGGGGCCGAGGTCTCGATCAACCAGGGCTGGATGGCGGCCACGAAGTCCGCCCTGAGCTTGGCGACGCGGGCGACGTCGCCCATAAGCGTCCCATCGCCGGGGCCGGCCTCGGCCAGGATCACCGGGCTTGGCGCGCCCAGGGCCTCCCAGACCGCGATGAGCCACAGGCCGATCAGCTCGCCGAACATCTGCGAGACCTGCGGCGCGGTGATGAAGTCGCCCTCGGCGCCGATGGCGGGACGTACCGCATAGTAGCCGCCTTGCGGATCGTGCAGGCAGGCGGTCATGAAGTCGGCGACCGTCATCGGACCCGTCGTGGCGATCTGGGCCTTCAGCTTGTCCGCCAGCCGCATGGGGCGCGCCTCAAGTCGGCTGCGGCGCCGGCGCTTGCCGCAAGGCCCGCCGCAGCAGCCAGGCGCCGGCGAGGATCATAGGGATCGAGAGGATCATCCCCATGGTGAGGCCCAAGGGAAAGTTCGGCATGCCGGCGTCGGGGTTGCGCACGGTCTCCAGGGCGATGCGGATGGCTCCGTAGCCGATCAGCCAAAGGCCGGTGATCGCGCCCGGGCGCTGCAGCCAGAGCGCCCTGTGCGTCGCCCAGCGCAGCACGAGGAAGAGGACGACGCCCTCCAGCGCCGCCTCGTAGAGTTGGCTCGGGTGCCGCGGCCAGGGACCGGCTGCGCAGACGCCGCCGTTCTCGGCGGCCAGCCTGGCGTTGCAGAAGATCATCCCCCAGGGCGCCGTCGTCACCCGGCCCCAGAGCTCGCCGTTGATGAAGTTGGCCAGGCGCCCGAAGCACTGGCCGATGGGCTCGCAGGGCGCCACCAGGTCGCCTAGGGCCAAGAGGCCGATGTGGTTGGCGCGGGAGAATAGGAACACCACCAGCATCACGGCGATCAGGGCGCCATGGAAGCTCATGCCGCCGTTCCAGATCTGGAAGGCCTCGATGGGATGGGCGAAGAGGTCGGCCCGCTGCTGCGGATTGACCAGCATGTAGAAGAGTATGTAGCCGATCCGCCCGCCCAGGATGATGCCCAGGGTGATCCACAGGATGAGGTCGTCGATCTGGGCCGGCTTGGCCGTGGGGCCCCTCGCGCCCCAGAGCCGCGGATTGCGCACCAGGCCCAGACAGTAGCGCCAGCCCAGCAGGATCCCGCCGATATAGGCCAGGGCGTACCAGCGAATCGGAAAGGGCCCGAGCGTGACGCCGCCCAGCCGCACCGCCGGGATCGTGAAGATGTCCGGGCGAATGTTGGGGAACACGAGCGCCAAGCTTCCAAAGCCTCCGTGCAGCGGTCGCCGACGACGCGGCTAAGGGTAGCGCACAAGCCATTCGCTTTCGGCGCCCGATTCCCATATACGAGGGCGCATGCAGAGCCAAAACCCGTTTATGGACGAGTTGGCCAAGGCGGCGACCGCGGCGGTGGGTCTGGCGCAGGCGGCGGGCGAAGAGGCCAGGGCGGCCTTTCGTTCGGGCGCTGAGCGTCTGGCCTCCGACATGGACCTCGTCCGCCGCGACGAGTTCGAGGCGCTGAAGGCCGAGCTGGCCGCCGTGCGCGCCGAGCTCGCCGCCTTGCAGGCCAAAACGCCCTGACCGGGGAAATGTTCGCGCCGGACAAGAAGCCGCTTGCGGCGATGGCGGCGAAGCAGATTACCCTGTCGCCTTGCCCCGGCGACCGCCGCGGCCCGGCCCGCCCTGATCCTCTGGAGGCCTCCATGGACACGCCCCAATCGGAAGAAGACGACGTCCTCATCGCGATGGACCCGCTGGACGTGGTCGAGCGCGTTCTCGGGGCCGAAAATCTGACCTTCGATCGCACCGAAGACGGCGATCTGGCCTTCACCCTGGCCGGCGACTGGAAGGACTACGAGCTCTGGTTCGCCTGGCGCCCCGAGGCCGATTGCCTGCAGCTGTGCCTCTCCATCGACCGGCGCGTCGACAAGGATCGCCGCGCCGATGCCTGCGAATTGGTCAATCTGGTGAATCAGCGGGTCTGGGTGGGGCATTTCGAAGTCTGGAGCGATGACGGCGAGGTGGTCTTCCGCCACGCCATGGCCCTGCCCGAAGGCGAGCGGCCCACCCTGGCCCAGACCGCCTCCATGATCGATGCGGCGACCGACGCGGCGGACCGGTTCTACCCGGCCTTCGACTTCCTGCTCAGCGCGGGCAAATCGCCGACCGAGGCGATCGCCGCCTGCATGTTCGAGACCGTCGGCTCGGCTTGACGCCGGTCCTGCTCCTGGGCGCCGGCCGCCTGGGCGGCGCGCTGGTCGCCGGCTGGCGGCGGGCGGACACCTTTCCCATGGACGCGCTGCTGATTCGCGACCCGGCGCCGGGGCGAGAAGCCCTGGCGTCCGGCGCCCGCCTCGATCCGGACGCGGCCGCGATCGGGCGAGCCCAGACCGTGGTCCTCGCCGTCAAGCCGCAGATATGGCGCGCCGCGGCCGCGGAGGTCGCGTCGCTGCTCGCGCCCGACGCCATCATCCTTTCGGTGGCCGCCGGCGTCGCCGCGGCTGATGTCGGAGAGGCTTTCGGCGGGCGCCGGACCGCGCGGCTGATGCCCACCATCGCGGCCGCCATCGGCCAGGGAACCGCCAGCGTCTACGCCGCCGATCCGCAGGCGCGGGCCCGGGCCCACGCCCTTTTCGAGCCCCTGGGGGCCGTCGTCGACTTAGGCGACGAGGACCTGATGCATGCGGCCACCGCCGTCTCCGGCTCCGCCCCGGCCTATCTCTACGCCTTCGTCGAGGCCCTGGAGGCGGCGGGCGAGGCCCTGGGGCTTTCCAAGAGCGAGGCTGCGACGCTGGCCCGCTCCACGCTGGCGGGCGCCGCCGCCCTGATGGCCGCTTCCGGACAAGATCCCGCGCGTCTGCGCGCCGAGGTGACCTCGCCCGGCGGGACGACCGAGGCGGCGCTGAAGGTGCTGCTCTCCGCCGAGGGGCTGGGTCCCTTGCTCGCCAAGGCGGCCAAGGCCGCGACGGACCGCTCGCGCGAACTAGGCGCGCCGGCGCCGAAGGCTTGATAGCCCGCCTTTACCCGGCCACTTCTAGCGACCACATGTGCGCCTATGCCCGTGACCGACGAGATCCTGGACAAGGCCGAGGACGCCGCGCTGGCGCTGGCCGGCGAGCAGCCCTGGCGTGACGTGACCCTGCGCCTGATCGCCGAGCGCGCCGATGTTCCGCTCGCCGACCTCTTCGCCAGGGCGCCCAGCAAGGGCTTCCTCCTCTTTCGCTTAGGCTCGCGTTTCGATCGCGCCGCCCTGGCGACGGCGGCCACCGCGTCCGAGGACGTCCATGACCGCCTGTTCGACGCCGCCATGGCCCGGATCGAGGCCATGGAGGCCCACCGGTCAGCCCTCATCTCCATCGCCGGCGGCGGCGGGCTGCCGGCCATCCTCGCCCATCTGCCCCTGACCGCCCGGGCCATCCTGGAGGCGGCCGGGGTGACGGCGACGCCGCCGCGGGTGCTGGCCATGACCGCGGCCTGGGCGCGGATCGTCCGCGTCTGGCGCGACGACGAAGGGGCGCTCAATCGCACCATGGCCGAGATCGACCGGCGCCTGAAGGCCATGCGCACGCGCCTCGGCCGTATCCGCGCGGGCTTTTGACGCGGGAAAGACCTCTCCAGGCGGCGCTTTTGGGCGAAAATTGCGCTATGGTGCGCCCTCAAGCCCGGCCGGGCGCCTCGCGACGAAGGATTTCATGCGCTGGCTGCGCGAGCTTCGCCCCGCCTTCCTGATGATCGCCCCGCGCGCCCTGGCGCTGATCGTCGCCGGGGCCGGGGTCATGCTCCTCTTCTCGGGCGCGACGCCCTCCGACCCGATGCGCTTCCTCTGGCTGGCGCGGGTCCTGCCGATCCTGCTGATCGAGATCAGCCACTTCATTTCGTCCATTCTCGGCCTGGTGCTGATCCTCTCGGCCTTCGGGCTTAGCCGTAGACTGGGCGCGGCCTGGGGGGCGACGATGCTGCTCTTGCCGCTGGCCGCCTTCCTGGCGCTGGCCAAGGGTTTCGACTGGGAGGAGTCGGCCGTCCTGATGACGGTTTGGCTTTGTCTCGTCCCCTTCCGCGAAGCCTTCCCGCGCGCGGCGCGCCTCAGCCGCCTGGAGGTGACGCCGGGATGGCTGCTTTCGGCCCTGGCGGCCATGGCCGGCGCCGGGATCGTCGGCTGGTGGTCGTTCCAGAACGCCGACTATGGCGTGAAGACCTGGGTGGGCGCCATCGCCGACGCGGACGCCGCCCGGGCGATCCGCTCGTCCGCCGCCGCGGCCCTGCTGCTGCTGGGCTTCGGCATCTGGCGTCTGGTGGCGACGCCGGCCGCGCCCCGGGTCATCGGCGAAGCCGACCCCGACTTCGCCCGCGTGCGCCGGGTGCTCGCACGGGCCGAAAGGGCCGAGCCCGGCGCCAACCTCGCGCTTCTCGGCGACAAGCGGTTCCTCTTCTCCGAGTCCGGGGAATCCTTCCTCATGTTCGGCGTGCGCGGCCGCTCCTGGATCAGCATGGGGCCGCCGGTCGGCCGGCGCGAGGAGCGGACCGAGCTTTTCTGGCGCTTCCGCGAACTGGCCGACGCCAACGCCGCGCGCCCGGGCTTCTACGCCCTGGGGCCGGACGACCTGCCGGACATCGTCGACCTCGGCTTCTCCATCCAGAAGATCGGCGAATCGGCCACGGTGCCCCTGGACGGCTTCTCCCTGGAGGGCCGCCGGCGCGGCAACCTGCGGCGAAGCTGGCGAAAGGCCTGCGAGGGCGGCGCCTGCTTCGAGGTGATGGGGCCCGGGGAGTCCCTCGCCGTGATGGACGAACTGCGCCGGGTGTCGGACGGTTGGCTGGCGAATCAGGCGGGCGGCGAAAAGAGCTTCAGCCTGGGCGGTTTCGTCCCCGCCTACGTGGCCGAATTTCCGGTGGCGATCGTTCGCGCCGAAGACCGGATCGTCGCCTTCGCGACGCTGTGGACCACCGCGGACCGGACCAGCTTCTCCATGGACCTGATGCGCTACGCCGCCGACGCGCCCAAGGACGTCATGGACTTCCTGTTCGTGGAGCTGATCGGCTGGGGTCGCGACGAGGGCTATCAGGCCTTCGACTTCGGCATGGCGCCGCTCGCCGGCCTGGACGTGCGCCCGCTCGCGCCGATCCTGTCGCGGGTCGGCCGGCTGCTCTTCGACCGCGCCGAGGAAATCTACAATTTTCGTGGCGTGCGCCGGTACAAGGACAAGTACGATCCGGTCTGGAGCCCGCGCTACATAGCCGCAGCCCGCAAATGGGCCATCCCGATCCTGCTCGCCGACGTGGGGCTGCTCTCTTCGGGCGGCGTCGCCGGGCTCGCCCAAAGGGGCCGAAAGCCGGAGCCCCGCGCCGCCGATCCTCTGGCCGCTTAATCTCTCTTTACGCCCGGTTAACCATGTCGGCCCGACAACATTGGCGGCTCGGGACGAGCGGTTATCGCTCCCGCGTGTGGAATTTGGTCGCAATATTTAGCGTGTCGACCGGCGTTTACACACCAGGAATCGGTGACTAGCGTTCCAGCTCCGTGCTGGGAGAGCGATTCGGATGATGGCGGGGGCGCCCCGAAGCTCAAGGATGATCGACGAGGCCGGCGAGCGAGTCGAGGACTCCGCCCCTCAAGCCGGTCCCGAATCGTCGGCTGACGCCGCCGATCTGCTCGAATTTCAATCGGCCACCGCGGTCCAGGCGCCCTCCGGCGATGAGACGCGCCGGCTGAGCCGGGCGCTGGAGCGCCTGTCGGCCCGGATCGAGAGCGCGGAAAGCCGCCAGGCCATCGCCATCGCCGGAGTGGAGCGGTCGATGCGCGAGGTGATCGCGCGGATCGATGCGACCGAGCGCGAGCAGGCCGACGCGGCCGCCAAGTTCCAGAATGCGCTGGCGAAGACTGAGAGCGCGCATGCGGCGCTCGCCGAACGCATGGCCAATGTGGAGGCCGCGCGGGAGGACCTGGGCCGTCAGCTTTCGGCCACCACCGAGGCCCGCTTCGAGCGGGTGGAGCAGGCGATCGCCGAAATGGCCGAACACGTGCGGGCGGCCGAGCGCCGCTCCACCGGCGCGCTGGAGCGGATGGGCCGCGAGGTGCTGGAGGTGGCGCAGGCTTTGAGCCGCCGCGTCCAGCGCGTCGAGCACCAGTCGGCCCAGGCCGCCGACCGGGTGAACGCCGACGTGGCGCGCATGGCCGACGCCGTCCAGGACAGGCTCGCCCGCGCCGATGCGATCCAGGCCCAGGCGCTCGAGCGGCTCGGCGGCGAGATCGCCCGGATCACTCAGCGCCTGGCCGACCGCATCGCCAGCGCCGAGCGCCGCTCGGCCGAGGCCATCGAGAATGTCGGCGAGCAGGTGGCCCGGACGACAGAGCGGATCGGCGAGCGGCATGAGCGCGCGACGAACGAGCTCTCCGAGAGGATCCGCCAAACCGAAGAGCGCACGGCCCGCCTCCTGGAGGCGGCCCAGCAAAGGATCGACGAGAGTCTCGCCCACGCGCGGGTCCGCGCCGCGCCGACGACGGAGGCCGCGCCGGCTGAAGAGGTGTCGGCGCTCTTCCTCGAAGACGCCGCTGTCGAGGAGGCCCTCGCCGAGGCGCCCCTGGCCGATGAAATCGTCACCCCCGAGCCTTTCGCTCCCGAGCCTTTCGCCCCCGAGCCTTTCGCCCCCGAGCCTTTCGCCCCCGAGCCTTTCGCCGATGAGATCTTCGCCGTCGAGGACGCGCCCGCCCCGGA
>Ga0335069_10013209_pt1 | contig 11598 bp, 12 predicted proteins | sample Lox_Sample_11_FD_206714 | JGI IMG/M metagenome (GOLD analysis project Ga0335069, IMG submission 206714) | Soil microbial communities from Loxahatchee National Wildlife Refuge, Florida, United States - Lox_Sample_1.1 | ecosystem: Environmental > Terrestrial > Soil > Wetlands | place: USA...
CTTGCGAATTCGCAGCCGGGGCAAGGATCGCGATTAATGCGCGGCGGGTTTGCCAGCAACAGGCGCGGGAACTGCAGGGAGCACGCGAGCAAGCTTGATCTTGTCGATTTTTGGGAAGTTCTTGGAAATGTATGCATCGCCCTGTGCCGTGATGAGGTCCTGGTGAGGCTGCTCGCCATAACCGGCGTAAATCTTGTCCACCACGTCCATACCATCGATCACTTCTCCGAACGGCGCGAACCCCATGCCGTCAAGGCGGACGTTATCCGCGAAGTTAATGAACAACTGGGTTGTGCGGGTGTTCGGGCCGGCAGTGGCAAAGACAAGGGCGCCACGCTTGTTGCTCTGCTTGACAGGATCGTCCTTGATTGTGGCCTTCTCCCACACCTTGTTCACGGCAGGATCGGCACTGAGGCCAAACTGAACCACAAAGCCGGGAACCACGCGGAAGAAGCTCGCATTGGTAAAGAAGCCGCGCCGAACCAGGTTGTAAAAGCGATCGGCACCCAACGGCGCCCAGTCTTTGTGGACTTCCACGAGGAAATCACCGGCGGAAGTTGTGAATTTGACCTTGAAATCAGCAGGAGCCCTGGCCGTGAGCGAAGCTGGATTGAGCAGCGATGGGCGGACGGCAGCAGCCGGGGGCTTGGATGCGGCGGTTTGGGGTCGAGGGCTGGTGGCCTGAGCCGATGAAAGAGTCGAAGGCAACAGCATCACGCAGAGAGTCAAGGCAGACAGGAATGCTTGCATGCCAGTCATTATACGAACGCCTGGAGTTGTCGTGAGAACCTTCAACGATCCGGCTCCTGCCGGCGAATTCGGGTCTTAATCCAAAAGATCGCCCTTTGAGCCCAGTGGTACTGGGTCCCGCGTTGCGTCAGTGCGATCAATGCGTCCGCCGCCGATCTCCATAGCCTTCACAAATTCGGTGAACACGTCCCGCTCACCCGCGCCCCGGCACTCTAAGACCCAGTTCGCGCATGGCGATCTGCAGGTCGGCCCAGGCTTCCTTCTTCTGGCGGGGATCGCGCAGCAGGAAAGCGGGGTGATAGGTCACGATCAGCTTCGTGCCGCGGAAGGAGTGCACGCGTCCCCGCAGGCCGGCGAGCGGCTGCCGCTGGCCAAGCAGATAAGTGGCCGCCGTCGCGCCCAGCGCGACGATCACTTCAGGCTTCACCACGTCGATCTGGCGGAACAGGAAGGGCGAGCAGGTGTTGGCCTCTTCCGGCTCCGGCGTGCGGTTGTTTGGAGGCCTGCATTTGACCACGTTGGCGATGTAGACTTCCTCGCGATTCAGTCCCATCGCTGTAATCATGTTGTTCAGCAGTTGCCCAGCCCGGCCCACGAAGGGCAGGCCCTGCGCGTCTTCATCGGCGCCCGGCCCCTCGCCCACAAACATCAGCCGCGCAGTCGCGGAGCCATCGGCGAAGACCAGCTTGTTGCGGCCTTTGTGGAGGCCGCAACGCGTACAGTCGCCAATCTCTTCCCGGATAAGGCGAAGCGCGGCGGCTTTGTCCACGGGCTTGATTTCGGTCAATACGGCAGGCGGGACGGGAATCGGCTTGCGGGGCGGAATGGGTTCGTTCTCCTCAACTACATCGATCTCGGGTACATCAATCGGGGGTGCCCCAGGTCTCGATTCTGAGACCTGGGTGGAGGCGCCGGGTCCCAAAAGTGCCATCAATTCCGGATCAACCGGCCGCCGATAGAACTCCGTCACGCCAAGATCGCGGTAGAAGCGCAGGCGCGCAACCAGAGCTTCCCTGAGGGCTAGATCAATGGCAGGCATGGGCTTACTCGACGATCAACTGCCGGCGCGCGGCAGAGGGAGAAGCTGACTGGCTTAGCACTTCATCCTGCGGTGATACGCCTTCGATCTCCACCATCAGCGGCTTGGGGCGGCGCAGGGCCAGGATCTCGTCGAGAATGCGGTCGGCCAGCTTGCGCTTCGCCATCTGTGGCAACTCGATCGCGGTGGACGGAGTGAGAAATGTGGCGGCATTGTCATCGACATCGATGCCCACGTTGTTGCCCCCCACATCGTTCACCACGATGGCGTCGGCACCCTTGCGCAGCAGCTTGGCGCGGCCGTTCTCCACCCGGTTCTCAGTCTCGGCGGCAAAGCCGATGATGAGCTGGCCCGGGCGGCGTTTGCGTACAACCTCAGCCAGGATGTCTTCTGTTGGCGCCAGTTCGAGGGTCAGCGGTCCGGAGCGCTTCAGCTTCTGCTCCGACACGTTTACCGGACGATAATCGGCGACCGCGGCGGCCTTGATCACCATCGTCGCGTCGCCCATGCGCTCCAGCACTGCCTGGCGCATCTCTTCGGCGGTGGTTACCTTCACGACTTCGCAATGCGAGGGCGGATACAACGCGCTCGGCCCGCTGACGAGAATGACCTTCGCACCACGCGATTGGGCGGCCTCGGCCAACGCGTAACCCATCTTGCCGCTGGAGCGGTTGCCGAGGAAACGCACCGGATCGAGCGCCTCGCGCGTGCCTCCAGCGGTCACAAGCACCACCTCACCTGCCAAATCGTGGCGGCGGCCCAGGACGTTGAGCACCGCGTCAGCGATGACGTCCGGATCCGCCATGCGGCCCGCACCGATCATGCCGCACGCCAGCTCGCCCGCGCCCGGCTCGATGACGCGCACGCCGCGCTGCCGCAGGGTTTCGAGGTTGGCCTTGGTGGCTGGGTGCTCCCACATGTTGACATTCATCGCTGGCGCCACCAGCACCGGCGCATTGGTGGCGAGATACATCGTGGTCAGGAAATCGTCGGCGATGCCGTGGGCGAACTTGGCAAGGATGTTGGCCGTAGCCGGCGCTACGACGAGCGCCTCCGTCCACTGCGCCTCGCCAATATGCTCGATGGAGGAATCGTACGCGCCCTGCGCGGTTCCGGTATCATCCCACAGGCCGGTGATCACCTTGTGGCCCGAGAGCGCGGCAAATGTCAGCGGCTGAACGAATTTTGTAGCTGCCTCGGTCATCACCACGTGCACTTCGAGCGCCTGGCGCTGCAGTTCCCGCACCAGCTCCGCCGCCTTGTACGCGGCGATTCCGCCCGACACGCCTACCGTGACTCTCATGGGTCGATTGTAGAACAACAGTGGTCAGAGCACAGCCGACCGTGGACAGAACAAAAACAAATCCCACCCGGTCAGTACGTCAAGGGTAGGATGATGACTTCTAGAATATGCAGAGCGCCCCGGCAGCGCCCGTTGATCCGAATTTGAATCTATGGCGAGCAGTCAGCGACAGAGGACTTTCGTTTCTGTCCACTGATCACTGACCACTAGCTGCTGATGATCGGCAGACCGCCCTCGTCGACGGGAGGCTTGACAACAGGAATGTCTTTCTTGACATACGCGATCTTGCCGGCTTCCACTTCGTCCTGCGCGATCCTGCAGGCCTTGGTGGAGTGGGTGGGGACAAGCGCTTGAGAACCGCTCTGCAACTGACGGGCCCGGCGAGCGGCCACTAGGACTTTGCGGTAATTGGAGTCGAACTTGGTTTCAATCGTCATCTGGATCCTCGTCGAATTTCAATTGCTGCTGGCCGCTGGGATGGATGATCCCAAAAGCCTCCAGCACCGGTTTCAGCTTTTCCTGCGAGTTGGACTGGCGGCAGGCCGCAGCCACTTCCAACACGCGATGGGAGCGAAATGCAATCGGTTCGCTGTTGCGATAGTATCTCTCAGCCAGCACGATTGCTTCAAGTTGAGCCACCGCCCGGTCGAGAATGTCGTTCACCAGCACGTACGTATAGTCGCGGTATTTCTCGATTTCCTTGCTGGCCTCGCTCAGCCGGCGGTAGAGCTCGGCCTCGTTCACCTGGCCCTCGGCGCGGCTGCGGTTGCGCAACCGCGTACGCAGCACCTTGGGGTTTGGCGGCAGGACGAAGATGCTCACTGCCTCGGGCACGGCGCGGCGCACCTGCTCGGCCCCCTGAACGTCGATGTCGAGGATCAGGTCGTGCCCCAGCTTGCGAGCGTCATCGAGCGACTGACGGGCAGTCCCATAGCAATGCCCGAAAACTTCCGCGTGCTCGAGAAATTTCCCCTCTTTCACCATCTGGTCGAACTCGGCCCGCGTCGCAAAGTAGTATTCGCGCCCGTGCTCCTCCGATCCGCGCGGGCACCGCGTCGTCCACGAAATCGAAAACTCCACGCCGCTGACCTGCTTGCGGAGTTCGCTCACCAATGTGCTTTTGCCCGACCCTGACGGAGCCGAAATATAAAAAAGGATTCCTGCCAACGTATCTCCTCAGGATCAGGGATCAGGGTTCGCGGATCAGTTTTTATAGTCCCTGGTCCCTGGTCCCTGCCTTATTCCACATTCTGAATCTGTTCCCGGGCCTTTTCGATTTCCGCCTTCATGGCCAGCCCCAATTCGGTGATCCGCGTTCCCTTCCCGCCCACCCCGCCGGTTTTCGACAACAGGGTGTTGGCCTCGCGGTTCATTTCCTGCAGCAGGAAATCGAGTTTCTTGCCGACCTCGCCGCTCGAAGCCAGCAGTTCGCGGAAATGGCCGATATGGGTCGTCATGCGCGCCAGTTCTTCGGCGATATCGCTGCGATCGACCAGCACCGCGACTTCCTCCAGAAGCCGCTGCCGATTGAATTCCGCGCCGGTGGCCGCGACCAGCCGTTGCGTCAGCCGCTCCTGGTAGCGCTGTTCGACTTCGGGTCGCAAGAGGGCCACGCCTTCCACAGCCTCCGCCAGACGGTCGAGCGAGGCGCGCAGGATTGCTTCGAGCGCTTCGCCTTCGCGCGCGCGCATGGTCTTCAACTGGCCCAGAAGGGGCACAATCTGCTGCTGCACGCTCTCGGTGAGAGCCGCAAGTTCTTCCTCGCCGTTGCTGCGGCCGTCGCTCTGCAACGCTCCGGGCAGACGGAGAATCGCATTGAGATCCGGCTGGCCTTCCAGTCCGTATTCCTCGCGGGCCGTCTTGAACGCCGCCAGGTAACCGGAAACCAGTTCGCGGTTGTACCCCGCCACCTGTTGGCCGCCGCGGTCAATGGAAAGCATCACTTCCACGTGGCCGCGCACCAGGTGTTCCTTAAGCAGGCGCCGCAGTTCCATCTCCAGACCGTCGAGGCCCGAGGGCAGACGCAACTGAACATCGAGGAAACGGTGGTTCACACTTTTGATGGTGAGTGTATAGCTAAGCTGGTCCTGATCGCGAACGGGAACGCGGACCTGGACGCGCGCGAACGCGGTCATCGAATAAATGGGCATCGTGCTATTCCTCTGCCTCCACTGAAAGCGCGGGCTCAAGAAGCTGCGGCCCGGGCTCCGGCTCCAGTTGCTGCGCGCGTGGCTCGGGCACATCCATGAACTGCAGTTGATACAGCCGCTGATAGGTGGGAGAGGTGGAAAGGAGTTCTTCGTGGGTGCCGATCGCGGTGATGCGGCCGTCCTCCAGAACCGCGATGCGGTTGGCGCGGCGGATGGTGCCCAGTCGGTGCGCAATCACCAGCACCGTGCGGCCCTGCACCAGGTTGCCAAGCGCTTCCTGGACCAGGGACTCGCTCTCGGCGTCGAGCGAGGAAGTGGCTTCGTCGAGGATCAGGATGGGGGAGTTCTTCAAGATGGCGCGCGCGATGGCAATGCGCTGGCGCTCGCCGCCCGAGAGCCGGAAGCCCTTTTCGCCGATCACGGTGTCATAGCCCTGCGGCATGCGCATGATGAAGTCGTGTGCCAGGGCGTTGCGCGCGGCCTGTTCAACGACTTCGTCTTTTATATCCGGCTGGCCATAGGCGATGTTGTTGCGCACCGTGTCGTTGAAGAGAATCGTCTCCTGAGTCACCTGGGAAACCTGCCGCCGCAACGAGGAAAGGGTGACATCGCGAATGTCCTTGTGGTCAATGAGAATGCGGCCGGAGGTGACGTCGAAGAAGCGTGGAATCAAATTGACCAGGGTGGATTTGCCCGCGCCGCTGGGGCCGACCAGCGCCATCACTTCTCCAGCGGGCACTTCCAGGTTTACATCGTGCAGGATCTGGTTCTCGCCTTCCGCGTCCGAGTAGCTGAAACCGACATCTTCAAATCGGATCGACGTCCGGAAGCGGTGCAGGGTCATGGCATGGAGCTTTTCCTTCACGTCATCCTTCACATCGAGGAACGCGAAGATCGACGCCGACGCGCCCATGGCCTGCTGAAAGCTGTTGTAGTAGAAGGCAAACCGGCGGACCGGATCGTACAGCTTGAACAACGCGATGATGAAGGTGATAAAAACCTCAACCGTCATGCGCCCGTGCTGGATCTCGTTCCGCCCGATCCATAGCAGCATCGCAATCGCGATCGACCCGATGGTGTCCATGAGAGGCGAGCTGATCGACTGGATGCGCACGCTGCGCAGGTTGGCGCGGAAGAGGCGGCGGGCAGCGCGCTGGAATCGGAGAATCTCCCACAGCTCGGTGTTGAAGGCCTTGACGATGCGATTGCCGGTGACCGTCTCGTGGAGGATGTTCTGGATTTCGGCGAGCTTGTCCTGGCCGGTGCGGGTACGGGTGCGCACCGAGCGCCCGATGCGCCGCGCCGAGGTAATCACCACCGGGATAAACAGCACCAGCGCCCAGCTCAGCCGGCCGCCAAGTGCAATCACCAGAGCGACCGTGGCTAAAAACGTAAAGAACTGCTGGAGGAAATCGCCGAGTACGGAACTGACCGCCACCTGGACGCGATCGACGTCGTTGATCAGGGTGGAGAGGATCGTTCCGGTGGGGTGGCGATGGAAGAAGCTGATAGACCGGCGCATGATGGCTTCGTACAGGTGATTGCGCATGTCGGTCACCATGCCGAAGCCCGCGTAATTCACCAGGTAGGTCCCGGTGTAATCGCAGATCCCCTTAATGATGGTGGACATCACCAGGGCAAAAGCAACGACCACCCAGGCATTGTGCATCCACGAAGGAACGAACTGGTGAAGATCGAATCGCCATTGCGGAGGAGCAAAAGGAAAGAGGGTCAGCGCGTTGGAGGGATTGCTCGGCTTGAGGACCACGCCCAGGATGGGGACAAAGAAGGCCATCCGCAGCGCGTCGAGCAGGCCCACCGCGGCAAGAAGGAGCACGCCCGGCAACCAGTGCAGCCAGTAGGGCAGCCCGAACCCCAGGAGCCGGAAGAATCGCCTCATGCGGGGCAGACCGCCTTAAATGTCCTGGATTCCCAAAGCTTTTCCGGTTGGGCACACAACTGCATCTTTTTATTGTATCTGGCAGGCGGAAAGAATCCTATTGGTTCTGAGGTTACCGCGCGCTATCGGCACGCGAACGACGGGCTTTGGCCGTCCACGTCCGGCGGGATATCACGCAAATGAGGCCGCCGGCAGCGATCCCCACCAGGCAGGCGAAGAGGATGTAAGCCGCAGCCACGATGGCCGTGCCAACGGTTCCGATCATGTCTCCCTCAATACGCCTTCAGATCCTGGATCGCCTTCAGAATCGTGCCGGGCTGCGGCAGGATGGCGTCTTCCAGTACCGGCTGGTAGGCCACAAACGTGTCCATCGCACCAACGCGCTTGACCGGCGCATCCAGGTCCTCAAACAGCTCATCGCCAATGCGCGCGGCGATTTCGGCGCCATAGCCCCAGCTCAGCATGTCCTCGTGGGCGACAATCACCCGGCTGGTCTTGCGCACTGACTCGGCAATGGCTTCCCAGTCATAGGGATTCAGGGTGCGAAGATCGAGGATCTCAACATCGATGCCGTGCTGGCGATGGGCGGTTTGCGCGGCCTGCAGAGCGCGGGGCACCACCGCCCCGTAAGTGACGAGCGTGATGTGCGTGCCCGACCGCACGATTTGCGCCTTGCCGAACGGAATCGCGAAGTCTGGTCCTGGATAAGGGGCGCGCCCGTAGGTCTCGCGATAGAGGCGCTTGTGCTCGAAGAACAGGACGGGATCGTCGCAGCGGATTGCGGTGCGGAGAAGCCCGTTGGCGTCGAGCGCATTCGATGGGAACACGACCCGCAGGCCGGGAATGTGGGTGAAGATGCTTTCGCCCGACTGGGAGTGATAAATTGCGCCGCCCGTCAGATACCCCCCGATCGGCACGCGAACCACGGCCGGCGCAGCCCAGTCGCCGTTTGAGCGCCAGCGCATGAGCGCCAGTTCATTGCGGATCTGATGCATAGCCGGCCAGATGTAGTCGAAGAACTGGATTTCGACGACCGGCTTCATCCCACGAACCGCATAGCCAACAGCACGACCAACGATGTTTGCTTCAGCCAGTGGCGAGTTGAACACGCGCTCGGACCCAAACTCGGTCTGCAGGCCGGCGGTTAGCTTGAAGACCCCGCCCTTCCCTTTCACCTCGCTCAGTGCCTCTTCCCGGCTGGCGTCGGCCACGTCCTCGCCGTAGATCACGATACGCGGATCGCGTCGCATCTCGTCGCGCAGGCAGGAGTTGATCAGGTCGGCCATGGTGCGCGGACCCGCACCCTTGGCTGATTTGCCTGCTTCGCCATTGCCTGCCTGCTCGTTAGCGAACAGTGGATGCCCGGGATCGAGGTCTTCTGAATAGACGTGCTGCGTGATGGCGGAGATTGCCGGGAGCGGCGCCTTCAGAGCTTCATCGGCGGCTTCTGAGGCCTCACGGTCCAGCGCCTTCTCCAGCTCCGTGATCTGCTCCGCGCTCAGGATGCCCTCGCGCAGAAGCCGCATCTGCATGCGTGTTATCGGATCGCGCATGGCGTCGGCTTCGCGCTCGGCGGCCGAGCGGTAGAGCTTGTCATCATCCGACAGCGAATGCGAGTAGGGCCGCACGCAGTGCCCATGGATGAAGGCGGGCCCAAGCCCGGCGCGGCAATGCTCGGCCGCCGCCTGGAAAGCGCGCAGGCTCTCCTCGGCATCGGTGCCGTCGATCTCGGCGAAAAAGAAATTGGGGAAATTGGCGACCAGCCGCGAGATATTCCCGCCCGGGGTGTTCACCTCGACCGGCACGCTGATCGCGTAGCCGTTGTCCTCGACCATGAAGATGACGGGCAGCTTCTGGTTGGATGCGGTATTGAGCGCCTCCCAGAATTCACCCTGCGACGTAGAGCCCTCACCCACGCATGCCAGCACCACCTCGTCGCCGTGAAATGTGACATCACGATAGGCGCGGTAGTCGCCCTCGGCTTTTGCCGCAGCTTCCGGATGGCGGCTCAAATAGCGGCCTGCCTCTGCGCAGCCCACCGCGTGCAGCAACTGCGTGCTCGTCGAAGAAGACGTGCTCACGATATTCAGCCTGCGGTTGCCCCAATGGGTGGGCATCTGGCGGCCGCCGCTGGCGGGGTCAGTGCCCGCCCCCACCGCTTGCAGAAACATCTCCAGCGGAGTGACTCCCAGCGCCAGGCACAAGCCGCGGTCGCGATAGTAAGGGAAGAACCAATCGTAGCCCGGTCGCAAAGCAAGCGCCGCGCCCACCTGCAGGGCTTCGTGTCCTGCGCCGGAGACCTGGAAGAATATCTTCTGCTGGCGCTTGAGGAGAATCTCCCGGTCGTCGATCCGGCGGGAGAGATACATCAGCCGGTAGATTTTGACCAGATCCTCAGGGCCCAGCCGGCCCGAGGTTCCGGCCTGAGCGCTGGAAACCGCAATTCCCATGCGTCTTACTCCCTGTCGCGGTTCCCGCGTCTTTCGGGGAATGCCAGATTTGATTTTATCAATATCACGGCTCGCCTTCCGCCACCCCCACGATCCAAAGGCCCATTTGGGGGACCCCCGGTGTCGCCTCGCCGGCGGTCACGATCAAACGAAAGAGAATCTATTGAATCCCAGGCGGGATCGTCAATGGCGAATTGAGGCTCGGGAAGCCACCCACGCTGAAACTCATCTTCTCCTTCACACTGCGCGCCAGTTTTCCGATCTCATCCAGTTTGTGCAACTGTTCCCCGGTCAGCCGGGCGGAATCATTTGCCGCCACTTCATCATTCAATTCCCTGGCCAGCCTGAGCAGTTTTTCCGTATCGGAAACAAGCGCCTTCTGCCGTTCGGTGTTAAGCATTTTCATTCTCTTTTTGTCCGGGCTGTTGTTGGAGTCCGGCCCGAACTGGCCACTGTTATCCGGGTAGAGCTGCCCGTTCCGTCCGCTGTTGGTCGAGGGAAACTGCGGATACGGAGACTGTCCGGACACCGGAATTCCCATCAGCAATATGAGGCCAAGAACAGAGCGGACGGCAAGTCGCCGCTGCATCCAAGTCCCACTCCGGGGTTCAGAGCATTCCGCCAACATGATGTCTCCCGCAGAACACACCGTGCATAGCAGACCTCAATTGCCGCCCATCGTGAGCTTCATTTTTTCTTTAACGCTGTGCGCCAGCTTCTCGATCTCTTCTGCCTTGCGGATCACGCCCAGGGAAAGGGTATCTTTGCTGGTCTTGTCCACCTCCGTTTTGAGATCGGTAGCCAGCTTCAGCAGACGGGCACTGTCGTCGGCGATCTGCTTTTTCCGTTCGACGTTGGCGGCGTCAAACTTTCCCTTCTTTTGCTGTTGCTCGTGCATTTCCATGATGGCGTTAGCATCAGGCGGATGGCTGGCTGCAGGTCCGGGGATTGGTTGATTGGGGTTCGGCGTTTGCGAGCGCAGCATGACGCTGGCCAGAAGCGCTGCAAAGAACACGAGATAGGCAATGCTCCCTGACGGGAAAAACGCGCGCACATACCTCGCGGAACTTGCCGGAGGATTCTCGTTCTTCCCATTTCGTTTCATCCGAAGCAACATGGGACTCTCCTTGCTCTACACGTTGCGAGTTATCCAGGTTCGAGCAACCCTGCACCGGAACCGTTTCACGGCGCGGCCATGGTCAGCTTCATCTTGTCTTTGACGGCGTGGGCCAGTTTCTCGATCATGTCGGCCCTGGCCGCGGCGGTCAAGGGTACCTCGGCGTCGCCCGTCTTTTCCAACTCGGCATTCAGTTCGACGGCCAGTTTGAGCAATCGTGCCGTGTCCTCATCCAATTGCCGCTTGCGTTCCGCATTGGCCGCAGCAAATCGCTGAGTCTGAACGCGTTTCGTGTTGATATCCATGAGTTGGTTGGAGTCCGGGCGCTGGTTGACGGCGGTCACGCCGGTGTCTCTTTCGGGATGGTACCCCACCCCGTTGGTCGGCACGGAAGTCGGACTCTGGGCAGCACAGACGACGCTCAGCAGCCCCGCGATGCACGCATCCATGCAGAATCCTGGCAGGACCCGGGCCGTCTGCCTTAAAGGTTCGCGGATTCGAAAGAAAAGATTCATGCGAAAGCCGCCTTGCATACCCGATTGAAGCGGAACGTCACGAAGACGCGGACGGAAGCAGCGATATTTCAATTCGGCGCTACCGAGAGCTTCATCCTTTCCTCCACGATATGCGCCAGCTTCTCGATTGTCTCCGCCTTGTGAATGGTGTTTTGCGAGAAGTCGCCGGACTTTTCAACCTCCGCCTTGAGAGCGATCGCCATCGTCTCCAGCATCTGCGTTGCCTCCGTGACCTCCCTCAGACGCTCCGCATTGGCGGCATCGAAATTGTGCCTCTTGGCGTTGTTTTCCCTCATGGCCATCTGATCGTTGGCATCGGGAGGGCGATTGGCTTCGGGCGAAACGACGGGCTTGGGCGGACGTGACGGCGGCTG
>Ga0335069_10013211_pt1 | contig 11597 bp, 10 predicted proteins | sample Lox_Sample_11_FD_206714 | JGI IMG/M metagenome (GOLD analysis project Ga0335069, IMG submission 206714) | Soil microbial communities from Loxahatchee National Wildlife Refuge, Florida, United States - Lox_Sample_1.1 | ecosystem: Environmental > Terrestrial > Soil > Wetlands | place: USA...
CTTGGAGGCCGCCGGTTATCGGGTCCATGTCTACACCTCGCCGCATCTGGTGCGCTTCAACGAGCGGATCCGCCTGGCCGGGACGCTGATCGAAGAGCCGGAGCTAATCGCGCTGCTCGAGGAATGCGAGCAGGCCAACGGCGGCGAGCGCATCACTTTCTTCGAGATCACGACGGTCGCCGCCTTCCTCGCCTTTATACGCAGCCCGGCCGACATCCTGCTGCTGGAGACCGGGCTCGGCGGCGAGTTCGACGCGACCAACGTCATCGACGCGCCCTTGGCCTCGGTGCTGATGCCGATCTCGATGGACCACATGCAATTCCTCGGCGACACGATCGAGAAGATCGCCGCCGCCAAGGCCGGTATCATCAAGCGAGGTCGTCCCGCGATCGTCGGCCGCCAGCCCAAGGCGGCGCTCGGCGTGTTCGAAGCAAAGGCGGTCGAGCTCGGTGCGCCGCTCTATCGCTACGGCCGTGAATGGTTCGTCGATGGAGACTTGAAGGACTCGCTGCGCTTCCAGGACGTCCGCGGGCCGCGCCGCTATCCGGCACCTGGGCTTCTCGGATCACACCAATTCGCCAATGCCGGCACGGCGATCGCAGCGACCATATGGCTGGAGGGTTTCAAAATCGGCGAGGGTGCTATCGCGCAGGGTCTGCGCCAGGTCGAATGGCCGGCCCGCATGCAACAGCTTCGACGCGGGCCGCTGGTCGAAATGCTGCCCAGTGGTTGGGAACTCTGGCTCGACGGCGGGCACAACGAGGATGCGGGCCAGGTGATCGCCGGCATGATCCGCGATTGGAAGGCGCAGGACCGCGCCCGCGGCACCGATCTCCGAGCGCACGCAATATTCGGCATGCTCTCGACCAAGGATCCGGCCGCATTCCTGAAGCCGCTCTCGCCGCTGCTCGAAGACCTCAATGCCGTGGCCATTCCGGGCGACCATGCCAGCCTCTCGGCCGAGGATTGCGTGCGCGCCGGGACTTCAGTCGGCCTCATCTCCAGCGCCTTCCCCTCGGTCGAAGCGGCGTTACGCTCGGTCGTTGACTCCCATGAGGACGGCCCGCCCTGCCGCGTGCTGATCTGCGGCTCGCTCTATTTGGCTGGAACGGTACTAGCGGAAAACGGCTAGAAGTTCTGCGCCTCGACGGCGGGTTCGCGCTGGAACAGGTGCTTCGGCCATTCGAACACCAGGTCGAGGCCGAAGCGCCTCAAGGCGAGCGCCAGGGCGATCGGCATGAACAGGCCCGCCGTGGTGCAGACCAGGAAGATCGGCCAGAAGGCATGCCAGTGGAACACGCCGACCAGAATCTGCCGGGTCAGCGAGGAGAACACCACATGGGCGCAATAGATCTCCAGCGAGAAGGTGCCGAACAGCACCATCAGCCGGTTGACCACCGGGATATGCACCAGCGCCCGTGAGATTGCGAGGCAGGCGCCGACGCCGATGATCGAGGCGGGGATGGCGATCGGATAGTATTTCGAATAGCCGAAGGCGTCGGTGATCAGCACCGGCAGCGCGATGGCGAGCGCGACCAGCGCCGCGCCGATCCAGGGCCCGAAGGGGAAGCCGCGCGCCTTCAGGATCCGGTTGAAGCCGATCCCCATCGCGAAGAACAGGAAGAGATAGGGGATGCGCTTCAGCTCCTCCATCCCCAGCAACGGCGTCGTCAGCGCGACGGCCAAGGCCACGCCCAGTGTCAGCCAGATGCCGCGCTTCAGCAGGAAGTAGACGACGATGTAGTAGACGAAGAGCGATTCCAGGAACCAGAGATGCGAGCCCGGAGCCACCGTGGTCAGCAGTACCTCGTTCAAGGTACGGTGATCGAAGGAGGAAGGCTTCACATACCAATAGATGGAATAGACATGGGCCCAGACGAGATAGGGCCAGATGATGCGCTCGGTCTTGCCCTTGAAATAGGCGACCGGCCCTTTGCGCAGCGAATGCTCCACGAAGAGGCCGGCGACGAACATCATCAACGGCATGCGGATCATGTCGCCGACGGGGGTCCAGAAGTCGAACAGCCCCTTCGGCGTCAAGCCCGCATTGGTCATCGCCTGGAGGATGTGGAAGGTGACGACGGAGACCTCGGCCATGCCGCGCGACATGTCGATCCACGCCGTACGGTTGCCGGACGCAGCCTTCGGCTGCGCCGGCGCCGGACGATCGGCCGCCAGCGTCGAAACCATGAAGTGATCTCCCACCCGCCGCCTGCGCCGGAGGACGGGCGCTTGCGGCAGCGCAGCGAGCATGCAGGTCCGACCGCCGCCGCTCAAGGTCAATCAGGGTGAACGGCGGCGCTCCGCCACCGAATCCCATCACGTTTTTGTGGTGTTACAGTCTTATGGTTCGGGGTCTTGCGCCGAGCTCATCACTTCCGAACGACCACCAGACAATCCTGTTTCAAGGCCTTGAGGGCGTCGCATTTGGCGGCCGCTGCGGCCTTGTCGGCGAAGGGGCCCGCCTGGACGCGGTTGTAGATGCCCTTGGTGCCGAGATCGACCGTTTCCACAGTGAGTGTGAGGCCTTGGAGATTGCCGCCGAGCGACTGCTGCAGCCGGCCCCATTCCTGCTGTGCCGCCACGGCGCTCTTGACCGCCGCGAGCTGGATGCGGATGCCGGGGACCACCTCGCCGATCTTCCCGACGTTCGCCGGGCTCTCGATGGCAGGCGTCTGCTGCTGGACCATCGCGATGCCCGTCGCCTTCCAGGCGGACACCGCGGCGTCGCCTTCCTTGCGTTGCTGCGGCGTCAGCTGCTTGGCCATGACGGCGCGGTTGGCTTCAGAGACGGTCTTCAGGTTCTTCTGGGTCTTCGGATCGGCAAGCTCAGCCGCGAGCGAGAACCAGCGATAGGCCTCGACTTTGTCGGTCCGCACGCCATGCCCGGTCGCGTAAATGAGGCCGAGCCGCGCCTGCGCCTGGGCATAGCCCTGGTTGGCCGAGGCGGTCATCCACTTGATCGCCTCCATCATGTTGCCGCCATGGCCGCCCAAATACGTCTCCGCCAGGAGATATTGGGCTTCGGAATCGCCGTTCTCGGCGGCCGGCTTCAGCTCCGTGATCGCCTGATCGAACTTTCCCGCCGTCAGCGCCGCCCGCGCTTCGGCGTTGCCCGCATCGGACGGCCGTGGCGCTGCAACGCAGACGCCCACGCCGGCGATCACGGCAACCAGAGCCGCGCCCCAAGACAGCGGCAGGCGCATCGATCAACCCCCAGGCTGGTATCATTCGGGAGCCAGAAGATAGTCGAATCCACCGAGTCGATGCCAGTGGGGGAACATGCACCGGTCACAACCGCGTGCGGCCGATCTTTCCGACTCTTCCAATCGCCCTCCTGGGGCAGAATGTCGTTCCGGTTGGGTGAGCCGACAGGGACCAGCCCCGTTTATGGAGGAACTCGGTATGATCGATCTCAAGACGACCTCCCGCCGCATCAGCCTTCGGCATGCTCCGGCGCGCCGCGACGTGTTGACCGGCCTCGCCGGACTTTCCCTGGCCGCAATACTCGCCGATCCGGTGCGGGTGGCCCAGGCGGCGGCCAGCCTGACGACCGTCACCATCAAGACGCCGAGCGGCCGTTCGATCTCGGGTGCCCTCGCGCTCCCGGCGACCACGCCGGCCGGCGCGGTGATGATCGTGCACGAATGGTGGGGGCTCAACGACCAGATCAAGTCAGTCGCGGCCGAGCTCGCGAGCACCGGCTTCGTCGCGCTCGCCGTCGATCTCTATGCCGGCAAGGTCGCCAGCGATCCGACGACGGCGCAGTCCCTGATGGGCGCGCTCAAACCGGAGCAGGCGACGGAGACGGTCACCGGTTGGATCGATCACCTCTACGGAATGAAGGAGGTGAGCGGGAAGGTGGCGACGCTTGGCTTCTGCTTCGGCGGCGGATGGTCGTTGAACGCGTCACTGGCGCATCCGGTCGATGCGACGGTGATCTATTACGGGCTCTGCAACCAGAGCGCCGATCAGCTGAAGCCATTGAAGGGCCCGGTGCTCGGCCACTTCGCCGGATTGGACCAGTGGATCACCCCGCAGATGGTCAACGGCTTCGAGGCGGCGCTGAAGACCGACGGCAAGACCGCGGAGATCTATCGCTACGCCGACGCCAACCACGCCTTCGCCAACCCGACCGGGCAGAACTACGAGAAGGAAGACGCCCGCCTCGCCTGGGACCGCACGGTCGCGTTCCTGAGGAAGACGATCGCGTAGCCTCTTGTATCAGCGCGTCTGAACGGCCGCCTGCAGGTCCTCGCGCGCCGCGCCGCGCCTCGGGCGTCGGATCATCAGCGAGAGCACCGCCGCGACGATGCCGGTGAAGCCGGCGATCACGAAGGCCTCGACGTAGTTGCCCTGCTGGTTGTGCATCCAGCCGGCGAAGCTGGCGGCGCAGGCGGCGCCGATCTGGTGGCCCGCGGCCACCCAGCCGAAGATGATCGCGGAATCGGTCGTGCCGAAATTCTCCTGGATGAGCTTCAGCGTCGGCGGCACGGTCGCGATCCAGTCGAGGCCGTAGAACACGGCGAAGATCGCGAGCTCGTAGAACGAGAAGTCGGAATAGGGCAGGTAGATCAGCGAGAGGCCGCGCAGCCCATAATACATGAAGAGCAGCTTCCTCGGATCGAAGCGGTCGGTCAGCCAGCCCGAGGCGGTGGTGCCGAAGAGATCGAAGATGCCCATGGTCACCATCAATCCCGCCGCCTGCACCTCGATGATGCCATGATCGCCACAGAAGGCGATGAGATGGGTGCCGACGAGCCCGTTGGTGGTGAAGCCGCAGACGAAGAAGGTGGCGAACAGATACCAGAACGGCTGGGTCCGCATCGCGTGATAGAGCGTGCCGAAGGAGAGTGCCAGCAGGTTGCGATGGTCGGGCTTGGGATCGGCTTCATCCGGTGTGGCACCATAGCGGCGGAGGCCGATATCCGACGGCCATTCCGGCAGCAGGAACAGCACCACCGGGATCATGATCGCGGCGCCCGCTGCGACGACCAGCACCACGGGCTGCCAGCCGCCATGTTCGGCGATCCAGGCGAGGCCCGGGATGAAGATCAGCGTGCCGGTTGCCGTGCTCGCCGTCATGATCCCCATGATCAGGCCGCGTCGGACCGAGAACCAGCGAGCGACGATGGTCGCCGCCAGTACCATGGCGACACAGCCTGAGCCGATCCCCGAGAGCAGGCCCCAGAGCAGGATGAGCTGCCAGGCCTGGGTCATGAAATAGCTGGCGCCAATCGAGACCGACATCAGCGCCAGGGCAATCGAGACGACGCGCCGGATGCCGAAGCGCTGCATCAGTGCCGCGGCAAAGGGTCCCATCAATCCGTAACAGAGAATCCCCAGGCTGGCCGACAGCGAGATCGTAGCCCGGTCCCAGTGAAAGGCCTGTTCCAGCGGCTGAATCAGCACGCTCGGGGCGCCGCGCTGGCCGGCCGCGACCAGCAGGCTGAGGAAGGCTGCCCCGACCACGACGAACGCATAGTTCTGGCCAAAGGGAGCGCGTCGCACTATCTTCATGTGACTGACCGGTACGTACCAGGAAGTTAGCCTATATACGTACCGGTCCGTAACGAGTCAATCGGAGACTCTAAGAGGCTGAGATGTCGACAAAATCGCCGGAATCGCGACGCGGGGGCGCGGGGTTGCGGCCGAAGACCGGGGAAGCGGGCGAGCCGAAGCTGGCGGTCGATCGGATTCGTAAGACCGCGCGGGAGCTGTTTTATCGCGAAGGCATCCGCGCAGTCGGGGTCGATGAGATCGTCTCGAAGGCCGGCGTCACCAAGCCCAGCCTCTATCGCAGCTTCTCCTCCAAGGACGAGCTCGCCGCGGCCTATCTCCGCGACTACGAAGGCGAGTTCTGGACTAGGTTCGAGCGCGCCGCCGCCGCGCATCCCGGCGATCCCAAGGCACAGATCGTGGAATACCTGCGGGGGTTGGGCGAGCGCGCCCAGCGTTCCGACTATCGCGGCTGCGGCCTCTCCAATGCGGCGCTCGAATATCCGGCGCGCGACCATCCCGCACGCCTGGTCGCCGAGGAGCACAAGCATCGCCTCCGCGTGCGTCTGACCGAGATGGCGAAGGACATGGGTGCGGCAAAGCCGGAAGTGCTGGCCGACGCGCTCTTCCTGCTGATCGAAGGCATCTTCGTCACCGGCCAGTTGTTCGGCGACGGCGGCCCGGCGATGCATGCGGTCGAGATCGCCGAGACCATGATCGAAGCCAGTCGCGCGCGCTAGGGCCCATGCAGCTGCCATCGACCCTGCGCCAGGCCGTCGACGCGGCGCTGGAAGGCGTGGTTCCTGCAGAGCTTGCGACCGCATCGGATGCGCTCTCCCGACGCTATCGCAGCGAGATCCGTGACGGCCGCGCCCATCTCTCCGACGACCGCACGGCGCTTGCCTATCTCGCGGCGCGCCTCCCTGCGACTTATGCCGCCATCCGCGCCGCCATGGCCGCGATCGAGACGCTGCGTCCCGATTTTGCACCGCGCTCGTTGCTCGATTTCGGCGCCGGCCCCGGCACGGCGCTCTGGGCCGCGCGCGACGCCTGGCCGGCGATCGCCGAGGCGATGCTGGTCGAGCAGAGCGTGTCGATCCGCACATGGGGCGAGCGTTTCGCCGAGCAAGCGGGTGCGGCCGTCGTCTGGGCCGGCGATCTCGCCGCAGCCAAAGAGGCCGACCTCGTCACAGTCGCTTATGTGCTCGACGAGTTGGAGCCGCCTGATCGGGGGCGCCTCGTCAGCCAACTGTGGAAACTCACCGGCGAGATGCTGCTCATTGTCGAGCCCGGCACGCCCACCGGATGGCGCCGCGTCCTCGAGGCGCGCGCGGCGCTGATCGACGCTGGCGCGCATCTCATCGCGCCTTGTCCCCACGTCGCAGCCTGTCCGCTGATCGCGCCGGACTGGTGCCATTTCTCCCGCCGCGTCGCCCGGGCGCGCTCGCATCGCCTCGCTAAGGGCGGCGAGGTGCCGTGGGAGGACGAGAAGTTCATCTACCTCGCCGTCTCGCGCCATCCGGTCGCGCTGCCCGAAGCGCGGGTGATCGCGCCGCTGCGTCCGGGCAGCGGCAAGGTCGAGCTCAAGCTCTGCCGCTGCGACGGCACGGCCGCGTTGCGCCTGTTCACCCGCCGCGACGGCGAAGCGTTCAAAGCCGCGCGTCGCGCCGATTGGGGCGACGCGCTCTAGCCGGGCTTGCGCGCCCTCAGCGAGAAACTGAGCGGCAGGGGCATCCGGTCCTTCGGCAGGCGATACATGCGGTTGCCGTCGTATTCCAGGCAGGGCCAGTGCTGCCAGGCGATGCGGTCGTGCTCGTGGAACATCTCGATCCGGAGCCCGGCTTCCAGGATTGCGCCGAAGATTTCCTGCAGCGGATGCGCCCATTCGTGCGTGACGGTGTGGGCGAGCGCTGCCTGCTTGTTGGCGTAGCTGCCCGGCTCGTCGATCACGCTCGGCTCGGCATGGGCGAAGTAGCGCCAGCTGGGAGCGAGCGGGTCCTCGGCGTGCTTCTGCTCCATCGCCATCGCCATCGGGTGGCCTTCCAGCAGATAGAGGAAGCCGCCAGGCTTCAGCACCTCCGCGACGATCCGCGCCCAGTGATGCAGATCCGGGAGCCAGTTGATGGCGCCCCAGGTGACATAGGCGATGTCATAGCTATCGCCGAGCGCGGCGACGGCGTTATAGATGTTGCTCTCCACGAAACGGGCATCGAGCTCCGCCTCGGCGGCGAGCCGTCGCGCCGCGGCGACGGCACTCGGCGCGAAGTCGAGCCCCGTCACCCTGGCGCCGCGCCGCGCCAGCGACAGGGTATCGAGCCCGAAATGGCATTGCAGATGGACCAGGCTCTTGCCGCGCAGGTCGCCGATCTCGTCGCTCTCGATCGGATGCAGCGTGTCGCCGCCCTGCCGGAAGGCCTGGGTCAGATAGTCCGAGGCATTGACATGGGTCTCCACCACACCGTCCCACCAAGCGCGGTTGATCGAGAAGGATTCGGTGTGGCTCATGATGCTCCCCCTTGCCCCAGGCGCAGGCGTTTGCCGCCGTCGCGATTCGCGGCATGATGCCATGCTTCTGCGCCACGGCAAGAGCGGAGAGACCTTGAATATGAGAGCGCATATCGTCCTCGTGCATCCCGAGCCGAGATCCTTCAACGCGAACCTAGCCGAACTGGCTCGATCGACACTCGCAAAGCGCGGCTGGGACGTCGCGGTCTCCGACCTCTATGCAATGGACTTCGATCCCTGCGAGAAGGCGGCGCACTACCGCACGCCGGCGGATGCAGAGCGATTCGATGCACAGCGCGAGCAGCGCCATGCCTCGGATTGCGGGTCGATCCCGCCGGAGGTGGCGCGGGAGATCGCGCAGCTCGACCGATGCGATCTCCTGATCCTGCAATATCCGATGTGGTGGCATCTGCCGCCCGCCATGCTGAAGGGTTGGCTCGACCGCGTGCTGGTCTACGGCAAGGTCTATCGCAGCGATTATCGCTTCGAGAAGGGCCGCTTCGTCGGCAAGAAGGCGATGCTCTCCTTGACCGTGGGTACCAGCCCGGAAACATACGGATATGAAGGCAGGAGCGGCGACATCGGTCTCCTGCTCTGGCCGGTCAACTTCTCGCTCGCCTATGTGGGCTTCTCGGTGCTGAAACCCCATGTCGCTTACGGGGTCGAGGCAGGACTGCGCTATTCCGATCCGCAAGCGATTGCCGCGCGGCTGGAACGCGTGCAGCGCGACTATGCCGAACGGCTCTCGGCAATCGAGACCGAACCCGCTCTTCCCTTCAACCGTATGGCGGAATGGGCCCCCGACGGACGAATCAGTCCCTCGGCACCGGTCTACAGCCCCTTTATCCGCCATCGCGAGAAGCTGAAGCTGGAATGAAGCCGCGGTTGCAATCCGCCGCAGCTTGATGCGACGGCGACCAGCCACCATCTTGTGCCTGGGATGAGCTTCGCCATGGGAGGCTCGCAATGAAGCATCGCATCACGAATTTGTTATTGAGCGCCGGCCTGATGGCTGCCGCTGGCACCGCCTTCGCACAATCCAACATCGGCGCGCCTACCTCCGCGGCCGGCGGGGTATATACCGAGCCGCTGTCGCCGGGGGCCCTGCCGGGAGCGGTGGGCCCGCTCGACTCCTCGGGCGGCCTTTCCGACTTCTCGGGGCCGCTCCCCGAAAAGCCCGTCGGTGTCGGCGGTTCAACCAGCAGTTCGATCCAGGAGCGCATGCCCGGGACGGGCAAGTTCGAGGCGCCGAATAACGCGCCTTGCATCGGCACGACCGGCTTCGGCTCGACCAACGCGATCCCCGGGCACAAGTGCTGAGCCTGACGCGCGTCTGGCGAGGTCGTCGCCTCGCGGCGTGAGGTCGCGGGCGCGGGTCTTTGCGCCAGATCAAGTCCGCCCGTGTTCGCCGGTGCTCTCATGATGAGGTCGGGAGCCGATCGAGCTTCCGGTCCTCTCTGCGGAGGGCCCACCATGAGAGCGATGTTGACTTTGACCGTCTTGGTCGCCGCGCTCGCATTGAGCGGCGGTGCCGCATTCGCGCAGTATAGTGGGATCGGTGCGCCGAGCTCGGCGGCCGGCGGCATTGCGCCGCCACCGTCCATCAGCACGCCGGGCGCGGTCGGACCCCTCGGCGGGACATCCGGACCCGTCACCGGATCATCCGGAAGCACCAGCAGCAGTCCAAGTCCCCAGAACCTGATGCCGGGCACCGGCAAGTTCGATCAGCCGAACGATCCCTGCATCGATACGACCGGTTTCGGGTCGTCGAGGGGTCATCCGGGAAACCGGTGCTGAGATTTCTTGCCGACTAATACCGTCCGGCCGCCATCAGCCGGCGCTGCGCCGGCGCGGAGTCTTCCTCGAACAGAGCGGCAAGCTGCTCCAGCACCGTGCCGCCGAGCTGCTCCACATCGACCAGCGTCACGGCACGGCGGTAGTAGCGCGTCACGTCGTGGCCGATGCCGATCGCGATGAGTTCGATCGGCGATCGCAGCTCGATCCAGTCGATCACCTGCCGCAGATGATGCTCGAGGTAGTTGCCGGGGTTCACCGACAAGGTCGAATCATCGACCGGCGCGCCGTCGGAGATCACCATCAGGATCTTGCGCTGCTCGGGCCGGCCGATCAGACGGTTATGCGCCCACAGGAGCGCCTCGCCGTCGATATTCTCCTTGAGGATGCCCTCGCGCAGCATCAGCCCCAGGTTCTTGCGGGCGCGCCGCCAGGGCGCGTCGGCCGACTTGTAGACGATGTGGCGGAGATCGTTGAGCCGTCCCGGATTGGCGGGCTTGCCGGCGGCGATCCAGGCCTCGCGCGACTGGCCGCCCTTCCACATCCGCGTGGTAAAGCCGAGGATCTCGACCTTGACCCCGCAGCGCTCCAGCGTGCGCGCCAGGATATCGCCGGTCATCGCGGCGACGGTGATTGGCCGGCCGCGCATCGAGCCTGAATTGTCGATCAGCAGCGAGACCACGGTGTCGCGAAACTCGGTGTCGGTCTCCTGCTTATAGGAGAGTGGCAGCTCGGGATTGACGATGATCCGCGGCAGCCTTGCGGAATCGAGGAGGCCTTCCTCGAGATTGAAGATCCAGGACCGGTTCTGCTTCGCCAGCAGGCGGCGCTGCAGCCGGTTGGCCAGCTTCGCCACCACGGCCTGAAGGTGCGAGAGCTGCTGGTCGAGCATATGGCGAAGCCGGGTCAGCTCGTCGGCATCGCAGAGCTCGGCCGCGTCGATCACTTCGTCGAACTGCGTGGTGAAGGCGCGATAGGCGGGTTCGTTGCGGCCGCGGTTGAGGTCGGGCTCATGGCGCTTGGAAGGCCGTCCGGGCTGCTCGTCGCCGGCCTCCATGTCCATGTCGGTGTCTTCGCTGTCCTCGCTCTCCTCGGCTTCGGCGGCCTCGGCCTGCGCGGCGTCGGCTTCCATCTCGACGCTGGACTCCGACTTCTCCTTCTCGCCGCCCTTGGACTGCTGGTCCTCGGGCTGCTGGTTCTCGTCCTTGTCCTCGGAATCCTCCTCGGACTCGGCGTCGTTCTCCTCCTGCATGTCTTCGAGCTGCAGGTCGGCCAAGAGCCGGCGCGTCGCTTTCGCAAACGCGCGCTGGTTGCCGAGGAGATCGCTCAGTTGGCCGATATCGTCGCGGACGCGGCTCGTCAGCTCCGAGCGCCAGGCATCGACCATCTGCTTCGCATTGGCAGGCACGGTCTGGCCGGTCACGGCTTCGCGGACGAGCAGCCGCATCACCTCGGCGAGGTTGTGCTCCTGACGCTGGCTGACGCGGGCATAGCCCTTCTGTCGGCAATGCTCCTCGAGCGACGCCGTGAGGTTCTGGGCGACGCCGGCCATCGTCTTGGCGCCGATCGCCTCGACCCGCGCGGTCTCGACCGCGTTGAAGATCTCGCGGGCGAGCGGCGTCCTGGGGCTTTCGCGCGAATGCGTGCGGGCGCTGTGATGCCGGAGCTTCAATGCGATCGCGTCGGCCTCGCCCCGGGTGCAGGCGACCTCGGCCGCCGGCATGTGGCGCGAGGGCGCCGTCAGCCGGGCCTCGCTGCCCATGAGTCCGGTATGGCCGCCGGCAGCACTCGGCGCGAAG
>Ga0335069_10013212_pt1 | contig 11597 bp, 13 predicted proteins | sample Lox_Sample_11_FD_206714 | JGI IMG/M metagenome (GOLD analysis project Ga0335069, IMG submission 206714) | Soil microbial communities from Loxahatchee National Wildlife Refuge, Florida, United States - Lox_Sample_1.1 | ecosystem: Environmental > Terrestrial > Soil > Wetlands | place: USA...
GCGACGCGGCCCATGCTCCCGCCGGGCCGGCGCCGCCGCTGAGGGCGACCCAGAAGTCCTCGAAGTCGCTGTACAGCCCTTCCACCTCGAGCAGATCGATCTCGGCGTCCTCGCCCATGAGCTCCGCGATCGACTCGCGCGTCCGGTAGGGGCCTTCCTCGCGCGGGTGGCCGAGCGCGTCGCGCGTGCGGTTCACGGCGGCGAGCATCTCCATCCCGTCGCGGTCCCACATGCAGACCGCGACCACGCCACCCGGCCGGACGACGCGGCGCATCTCGCGCACGCCCGCGGGCGCGTCGGCCATGAACGACACGACGAGCTGCGCGAGCGCGGCGTCGAAGGCCGCATCCGGCCACGGCAGCTCCTCCGCCCCGCCGGCGCGGACGTCGAGCCCCGGGAAGCGGCGACGCATCGACTCGACGAACCCCTCCGACGGCTCGATCGCGGACGCGTCGGCGCCGCGCCGCACGAGCTCTCCGAGCAGCGCGCCCGTGCCGCTGCCGACGTCGAGCACGTCGTCGCCCTCGCGGACGCCCGCGAAGTCGGCGAAGACGGGCGCGAGCCGCGTCGAGAAGCGGCCCATGAAGCTGTCGTACGCGCTATCGGACTGGAACATCGGAGGGAGCATTCACGTTGAGGAGCAGATCGTCGTCGAGCGGAACGACGGCGACGTCGAGACCCTCGAGCGCGCGCATGATCTTGAGCTCGCCGCGCGTCAGCGCCGGCAGGGCGGACTTGCGGTACGCGCCCGGAAGCGGCCCTGTCTGCGTGACCGCTGCGTCACGGCACGAGGCGGCGAGCGTCCGCAGCGCGTCCGCGGTCATGTTCGGACAGTCAACGGGCAGGACGACGCTCACCTCGGTCGGGGCCGCGCGCAGGCCGGCGACGAGGCCGTGGATCGCTGCGTGTTCCTCCACCCCGTCCGCGAGCACCGGGAACGGCAGCTCCTCGTCTCCCTTGCCGACCGCGATGCGCTCGTCGCACGCGTCGCCGAGGATCCGCCACGCGCGCTCGGCGAGCGTCTCCTCGCCGACGCGTGCGAGCGCCTTCGGCGAGCCGAACCGCGCACTCGCACCTCCGACGAGGAGGATCCCGGTCAGGAGATCCGCCACGGCTCCGTGTAGACGTTCGCGCCGCCGCCGCGGACAAAGCCGCAGAGCGTGATGCCGCGGTCGGCGGCGAGCTCGACCGCGAGGCTCGACGGCGCGCCCACCGCGGCGAGGATGGGCACGCCCGCGACCGCCGCCTTCTGCACGAGCTCGAACGACAGCCGGCCGCTGACGCACACGACGCAGCCGGAGAGCGGAAGCCGTCCTTCGCCGAACGCCCACCCGACGACCTTGTCGAACGCGTTGTGGCGTCCGACGTCCTCGCGCGCGCACACGAGCGACCCGTCAGGCTCGAACAGGCCCGTCGCGTGCAGACCGCCGGTCACCGCGAACGCCTCCTGCGCCGCCCGCAGCCGGTCGGGAAGCGACACGATCACCGTGAGCGCGACATGCAGCTCCGACTCGACGTGCGGGGCGTCCACGCGCACCGCCTCGAGCGCGCCCTTCCCGCACACGCCGCACGAGGACGACGTGTAGAAGCTCCGCTGCAGCCGCGCCGCGTCGAACCCCGGGGCGTCCACCTCGACCGTGTTCGCCGCGAGGTCGTCGGGAAGCCGCGCCGCGGCCGGGCCGAGGCCTTCCGAGATGCAGAAGCCGAGCGCGAGCTCCTCGTCGTGGCCCGGCGTGCGCATCGTCACCGCGACTGGGACGCCGCCGATGCGGATCTCGAGCGGCTCCTCGACCGCGACGCGGTCGGGCTCGTGCCGGCCGCCGGGAAGGCGGACGACCTCCACCTCGGCCGCCGAGTACGGCGGGGCTTCCATCCACGGGATGCTACGGGGACGGGCCGGGTTACGATCGCCCCCGTGAAGGTGCTCGTCGTCGGGTCGGGCGGCCGCGAGCACGCGCTCGTGTGGGCGATCGCGCGCGGCGGCGACGTCGAGCTGCACGCGGCGCCGGGGAACCCGGGGATCGCGGCGGCGGCCGCGTGCCATCCCGCGCGCGCCGACGACCCGGCGTCGGTCGTGCCGCTCGCCGTCGAGCTCGGCGTCGACCTCGTCGTCGTCGGCCCCGAGGCTCCGCTCGTCGCCGGGCTCGCGGACGAGCTTCGCCGCCGGGGCGTCCCCGTGTTCGGCCCGTCGGCGGCGGCGGCGCGCATCGAGGGCTCGAAGACGTTCGCGAAGGACGTCATGGACGCCGCCGGCGTCCCGACCGCACGCACGCTCGCGACCGCGGAGCCGCCCTGCGTCGTCAAGGCCGACGGTCTCGCGGCCGGCAAGGGCGTCTGGGTGTGCCGCACCCGGGACGAGCTGGACGAGGCGCTGCGCGCGGTGGAGACGCTCGGGCAGCCGTTCCACCTCGAGGAGCTGCTCGAGGGCGAGGAGCTGTCCGTGTTCGCGGTCGCCGCCGGCGAGAGCGCGATCGCGCTCCCGGCCGCGCGCGACTACAAGCGCGTCGGCGACGGCGATTCCGGCCCCAACACCGGCGGCATGGGCTCCTTCAGCCCGGTGGCGGGCGCGCCCGACGCCGAGGAGGTCGTCGAGACCATCCACCGTCCGGTCCTGCGCGAGCTCTCCCGGCGCGGGACTCCCTTCGCCGGCCTCCTGTACGCCGGCCTCATGCTCACGGCCCGCGGCCCGCACGTGATCGAGTTCAACTGCCGCTTCGGCGATCCCGAGACGCAGTCGCTGCTGCCGCGACTCGGCGACGGGCTCCTCGGCCTGCTCGCGGCGGCCGCGGCCGGCGAGCTCGACGGCGTCCCGAGCCCGGCGGCCGACGGCGCGGCGGTGACGGTCGTCGTCGCCTCCCGCGACTATCCGGAGCGGAGCGAGTCCGGCACGCCGATCGACGGGATCGCGAGCGCGGAGGCAACCGGCGCCCACGTCTTCCACGCGGGCACGGCGCTGCAGGACGGTCGCATCGTCACGAACGGCGGCCGTGTCCTCGGCGTCACCGGGACGGGCGCCACCGTCGCGGACGCGCGAACTGCGGCGTACGCGGGCGTCGCGTGCATAGATTTCGCCGGCATGCGCTTCCGGAGCGACATCGGTGCCTGAGATCGGGATCCTCGTCGGCTCCGAGTCGGACCGCGAGCGGATGCAGCCCGCGCTCGACCTGCTCGACGAGCGCGGGGTCGGCTACGAGTTCGACGTCCGCTCCGCGCACCGCACGCCGGACGCGGTGGCGGAGTACGCGCGCACCGCGCGCGGGCGCGGGCTCCGCGTGCTGATCTGCGGAGCCGGGCTGTCGGCGGCACTTCCCGGCGTCGTCGCCGCGCACACCGATCTGCCGGTGATCGGCGTACCGTTCCGCTCGAGCCTCAGCGTGCTCGACGGGCTCGACGCGCTGCTCGCGATCGCGCAGATGCCTCCGGGCGTCCCTGTCGCCGCCGTCGGCGTCGACAACGCCCGGAACGCGGCGGCGCTCGCCCTCAGGATCCTCAGTACGACTTGATATTCGTGTAGGCGGTCGGCACGCGCGCCGGCAGGACGCCGCGGCCCTGGGCCGCGAGCTCCCGGACGAGCATGCGGTGCGCGTCCTTCGGCTTCACCCCGTGGTTGGCCGAGGTGTGCTCGGTCATGACGCCTGCGAACCGCAGCGGCCGGTGGTACCGGTGCTTCGCGACCTGCGCGAGCGCGGCCCACTCGTGCGCCATCGCGCGGTTGTAGATCTCCGGGATCGGGCGCGCGTAGCGCATGCCGCCGTTCACGTAGAACGCCTGGTGCGCGTTCCAGACTCCGCTGACGATTCCGCCGTCGAGCGAGCCGTAGTTGTAGAGCGGATGGCCGACGCGCGAGTCCGCATAGCCGCGGTAGAAGTCGTGCGTTCGCCGGAAGGTCGGGTCCCACCCAGGCTCGACGTCGTCCGCGGCGGCGGAGACGACATGTGCGTCGAGGTGCGCGGAGCGGAGCGCGTGCTGCAGCGCCATCGTCTCGCGCGCCCACCTGCGGCCGGCGCGGTAGGCGCTCGGCACGCTCGGGTGGTAGTTGCTCGTCCCGCGCGCGAGCGCGATGAGGTCATGCGAGCCGCGGTGGAGGCAGCCGGCGTATCCCCTCGCATACGCGAACATCGCCCGCGTGATCTTCGCGTTGCCCGCGAACGCCCCCGAGAAGAGGATCGTCCCGTACGTGTGGCCGTTGTACGACGGCTTGCCGAAGTCGAGGATGACGACGCCGGTCGCCCCCCGCTTGGCGGCGGAGCAGCCCTGGAGGCGGAAGATGCCCGGCGCGGTCGTGCGCTCGTAGAGCGAGATCGTGGACGTGGGCCTCGTCCGCGGCTTCGGGTCGTGCCGGCGGCGGACGGCGCGGACGTGCGCGCCGACGGCGCGGGCGTGCAGGGTGTTGACGACGGCGACGAGCGAGCCCAGCTGCGGCAGAAACGCCGCGCGGGCCGGGGGCGCGGCGACCGCGGGGGTGCGGGCGAAGGCGCCGAAGGCGGCCGCGACGAGCGCGGCGACCGCGAGCACGAGGACGACGGCCGTCTTGTAAAGGAGTTTCTTACAATTTGCGAGCGACATTGCGCCGCAACCTAGCGTCACTTCCGGACGACCGCAGTCCCTCGAACGAGGGAGTCCGGGTGGCCCAGGGCCCGTCGGGAAGGCCCTCTAGACTGGGCCGGTGATCGCCCGCTATTCGCGCCCTGCCATGGCCGAGATCTGGTCGGACGAGGGACGATTCAGCGCACTTCTCAAGGTCGAACAGGCGGCCACGCAGGCCTGGATGGAGCTGGGAGTGGTGCCGCCGGAGGCGGCTGAGTCGATCTCCCGGGCCACGACCCCGTCCCCCGACCGGGTTGCGGAGCTCGAGGCCGTGCTCCACCACGACCTTGCCGCCTTCGTGGACGCCGTCTCGGAGACGCTCGACGCCGCGGGCCGGCAGTGGTTCCACTACGGGCTCACCTCCTCCGACGTCATCGACACGGCGCTCGCGCTCCAGATCCGGGACGCCGGCGCCCTCGTCCTCGAGGGGATCGACCGCGCGCACGCCGCCGTGGCCGCCCGGGCGGACGAGCACCGGACGACGCTCCAGATGGGCCGCACGCACGGCGTGCACGCGGAGCCGACGACGTTCGGCCTCAAGCTCGTGGGCTGGGCGTTCGAGCTCGAGCGGGCGCGCGGACGGGTGGCGCGCGCGCTCGAGGGCATGCGCGTCGGGAAGCTCTCCGGCGCGGTCGGAACGTACGCGGCCACCGACCCGGAGCTCGAGCGGATCGCGTGCGAGCGGCTCGGGCTCGAGCCGGCCCCGAGCTCGACGCAGATCCTGCAGCGCGACCGGCACGCGGAGCTTCTCGCCGCCCTCGCCGTCGCCGCCTGCTCGCTCGAGACGTTCGCGCTCGAGATCCGGCACCTCGCGCGCACGGAGGTGGGCGAGGTGCAGGAGCCCTTTGGCCGCGGGCAGAAGGGATCCTCGGCGATGCCGCACAAGCGCAACCCGGTGGTCGCGGAGCGCATCTGCGGCCTCGCGCGTGTCGTGCGCGGCGCAGCGCTCGTCGGCTTCGAGAACGTCGCCCTCTGGCACGAGCGCGACATCTCGCACTCGTCGGCCGAGCGCGTCGTCGTCCCGGACGCGTTCCTCGCGCTCGACTACATGCTCGACCGCTTCGTCTGGCTGATGGAAGGTCTCGTCGTCCGTCCGGAGCGCATGCGGCGGAACCTCGAGTCGAGCCACTACCTGTTCTTCAGCCAGCGCGTGCTGCTCGCGCTCGTCGAATCCGGGCTCGCGCGCGACGACGCATACCGGCTCGTGCAGCGCAGCGCGATGCGCGCGTGGGACGAGGAGCTCGACTTCCGCGAGCTCGTGCGCGCAGACGACGAGATCGCGTCCCGCGTCGACCTCGACGCCGTCTTCGATCTCGGCGCGTACACGCGCCATGTCGACACCGTGTTCAGCCGACTGAAGGGGGAGCCTGTCCATGCCTGACGCCACGCACGTCGCCTCCGGGAAGGTCCGCGAGATCTACGCGCTCGACGACGATCGCCTGCTGCTCGTCGCGAGCGACCGCATCTCGACCTTCGACGTCGTCCTGCCGACCGAGATCCCGGACAAGGGGCGCGTGCTGACGGGGCTCTCGGCCTTCTGGTTCACGATCCTCCGCCCGATCGCCCGGAACCACATGCTCGGGCTGCGCGACGACGGGCGCTCGATGGAGTGCAGGAAGCTCGAGATGCTGCCCGTCGAGGTCATCGTCCGCGGGTACATCACCGGCTCGGGCTGGAAGGACTACCAGGTGACGGGCTCCGTCTCGGGGCACACGCTGCCGGCGGGGCTGCGCGAGTCCGACCCACTGCCCGAGCCGATCTTCACGCCCTCGACGAAGGCGCAGGAGGGACACGACGAGAACATCACGCGCGAACGCGCCGCGGAGCTCGTCGGCGAGCACCGGATGCACGAGCTCGAACGCATCGCGATCGAGCTGTACTCGACCGCAGCCGAGTACGCGCTCGGCCAGGGAATCGTCATCGCGGACACGAAGTTCGAGTTCGGGCTCGACGAGCACGGCGGACTCGTGCTCGGGGACGAGGCGCTCACGCCCGACTCGTCGCGCTTCTGGCCCGCGGACGCATACGAGCCGGGCCGCACGCAGGAGAGCTTCGACAAGCAGTACGTCCGCGACTACTGCGAGGCGCAGGGGTGGGACAAGACCTATCCCGGGCCGGAGCTTCCGGAGGACGTGGTCATGCGCACGCGCTCGAAGTACATCGAGGCGTTCGAGCGGCTGACGAAAGTCCCGTTCGAGGCGTATCTCGCGACGCCGCCCGTGGTGCTCGGATGAGGGCGACGGTCCTCGTCCGCCCGAAGGCCGGGATCCTCGACCCGCAGGGGGACGCGGTCGAGCGCGCGCTCGAGCACCTCGGCTTCGCGGTCTCCGGCGCGCGGGTCGGCAAGGTCGTCGACCTCGAGGTGGAGGCCGCCGACGAGGCGGCGGCGCGGGCGCAGGTGGAGAAGATGTGCGAGCAGCTGCTCGCGAACCCGCTCGTCGAGTCGTATGAGATCGAGCTACATGATGGGTAGGCCCCAGCCCAGAATCGGGGTCGTCACGTACCCCGGGTCGCAGGACGACCGCGACGCGCTCTGGGCGGTCGGCGCGCTCGACGCCGAGGCGGTCCCGGTCTGGCACGAGGAGGCCGACCTCCCCTCGCTCGACGCCGTCGTGCTCCCGGGCGGATTCGCGTACGGCGACTACCTCCGCTGCGGCGCGATCGCGCGCTTCTCCCCTGCGACCGCGGCGGTGTGCGCGTTCGCGGAGGAGGGCGGGCTCGTGCTCGGGATCTGCAACGGCTTCCAGGTGCTGTGCGAGGCGGGCCTCCTGCCGGGAGCGCTCCTCCGCAACGAGTCGCTGCGCTTCGTCTGCCGCGACGTCCCGCTGCGGGTCGAGCGCACCGACACGCCGTTCACGTCCCGCTGCTCACCGGGGCAGTCGCTCCTCATCCCGGTGAAGCACGGCGACGGCCGCTACGTCCCGCCGCCCGGTCTCGACCCGGCGCAGGTCGTGCTCCGCTACCGCGACAACCCGAACGGCTCCGTGGACGACATCGCCGGCGTCTGCAACGAGGCCGGGAACGTCATGGGCCTCATGCCGCACCCGGAGCACGCCGTCGACCCCCTGCTGGGGTCGGCCGACGGCGCGTTCCTCCTTGCTTCGCTCGTCGACGCCGCGCGCTCGCGCGCGGTCGCCGCCGTGTCCTAGCCGGCCTTGCGGTTCGCCCAGGGATCGACGAAGACGTCGTCGACCTGCCAGGTGGCGCTCGTCCTGCATGTGTTCTCGGGCGAGCGGCAGCGGCGCCTCGACCACGCGCCCGAGCTCTCGCACGCCTATCGCGGCACCGCGATGCTCCTCGGCGAGGTGATCGAGGCCGACGGCGAGTACACCGGAAGCCACAGCCGCGGCGTCGTCGATCTCGTGCTCGCGGTCGCGGAGCGCCTGGAGCTCGACCCGCGGACGTGCCGGCAGGCCGAGTTCGCGGCGCTCCTCCACGACGTCGGCAAGGTGAAGATGCCGACCGCGCTCGTCAACAAGCCGGGTGCGCTCGACGACGAGGAGCGCGCACGCGACTCTCAAGCTCTACCGCGACGCGAGCGAGGAGGTCGGGAACGCGACGACGCTCGAGCAGACGATCGCGCTGAAGAGGTAGCGGCTACTTCCCGCTGCGGTCGACCAGCTCGATCCGGTAGCCGTCGGGGTCGCGGACGAAGCAGATGAGCGAGCCGCCCGCGCGGACGCGATACGGCTCGCGCTCGGCCTCGATGCCGTGCGCCTTCAGCGCCTCGAGCGACGCCGCGAGGTCGTCGACCACGATCGCGATGTGGCCGTAGCCGGTGCCGAGCTCGTACGTGCGCCCGTCGTGGTTGTACGTCAGCTCGAGCACCGCCGGCTGGTCGCCGATGCCGTAGAAGTAGTTCGTCGCCTCGAGCTCGCCGTTGCGGACGATGTCCATGTCGCGCTCGAACGAGAACCCGAGCGCCTCGTAGAACCGCCGGCTGCGCTCGGGATCGGTGATGCGCACCATCGTGTGCAGGAATTGGGCCATGGCGGGAACCTATCCCCGGGGGTCGTCCTTCCTCGCCTCCTCCGCCGCCTCGCCGCGCTTGCGGACGAACATGTACCGGGCGGCCCTGTGGACGACGTCCTCGATCTCCGGGAGCCCATGGCCGGGAGCAAGGACGAACACCGCCGGATCCGTCCGCGCCCGCTCGTACTCGGCGAGCTCGAGCGGGACGAGCAGGTCGCAGTCGAGGTTCGAGCACTCGCACAGGAACTCGTACGTGTGGCGGTCGCCCCCTGGTCGAGGGCGGCCTCCTCGATCCGCTCGTTCACCTCGCGAAAGAGCCGCTCGTTCGCGGCCAGGCGACGTTCGCGATCGTCCATCCAGTGCAGAACGGAATAGGGGGATCCGCCGATGCGCGAGGGCGCGCCGGTGCCCCATACTCCCCGGCTCCAGGGAGGTTCCGTGCCGCAGGTCGGGGACCCAGTTCGGCTCACGCGCAGCGGCCATTCGGCCGGGTCGGCCGAGCAGGGCCTGATCGTGGCAGTCCTCGGCGAGACGGTGCGCGTTCGCTGGTCGGAGCACCTGGAGACGTTCGTCCCCGTGAGCGCGATCAGCGCGGAAGCTCGTCCTGCAGCATCGAGAACATCACGGCGTCCTGCCACTCGCCGAACTTCAGGTACGCCTTCCGCTTGACGCCCTCCCGGACGTAGCCGACCCGCTCGGCGTGCGCGAGCGCGCGTTCGTTGAAGCCGTAGACCTGGACCTCGAGCCGGTGGAAGCCGAGCTCGCCGAGGACGAGCCGCTGGAACGCGCGCGCGATCTCGTCCCCGAGCCGGCGGCCGCGGTAGCGCGGGTGGACCGCGAGCCTCCGCCCCTCGACGATCTTCATGCGCTCGCTCGCCACGTGGTACAGCGCACAGCCGACGCGTTCGCCGCCGTCCTCGGCCACGAGCCAGCCGAACGTCTCCGGCTCCCGCTCCGAGCGCTCGACGTCTGCGAGCACGTCGTCGAGCGTCGTCCCGGCGGGGCCGCCGAGGAACGGCTGCGTGTCGTCGTCGGTGACGAGCTCGAGCAGGAACTCGGCGTCAGAGCGGTTGGCGCGCCGGAGCTCGACGGACACGCCGCGACGCTATCCGAACGGCGCCGCTGCCGAGCGCGACCCCGGCCCCGATGAGCGCGAGGCCGCCGAGCTTCTGCAGCGTCAGCGCCTCGTGCAGGAACACCGTCCCGTAGAAGAGCGCGAACGCCGGGAGCATGTACGCGACGAGCACGGAGCGCGACGACCCGTACAGACGGATCATCCGGTACGACAGGATCTGCGCGAACGCGGTGCCCGCGAGGCCGAGGGCGGCCGCCGACCCGACGGACTTCCAGCCCGGCGCGTGCGACGGCAGCGTCGCGAGCGCGAACGGGAGCAGCAGGACGAAGGCGCCGCTCATCGAGACGGCGGCGAGCACCGGCCCGCCGACGCCCATCCGCCTTCCCGCGTACAGGTTCGCGGCCGCATACGAGACGGACGCGAGCACGATCGCGACGATGCCGACGGTGCCGTGCCAGCCGCCCTGCGGATGCACGCCCGCGAGAACGACGACGCCGGCGAGGCCGAGCAGGACGCCGACGAGCCGGAGCCCGGTCGAGCGCTCGCTCGGGACGAAGAACAAGGCGAGGAGCGCGACGAAGATCGGCACGGACGAGTTCGCGACCGCGGCCGTCCCCGAGTCGACCCACTTCTCTCCCCAGGCGATGAGCGTGAACGGCACCACCGCGTTGACGACCGCGAGCACGAGCCCCTCGCGCCAGCCGCGGACGAGCGCCGTGCGCCCGTACCGGCGCCACGCGAACGCGACGAGGACCGGCGCGGCGCACGCGAGCCGCAGGTCGACGAGCGCCGCCGGCGAGAGGTCGCGGACGCCGACCTTGATGAAGAGGTACGAGGAGCCCCACGTCGCCCCGAGGACGAACAGGAGGAACGCGTACCTGTGGCTCACGCCTCCGAGGCTAGCCGCCTCGAGGCGCGCAGGCGAAGCGCGCCGGTGCCGAGCGCGACCCCGGCGAGGACGAGCGCGAGACCGCCGATCGCGGACGCGCCGAACCGCTCCCCGAGGAAGATCGCGCCGTAGGCGAGCGCGATCGGCGGGATGAGATACGTCACGAGCGATGCGAACGACGCGCCGGCGCCGGTGATCATCCCGAAGAAGAGGAGATACGCGAGCGCCGTTCCCGGGACGCCGAGGGCGACGACCGAGCCGATCTCCTTCCAGCCCGGCGTCGTGTGCGGAGCCTGCGCGATCCCGGCGGGCAGCGCGACGACCGCCGCCACCGCCGTGGACGCGAGCGCGATCACCATCGGCCGCACGGTGCGGAGGTGCCGCGCGGCGAGCAGGCCGCCGGTCGCGTAGCAGAACGCCATCCCGACCACGGCGAGGGCGCCGAGCACCTTCCCCGACGGCTGTGCACTCACGAGCAGCGCGACGCCGACGAAGCCGATCGCGATCCCGGCGAGGCGCAGCCCGGACACGCGCGCCTCGCGAAAGAACGCGAATGCAAGGAGCGCGTTGAAGATCGGCACGGCCGCCTGGATGATCGAGGCGAGGCCCGAGTCGATCCGCGTCTCGCCCCACGAGAGCAGCCAGAACGGGAGGGCGGTGTTCACGAGCGCGACGACGACGAGCCAGCCGGCGTTCGCGCGCAGCTCGGCGACCGTCTCCCTCGCGCCGATGAGGAGCGGGACGACGATCGCGAGCGTGAGCGCGGCGAGCCCGAGGCGGCCCATGATGAGCGTCGAGGGCGCGAGCTGGCGGTCGGCGACCTTGATGAACATGAAGGACGCGCCCCAGATGAGCGCGAGCCCGACGAGCATGGCCAGGTTCTTCTGCTTCGAGAGGGTCATCTGGGAGGGAGGCTAGACTGCGACACCTGACGCAGGTAGCCGAGCAGCCGCTGCACCGCGCCCTTGGTCTCACCGACTGGGAAGCGGGGCGCATCCGAGAGCTGCTCGGCCGAGACCCGAACCATTTCGAGCTCGCGGTCTTCTCCCTGCTGTGGTCGGAGCACTGCGGCTA
>Ga0335069_10013213_pt1 | contig 11596 bp, 9 predicted proteins | sample Lox_Sample_11_FD_206714 | JGI IMG/M metagenome (GOLD analysis project Ga0335069, IMG submission 206714) | Soil microbial communities from Loxahatchee National Wildlife Refuge, Florida, United States - Lox_Sample_1.1 | ecosystem: Environmental > Terrestrial > Soil > Wetlands | place: USA: Florida...
TCGACGTGACGAATTGCCCGCTTCCCGAGACGGACGCGCGCCCGCCCGCCTCGAGGACGACGAGCTCCACCGCCGCCGAGTCCCAGAGCGCGAGGCGCGTGTCGACGGCGGCGTCGAGCGCGCCCTCCGCGACGAGCACGTGCTGCCAGAAATCGCCGAGGCCGCGCGCGTGCCAGACGTGCGGCTCGACGCGCGCGAGGTCGCGCCCGAGCGAGCACGAAACCGAGGCGTCCGCGAGCTCCGCCACCGCCGAGACGTGTACCGGCTCGCCGTCCGCGAACGCGCCCGAGCCGCGCGCCGCCCACCAGCGGCGGCCGAGCGCCGGCGCCGAGACGACGCCGACGGTGAGCTCGCCCCCGCGCTCGAGCGCGATCAGCGTCGCCCACACGGGGAGCCCGCGCGAGAAGTTCCGCGTCCCGTCGACCGGGTCGACGATCCAGCGGACGTCACCTTCCTCCGCGCCCTCCTCCTCGCCGACGACGGCGTCGCCGGGCCGCTCCGCCGCGATCCGCTCGCGCAACGCCCGCTCGACGGCGCGGTCCGCGTCGGTGACCGGCGTCAGGTCGGGCTTCGTCTCGACGTGGAGGTCGGCCGAGCGGAACCGCGCCAGCGAGATCGAGTCGGCGAGGTCGGCGAGGCCGAGTGCGAAGTCGAGGTCTGCGCCGGCCACGCGGCCGAGCTTACCGGGCTACTTCTTGCTCTTGCCGTTGCCGACGATCTTGAACGTGCTCTTCGACGTGACGATCTTGAACGTCGGCGTCGCGACGACGATCTTCACGGGGTCCGACCACGACATCTGCTGCACGCCGGTCGGGAGCGAGAGGTCGTAGCCGCGGACGCGGTACCACCACGTCCCCGGGCCGACGGGAAGCACGTACGACGTCGTCACGGCCATGACGCCCTTCGAGCCGCCGGGGCCGAGTTCCGGCCGGAACGGGTACTGAGTCTTGCTCCACTGCACCTCGTACACCCCGGCGCCGAGCGCCGGCGTCCACGAGACGAGCGGCCAGCCGTAGAACGTGCTCGTGCTCGACGCCGAGGTCAGCGTCCCCGCCGCCGAGAGGCCCGTCGCGAAGAGATCGCCCGCGGACGTCAGCGCGGGCTCGCTCTCCTTGCCGAAGCGCGCGACGCGCCCTGACGCGCACGCGTCCTGCGGCAGCTCCAGATCGTGGTAGACAAGGCTGCCTCCGGCGCGGACGACGAGCTCTCCCGCGCCGTGGGTGTTCGTCAACTTCGCGCCGAGGGTGAGCGACGTCGACGTGACGGCGCTGACCACGTTGTTCTCCGCGGTCGGCCCCGAGCCGATCGCGATCGAGTCGCCGGCCTGGAACCCGGAGGTGCTGCCGACGGGAAGCGTTGTCGAGCCCGAGGGCGCGCCGGGCGACACGACCGTCGTCTCGAGCTGGCCCGGCGAGTACGCCTCGACCGGAATCACCGTCCAGTAGTAGCCGCTCGACGGCCAGTCCGTGTCCCAGATGTCGACCGGAGCCCCGAAGTCGCCGCTCCACGTCACCGCGCCGCTCGCCCCGCCGCCGCCGGAGCTCGATCCGGTCGAGGACTGGTCGCCCGGCTCGGGCGCGATGGTGGACTGCGGTGTGACGTGCGTCTGGTCCTCGTTCGGCGTCACGGACGTCCAGTCGTACATGTAGCCCTTGGGCTCCGTGCCGTCGCCGAGGTAGGCGTTCCGGGCCGTCGCGACGTCCTTGAGCGTCGTCGGCAGCGTGAGCGAGCCGTACGGACGCGGCGCGTACGACGGGCTGCCGACCACCGAGCCGACGAACACCGGATTCAGGCACTGCTTGTCGGAGAAGACGTACACGCGGTAGAGCTCCGCCGGCGCCCCGGAGAGCGTCTGATTGCCCGTCCACAGGAAGCCGGGCATGAGCTTGTGCGCCGGCGACGTCGAGCTCCCGTTCGAGAAGACGTCGGAGACGGTGCCGACCAGCTTGATCGGGCCGCCGGTGAAGGCCGGGTTCGTCGCGCTGTAGATGGAGCTCCAGGGGCCGTACTGGACGGCGGGGATCTTGTTGTACCGGCTCGTGCCCGACGTCCCGCCGAGGACGGTGTCGATGCGGATCGAGCGGACGCGCCAGCGGATCGTTCCCGTCCAGTTCGTGGTCTGGTGGAAGGTGTAGAACTCGCGCTCGTCGAGGACGTTCGTCGTGACCGCCACGAACTTCGGGACGTCGACGAGCCAGACCTCGTACAGGTCCGCGCCCTCGACCGGTGTCCAGCGGAGCATGCCCGGGTAGCTCGGCAACGGCGCCGGCGCCGGCGGCGCCACCATGTCGAAGCCGTAGTTCGCGCTCCACGGCGACGCGCCGTCGGTCGTGATCGCACGGACGCGCGCGTAGAGCGAGTGCGGGTTGCCCGTGATCCACGGCAGCGTGATCGCCGGCGACTCGACGGGCGTCTCGACGTTGAGGTCGGCGAAGATGACGGAGTTGTCGCGGAACGTCGTGCTCAGCGCGAGCTGGAACTCGTAGTGGAGCGCGCCCGGCACGGGATTCCACGAGAACGAGGGCGTGCGGGCGAAGCTCGACGATGCGGGCTCGTCCGTGCGGAGCAGGAACGCGTGCAGTCCGGTCGGCGCGGGCGTGTCGGCGGTGGCGGAGTGCGCAGTCCCGATCAGGGCTGCGGCCGCAAGGAGGATTGCGAGGCGGACAACGCGCATCGTCATCCCTCGTTTTCGGCATCCGCTACGCCACAGCCGTCCCTCGAACGAGGGATGCCAGCACGGTTCCCGCGCCGAGGACGAGGGCGTCTCCCCCGCGGCGGGCGGCGAGCTGGACCGAGGCCGGCAGGCCGTCCTCGGCGGCGCCGCACGGGAGCGCGAGCGCGGGCCAGCCGAGCGAGTCGAACGGGTACGTGAACCGGATCCCGCCCGCGCGGATCGACAGCTCGTCCACGTCCGCCGGCGGGGCGACGAAGGCGACGGTCGGCGTCACGAGCAGGTCGACGCCGTCGAGCGCCTCCTCGCAGCGCTCGCGGTACTCGTCGCGCGCGCGCCGCGCCGCCTCGACCTCCGCGTCCGTCACCTCGAGGCAGAGCTCGAGCTTCGTGCGGACGTTGTCGCCGTACGCGTCCGCGTTCTCCGGGAAGAGCCCGCGGTGGACGTTCGCGACCTCGCGCATGAACAGCCGGTTGTCGTCCGGAGAGAGCGGGAAGTCGAGCGTCCGCCGGCGCGGGAAGAGCGACGCCGCCGCCTCGACGCGTGCGCGGACGAGCGGCTCCGCGTGCTCGAGCCACGCGACGCCGACCGCGACCTCCTCGAGCGACTCGAGCTCGGCGGCCTCGAACTCCGGGACGAGCGCCCGCATCAGCTCGGCGCACCCCTCGACCGTCGACGCCATCGGGCCGACGTGGTCGAAGCTCGGCGCGAGCGGGAAGCAGCCCTCCGACGGGACGAGGTCGTACGTCGGCTTGAAGCCGACGATCCCGCACCAGGCGGCGGGGATCCGGATCGAGCCGCCGGAGTCGGTGCCGAGCGCGAGCTCGACGTCGCCCGCGGCGATCGCCGCCGCCGAGCCGCCGCTCGAGCCGCCCGCGAGACGTCCGGGCGCGCGCGGGTTCGGCACGGTCCCGAAGTGCGGGTTCTGCGACGAGATGCCGTACGCGAACTCGTGGAGGTTCGTCTTCCCGGCGACCGCGTACCCGACCGCCTCGAGCCGGACGACCGCCTCGGCGCTCCGCGCGGGCACGTGCTCCGCGAACAGGATCGAGCCGTAGGTCGTGACGAGGCCCGCCGTGTCGAGCAGGTCCTTGACCGCGACCGGGACGCCGTCCGGCGGTCGCTCGGGTCGTGCGAGCCAGATCGCGGGAAGCTCGGGCGGCGCCGTCACGGCGCCGACTCTACTTGTGGCGCTTCGACTTCGACCTGGAGGCGGGCTTCGCCTTCGGCTTCGCGACGGACGCCTTCGTCGTGTGCGCGGCCGACTGGATCACGATGTGACGTGTCACGCTCGTGCCCTGGGCGCCGCCGCTCGCGGCCACCGGCGTCAGCGTCAGCGTGTCCGACACGTCCGCCGAGGTGCGAACCGACGCGAGCAGGCTCGCCGGCAGCGTGTAGCGGATGTCATTCGTGCCGGGGACGAGCGTGCCCGTGCCGAGCGACGTGGAGCCGATCGAAGCCAGCAGCGAGCCCGAGTCGCTCGACTCGACGACCAGCCGCAGCTGGTTCTCGCCCGGCGCCACCGTGATCTGGTCCGGCCCGTCGACGGTGACCGCCGGCGGCAGGTCTGCCGTCGGCACGGGAACGACCTGGCCCCACTGCGTGATCGGCGCCGGAGCCGTGCCCTGGTTGGCCGGCGTCGTCGTGTCGACGGTGAGCGAGGTGTTGACGACGAAGACGGCGGCATCGACGCTCGTCGACCCGTTCGGCAGCGAGAGGTAGCCGAAGTTCGCCGACCACGTGCACGTGTCCCACGGGATCGACGCGGACGCGGTGTTCCCGTTGATCGACAGCTGCACCGGCGTGCTGCCCTTGCCGTTCCAGTAGAACGTCGGCTTCGAGAGCACGCCCGCCGGCATCGCGACGACGATCGACAGCGTCCCCGCGTAGCAGGCCTCGGAAGCGTCGCCGTCGCCGCGGAGGAACGCGATGTAGCGGGCCGCGAGATGGTTCACGGCGATCCGCTGGACGGGGAGGTTCGCCGTCTTCGAGCCGGTCTGGACGACCGCGTACGGGTGGGGCGTGTAGGCGTTGAGCGATCCGGCGGTGAAGCTCGCGGACATCCGCACCGTCGTCCACGCGTCGAACGCGTTGGCGAGCGTCGTTCCCTTCGCCGCGAGCGCGTTCGACAGCGCCGTGACGGCGGACGACGCGCCGGAGGCGGCCTGCTGGAAGACGCCCAGCACGAACGACGGGCCGTACGTCTCCGACAGGTACTCGAAGAACGGCCAGCGCGAGTAGCCGAATGCCTCGTAGTCGTCGGACGAGCAGCCGATCCCGTTGATCGCGACGTCGAGGCAGTCGAGGGACATCTCGTCCGGGCCGATGTCGAAGCCGTCGTCGGTGTAGCTGTCGACGCGGTAGCCCATCCACTCGGCGGTCCCTTCCATGATCCAGTCGTCCGACGCATTGGGGAAGTCGTAGACGCCGAACTGGATCAGGTGGAAGAGTTCGTGCGCGATCGTGTGCAGGCTCATCCCGTCCGAGTCCCCGAGGATCGCGATGTACCCGCTCGTCTGCGCCGCCGGGGGAGGATTGTCGGGGACGGAGACGCCGATGGCGCCGGTGGCCAGGGCGTTCACCATCGCGGAGTCGACGTAGAGGTCGATGTGAGGGTCGCCGTCGACCGCGACGTCGGAGAGCGGCGCCGGGTAGCCGTCGGCGAGCTCGGCGGCGTACGCCTGCTCCGCCAGGGCGGCGACGTCGCTCGCCTGCGTGTACGAGATCGGCGAGGAGCCGGAGGTGTCGTAGTGGATCACGAAATGCGCCGTGGTGACCGTGTCGGGGTCGACGCCCGGGAACCTCGTGGCCGCGAAGGCGGCGTTCGAGAACGCGGCGGCGCCGAGCGCGACGGCTCCGAGCAGCGCCAGGCGGGTGACGTGCCGCATCTCGATCCGCAGATCGGCTGCGGTGGCCCGATCCTTTAGGGCGTTCCTCCCTAGTCGAAGTGGAGGTAGAGGAAGGCGATCAGGAAAGTCCCTGCAAACAGGAGCCAAAAGAGCGCGAACAGGAGCCAGCCGAGGCGCGCGTTCCTCCGGGCCAGCTCGCGCTGGTCCATCAGACGGCCGCGTCCACGGCGAGGGCCACGAAGAGCAGCGCGAGGTAGAGGAGCGAGTAGTGGAAGAGGAGCATCGCGCCCCGCTTCGTCGTGTCGCGGCGCAGCCGCTCGGCGAGCCAGACGAAGACGGCGCCGAGGGCGAGGGCGGAGACGACGTACACCGGCCCGGCCGAGCCGGTGAACCACGGGACGAGCGTGACGGCGACGAGCGCGAGCGAGTAGAGGACGATCTGCCGCGCCGTCTCCCGCTCGCCGCGCACGACGGGCAGCATCGGCACCTTCGCGGCGGCGTAGTTGTCCTTGATCAGCAGCGACAGCGCCCAGAAGTGCGGCGGCGTCCACACGAAGACGATGGCGAAGAGGAGCAGCGCCGCGAGCGACAGGTTCCCGGTCGCGGCGGCCCAGCCGACGAGCGGTGGGACCGCGCCCGCGGCGCCTCCGATGACGATGTTCTGCGGCGTCGTCCGTTTCAGCCACCGTGTGTACACGACGACGTAGAACGCGTTTCCGAACAGCGCGAGGACCGCGGTGAGGACGTTGACGGTGCTCGCGAGGAGCACGAACGAGAACGCCGACAGCGCGAGCCCGAACTCGAGCGCGCGGCTCGGCGCGACCCGGCCGGACGCGACCGGGCGCTTCTTCGTCCGCTCGCCCATCAGCGGGTCGATGTCGCGGTCGAGCACGTGGTTGAGCGCGCTCGCGCCGCCGCAGGCGAGCGCGAGGCCGACCATCGCGGCGACGGCGCGCTCCGTTCCCGGCCAGCCCTGGGCGCCGGCGATCATCCCGCAGAAGCCGGTGATCAGGAGCAGCGACATGATCCGGGGCTTCGTCAGGGTCACGTAGTCGCGCCACGCGCCCCAGGGCACGCGCTCGCCGCGGAAGCTCTGCACCGCGACGACGAGGAGCGCGGCGAGCGCGACGGCCGCCAGCGCCGCGTGGACGTCGCTGCCGGGCGCGGCCGCGGCCGCGGCGAACAGCGCCGAGGCGGCGAGCGCGGCGGGGACGAGCGGCCGGTGCGCGGTCCACGCGGAGACGACGAGCGCGGCGAGCGGCGGCGCGACGAGCGCCGCGAGCAGCCGGTGCGCGGTTCCGAGGTGCGCCGCGCCGGAGACGACGGCGAGCAGCGTGCCCGCCGCGGCGGCGACCGCCGTCAGCCGGAGCCACGGGCCGGGGGCGACGGCCGTCACGTCTGCTCCGCGAGCGTGCGTCGCAGGTCGCGCAGCGGGCGCGCGCTCGTCACGTAGGGGACGGTGTCGAAGTCGTGCGGCGGCGGCGGCGACGTCGTGTACCACTCGAGCGTGTCGGCGAGCCACGGGTCGTTCGTCGCGCGCACGCCCTTCCGCGCGACGTGCGTGCGCCAGACGTTGACGAAGAAGAGCAGCACGCCGATCGTCATGATCCCGGACCCGATCGACGACACGAGGTTGTAGGACTCCCACAGCCCGCCGTGGCTGTACGTGTAGATCCGGCGCGGCATCCCGAGCAGCCCGAGCATGTGCTGCGGCAGGAACGTGACGTTGAAGCCGACGAACATCAGCCAGAAGTTCCATTTGCCGAGCCGCTCGTCGAGCAGCCGGCCGAACATCTTGGGCCACCAGTAGTAGAGGCCGCCGAAGATCCCGAAGATCGAGCCGCCGAACAGCACGTAGTGGAAGTGCGCGACGACGTAGTACGTGTCGTTCACCTGCCAGTCGACGGGGAACGCCGCGAGGAAGATCCCCGACAGGCCGCCCATCGTGAACAGCGCGATGAAGCCGAGCGCGAACAGCAGCGGCGTGTCGAAGTGGAGGTTCCCGCGCCACGTCGTCGCGAGCCAGTTGAAGATCTTGATCCCCGTCGGGACCGCGATCACCATCGACGAGATCATGAAGAAGGAGTCGAGCCCGACCGGCATCCCGACCGTGAACATGTGGTGCGCCCACACGAGCAGCGAGAAGAACGCGATGGCGAGCGTCGAGAACGCGACCGCCTTGTAGCCGAAGATCGGCTTGCGCGAGAAGACCGGGATGATCTCGGAGATCATCCCCATCACCGGCAGCACCATGATGTAGACCTCGGGGTGCCCGAAGAACCAGAAGACGTGCTGGTAGAGCACGGGGTTCCCGCCCTGCGACGGGATGAAGAAGTGCGTGCCGGCGTTCCGGTCGAGCAGCAGCATCGTCAGGCCGGCCGCGATCGACGGCAGCGCGACGACGAGCAGGATCGAGTACGTCAGGATCGACCAGACGAACAGCGGCATGCGCATCCACGTCATCCCGCGCGTGCGCATGTTGACGATCGTGACGATGAAGTTGATCGCGCCGAGCAGCGACGAGATGCCGAGGATGTGGAGGCTGAGGATCCAGTAGTCCTGGCCCTTGCCCGGGCTGTACTGGAGCTCCGACAGCGGCGGGTACGACCACCAGCCCGCCTTTGCCGCGCCACCGGAGGCGAACCAGCTCGAGTAGAGCACGATCCCGCCGAGCAGGAAGAACCAGTACGACAGCGCGTTGAGCCGCGGGAACGCGACGTCGCGCGCGCCGATCATCAACGGCACGAGGAAGTTGCCGAAGCCGGCGAGGATCGGGACGACCACGAGGAAGATCATCGTCGTGCCGTGGATCGTCAGCACCTCGTTGTAGGCGTTCTTCGTCAGGAGCGTCTCGTTCGGCGTCGCGAGCTGCGCGCGCATCAGCACGGCGAGGATCCCGCCGGCGACGAAGAAGAACAGCGACGTGCCGATGTAGAGAATCCCGATGCGCTTGTGGTCGACGGTCACGAGCCAGCTCGAGACCCGGCCGCTCTTCCAGCTCACCGGCGCGACTGCGTCCGACCTAACCGCCACTCGACGCTCCCGTGTAGACGTGCTTCGAGACGTAGTCCTCCAGCGCCTTGATCTGCTCGGGCGTCCACGTGTCGGCGACGGCCGGCATCTTGCCGAGACCGTGCTCGATCAGCGACTCGAGCCCCGCCGGCTGCGTCAGCAGCGGGTTGTCCGAGATCCTCGGCCCGTAGCCGCCCTGTCCCTGGAGGCCGTGGCACGTGGCGCACACGCCCTCGAACTCCTCCTGGCCGAGCTTCGTCTTCGCGTCGGTGGCGAGCCACGTCTCGTAGTCCTGGTCGGATGTCGCGATCACGCGCGCCTTCATCCACGCGTGGTAGAGGCCGCAGAGCTGCGCGCACTGACCGGTGAACGAGCCGATCCTGTTCGCCTCGAACCACGTCGTGTTCGTGCGGCCGGGGATCGCCTGGATCTTGCCGCCGAGCTCGGGGATCCACCAGCTGTGCACGACGTCGGACGACGTCACGTCGAGGTCGACGACGCGGTCGAAGGGGACGTGCAGCTCCTCGATCGAGCGGGCGCCGTTCGGGTAGTCGAACTGCCAGTAGTACTGATGGCCCTCGACCGTGATCCGCAGCGGGTTCGTCGCCGCGGGTGCGTTGTGGATCCCCGGCAGCTCGTAGAAGACGAGCGCGGCGATGATCGCGAGGATGATCACCGGCCCGGCCGTCCAGATCAGCTCGAGCCGCGTGTGCCCGTGCACCTGCGCTCCCTCGACGGTGCGCGCGCGGCCGCGGCTCCGGTACTTGACGACGAAGACGAGGAGCAGCGTCTCGACGAGGACGAAGATCGCGGCGGTGAAGCCGAAGATCCACCAGTACGCCGTCCTGATCCCCTGCGCGTTCGGCGATGCCGGCGGCTGCGGCGCGAAGCCGCCGTTCGCGGCCGCGGCTGCACCCGCTCCGAGGAGCGTTGCAACGACCGCGAAAGCGAGAACGGGAAGGAGCTTCCGGCGCAACCCTCCGGCATTCTATGGGGGTGAGCGGAGGAGCGCGTGTCGATCTGCCGGCGCACGTTCCGGACAGGTTCGAGGTGTACGTGAACGGCGTCCGCCAGGCTCGTGGCGTCGATTACGAGGTGGACGGGCGCTCGCTCGTGTTCCCCCGCACGATCGCGCAGGAAGGCCGGCTCGGCTTCTGGCGCTGGGCCTCGATGTGGCTCGGCATCGCCGGCAGCTACCGCAAGCACGAGACCGTCGACGTCGTCTACGAGACGAACGGCAGGCGCCAGGTCGCGACGGGGCTCGAGCCACGACCGCTCGAAGAGCCTGGGGCGAAGGCCGGAGGCTAACGCAGCCGCAGCGCGTTGGCCGGAGGCGGGGGGCTCCGTGGGGGAACCACGGGTTCCCCCACGGCTCTAGTCTCCCGCGACGTCGCGTCGGTTGAAGAACCAAAAGGCGAGCGCCAGCGGGACCAGGGCGAACAGCGCCGAGACCCAGGCGGCGCGCTCGATCGGCGGCCAGTACACCGGCGTCTGGAAGAGCCCGTGCCACGCGTCGAACTGGGCCGAGAGCAGGTAGTGATGGAGCCACTGGACGTGCACGAGGCCGACCACCGCCTCCATGAACAGCTCGTAGACGAGCGTGCCGACGATCGCTGCCGCGCTGTTCCGGGTGACGACGGAGAGGAAGATCCCGAACGAGGCGATCGAGACGAGTGGGACGGCGAAGACGCCGACGGCCGCGAAGGCGAGCCCGATCGAGCGGCCGGACGAGAGCGTCCTGCCGGTGAGGTCGACGACCGGGTTGAAGCCCCAGGCGATCCCGCCGGCGATCAGCCCGGCGGCGAGCAGCGCCAGCAGGAGCGCGAGCACGTACGTGAACGACGCGAGCGTCTTGCCCGCGAGCACCTGGCTGCGGCGGAGCGACCGCGTCAGGATCATCTTCAGCGTCCCGCCTGCGTCCTCCGTCGCGACGATGTCGCCGGCCACGAGCGCCGTCACGAGCTGGGCGCCGAACCGCGACGCGAACGTCAGCACGACGAGCGCGAGCGCGATGCCGGTGTGGCGGAGGTTGTGCCCGAGCGGCACGTCGTAGGGGCCGCCCTTCTGGAAGGCCATGACGATGACGAACAGCGTCGGCAGCAGGGCGGCGGCGCCGACGCCGATGTACGTCCGCTTCTGAGCCGCGAGCTTTCGCAGCTCCCAGCGGTACGCGGTCAGCGTCGTCGGCCGTGCGCTCACGCCACGGGCTCCAGCCGGTGCGGGTGCTCCGTGCCCTCGGTGAGCTCGAAGAAGAGGTGCTCGAGCGTCGCCGTCTCCGGGACGAGCGCGGCGATCCCGAGTCCGCACTCGACGAGCCGCCGCGTGAGTGCGAGCACCGCCGCCTCGTCGGCGGCGAAGACGAGCTCGCCGTCCTCGTCGGCGAGGTCGTGCACGGCCTCGTCGGCGGCGAGCACGACCCGGGCGGCGCTCTGGTCATTCGTGCGCAGCCGGTAGCGTGGCGCCCGGCTCGCGTGCAGCTCGGCGAGCGTTCCCTCGTAGACGATGCGGCCCTCGCGGATGACTGAGACGCGGGTGCAGAGCTCCTCGACCTCCTGGAGCAGGTGGCTGGACAGGAAGATCGTCATCCCCTGCGCCGCGAGATCGCGGATCAGGTCGCGCATGTCGCGGATCCCGCCCGGGTCGAGGCCGTTCGTCGGCTCGTCGAGCACGAGCAGCTTCGGGTCGCGCAGCAGCGACGCCGCGAGCCCGAGCCGCTGGCGCATGCCCTGCGAGTAGCCGCCGACCCTGTCGCCGGCGCGTCCCTGGAGCCCGACGGTCTCGAGCACCCGAGCGACGCGCGTCGCGGCGCCGCCCCCGTCGAAGGCCGCGAGCAGCTCGAGGTTCTTCCGGCCGGTGAGGTACGGGTAGAAGTGCGGCGTCTCGACGAAGCCCGCGACGCCGTCGAGCGCGGCCGGGAGCTCGTGTTGCGGGTCGCGCCCGAACAGGCGGACCTCACCGCCGTCGGGGCGGAGCAGGCCGAGCATCATCCGCATCGCCGTCGTCTTGCCGGCGCCGTTCGGTCCGAGGAACCCGTAGATGTCCCCGGCGTCGACGGTGAGGTCGA
>Ga0335069_10013214_pt1 | contig 11596 bp, 8 predicted proteins | sample Lox_Sample_11_FD_206714 | JGI IMG/M metagenome (GOLD analysis project Ga0335069, IMG submission 206714) | Soil microbial communities from Loxahatchee National Wildlife Refuge, Florida, United States - Lox_Sample_1.1 | ecosystem: Environmental > Terrestrial > Soil > Wetlands | place: USA: Florida...
CGCCCGCACTCCCTGGGTTTGCGCGAGGTTGATTTGGGTGGCTTCGTCGGCCACGATCCCAACACCGCCGGCAAATTGATCTTTCGCGAGGAAACGGCAACCGTCCGGATGCTGTTCAATAGCAGCGCCGAACTTGACTTCAATCCTTACGACAAGACCTATCAGTTCCTGTCGCAGCCACTCTCCCTTTCTCAAAGCATTTCGATTGCGCCGGGTGGATACAACTTCACGCAGCACTCCGTGGCCTTTACCTCGAGCGGAAGCCACCGCATCACCTACACCGGCTCGGACGCCTGGGGCGGTTACTACACCGGGCACCTGAACACTGCGATCGCTACGGCGCAGTATCGTCCCAATCCGCACATGTCTCTAGCGCTCAATGACACGCTCAACTCGTTCCGCCTGCCGCAAGGAAATTCCAATATCGACCTGGCCGGCGTCGAGTTGAGCTACGCCTTCAATCGCTTCGTCAACGCGACCACGTTCGTGCAGGCCGACACGGCGCAGACGAAGGCGGTCAGCGCCAACCTGCGGCTGCGCTACACCTTCCGCCCCGATAGCGATCTGTATGTGATCTATAACGTCGGCAATCGCTTCCAGGCGCTGGCCGCCGGAAACCCCATCGAAGTGCGCGAAGAAAAGTTCGCGGTGAAAGTGACCTATTCTTGGTCGCGCTAGCGTGTGAATCAAGGGGACGCGGACCTGTCCATCCGCGTCCCCTGATCCGTTGCTGCCTAGTCGTAGTACTCCAACCCAAGGTGCGTAATCAGTTCCTCTCCCTTCAAGTGCCGCAGCGTGTTCTTCAGCTTCATCAGCTGGATAAACAAATCGTGCTCGGGATAAAGCCCGGGCACCGTCATGGGCGACTTGAAGTAGAAGCTCAGCCACTCCTGGATTCCCAGGCCCTTCAGTTCGGAGCAGCGTTGCGCCAGGTCGAGCAGAAGCACCAGGTCCAGCACAATCGGCGCCGCCAGGATCGAGTCGCGGCAAAGGAAATCGACCTTGATCTGCATGGGATAGCCGAGCCATCCAAAGATATCGATGTTGTCCCAACCTTCTTTGTTGTCGCCGCGCGGCGGATAGTAATTGATCCGGACCTTGTGGAACATGTTCCCGTACAACTCGGGATAAAGCCCCGGCTGCAGGATGTGCTCCAGCACCCCCAGCTTCGACTCCTCTTTGGTCTTAAACGATCCCGGATCGTCCAGCACCTCGCCGTCGCGGTTGCCCAGGATGTTCGTCGAATACCAGCCACTCAGGCCGAGCAGTCGCGCCTTGAACGCCGGCGCCAGTACCGTTTTCATCAGCGTCTGGCCGGTCTTGAAATCCTTGCCGCAGATCGGCGCGTCGTTCTTACGCGATAACTCCAGCATTACCGGCAAGTCCACCGTAAGGTTGGGCGCGCCATTGGCGAACGGCACTCCTTCCATGAGCGACGCGTAGGCATAGATCATGGACGGCGCGATCATCTCATCGTTCTCTCGCAATGCCTTTTCAAACGCCTTTACCGACTGGTGCGCGGCCGTGGGCTCAATGTACGACTCTGTGGATCCACACCACATTGTGATCAGCCGCGATGCCCCACTCGTCTTCTTGAAGTCGCGCATGTCCGCGCGAAGTTGTTCCGCCAGGTCCATCTTCGACTTCCCTTTTTTGACGTTCGGTCCGTCGATCTTCTTCACGTAGTTGTGATCGAACACCGCGGGGCGCGGCTTGATCGAGGACAAGAATGGCTTCAGCTGTTCCAGCAACCGGTAATCCAGCACTCCGGCATTGCTGGCAGCCTCATACATGTTGTCTTCAAAGATGTCCCAACCCGTGAAAACCAGGTCGTCAAGGCCGGCGAGAGGAACAAACTCCTTTACCTTCGGCGAGCGGCCATCTGTACGTTTCCCCAACCGGATGGTGCCCATCTGGGTCAGCGATCCAATCGGCTTGGCAATCCCTTTCCGCACCGCCTCCACTCCGGCAACGAACGTCGTCGCCACGGCGCCCATGCCGGGAATCATGACGCCCAGCTTTCCCTTGGCTGGCTCGATCTTGATGTCATCGTTCTTCGGTGACGCCTTCTTGACACTGCTGGAGCGGGCGGCCAGCTTCATCTCCCGCGTGGCGCGCTCGGCGTGCGCCAACGCCGTTTCCTTGTGCTCGTGCTCCCTCGCAGAGGCAGCACTCCTGAATTGCTTGCGGTGACGCCGGCCATCCGCGTCCCACCAATCGGCCATGAATACTCCGGGTTTCTTCTGGTACATGATTTCCTTTCCTGGATAGGGTGGTGGCGGTGACCAGCCACCGTCACCTGAATGAGAACTGTTCATCTTCGCACATGGGTGCCAAAGGCGCAATCCGCGGAGCAGGCACGCGGGAGAATCCTGGGCCCGAAGGAGAAAATCCGCAGGGAACGGAACTACGAACGACTCCAGCGATCCGCTTGATCGAATCTTTGCATTGGACGGAAGCGCCGCTCTCTTGCCACAATGAACTTACTTCGCGACCCGCACTGCGGCTGGTCTCGCGAAGCTGATGTTTGCCGGCTGGCCCTGACGCAGCAAGGCAAAGTTCTTCGACCTCGTTGTTCTCCACCAACAATCTGAGTCCACGCCGCCCTGTTTGGCGGGGGCAGCGTGCTCTCTCGGACCCCTCTGCCTCCATTCCAGGCAGATCGAATAGGAGAATCCATGAGATCCATTCGCAACTACGCTTACGCTGCTCTGCTGGCCTTTGCCAGCCTCAACCTCGCTCCCACGCTTGCTACGGCCCAGGACGCAGTTCGGGGTAAATTCACCCTCACCCATGATGTGCACTGGTCTAACGCTCTCGTTCCCGCCGGAGAATACGCTTTCACCCTCGACTCAGGCGGCGTGATGAGCATGCTTGTACTCAGCAAAATGAGCGGCCCCCGGGCCGGGTTCCTTCTCGCCGTCCACGACGTGGACGAGTTAAAGACTGCTCCCGGCGCGAACCGCTTGATCCTGGAAACGGTCGCCGAGGATCGTTACGTCAGCACCATGCTTCTGCCCGAGTTCGGAAAGACATTGCGTTTTCCGGTGCCGTCGCCGAAGCAGGAGAAGCAAATGGCCCGGGTCGTGACCGCAACTCCCGGTGGCGCACAATAGCCTGCGCTGAAAACACAAGCGGCCGATACCGAACCTGGTATCGGCCGCTTTCATTTCCATGCCGGAAGTCGGCTCAAGAGCGGCGCTCCGGGTTGTTGGATCCGAACGAATCTCCCCGAACCTCGTCACTCAGGACAATGGCTTCGGCAATCTCTTTCATGGGTTTCCGTTTCTGCCGGCTCTGACGCTGCAAAGCCAGATAGGCCTGTTCCTCATTCAAGCCCAGATCACGTTGCAGAATTCCTTTCGCCCGTTCCACCAGTTTCCGGGTCTGCAACTGCTCCGTGAGGGTTGAATTGACCTCCTCAAGCCTTGCCAGTTCGATTTCCGCGCCTACCAGGAATCCGATCATCGAAATCATTCGGATTTCCCGCCGACGGTATACGTGATGCTGCCGATGTTGCAGGTTGATAACACCCACCACGCGGCCTCGGCTGAGCAAAGGAACGGAAAGGAATGCCTCGTAGCTGTCTTCCGGCAATTCATGAAAAAACTGGAAACGCGGATCCTGAGCCGCTTTTTCCGCCACCGCTACCGGCTCACGATGCTCGGCGACCCATCCGGTAATTCCCTGCCCCACCCTCAATTTCAGTCGATTAACTACATCGGGATGCGGGTTTTTGGAGGCGCGAAGAACAAGTTCATCTCCATCCAGCACATACACCAGGCAGGAGTCACATTTCACCAAACCGGAGGCAAATTCCACCACCCGGTTCAAGACCTCATGAAAGCCGCCAGCCGAACTCAAACGAACAGAAATTTCATGAAGTACGTCTACATGCGATTCTTCAACAGACAGTAATGAGTCCATGAGTGATTATCACGGCGCAGCGGGAGAGTGTCTAATTGCAAATTTCGATGAGCTCGATAAATGATTTTCAGCAACCTGTTACGAAGCTTTAACATCCTTGTGACGCCGGCCGCATCGCATACACGAAGTCGCTTTCATCCGGCGATGAAGGCGCACCCGGTTCGAAATGCAATTGGTTATCCTGCGTGGCTATTTCGCTTCCAGATCCATCGTTTTTATCGGCAAGTCCCAATGCGAGTCCAATATCTCGAATCGCCTCTGTTCTTCTTTCTGATACGCGTCCTGGTCTGGAAAGAGCTGCTTTTGCAACGCCGCTTCATCAAACGGTTCATTAGCAACGGTCGCATTCTTGAAAACGATCGTCACCCGGAAATCCCAGCGCCCGTCCTCGGTCGTGTGGTATCGCGGTTGATCCATCCACACCTTCACCATCCGTCCCATCTCGACTTGTTTTTTCAGCAGAGGGTAGTGATTCTTCTTGAATAGCTTTAGAAACTCTTCGGCGTGCCCCCATTTGGTTTTGTAATAGTACTCAACGACGAATGGGCGATCGGTGGAAGTGGTTTGTGGGCTGCTTTGAACCGACAGCGCGAGAATGGCGATTACCAGGGCGAAAACAACGCGGCGGACCATGATCTCTCCTCAGTGGGAATGACACTGCTTGTATACCAACTTGCCGTGAGGATCAAGCCGCCGCTGTTTCACAGCCTAATTTTTGTGCCGCGCCTTTCAGATTAATTTTCGCCAGTTGTAATTCCTCTCTCCCCGCTGATACCGCCCCCACATATCCAGTGCCTGGTAGCAGAATGCCGTCGACACCGGATTCATGTAAGGCAGCAGGCGCCCTTCCTTCCTTCCGAACCAGAAGCCACCCTTCAGCCGCGGATCGGGATCGTTCGATTGGAATTCTGCGATCACGGCCGCTTCCTGCAGAGCCGCTACCTGGTCCAGTGGGACAACCCCGTCACCATCGCTGAAGATTCGCAGACGCAACAACTGCGCCACCACGTCGGAGCGCAGGAATTTCGGTCCGATCCGTTTCGAGTATTCCGCTAGCATCGGAATGCCGACTCCCATAGCCTCCCGGCAGACCGGCTCGCTGGTCATCGGCAACAATCCTTCCAGGAAGTACGCAAACGCATGCAGCCGATCCATCACTGCTGATTCGTCATCTACGCCAGGCAGAAATGAGCGATACGAGTCCAGGCTCGCCCGCAAGACCTTTCGATAGAGATTCAGAAAGCGCTCATCGCGTGTTGCCTCCCACAACTCGTACCAGGCCAATGCCGATTTGAGCTGATAACATCCGGGGTTTCGTGACCATCGCCCGCTCTCATAGGGAACTGCCTTTTTCTCTGGCAGGGTGATGATCGGACTGAACGTATCACCATCCGCGAAGTCATGCGCCATGGACTCCGCGCACTTCAGCGCTTTTGGCAACAGGTCTGAGTTCTTGAATCGCCTCCAGGCTGCGAGCAGCCCGCGCACGATGATTCCCGCGTCAAAGAAATAGGAATGCCTGTGCCCCTCCGTTTCAGACTCAAAGGGCATCGCGCCGCACGCCGGATCCCAAGCCCGCTTGGTGAGATATCGAACCTTGTTGAGCGCGGCGTCCCAATACCTCATGTCTCCTGTCTGTTCGTGCAGCAGGACCAGCGTGCTTACGCAATAGCCAGTTATCTCGGTCGAAACCGGCATGTTCTTTTGCAGATCGCTCCGATAATAGCGGGCCACTCCGCCGTCAGCCTCTTCGATCCCGGAATGTAGAAACCACTCTCCGACAGTCGCCTCCAGCCGCGGATTTTGCGCCGAATCGTGCTTGCTCCGGAAGCCCGGCAACCTCCGTAGTTTGCGCGTTCTGGTTTTGAACAAGGTTAGATAGCCGCCAACCACATTTGAGATCTGCATATTGCTCCCCGCCAACAAATTTTGTTCTGTCATGCTCTGGCGGATCTCATCTGAGCTCAAAATACGAACCAGATGGTCCGTCAAAGAACTTTTATCTCCCGGAGGATAGAACTCGATCGCAACTCCATGTTCATGCGCGATTTCTTCGAGTTCCGGGATGGCGGCAGCAACCATTGGGATCCCGTACTCACATGCCTGATGAACAACTCCGCTGGTGCCCGCCGCAGACGAGTACGGCAGTACCAACACACTCGCCCGGCGAAACAGGTTTGGCAACTCTGCTTCCGGCACGTAGCCCAGAAAACTGACATTCTTCTGGTCCGAGTATTGTTGTTGAAGTTTCTCCAGGTATCCGGGGGTGCTGGGATGATTGATCCCCGCAATCAGCAACTTCACCCGGGGCAATAATTTTCCGACTTCCGCCATGCACTCCAGCAGCAGTTCCAACCGTTTGTAGGTGCCCCAGTAGCCGAAAGCGAGAATCGTCTGGCCTTCGGCTTTGGCCGGAAGTGACTCGGGCCGGACGGGACGGGAGAAAATGCCGTGTGGGCGGCTGTGGACGCGCTCCCCAGTGACCTTGTAGTTGCGGATGAGTTCCGAACGAAACGAAGGCAGCAGCACGCTGACATCGTCGGCCATCAGCAGCAGGCGGGTCCCAATTCTCCCCGCTAGCCGGTAAGCCCCGGGCATTCCGATCCCGGCGTCTTTCAGATTGATTCGTTCGAAGATGGTGTGCAGGGTGACATGCGTGTAGAAACCTGACATTCGGGCAACAGCAGGAACGGCGATCGACAGGAACGCGGCCACTGGTCTTCTCGCAAAAGTGGAAAAGCCCATGTTGAACCAGACTACGTCTGGATTCGCTCTTCGAATCGCTTTCAGCAGTCTTGCTGGGGTCAGAAGCGAATCAAAACTCCAACAACGGTCCACTTTGAAGCCGTCGAGTTCTTCGCCTTTTTCGGTCTGGTCGGCAAGCAACACAAGGTCGACGGTCGCATGCTCTCGCAGCGCGGAAGCCAGATGAAACCCGTACTCGTTGAGGTCACCGCGGCTTGGGGGGAAGCAGGTAACCAGGCAAATCCGAAGCGGAGACTCCTCTGCGGACGCGGGGACTACTGCAGATCCGGGGAGGAACTGGTCCATAGATGTGGCGCAGCCGCATACTGGGCTGGAGACCAAATTTCGATTGGAATTTTTCCGAAAAGGTTGCCACTCTGGCTCCCTCCGCGTGATGGCGTGCGCCGACAGTCCTAAACCGGCCTAAACTGTTTTGTGGGGGGAACTATGGCGCCAACTTCGAAGCCACCTTCAGACTCTGCAGCTTCCGCAAAAGGAATCAAACCCGCTCCCGTCAGTCGGGAAAACGCCGAGCACTACCGCTGGGGCGACGATTGCGATGCATGGTGGCTGGTAAAGGATCCGCAACTGAGCGTCATTGAAGAGCTCATGCCCCCCGGAGCCGCCGAGATCCGTCATCACCACGCCAAAGCACAGCAGTTTTTCTTTATTCTGTCCGGAGAAGTACTGATGGAAGTCGAAGGCCAGACGACCTTGGTGCCTGCCGGCAGCGGCATACGCATCTTGCCCGGAACCCGGCACCAGATCAGGAATCCATCCTCAAGCCCGGTACGTTTCCTGGTAATCTCCCAGCCGCCGAGCCGGGGCGACCGCATTGATGCATAAGTGAGGATCGTCGCGGACTTCACAATTGCTTGCGCCGGATCACTCCCGCGGCACGCAACGCTCCTCGCAGCCGCGTTCCTAGACTGCGGCCAAATTGCATATCCAAAAAGCCTTCCATCTGCCGACGGAAGCTTTCGCCGTATCCGTGCCACCAGACCTTTTTCATGCCTGGCACACGATCGGTATCCAGATACTTCACTCGTACCATCTCATCCAGCCCAAACCGCCCGTGGGTGCGCCCAAGTCCGCTCGCTTTAACCCCTCCGTGCGGTGCTTCACTGATTCCAAAGCAGGAGATCACGTCGTTTACCATCACCGTTCCTGCGTGAATTTGCCGCGACAGATTCTCTCCTCTTTTACGGTCACGCGTCCACACGCTTGCAGCCAAACCGTATTCGGAATCATTGGCCAGTCGAACTGCCTCCCCTTCCTCGTCGAAGGGCATCACCGGTAACACCGGGCCAAATGTCTCCTCACGCATAATCCGCATATCCTGTTTTACGTCGGCGAGGACCGTGGGAGCGTAATAGTTCACGCCCAGTGCAGGCAGCCGCTTTCCTCCTGCCAGGATCCGTGCGCCGCGATTTCTCGCATCTTCCACATGCGCTTCCACAATCCGTACCTGCCGCTCCCGGATCATCGGCCCTACATCCGTATGCGGATCCATGCCATCGCCGATGCGTAACTGCTTCGTCTTTTCCGCACAAGCCTTCGCAAAAGATTCATAGAGTGTCCTGTGCACGTAGCACCGCTCTACAGAAAGACATGCCTGTCCCGCGTTGACAAAAGCTCCCCAAACGGCAGCACTGGAGGCGATATCGATATCGGCATCCTCCAGCACGATCATAGGATCTTTCCCACCCAGTTCCAGCACCACGGGCAGCAAGCGTTCCGCAGCGGCCACCGCAATTCGCTTCCCCGTCCCGACGCTGCCCGTAAACACCAGCTTGTCGATGCCGGAATGCACCAGCGCCGCGCCTGCCGCCCCCTCGCCATAAATAATCTGGAAAACGTCCTCCGGCACGCCCGAACCATGCAGCAACGCACCAAGTTCATGAGCTACGAGCGGGGTCAACTCAGAAGGTTTCAGTACCACGCAGTTCCCTGCCACCAAAGCAGCCAGCGTCTCCGTAGCCGGGATGGAGAACGGATAGTTCCATGGCGATATGATCCCGATCACTCCGTGCGGTTCTCGCACCAGAGAACCCGTTTTGAGCTTGGTCACCAGATTGCCGTGAGGCACCGGTTCATCGCGCAGCAATCCCCAGGCACTGTCGATGAGAAACCGCGCGGCATCGAGCACCACTAATACTTCAGTGACCAGCGCCTCTGCGACCGGTTTGCCCGCCTCACGTGTGATGGTCTCGGCAATTCCAGATTTACGTCGATACAGCCCATTCTGAAATGCACGCAGGATCTCTATCCGCCTTTTCAGGCCCAGGTCGGCCCACGCTGCCTGCGCCGAACGGGCGCGCGCCACGGCGGCCTGCACTTCCAACGCTTCCGCGCATTCAAACTCACGCAAAACTTCGCCCGTCGCCGGATTCCGCGAGACGATTTTCGAGCTCGCGACTTGAAGATCAGGAGCCATGACCGAATCTTAGTCCTCGGATTCTCCCTTTTGCACGTTAGCTAGTACTCGACATTCACCAGGTAGAGGCCTCTTGCCGGCGCTGTCGCCCCAGCCGCCGAACGGTTTTTTGCCGCCAGGATCCGGCTCACGGCTTCCGGCGCCAAAGTTCCCCTCCCCACCAGGATGAATGTCCCCACCAGGTTTCGAACCATGTGATGTAAGAATCCGGATCCTTTCACCTCATAGCTCAGTTCTTCTCCGGCTCTGTGCCACCGTGAAGTGAAAATTGTGCGCACATTGTTCACCGGCTCTTCCTCGCGCCCTCTCTCCGGATCGACCGCCGCAAACGAAGTGAAGTCATGTTCTCCGGTCACAAATCCGGCGGCACGGATCATCGCATCCTCGTCCAGCGGGTACGGGTAGTGCCACACATACCGGGCCAGGAAAGGTGGGCAAATCGATTCGCGGTAAATTCGATAGCGATAGGTTTTCCCGCGAGCCGAGTGGCGCGCATGGAACTCTCGATCGGCTTCGGTGACTTGCAGCACTCGTATCGAGTCCGGCAGCAGGTCGTTCATCGCTCTCACGAAATTTTCCGTGGGGACGGAAGACTCCGTGACAAATGTCATAACCTGCCCCAGCGCGTGCACTCCCGCGTCGGTCCGCCCCGATCCCTGCGGCAATACCTTTTCTCCCGTGATTCGTCCAATTACCGAGGCCAACGTGCCCTGCACGGTTAGGGCGTCGGGCTGAACTTGCCAGCCTGAAAAATCGGCCCCGTCGTACGAGAGGATCACTTTAAGATTGCGCATCCGATCTTTAGAGTCCTGCAATGCACTCCCGTCATCCAAAATGCTTCGGGCTGGGTGCTTGCGACATTTCGTTTACGCCAGCAATGTATCAGTTTCCCAGTCAACACGAGTGAGCCGGGGCGTTCGCGGTCAGATATACTAGACCGTTTCCACCGAATCTTGCGTTCCTCTAGGAGGTCCGGCGCTTTCCGGATTCCCGCGATCTTCAAGGCGAATCAAGATTTACAAGGGGGAGATGGTCTGGACGTGGTTTTTTCCACGATGTTTCCGGAACCTGTGCCCTACTCATTGCGTATCAACCACTGAGTAGATATTTCATCTGGCAGTTGGGCTGTTTTCAACGTCCCCGGGTTTAGCTGCACACTCGTCATTTAATTTTTGGTGTAACGCAAGCGCAGTACCTAAACGGAGAACAGTAGATGCCATTCGCACGTATTATTCTGAATACGCGGGTCCTCGCCACTGCAAGCTTGCTCGCAACGCTCGCCGTCGCATGCTGGGCGCAGGAACCACCAGCCGCCCCCAGTCCGCAAAGTAACGCTCCCTCGCCGGGACACTCGCTGCCCGTACTGAATTACTCCAAGCCGGTCTCTCATTTTCCGAACCCGATCGGCCCATACACTCCGCGCCACGTGGCTCCCCCGAATCTCGCCAACACTGCGCGGATCGATTCGCTGATGCACGATGGCAAGCTGCTCCTTTCTTTGAATGACGCCATCGCTCTCGCGCTGGAGAACAACCTCGACATCGCGATTGCCCGTTACAACCTGAACATCGCCGATACCGACGTGCTGCGTGCCAAGGCCGGCGCCGCGATTCTCGGCGTACCTCTCGGCATTGTGCAGAACACCCCGGGCGGCGGCGTAGGCGGTTTAGGAGCGCAGGTCGGTTCCGGTACGGGAGGCACAACTATTGGCGCAGCAGGTGCTGGCGCTGGTGCCGCTGGATTGACCAGTTCCACCCTGGGTATCGGTCCGCAGATCACCAGTTTCGATCCTGTTCTTACCGGCACTTTGCAAACCGACCGCAACCACATCTTGCCGAGCAGTACGTTTACCCCCACCTCTCCCTTGAACACGACTACGGGTAACTTCTCGTACCTGCAAGGGTTCTCCTGGGGCACTAACTTATCGGTCGGCTTCCAGAACAATCGCCAAACGGCAGGCAATGCTCCCTTTCAGCCCTTGAGCCCGCAGCTTAAATCGGGTTTCAACTTCCAGCTTACCCAGCATCTTTTGCAGGGCTTTGGCTTCGCTCCTAACAATCGGTTCATTCTTATTGCCAAGAACAACCGTGAACTGTCCGACGTCGCTTTCCGGCTTCAGATCATTTCGACCGTAGATCAGATCGAGAACATGTACTGGGATCTGGTTTACGCCTACGAAAACGTGAGGGTGAAGGAAGAATCGCTGACCTTCTCCGACAAGACGCTTTCCGACACGAAAAAGCAGGTCGAGATCGGCAGTTTGGCGCCTATCGAAGTAGTACGTGCGCAGAGCACCGTGGCCGCCGATCAGCAGGCTCTGACTGTCGCCAAAACCAATCTGCAACTCCAGCAATTGCTGATGAAGAACGCCCTGAGCCGCACCCTGCACGATCCCACGTTGGCCAGTGCCGAAGTGATTCCAACGTCCAGAATGCAAGTGCCTGAAAACGAGCAGGTGCAGCCGACAGAAGATCTGGTCAATGAAGC
>Ga0335069_10013217_pt1 | contig 11595 bp, 7 predicted proteins | sample Lox_Sample_11_FD_206714 | JGI IMG/M metagenome (GOLD analysis project Ga0335069, IMG submission 206714) | Soil microbial communities from Loxahatchee National Wildlife Refuge, Florida, United States - Lox_Sample_1.1 | ecosystem: Environmental > Terrestrial > Soil > Wetlands | place: USA: Florida...
TGCTGGCCAGGCACATGCCAGATAGCCTGCTCATCAATCAGGGAAGCGAGCGTTGCTTGATCACTAGAGCGAAACGCGTCCGCCGTCCGACGGTATGCGGTCGCGTTGGGATGCTCGCAGCTCACTATCACACCGTAGGTGTTTTGGTCGCACTCGTTGTTGAAACTTGGCAACAGCCCATTCCGGGAGCCCAAGCTCGTACAGGATGGTTTTGACCTCCTCAGGCGTCACCACCTGCGACTGCGGGGCAGCTCGGCGCGGGTCTTGGCCGCCCTCCCACGTAAGGGTCATTGTTGGCTAGCGCCGTGGCTACGGTGAGGTCCATGTCTACGGTCTCGGGGTATGTGTCGATGGCCATCAGCCACTCGGCGGTGTGTTTACTGCTGGCATGGGCTGATCCTCTCAGGTCGTCAAAAGGAACGTCGTTGGCCGTGAAGCTCTGCCTTGCACAGGAAACCGAGGTCGACGAGGCTGAGCGCTTCGCTGCCTCGTCCCCGCCTGCGGCACCTGGGAGGAGCATCAGGGATGCGTGAGAAATCAAGTGGGACGCGGCAAGTGGAGGAGACTTGGGTCACGCATCCTTGGGTCGAGACCGGGCCTACTGGTTCGAACTTTTCGACCCAGAAGCCGAGGAAGGTCGCGTAGGTAGCTATGGTGGCTGCGACATCGAGGTCATCGTGGTCGGCTGCCCACCGAAACGCGGTTCGCAGGTTGGCCAGCTCGATGGTGAACCAGTCATACGCCTCACGTTGTCGGAGCTGTCCCACAAGGCCAGGATGTCGGCTTCGCGCCCGGCGAAGTAGTGGGTGTGGGCGTTTCGCACGTCGTTCGCCGCCCCGCTCGCGACGAGTTGCTCCTCGGCGAACTGGCGAATCGTCTCCAGCATCGAAAACCGGGTTCGCCCCGAAGATCGGTCGGCGACCAGCAGCGACTTGCGCACCAACGCATCGAGCCGATCCAGGATGGCGTATTCGTCGACATCACCCGATTCGGCCACCGCGCAGGCGCTTTGGAGGTCGAATCCGCCCGAGAATACCGAAGACCTTGTGAGCAGAGCCTTTTCGGTGTCGTCTAGCAAGTCGTAGGACCACGCCACCGCATGGCGCAGGGTTTGGTGGCGCGCCAGGCCGCGCCGTGACCCGACCAGCAGCCGGAATCGCTGATCCAGGCGATCACGGACCTCGATTGCGGTCATCGATGCCATCCGCGAAGCTGCTAGCTCGATAGCCAACGGGATCCCATCAAGGCGGCGGCAAATCTCCACCACCGCTCCCGCCTCGTCATCCTTGGCCAGCGAGAAGCGTGGGGCCACGCTGCGCGCGCGTTCGACGAACAGACTGACTGCGGCAGAGTCGATGCCCGCGTCGACGTCGAGCGACGGCACCGGCCACAGCTGCTCGTCGGCGACCCCTAATCCTTCGCGGCTGGTCGCCAGGACCCGCACGGTCGCCGAGTGCGCCAGGATGGCCTCGATCAGATCGGCGGCAGCGTCACGGATGTGCTCACAGTTGTCGAACACCAACAACCGCAGCCTGCCCTCAAGCGCGGCGGCAATCGACTCGCTCACGCTCTTGCCCGGCTGCTGGGTGATGCCCAGCACCGCCGCAGCCGCATCAGGCACCGCCGCCGGATCGGTGACCGCGGCGAGTTCGAAAACCCAGACCCCGTCGGGAAATTCATCGGCCAGCTGCGCCGGGACCTCCAACGCCAGGCGAGTCTTGCCGACCCCACCCACCCCGGTCAGCGTGACCAGCCGATGCGCCCGCACCACCGCTTGCACCTCGGTGACTTCGGCTTCGCGCCCGATGAAGCTGGTGACCGCAGGCCGCAAGTTTCCGGGCGTCGGATCAAACGTGCGCAACGGCGGAAAGTCCGTGCGCAGGCCGGGCGCTCGGACCTGAAACACCCCCACCGGGGCGGGCAGGTCCCGCAACCGTCGCGGCCCCAAATCCACCAGATCAACGCCGCTGAGCAGAACCGCCGTCGAGTCGGCTAAAAGGATCTGCCCGCCATGCCCGGCGGCCATCACCCGCGCGGCACGGTTCAGCACCGCACCGAAGTAATCACCCTCGCGCAGTTCGGCCTCGCCAGTCGCGATCCCCATGCGGACCGGCAGCTCCAGCTTCTGCTGCGCGGCCACCGCCGCATCGACCGCACCCGTGGGGGAGGCGAATGCGGCACACACCCCGTCCCCGGTGTGCTTGAACATGAAGCCGCCCTGCGCCTCAATCGCAGAGCGCAACACCTCGTCGTGGGCGGCTAGTGCTGCCCGCATCTCATCGGCGTCGTTCTCCCACCGACGAGTGGAACCCTCGACATCGGTGAACAAGAACGTCACCACCCCCGACGGGGCGGCCGCCGTCATGGCATCGCCTCGGCCCATTTCATGTGCCCCTCGAAGCCAAGCTCTGTGGCCATCGCGCGGTAGCGATCGCGATAGTCGCGGTACGCGGTCTCGTCGCCCTGCGCGCGCGCCACCTGCGCCCTCAGCCGCAGCAGCCAGAAGTCGTGCATGACGTAACCGGGTTCGGTCGGCACCGCCGCGAGCCGGTCGATGGCGACCTGCGCGTCCTGCAGGTCGGTGTCTGTACCTCTGCGTAGCAGGGCTTCCACGAGGACGCTGGTGTGCCTGCCAACATAAACCATCCCGCCGGAGGCGAAGCCTTCCTCTACGACAGCGCGCGACAGTTCGATCGCCCCGTCGAGATCGCCGACTCGGGCCTTCTCCTCGGCGAGACAGGTGTCGACGATCCAAGCCGCTGGCAGCGTGAAGCGCTCCTGCACGGCGGCCTCGCGGGCCGCAGCAAGCAGGGCAAGGCCGTCTGCGTGTTGGGGATCGTCGCTGACCACGAGCGTCCGGCCGCGTACAAAGCGCGCGCAGGCTAGCGTGAAATCCTCACCGGATCGCTCCGCGATCTCTAGCAGCTCAGCCGTCTCGTCCAGGGCCGCCGCATCCGGCAACAGCAGCCCGCCAGAGATGGTGAGAACATACTTGAACAGCAACAAGATCGCGCGGAGCGTCGCGTCGAATGCGCGAACCATCGTCGCGGATAGGTCGATGTCGGCTCGCCACCTCGGGTCTCCTAGGTAACACCGTGCGCACCCCCGCAGCGTGATCGCGCCTGCCAGCGGTGATCCGATGATGAGGTTTCCCTTGGCGGGGTCGCCGTCAGCCAGGTCAATCATGGTTTGCGCCAACCGCAGCACTTCGGCTAGCTCGCCCGTCTGGAGTTTGGCAGTGACCGGGCCGTAGAGCAGCGCGAGAGTCAACGTCGGGTCGCCGATCGACTCCAGCAGGCTGGTGAGTTCGGAACCCAAAAGCGATGCCTCGCGGAAACGCGCGTGAACGATCAGTGCCGAAAGCCACCCGGCCATGCCCATGGCCAGCGACACCTTGTCGCCGGTGGCACCGGCAAGTGCACGCAGTTCGTCGAAGCCGGTATCGGCCATGCTGCCCCCGGCTAGCCAGGCGGTCCCGCACAACATGGTGCGCGGAGCGATGCGCATGGCGGGGCGGCGCTGATCGGCGTCGGGCATTCGTTCGGCCACGTGTCGTGCACGCTGCCAACTCGCCCGCGCCGCCGTGAGGTCGCGGTGGGTCAGCCAGGTGCCGGCGCGCATATGCCAGTTGAAAGCCGCGTGAAGATCACCTGCCGCTTCGAGGTGTTCGGCGATCAGGGCGGCGTTCTCATCTATTGATTCCGGCTCGCGTTCCTCGATCGCGGCGGCCAGCCGCCGGTGCAGCGCGGCGCGATCGGATTTCAGCTGTGATTCATAGGCCACCGTCCGGATCAGCGGATGCCGAAACGCATACTCGACCCGCGGGGTAAACGCGACCTGGTCGACCAGTTCGGCGCACACCAGCTCATCGACGACCGGGTCGATCCCCAGGCTGTCCAGGAAATCGGGGCTAAATCGTGATCCGATGACCGCCGCGGCGCTCAGTGTGCGTTTGGCCGACGGGCTGAGGCGATCGACGCGAGCCGCGATGGCGGCCTGAAGGGTGGCTGGCACACTCACGTCGGTGACATCACCGTGCAGCACATACGAACCCCGCGTGCCGCGGATCGCGCCGCGTTCGGCCAAGTCGCGCACGATCTCTTCGGCGAAAAACGGGTTGCCGGCTGCGCGTTCGGCGATGTGTTCGGCCAGCCCGTGCACCGAGGAATCGGTGCCCCAATAGCTCGCCAATAAGCTCCGCGGTCTGGGAATTGCTCAGCGGCCGCAGGGCAATGCTCTGCGCGCCGAAAATCGTGGCCAGCGCGCCGCGGTATTCGGGGCGATAGGTGATCAGCACCATTGAGTGGGTCTGTGGGATCACGGCCAGAAAATCGGCCAGCATCGACTCGCTGACCTCGTCGATCCAGTGCGCGTCCTCGATCACATACAGCGCCGGCTCGGCGCGGGCAAGCTGTGCGGCATTGACGAGCGCGGTCAACCGCCGCCGCCGCGCATCCGCCTCGATGTTGGGCAGCTTGATGTCCGGATCGGCGATGCCCAGCAGATCATCCAACAGCAACAGGTCTTCCGGGTCGGCTTCCGGACTTCGGGTGCGCACCCGTGCCCGAGCCGCCTCGTCGTCGAGGCCGTCGACGCCCAGCCCGGCGCGCAACAACCGCGCTACCGCGTGAAACGCGATGTCGCTGGTATGGGATTCGCAGTAAGTGGTGAACACCTCCACGCCGCGCTCGTGCGCCAGGGCAGCCGACTCAAGCCCGATGCGGCTCTTACCGATGCCTGGCGGCCCGACGACGCTGACGACACAGCCGGCACCACCGACGGCCTCATCGAGGAGCGCGGGCGATGGTGTTGAGCTCCCATGTGCGGCCCACCAGCGTGGGATCGGTTCGCCCGCTAGGCCGGTGGTCAGCTGTCGTCCTGATCAAGCGGCACGCGGCTACCGGATCGCTAGCCCCCTTGATGTGGACAAGCTCAGCATCACCGAGCACCGCCGCACCCTCGACCAGTCGCGCGGTGGACTCACTGAGCATCACCCCGCCGGGTGGCGCGACCGATTCCATCCGCTGCGCCATGCCCACCTGCTCACCGACCGCGGTGTAACCCAACGCGCCCGGGCCGATCTCACCGGCGATCACCTCACCGGAGTTAAGTCCCACGCGCAACTGGAGGTCCACACCGTCGCGCTCTCGGACGTCGACGGCAAGCCGCTTCGCCTCCTCCTGAATGCCCAAGGCCGCCAGACAAGCCCGGATCGCGTGATCCTCCAACGCCGCTGGTGCGCCGAACACGGCCATGATGCCGTCGCCGGTGAACTTGTCCACCGTGCCGCCGAACCGCCGCACCACTGCCGCTGAACGCTCGACAAGCTCAGTCATGAGCTCACGCAGCCGCTCCGCACCGACCGCCGCCGCGATGTCCATGGAGTGCACCACATCGGCGAACAGCACCGTCACCTGCTTGTACTCAGCGGGTTTCGCCGCTGTCGACACCGCCGCACCGCACTCCAAACAGAACTTCGCGTTTTGTGGCAGCTCGATACCACACGATGAGCACACCAATCCCGTGGCGGTCATGGCATTGCTTCGGCCCAGGCGATATGCCCCTCGAAGCCAAGCGTTCTCGCCATGTCCCGGTAGCGATCCCGGAAGTCGTGATACGTGGAATCTTCGCCTTGCGTCTGGGCCAGCAAAGCCCGGAGCCACAATAGCAAGATGTCGCGTATGGCTACTCCCTCGTCAGTCGGTATCACCGCTAACCGCTCGACGGCGGCCTCGGCTTCGACCACGTCATCTTCGGTCCCGCGGTTGAGCAGTGTCTCCACCAGCACACCCGTTGCTACGATGCCCCACCCTAGAAGCTGTCCGTCGGGGAACAGATGGTCGACGGCGGCGCGCATAAGCGGTATGGCGTCATCGCGATCTCCACGCCGAGCCCTCTCACGCGCCGAGTACACGTTGACGATCTGTAACTCGCACAGGTTACGCCCCCGGTGCACGAACACGTCGCTGACCTCAGCCAGGAGCTTCTGTCCGCGGTCGCGCTCCGCAGCCGTTTGGCGGTGCACCAGCGCGACGCCCAGCGTCATCCGGGCGTTCGACAACGCGAGGTCATCGCCGGATCGTTCGGCGATCCGTAGGGCATCCTCGATCTCGTGCACCGCGGAATCGTTGGGCCCGAGTACGCCATTCAGTATTCCCGGGAGGTAGACGTAGGCGACGACCGCCGCGTAGGACATCGGGTCGGCGCTGCGGGCCATGGCCAGGCAGTGCCGCAGGTCGTCCGACCACCCGGGGCGACCCAGTGAATAACTGGCCTGAGCCCGCGTTGCGAACGCGAGCGCCAACGGAGACCCGAAAATGAAGTTGCCTATCGAGGGGTCACCGTCGGCCAGGTCGATGACCCTTTGTGACCACCGCAGCACGTCACAATACTCGGCGCTCTCAGCCTTGGCGTAAATTGCCGTGAAGGACAGCCCCACCGTCAGGTTTGGATCGCCGATAGACTCGATGAGGTCCCAGGCTTCCGATGCCAGCTGCGACGCCTCGTGTATTCGGGCCTGGAACGCGTGATCAGCCACCAGCCCTGCCATGGCGATGGCCAGGGACGCCTTGTCCCCGGCGGCGGTGCACAACTCCCGCAACTCATCAAAGCGATCACCGGCCACGTTCACATGGACTCGCCAGGCGATACCGCACAACATGGTGCGCGGGGCGATGCGCATGGCTGCCCGGTGCGGATCATCGGAGGGTATTGCGTCGGCGATCCTGGTAGCGCGCTCCCAACTCAGTTGCGCCGCGGCGATGTCACGGTTGGTCGCCCACGTTGCGGCGCGCATGTGCCAGCCGTAGGCGGCATGCCCATCACCGGCCGCCTCGAGATGTTCGGCGATCAGCGCAGCGTTCTCCTCGGCCGCTGCCGGGTCACGTGATTCGATTGCGGCCGCGACGCGCCGGTGCAGCTCGGCGCGATCCGACTTGAGCTGTGATTCGTAGGCCACGGTGCGGATAAGCGGATGGTGGAACACATACTCGGACTGTCGGGTAAAGCCGACCTGATCGACGAGTTGGGCCGCCACTAGGTCACCAACGATCGGTTCGGCCCCCAGAACAGTCAGCAAGTTGAGGCCGAACCGCGAGCCGACCACTGCCGCCGCGTTCAATGTGCGTTTCGCTTTCGGGTCAAGCCGATCGATGCGCGCGGCGATGGTCGCCTGCAGCGTTGCAGGCACACTGATCTCAGCAGTCTCCGCGGTCGAAAGGTATGCACCACGTTCGCCGCGCAGCACGCCACGGTCGGCCAGTTCGCGCACGATCTCCTCGGCGAAGAACGGATTACCAGCGGCCCGAGCGGCAATCAAGTGGGCCGACCCGGCAACAGAGGGGTCCGGTCCGAGCAGCTCGGCGATCAGTGCCGCCGTCTCCGGATCACCCAGCGGCGCAAGGGCTATGGTTTGCGCACCTCCCACGCGAGCCAATGCGCCCCGATATTCCGGTCGGTAGGTGACGAGCACCAGCGAGGGCGTCTGCGGGATCACCGTGAGGAACTCGGCCAGCATCGACTCGCTGACCGCATCGATCCAATGGGCGTCCTCAACGACAAAGATGGCTGGAGTCTTACGTGCTAACAACGCCGCATTTACGAAGGCGGTCAGCCGCCGCCGCCGGGCATCCGGGTCGATCTCTGGCACGGAAGCCCCGGGGTCGGCGATGCTTAACAGGTCATCGAACAGCACCAAGTCCTCGGGGTCTGCATCTGGGATTTGGTCGTGCACTCGGGCGCGAGCGGCCTGCGCATCAAAACCGTCTACCCCTGTGGCCGCGCGCAGTAACCGCGCTACCGCATGGAACGGCACCTGACTGGTGTGCGACTCACAGAAGGCGGTGAACACGTCCACCCCGCGCCGACGCGCCATCACCGCCACCTCGCGCACCAAACGGCTCTTCCCGATACCCGGCGGCCCGACGACGCCGACCACCGCGCCGTGGCCGTCGATAGCGCGCTGCAACAGACCACCGGCGGCGGCCATTTCCCACTGCCGACCCACCAGATTCGACTCCGCACGCCCGACGCCGCGACGCCGTTCGCCTATGCCCAACAGCCGATGGGCGGCCACTGGTTCCTCGGCACCCTTAATGCGGACCATCTCCGGTTCAGCAAGAGCCGCTGCCCCATCAACCAGTCGTGCGGTGGATGTGCTGAGCATCACCGCGCCCGGCGGAGCCACCGACTCCATCCGCTGCGCCATCCCGACCTGCTCGCCGATAGCGGTGTAACCCAAAGAGCCTGAACCGATCTCACCGGCGATCACCTGGCCCGAGTTCAACCCGACCCGTAACTGCAGTTCGATCCCGTCCCGGTCTTGGACCTCGGCGGCGAGCCGCTTCGCCTCCTCCTGAACACCCAAGGCAGCCAGGCAGGCACGAAGAGCGTGGTCCTCCAATGCCACCGGCGCACCAAAGACGGCCATGATCCCGTCGCCCGTGAACTTGTCCACCGTGCCGCCATACCGCTGCACTACCGCCGAAGCACGGTCGACCAGGTTGGTCATGATTTCACGCAGTCGCTCGGCCCCGACTGTCGCGGCGATGTCCATCGAATGCACCACATCCGCGAACAGCACCGTGACCTGCTTGTACTCCGCATGGGCGTCATGGGCGTCGCGCTCCGCAACAGGTGCACCACAACCGTCACAGAATCGCGCACCCTCGCGCGGCTCGGTGCCACACGTGCGGCATGCGGTCGCTGCGGTCATCCGACCCTCCGCCGCTTCCGGCCCCCGAGTTTCCCGATTCACCAGCATAGGGCGCTAGACGATTGGCAGAACAGGTTTGATCAGGTCACCATCAACGGCACGTCTCCGCATGTTAAGGGGACGTACCCCTGCTGCCCGCCTCCTCGGCGAGCACGCTACGGCCAGGGCGGATGCTCACCGGGAGCGTCGCCTGTTCGTGTGGCCGGCATCTCACGTGGCGCTGCCAGTGTGGTGCCGTCAGGTACGGGCCGGTGCTTGGCGTGGGGTGCAGTCTGCACGCGGGCCAGCCCACGTCCGCTAGCCCGCAATGGCGTTCAGGCGTGGCGAGCTGCCTCCTGAACGAGCTGCACCCGGGAGGTCAGTCCGAGCTTGGTGTAGACGTGGGTGAGGTGGGTTTGCACAGTGCGCGGTGAGACGAAAAGCCGCGCAGCGATGTCTTTATTGCTTAGTCCCTCCGCGGCAAGTCGGACGACGTCCCGCTCGGTGGGGGTCAGTGATTCCCAACCTGTTGTGGGTCGTTTGCGTTCGCCGCGGCCGCGTTGCGCGTAGGCGATAGCTTCTTCGGTGGATAAGGCAGCTCCTTCGGCCCACGCCGCATCAAAGTCTTGCTGGCCCAATGTATTACGCACATCCGACACCACAGCTTCGTGGCTAGCCTGGTAAATCTGAAACCGGACGGCGCTCATGCGCTGGCGCATGGTATGCGCCGCGCCGAACAGCCGGGCAGCTTCAGGCTGACTGTCGGTCGCGGCGACCACGGCGATGCACTCGAGAATGTCGGGGACGGCTTGGTACGACCCAGTTACCGCGGCGCCGGCAAGGGCGTCATGGGCGTCACGCGCGGCCCGCTGCGGTTCCCCCTGCGCCATCGCGACGCGAGCACGTGCCGTCAGCGCCGATGCCAAGTGCCAGCCGGTCGTCGAGGATACGATGTCGTCGGCCCGGCGGCGGGCGGCGACGAGTTCGCCTCGCGCCAGAGCAATCTCGGCTGCGGGGTCGAGATTTAGAGCCGCCGCCGGGTGCACACTCAACCGGTGTCCGATCCGTTCACTGGCGCTGGCCGCCGCGACAACATCCCCCGCGGCCAAGCTCGCCACAGCCAGCGCTGCCAGCGCGACGCCCTCCCAGTACTCGCCGAGCTCCCCGGCATCTTCGATCGCCGCGTCGGCTGCAGCCCGCGCGCCTTCGGTATCGCCCCGATATGCCAACACCCGGGCTAAGAACGGTAGCGCGCGTATCCGCCCGAGCAGGTCATGAGTTCCGTCCGTCCCGGTGACGAGTTCGCCGAACTGCGCGGCGGCTTCGGCTAGATCGCCGCGCATCATCTGTGACACGGCCAGGCACCATCGGAATCGACGCGTCCCGAGCCGATCGCCCATGGCCGCGACGAGGTCGCATCCTTCTTCGGCGGCCGCGCGCACAGCGATCGCCTCGCCGGCGATCCATGATGCTATCGCCTGCCAGAACAGGATCTGGCTCAGTATCCAGCCGTCGTCGAGCCCGCGGGCGATGCTGATCGCTTCGGCAAGATACGGCGCGGCCACCCCGGGCTGGTAGGCCGCATTGCTGCAACAGGCGGTGAGCGCCCGGACCAGCAACGCTGGGTCGTTGACCGTACGCGCGATCTCCAAGGCTTGCTCGGCTTGACCCATGCCGGCGTAGGGGGACACCAACGCGTCCAGCACAGCCTTGTCGGCCAGCGCCCGCGCCAGTGCGGCGGGCGCCAGCTTGGGGTCACGCGCGTGGTGGTTTGTCAGGATGGCACTAAACCAGGCCAGCCCGTCCCGTAAGCGGCCGCGCGTCTGCCACAGCGGCTGCAGCGACGACGCCAGTTCCACGGCCAGCTCGAGATCGCGATTCTCCTGGCACCACGCGAAAGCCGCACGCAGATTGTCGATCTCGGCATCAGCGCGCTCGAGACGCGCGTTAAAGCCCTGGCGCGCCGGGGTTTCGAGCAGGGCCGCTAGCGATGCGTAGTGGTCGCGGTGCCGCGTTCGCACAATGCTGGCTTCGCCGGACTCTGCGAGCTTTTCCAGCGCGTATTGGCGCACCGTCTCGAGAAATCGGTAACGCATTGCGCCCGACATGTCTTCGGCGACAACAAGAGATTTGTCGACTAGCAGGCCGAGTTGGTCAAGCAGCTGGTAGCGCTCCACCTCGGTGCTGGCGCCAACAGCTTGAGCGGCGTCCAGGTCGAAGCCGCCCATGAACACGGCCAGCCGGCGAAACAGCGTGCGTTCCGGGTCGGTGAGCAGGCTATGTGACCAGTCGACCGAGGCGCGCAGGGTCTGTTGGCGGCGCACCGCGGTACGCGCACCGCCGGTGAGCAAGCGGAACCGGTCGTGAAGGCTCTCGACGATCTGGTCCAGCGACAAGGTGCGGACCCGTGCTGCGGCCAGCTCGATGGCCAGCGGCATGCCGTCGAGGCGCCGGCAGATCTCGGCCACCAGACCGGCGTCGTCGCCCGTGACGCGGAAGTTTGGCTGCGCTCGCTGGGCGCGGTCGGTGAACAGTTCGATGGCCTCGTCGTCCAGCGCGAGGGACGGGACGCGCCAGGTCACCTCCCCGGGGACCCCGATCGGCTCACGGCTGGTGGTCAGGATGGTCAACCGCGGACAGCCACCGAGCAGTGCACTGACCAGTTCTCCGCAGGCGTCGAGCAGGTGTTCGCAGTTGTCCAACAGCAGCAGCATCTGTCGGTCGCTGATGAACCGCACCAGGGTGTCCATGGTTGAGTGGCCCGGCTGATCAGGCGGGCCCAGGATATGCGCGATGGTGACGGTGACCACGGCGGGATCGGTGATTGGAGCGAGGTCGATGTACCACACACCGCCCTCGAAACTTGTGACGCGCTGCGCCGCGACTTCGATGGCGAGTCGCGT
>Ga0335069_10013218_pt1 | contig 11595 bp, 12 predicted proteins | sample Lox_Sample_11_FD_206714 | JGI IMG/M metagenome (GOLD analysis project Ga0335069, IMG submission 206714) | Soil microbial communities from Loxahatchee National Wildlife Refuge, Florida, United States - Lox_Sample_1.1 | ecosystem: Environmental > Terrestrial > Soil > Wetlands | place: USA...
CAATGTCAAGGCCGACGCCAATAAGATGACCAACGTGCCGGGCGTCTTCGTGGCCGGCGACATGACCCGGGGCCAGTCGCTCATCGTCTGGGCCATCTCGGAAGGCCGCAAGGCCGCCCAAGGCGTGGACAAGTGGTTGATGGGGGAGACCCAGTTGGAATCGGTCCTCTGACCCCAAGGCCTTTTTTCGCCCCCTGATCCCGATCCCTTGAAAGTGGGAAAACCCCCATGGTGAAAGCTTTCCGGACGGCGGGTTTTTTCCGGGCCTTTTGGCGGCCCGGGTTCCTGTTGATCCTTTTTCTTGCCGCCGGACCCCTTTTTCCGGACCCCCTCACCGTCGGCGAAACCTCCATTTCCTTGAATATGGACGGGCATTTGGAGGATTGGCCCGCCAGCCGGATGATCACCCTGGACCAGGCTTCCCAAGTCGTGGACGGCGGCTTCTTTTGGAAGGGGCCCGACCAATTCAGCGGACGGGTCTTCCTCACCTATGACGGCGACTTCCTTTATGTGGCGGCCCTGGTGAACCGCGCCGGGTTCCCCGTGAATGACAACGAGCCCCAGGCCCTATGGAACGGCGATTGCCTGGAATTGTTCCTTTCCGCGGATCCGGACCCCCGGCGCTTGACGCGGCTGGACTACCACATCGGCATTTCCCCCGGCACCAAATGCGTGAATCCCCAGGTTTGGTGCTTTGACCAGAAGGGGCCTGTTCCGGGGGCCCGGGTTAAATCCAAAATTTCCAAGAAGGGCTATATTTTGGAAGCGGCCCTGCCCCTGGAGTTTTTCAAAGGTTTGACGCTGGCCCCGGGCGCCACCTGCGGGTTCGACCTGGCTTTGGACGAGGGCGGGGCCGTGGGAATCGGCCGGTTGCTTCAGATGGACTACGCGGGCCAAGCCAATAGTTGGTTGAATCCCTCGGCTTGGATTCGACTGACCTGGACAGGTCAAACCACGCTGAGCATCCCCTCGCAGGACGAGGCGGACCAGAATTCAATTTTGGTGGCCGACGGCACCAAGGGAACGCCCTTTTTGGGCCTTCAAAAGGTCAGCGGGACGGTGGGGGACGCCGCCGGACATCCCTTGGCCGGCGCGAAGGTCTGGACTTGGCCCTCGACCTTAAGCGCCGTGACGGATGACCAAGGAAAGTTTACGTTTCCCGAATTGAAGCTCTACGGCCAGACCGTTTTCTACGCCGGGAAAGACGGCTATTACACCTCTTTGGGAACCCTGGTGCCGGGAAGCCGGGCGGTGACCATTCACCTTTTCCCCATGCCCATTCCCATCCTGGCTTCGGGGCAAAAAACCTCCCCCCAGTTTTTCGCGGCGGATTTATCCCTGGATCCTTCGGGGGCGGTGCCCTCCGATCTTCCGGTGAGCCTGGTCCGGGGACTGCGATTGAATCTTTTGTGGCTTCGCGGGGAAAGTTTAGAGGGCCTGAGTCCCGCGGCCCAAAGGGAAGCCCTGGGCCGTTTCGCGGATTATGCCCAGTCGGTGGGCGCCCAGGCGGGGATGGAAGTCCCTTGGAATTCCCAGGCGCTGTCCCAGGCGGCGCTTGGGGCCCAGGAGGGGCGGATCGCTTATTGGGCCTTGGGGGACGCGCCCGATCAATCAGGCCCTCCGGACGCTTACGGCTACGTCAATGACTTCCGGAATTTCTTTAACTTGGTGAAAAGGCTCAATCCCTCGTCGGTGATCGTGGGGCCCAATTTGTCCTCGGACAAGGGCCGGGGAGCGGGGGATTGGTTGACGCCTTTCCTTCGTTTTGACGGGGACATCGCCAATTGGGTTTCCCTGGGGCATGAAGCCGTTCCGGTTTCTTCCCGTCCCGCCACGGAGGCCCTCGCGGACGACATCCGCCAACTAGCGGCCAGCCACCAGGCTTTTCAAGCCGAGGTTTCCCGGCATTCGGACATTTACGTCCCGGCGGTTTATTCGCGGGTGTCGCCTTTCGCGGCCCCGGTTTCCCTGGCCGGCTCCTTCGCGCCATGGCTTTGGGAGGCGGATGTTTTGGGAACTTTCTTGCGGGAAGGGGTCCAAAGCGCGGTTTGGGGCGATTTAGAGTCGGCCGGCGGACAGGGTTTGTTCTCCCAGGGCGTGGCCACTCCCTCGGCCCGGGTCTTGGGGCTTTTTTCCAACTATTGGCGGGGTCTGCTGGTTCCGGCCAAGGTTTTAAAACCTTGGGTGAGTGTTTACGCTTGCCGGGAACCTGAGACCGGCGATGTGACGCTTTTCATCCTCAATGAGAGCCCCCAGTACGATTGGTTCAATATCGCCTTGAACGGGCAAGGGAACGATTTGGTGGTGGAGGGGGGGCTCGACCTTCATTGCCGCTTCGAGGTGCCCGACCAGGGCTTGGCCCTGCTGCGGTTCAAAGCCGACGGGTCTTCGGGCGAGTCCGTCATTTACACCGGGAAAATGGCGGCCTTGGGCCAGCCGCCCACGGCCCAGGCCTTCAAGCCATGAGGACGAGACCCGGCGGCGTTCCCGAGGGATCCTTTCAAATCACCCCGCTGGATTCCTTGGTGCTTTGCTATCAAGTGGTGCTGTCGGGGGTCATCCTTTTTTCAAAACTGGGGGAGGACGACAAGTTCCGGTTGGTGGCGGAGCATTTATGCTTTTTGGCGGGCCTCCTGGCGCTGCTTTGGGCCTTGGAGCCCCTGGCCCATCCGATCTTCCGTTTTTTTCGTGAGATGTATCCCCTGATCTTGATGTTGTTTTTTTACAAGGAAATCGGCCTGCTCATCCACGGCTATTTCGACTGGAGCCTGGATGACTGGCTGTTGAGCAAGGACTATCAATTGGGCCATGTGGCCCTGTCGGTCTGGCACCTCCAGCAGTTCCATCCGCCCTCGCGCCTTCTAAACGAAATCTTCAGCTTGGGCTACGGTTTTTACCTGGTGCTCATCCCCTTGGCGGCCCTGACGCTTTATTGGCGCGCCCCCTTAAACGTCTTCCGGACCTTTCTTTTTTCCCTCTGCTTCACCTATTATCTTTGTTACCTGCTCTTTATTTTTTTGCCGGCGGAAAGCCCCCGTTTTTATATCCCGGGTTTGCGTGAGTCCCTGGAAGGCTATTGGATCTCCGAGTGGGTGCATTGGGCCGTGGAAGGCAACGCTTTCCCGGGGGGGTCCTTCCCCAGTTCCCATATCGCCGCGGCGGTCATTTGCATGCGTTCTTTCCCTTACTTGGGCCGGTGGCGTTATTTGGCGGTTTTTTTCACCCTGCTTTTGTTCCTCGGCACCATTTACGGGCGCTATCACTATTCGGTTGATGTCATGGCGGGTTTGGTAGTAGGTTTGGTTTGTTACGTCTTGGCGCCTTGGCTTCAAAAGCATTGGCCTTTAGTCTTGAACTGGGAGCAGGAACCTTATGGAAGAATCCAAAAAACCGCTCACGGAAGCTGAAAAGCAGATCCTGCGGTTGGAATCGCTCCGAGCCAAGCGGGAAGAGGATTCCAAGCAATCCGCCGAAAAGGCCTTTTTGCCCCCCCGGACCGTGGTGGAACAAACCATCGAGAAGCTCCAGGCCATGAAGGCCCAGGCCCGCAAACCCGTCGAAGTCCGGAAGGGCAAGCGGCCGAAAATTGAGGGGAAGCAAAAAAGCGCCAAGATTCCCCAGTTGCAGCTGTCCGTGTTGGAACAGCTCATGGCCAAGGACAAACGCCTTCGCTCCGGCCAAGTCATGCGCATCGCCCTGAGCCGCTTTTTGGAATTGGACCTGACCCCCGAGGAAGTGGAGTTGGAAACCCGCATCGGCGAGTTGCTGCGCCAAATGAAGAACCGCCCCTGAGCCGCCCCCTTTACCGATCCCCTGGAGATTGACTTGAGGCTTTTTATCAACGGAGAATTGAAGGACTTGGCCGTCGGGACCGATTTGGCCGGCTTGATTCAATCGCTGGGCCTGCGGCCCGAAACCCTGGTGTCCGAGGTGAACCTGAAAATCATCCAGGCTGCGGACCGGGCTGGCTTCGCGTTGTCCGAGGGCGACCGGGTGGAGTTGATTCAATTCGTGGGCGGAGGCTGAGCGTGGCGGCGACTATCGACAAGATCCAATCCCAAGATACCTATCAAATCAACGGCAAGACCTTTACGTCCCGGCTCCTAGTGGGCACGGGAAAATACGCCACCCACGAGCTCATGGCCGAATGCCTGGAGGCCTCAGGCACCGAGATGGTGACGGTGGCCCTTCGGCGCATTCCCTTGGACAAGAAGAACGAGAAGAACCTCCTCGACTTCATCGATTTAAAAAAATACACCCTTTTGCCGAATACGGCGGGTTGCTACAGCGCCGAGGAGGCCATCCGGGTGGCCCACTTGGCCCGGGCGGCCGGTTTGTCCGACTTCATCAAACTGGAAGTGTTGTTCGACGAGAAGACCCTGCTACCCGATCCCCTGGCGACGCTGGAGGCCACGAAGATCCTGGTGAAGGAAGGTTTCACCGTCATGACCTACACCTCGGATGACCCGGTCATGGCCCAGAAGCTTGAACAGGCGGGGGCCCACGCCGTCATGCCGGCGGGTTCGCCCATCGGCTCGGGCCAAGGGGTGCTCAACCCCAACAACATTCGCATCATCCTGGAAAAACTCAAGTGCCCGGTTTTGATCGACGCGGGCGTGGGGAGCGCGTCGGACGTGGCTTTCGCCATGGAGCTGGGCGTGGTGGCGGTCTTGCTCAACACCGCGATCGCCCACGCCAAGGACCCGCTCAAGATGGCCTATGCCATGAAAAACGCCTGCGAAGCCGGACGCCTTTCTTATCGGGCGGGCCGCATCCCTAAAAAGCTTTATGCCCAGGCCTCGACCCCGGACAAGGATTTTTGAACCCTTGGAAGAACCACGGGGTCTTTTATCCAAAGCCGGGATTTACCATGTCACCGGCCTTTCACCCGGTCTTTCCGCTATTGAGGGGGGACTCAAGGGCGGCGTCCAAATCCTCCAACTGCGGGATTATTCCTTGAAGGACGGGGAGCTGCTTGGGGCCGCGCGGGCCCTGCGCGAGCTGACCCGCCGATACCAAGCCCTTTTCATCGTCAACAACCGCCCCGACATCGCGGTTCTTTCCGAGGCTGATGGGGTCCATGTGGGCCAAGAGGATCTGCCGGTCAAGGAAGCCCGGCGAATCCTGGGGCCCGGGAAGATCGTGGGGGTTTCCACCCACGCCCTGGGGCAGGCCCAAAAGGCCATTGCCGAAGGGGCCGACTACCTGGGCGTGGGGCCGGTTTACGCCACGCCCACCAAGGCGGGTCGAACTCCGGTGGGGCTTGATTACGTAAAGCAAGTGGCCGGCCTGAACCCGCCGATTCCCTGGTTCGCCATCGGCGGGATTGACGCGTCAAATCTCCCGGCGGTTTTGGAAGCGGGGGCCCGGCGGGTGGCGGTGGTGCGGGCCATCGGCGAATCCAAAGATCCCGAGGCGGCCGCCCGTCAATTGGGGCAGGGGCTTGAAAAAGCCCCCCTTTCCAAGGCCTAAGGGCCCTCCCGCCCTTGAGTTTCGCATAGCCTCACGCCTATAATTACATTGAAGTTCATTTTGAAAGGCATTTGCTATGCTTCTTCCCATCGTGATCTACCCGGACCCCCGGCTCCAGCTCAAGAGCAAGCCCGTCACCCAATTTGATGAAAAACTCAAGCAATTGGCCTTGGATATGACCGAGACCATGCGGGATGCCTTGGGCGTGGGTTTGGCCGCCATCCAAATCGGGGAACCCATCCGGATGATGGTGATGGACGTGAACTATGACCGGGAAGACCGGGGGGAAGCCTTGGCACTTTGCAATCCGGTGGTCCTGGAGGAGTCGGGGACCGACCTCTCGGAAGAGGGCTGCCTTTCCATTCCGGACCTCCGGGAAGAGGTCGAGCGGGCCTTGCGGGTCAAGGTGAAGGGCCAGCTTTTGGATGGAACCGAAAAAACCTTCGAGTTCGAGGGCCTTTTGGCCCGTTGCGTCCTGCACGAGATTGACCACATGAACGGACAGCTTTTCATCCAAAAAATCCCGGCGGTCAAGCGCATGTTCCTCAAGCGCCAGCTCGACCAGTTGAAGAAAAATTACAAAGAATCCGTTCGTCTCTGATTTCCCCCGCCCGGCACCGCCTTTGAATCCCCTTAAAATCGTCTTCATGGGCACGTCGGATTTTGCCGTGCCCGCCTTGAGGGCTTTGGCGGGCGCTTCTTATCCGATCCTTTCGGTGGTGACCCAACCGGACCGGCCCGCGGGCCGGGGACTGGAATTGAAGGCCTCGCCGGTGAAGCAAGAGGCCTTGGCCCTTTCCCTCCCGGTTTTCCAGCCCGAAAAGATCAAGGCACCCGAATCCGTCGAATTCCTCAGAAATTTAAGGCCGGATGTGATGGTGGTGGCCGCTTACGGGCAAATATTGCCGAAGGCGGTTTTGGAAATTCCACGGGTGGCCTGCTTGAACATCCACGGGTCCCTATTGCCGAAGTGGAGGGGCGCCGCGCCTATCCACTATGCCTTGATGAACGGCGACGGGGAAACCGGCGTCACGATCATGTACATGAACGAGAAAATGGACGAGGGCGATATTTTGTTGATGGAAAAAACCGCCGTGGGCCCGTTGGAGACGACGGGGCAGTTGCATGAGCGCCTGGCCCAAATGGGCGCCCAGGCGTTGGTCAAGGCCCTTGAGCTTTTGAGCGACGGCAAGGCGGGCCGGACGCCCCAAGACGGCTCCCAAGCCACCTACGCCCCCAGCTTGAAGCGGGAGCAATGTAAAATCCGATGGGACCGAAGGGCGGGCCAGGTGGTCAACCAGATCCGGGGCTTGTCCCCTTGGCCCTGCGCCGAAACCCAATGGGGCGGAAAACAATTGAGGGTTTTTCAAGCTGAAGCGGTTTCGGGCGCCGGGGCAACGCCGGGGCAGGTGCCCCTTGCGGGACAAGTGCCCCCGCCGGGGCAGGTGCTCTCCATCGAAAAAGAAGGTATAACGGTAGCCGCTTTAGACGGCCGAGTATTGATGAAAGAAGTCCAGCCGCCGGGGAAGCGCCGCATGAGCGCTTATGATTTCACCCTGGGCCATCCTGATTTTAAGACAGGCGAACAATTAAAATGACCGAAGCCTCCGATTCCGCCAAGCCCGCCTCCGGCGCCAAGAAATCCTCCGCTAAAAAACACGGCTCGTCCCGCGCCCGAAAAAGGCCCGGGGCTGACTTTGCCCGCAAGAAGTCCGGTTCTCGCGGAAAACCGATGCCGGGTCGGGGTCCGCGCGGCAGCGCGGGTCCTAAAAGGGATTTGGGTCCCCGGCGCGACAGTGTTTCACCCTCCCGCTGGTACGCGGCGGACGCCCTGCTCAAGATCGAAAAGGGCGCCAAAATCGCCGATGTTTTTAAAGGCTTAAGGGCCCTCAAGCCCGAGGATCAATCCTTGGGCCGGGAGTTGATTTATGGTTGTACCCGGCAAAAGAAACTGCTGGATTATCACCTGGCCTCTTTTTGCGCCAAGCCCTATCAAAAGCTCCCGGTGGAGATCCATATCGCCCTTCGGTTGGGGCTTTACCAGATGCTGTTTCTGGACCGCATTCCCGCCCACGCGGCGGTCAATGAGTCGGTGGGGTTGGTCAAGAAAACGCCCTTCGGCGAGCTGGCCGGGTTGGTGAACGCCTTGCTTCGCACCGCCGAAAAGAAAAAAGCCCAACTCGAGGTCAAGGGCAAGGATGAATTTGAAACCCTGGCCATCCGCCATTCCCACCCGGATTGGATGGTCAGGCGCTGGGGCGAAAGGCTTTCCTTGGAAAAGCTTGAGGAGCTGCTTCGGGCCGACAACCAACCCCACCCGGTCTACCTCAAGATGGACCCGGCCCGCTCCGCGAGGATTTTGGAAAGCCTCGCGAACCAAAGCTTCAAGGTGGAGCCATTGCCTTGGCCCCCCCATACGGCCCGGATTTTGGACAAGGGCGTGGGCCTTTTTGAGACCGATAGTTTTAACCAAGGCGATTGGATCGTGCAGGATTGGGTTCCCCAAGCCATGCTGGAGATGGTTCCGGTGAAGCCCGGGCAGAAACTTTGGGATGTTTGCGCCGCCCCCGGGGGGAAAAGCATCGGCCTAGGTTGGTTGGTGGGGAACCAGGGACAGGTTTTGGCCAGCGACGCGGCGCCCGAGCGCCTGAAGAAACTCGAGGAAAACCTCAAGCGCATCCAAATGACGCAGGTGAGGGTCGTGGAAAGTCGCATCGAGAAATTGCCGCCCTCGCAAAAGTTCGACCTGGTTTGGGTGGACGCGCCCTGCAGCGGCACCGGGGTCTTGTCGCGCCGGGCGGATTTGCGCTGGAAATTACAGTCCCGCGAGATCATCGCCCAGGCCGAGCGCCAATTGGGGCTTTTAAAAGAGGCCCAAGGACATGTTTACGCCAACGGCTACCTGGTTTACAGTACCTGTTCGCTGGAACCCGAGGAAAACGACGGGGTGGTAGAGGCTTTTCTTTTGTCCCATCCCGAGTATGAAGTTTATTTTCCGCCCTTGCCGGTGGACCGGCCTGAAATTGAGAAGGTGGGGCGCGGTTTGATGTTTTGGCCCCGGGCGGACCATGACGGCGGCTACCTGGCGGTCCTGAAAAAGAAAATGATTTGACCGGAAAGAACCTGAATTTGAGAACGATTCTTTTGCACATTCTGACCTTGGCCTTGGCCTGGGGAAACCTGGCGGCCCGGGCCGAGGAAGCGCCTTATTACGATTTGATCCTCAAGGGCGGTTTGGTGGTGGATGGGAGCGGGTTGCCTCCTTATCGGGCGGACGTGGCTTTTAAGGACGGGCGGGTGGCGGCCATCGGCCACCTGGACGAGTCCCAGGCGGGCCAAGTCCTCAAGGCCGAGGGGCAAGTGGTGGCGCCGGGCTTCATCGACATCCTGCGCCATAACGACATTCTTTGGTCCCGGGCCGAGCAGGAAAGGGCCATCCGTGAGGGAATCACCTCGGCCTTGTCGGGCAACTGCGGTTTTTCCGTGCTGGACGTGGACAAGAACCTGGCCAAGCTCGAACGCCACCCCGGGCTTTTGAACCTAGCCACCTTGATCGGCCAGGGCAGCGTGCGCGATTGGTTCGTCAAAGGCAACCGCCAGCACCCGCCCACGCCGGCCCAGATGCAGCAAATGAAGGACTTCGTGGCCCGGGCCATGGACCAGGGGGCTTTTGGGCTTTCCAGCGGGCTGGGGTATGAGCCGGGGGAATGGTGCGAGCCGGCCGAACTCGAGCAATTGGCTTCGGTCTTAACCCGCTATCCCCACGCGGCTTATTACACCCACATCCGCAATTACCGCTCCAACGTGCTTTCGGCCATCCAGGAAGCCATCCAGGTGGGCCGGGTGGACCAAGTGCCGGTGGTCATCCAGCACCTTTTGTTCAAGCTTCCCAGCAATTGGGACCAAACGGAAAGCGGGCTCAGGCTTTTGGAGGACGCCCGGGCCGAAGGGGTGTCGGTTTACGCCAGCGTCTATCCTTATGATTTTTGGGGCAATGAGGTCCAAATCCCGCTGACCCAGTTCCTTTACCTGCGCCCCGAGACCTTTCGGTGGTCCTATTACACGAGCCTGGAAAAAGTCACCGGGGTGCTGGCCCTCATTCGCCGCCGCCTGATGGAATATGGGGGCGGGGACAAGGTGGAGATCACCCGGACGGGCCATAAACGCGAAGCCGATTGGGTGGGCCTGACCCTGAGGGATTTGGCCAAGCTTCGGGGCCTTTCCGAGGAAGAGACGGTCCTGGCCCTGATCCTTGAAAACGGCAAAGACCTGAAAATTTGCTACCATGGGCTTTCCGAAGAGGGATTGATCAAGAAGATCCAGGCGCCCTATGTGCTCTTCGGGTCCGATTCCACCGGCAACATTCCCCATCCCCGGGATGTGGGGGCTTTTCCCCGGTTGATCGGCACTTATGTTCGGGACAAGAAAGTCGTGAGGCTTTCCGAGATCATTGAACGGCTCACTCGGGAGCCGGCGGCCTTGATGGGCTTGAAGGACCGTGGCTTGCTCAAGCCCGGTTATTGGGGGGACGCGGTGGTTTTCAACTTGGACACCATCGCCGATAAAGCCAGCCCCTCGGCGCCTTGGGAACAGCCCGTGGGCGTCAATACGGTGATCGTGAACGGACAGGTGGTCCTTCAAAACGGGGAAATGACCGGCAAGTCTCCCGGCAAGGTTTTACGGCGAAGCAACCAATAGGGGGCGCGGATGAGAATCCCTTTCTGGATCCTGGCGGCGGTTCTCCTGGCGTCGCGGGTTTGCGCGAAAGACGGCTTCGACGTGCCCTTGTATGATCCCGCCACCCATCGGGACATCCTTCCGTCGGGGGAGGCGACCGTCGCCCCAACGGCCACCCTGCCCCCGGCGATCACGGCGACCCCCGGCCCAAGCCCCGCCTCGCCACCGTCGGCCTTAAAAACCCCGGCCATTCCGGCCGCCCCCCAATGGGCCCAGGTAAAGACCGTCCCGAAGGATGTGCTGGTCAACCCCAAGCTTTCCCCCTGGATGTCCTCACTGGGAATCGGAGTGGGCATTCCCGCCGGCGCCGAGTTTCCAAAGGCCTATGGTTTGGGATTCGACCTTCAACTGGGATCGGGCTATCGCCTGGATGACCACTGGTCGCTGTGGCTCGATTTCTCCCTGGGGCAATTCGGGTCCCGGAACGACACTTTATCCCAAAACAACAACTTCATGATGGTGGAGGCGGCGCTTGGGCTCAAATACCGTTTGACCGACGAAAGCTTCAGCCCCTTTCTCTTCGCGGGACCCGGCCTGGCCTATGGGGAAAACCGCAGCAACCAAGCCGTCCAATATGATCCCGGCACTGGCAGTTACGACATCCCGATCAACCGTTACGAGGTGGACGCGGTCGTTGAGGGCGGATTGGGGATTGATTTAAGGGTGGCGGATGCCCTGCATTTTTACCTGCAAGGAAGGGTGGTTTGCGATTTCATCTCGGAGGATTTCGCCGCCTATGCCTCCAAGGACAGCCCTTTGGTCTTGGTGCCGGTCGAATTGGGAATTTTGTTCGGTTATTGACGCTCGGGAAGGGAAACGATGCGGGAAGTCAACAACCAATCTTATTTGAGGATGCTGGCGCAAAGCCAGGCCATGGCCCAGGCGGCTTCCGAATTGGGAAAGGAAAAGGCCACGGCTCGGGCGCGCGCCCAAGCCGCCCAGGAATCCGATCAAGTGCGGGACCTGGCCCATACGGCCGGGGACAAGAAGATCACCCCGCAGAACGAGAAGTCCGGCGATGGAAACCAGCAGTCGGCGCCCGGATACCAAAAGTCTCGAGGCGACCGTCCGGGCGGGAAATCCCGGGAGGGGGAAGGGCCTCCAGATCCGCCCCGGCCCGGACCCGGGCCGGGGCGGATCGACCTCCGGGCATAAAAAAAGCGCGGCTTTGGGGCCGCGCTTTTTTTAACCTCCAACAAATGTGGACGTTTAGAGCATCGAGGAGTAAATGCGGTATTTCTTGATGATTTTCCCGCCCATGGCCGCGATGCCGTTGTTGATACCCTCGTTGTCCTCGAGCGTCCAGGAAAGCTCCCCGCCCTTGATCTTTCTTTTCTTGCCGGTCTTGAGGGCTTCCAAGTAAAGGACGGCTTCCAGTCCCTTCTT